>Ga0181523_10000545_pt1 | contig 43036 bp, 37 predicted proteins | sample PEATcosm2014_Bin_43_FD_119752 | JGI IMG/M metagenome (GOLD analysis project Ga0181523, IMG submission 119752) | Peatland microbial communities from MTU Mesocosm Facility, Houghton, MI, USA - PEATcosm2014_Bin05_30_metaG | ecosystem: Environmental > Terrestrial > Soil > Wetlands > Peat | place... | reverse complement strand
GATGCCGAGGAAGCCGTGGACGATGCTGCCAACCGAGTAGAAGCCGACGATGTCGCCTTTGTCGTTCAGGCCGTTGATCGTGGTCGTATCGATCCCGTTCGGGTCGTCCACGGTGCGAAGCGTGCCCTTCGACCAGATGAAGCCGTGCGTGCTCGTCCCCGAGCCGGCGTAGGCGCCGACGATCTCGTCGGAGCTGTTGACACCGAGCGCCATCGTGTTGGTCGAGCCCGGCGCCGAGAACGACGTGATCGTGTGCCCACGGCGCAGGAAGGCGACCGTGCTGCCCTTGGCGTTGACGTAGAAGCCGGAGACGTCGCCGGCCTGGTTGATCCCGGTGGCGGTCACGCTCGAGGCGCCCGGGATGTTGACAGGCGAGAACGTGTCCGTGTGGAAGTTGAACTCGTACCCGTGGGCGTTGCCCTTGTGGTCGGTGTAGAAGCCGACGGCGATGCCGTTGTCGTCGAGGCCGAGCAGCTGGTTTGTCGTACCGGTGGTGTGCGGGTCGATGACGACGGTCCAGATGCCGTTCTTGAGCACGAACCCGAAATTGTCGCCGGCGGCATCGGCGTAGAAGCCACACGTCGTGCCCGAAACGTTGATGCCGGTGACCTGCGTCTGCTGCGAGCCCGGGAAGTTCTCGTTTGCGTAGTTCGCCTGCCCGTACGGCCCGCGCAGCACGTAGCCCTTGTTGGGGTGGGTCGTGGCGGGCGTGCCACTGCCGAAGTACCCGGCGATCGCTCCGTTGTCGTTGATCGAGAGCAGCTGGTTGAACGTCGTGTCGTGGTCATCGTCGTGGGTCTTGAAGATGAAGCCTCCCGCCGCTGCTGCCGCGGGCGTGACGTGGCTCGTCACGGCGGCACCAGCCACAGCCGGCTGGCCGAGCACGAGCGCGCCGGAGGCGACCGTGGCGAGGGCGAGCAGCGGTCCGGCAAGCCGGCGCAGGGTAGTGCGAGTGGTTCGTGTCATGGCAATGCTCCTTTGTCGTTGTGTGGCGTTGGGCGCCTGCTCATCACGGCAGGACACCCGAGCGGAGGACCTGTCCCGTCAAGGGCGCCGTGCGGCATCCCTCGGTTATCAGCATGAGCATCCGGGAACCCGCTGCCCAGGCACAACACCCTCAGATCACCCTCAGATTGCCCTCATTTGCATCCCCCGGCGGGATCGGGCACGAGCGCTCGAGGCGGTGCCCCTCGGCTGAGGCTGCGAGCTCAGCCGGAGTGCAACACGACGAGGCCCGCGATGGCGACGCCTCGCGGCCCTCGAGGGAGGTCGCCGCGGGGCGGTGTCGTCGGGGCGACGCATCGGTAGGTGAGCGCCAGCTGGCCGGGAGCACGCAACGTGCCGAGGTCGATGACGTACCAGTGGAAGCCGGGACTGAGCACGAGCGTCCGGTTGCCGGCCCCGGGGCTCTGCAGGGTGAGGCGCTGCGGCTTGCGATCGGAGCAGGCGGAGGGGTCGAGGTCCAGCTTGACGCCGTCATCACCAGGTTGGAGGCGGATCGTGGAGCGCGCACCGATGGACCACTCCCAGGCGGCGTCGCCCGTGCCATTGCGGCCGGAGGAGGTGAAACCGATCGTCTTCGTCCAGCCCGACCCGAGCACGGCGAGCTCACCGTGCAAGCGGCGCACCACCGTGCCCGCCTTGATGGCAGGCGGCAGCGCCCCAGCCAGCGGCACGAGGCAGACGAGGGCCACCCAGACCCCGAGCAACCCAGCCAGGAGATGACGGGGCTTTACCCGATGCCGTCGACTGACCTTGGCGTGGGCGGCGACAGGACGCTTCAATCGATCCACTGTCCCGTGGCGAGATGGCGCAAGAAGACGAGCGTGCCGGCGAGGAGGACGACAATCATGACGATGGCGAGGCGGGGACGCGTCAACGCGCCGTACACCGGAGCCACGACGCCGACACCGAAGCCGAGGGGAACGAGCAGGCGGGTCGTGCTGAACTCACGGCCAAAACGGGCGGACTGCACCTGGGCAAGGACGAGAGCCAGCACGATGACCCAGAAGCCGAAGGTGCGCCAGGCCCCCTTCGTGGCCGCCAACGTGATGATGAGGGCGACGACGACAAGCGCGGCGGCGGCATCGATGAGGAAGCTCAGCCCCGAACCGGTCGGCAGGACGACGTACCGCGTGAGTGCCACTCGCACCGGCTCGAAGGTGACGATCCGCTCGATCGTGGTGGAGAGCGCCAACTGGCCGACCCATCCGCTGGCGGCCTGATAGAAGGCGCCCGCATCGCCGAAGCGCTCGAAGAGGTAGAGGAGGTAGCCGATGAGACCCGAGAGGCTGATCAGGGCTTGCGCTCCGAAGACGGCGAGCGAGCGCCTCGTGACCGAGCCGCTCGTGGCGACCTCGATGAGCGACGAGAGGATGAAGGCGCCCGCCGCTGCGATGCCGATCGGGTTTGTGGCGCTGGCGAGACCGAGCACGACGGCAACCCGCCACCGCTGCCCACGCTGGGCGAACAGGAGGGCAAGAAAGCACAGCACACAGAACAGAGCGCTGTAGTAGCCCATGATGTCGAAGACGACGGGAGGGCTGACGAGGAACATCGTCACCCAGATCGCCGCCTGCCGCTCGCTCGCCCCGTTCCCTCGAGCGATGAGCACGAGCAGGGCGGCCGCCACCGCTTGCAAGACAATGCTCGACGGCACGGCGAAGTCCCCCACGGGAAGACCGCTCAGGGCGTGCACCGCCCGCTCGAGGAGCGGGTAGAGGGGAAGAAACGCCACATTCTGTCCTCGAGCACTGTGCGGGTTCCACGAATAGCCCTGCAGAGCGATCGACCGGTACCAGCCGGCATCCCAGCGCATGAGGACGCTCGCCAGACTCCGGTTCGCCGGAAGCCACAGCAACACGACGAGCAAGCAGACGAAGCTCGAGACGAGGCTCATCAGGGCGGCGGCAACCGGCAACCGGCGAGCGTGCACCCGATGCTCGGGCGCGCCGCCTCGGCCCGCTTCGGGAGCGGCACCCAGAACGTCCGAGCGGGGGGGTGACGAGTAGCGCCTCCGTTGCGCCTCGCCGGCGGTGACCAAGCTCAACGGCGACCCAGACGACGGCCGCTCTCTGTGCCGATCGGCGTGTAGTTCAGCTCGAAGTGGTGATAGAGCGCCGACTCGTCGGCCTGTGAGAGCTCCTCGCCGTGCATCTCGATGTCCGGCGCCGACCGCACCTGCTCCTTCGTCACTGACACCTGGAGACCGTCGGGACCTACTTGGACCCCGCCCAGCGGCACGAAGGTCAGGTGGCGGCCGATGAAGCCCTCCTTCACCGTGGCGAACTGCGGCTCGTCCGTCTCGACGTCGACGTAAACATCCTGCAACTTGCCAATCTTCTCCCCGTTGCGATCAACGAGCATCTTGCCGTGCCACTCTGCGACATTCCATTGGGCCTGTCCCTGAGCGTCGGTCATGTCGGCCTCCCTCATCGTCCCGGGCACCAGGCTACCGAGAACACGATGCCCGCAGAGGAGGACTGCGGTCAGCTCAGGTGGTGACGCAACCGGATGCCTTCCGGGAGGCCGCTCACCTCGGCGCTCGTGCCGGTCGCCCGGATGGAGATACGTGCGCCGCCCAGCAACAGGTTCTCGACGTGCAGTGTCCCGAGCCCGGACGGCACGGCAGGGGAGCAGTCCAGCGTTCCGTCCGGAAGCGACGGCTCGAGGTGGAGGAGTGACGTCCGCAGGAGCCAGAACGGTGCAGCCGACGCCCAGGCCTGCGGCGAGCAGGAGGCCGGGTAGGGGACCGGGATGGGGAACGCTGTGCGGTCGAACCCGCAGAAGAGCTCCGGCAAGCGACCGCCGAAGGTCTCGGCCGCCTGCAAGAGGCCGACGGTCACCGCCTCGGCTTCCGCGAGGAGGCCGCAGCGGGCGAGGCCTGCGGCACAGATGGCGCTGTCATGAGGCCACACCGAGCCGTTGTGATAGCTGACGGGGTTGTAGCGGCCCATCGAGCTCGCCAGTGTCCGGATCCCCCAACCGGTGAACATCTCCGGCCCGCACAGCTGCTCGGCAGTTCTCTTCGCCCTGTCGTCGTCGACGATGCCCGCCCACAGACAGTGCCCGACGTTGGAGGTGAGGGAGTCGATCGGGCGCTTGTCACCGTCCAGCCCGACGGCGTAGTAGCCGCCCTCCTCCAGCCAGAAGCGTTCGTTGAAGGCGATCTTGAGCTGCCCGGCGCGCTCCTCGAACTCGCCGGCAACGGCGAGGTCGCCGAGTTTCCGTGCGATCTTGGCTCGGGCAAGAAAGGCCGCATAGACGTAGCCCTGCACCTCGCACAGAGCGATCGGCGCCTCGGCAAGTCGGCCGCTGGCGAAGCTGACGCCGTCGAAGGAGTCTTTCCATCCCTGGTTGGCGAGCCCTCGCTCGGTCGCGCGTTGATACTCGACGAACCCGTCGCCGTCCCGATCGCCGAATCTCACGACCCACTCGAGGGCGCGGTCGGCGTGTGGGAGGAGCTGGGCGAGCACATCATCGGCCACTCCCCACGAGAAGAGCTCGCCGAGGAGCACGACGAACAGGGGCGTGGCGTCTATGGAGCCGTAGTAGACCGAGCCGGCTCGCGCATCGACGACGGTCGTCAGTCCACGGCGTACTTCGTGCAGGATCTTTCCCGGCTGCTCCTCGGTGAGGGCGTCGACGCGCTCTCCCTGCATGCGGGCGAGGGTGAGCAACGTGCTCGAGGCGAGGCTCGGGTCCACAGCGAGCGTCATGAGCGACGTGATGAGCGAGTCCCGCCCGAACAGCGTCATGAACCAGGGCGCTCCCGCCGCCACGACGGCGCGATGTGGGTGCTCCGGGTCGAAAATCCGGAGGGCGCCGAGGTCGCGTCGGCTCTGCAGGAACGTGGCGTTGACGCCTTCGTTGTCGGTGTGCACGCGGGGCGCCATGGATTCCCACTCCCGAAGGCGTGCCACCGGCGCCGAGGCTTCGACGGAGTCGCTGCCGTCGTAGCGCAGCTCGACCGCATCGCCGTCCACGACGAGCCGGAACTCGAGCGTGGCACGCCACTCGCCGCCGGCGGGGACGACGACGTCCAATCTCGCCAGCCCCGGGGTCAGGTGGGCCCCCGGCGGAAACTCCACCTCGAGGCGGCGCGAGACGTCGCGGTATTCGTAGTTGAAGGTCATGACGGTGCCAGCCACAGCGACGCCGTGGTCTCCACGCACCCGAACGCGGTTTTCCTTCACCTCGAACAGGTGAGCGAAGTCGGCCTCGAGCTCGAACGACATCGAGCAGGCTGCCGGCTCGCGGCCGAAGTTGCGGACGACGAGATCCTCACGCATGCCGTTGCCGACGTAGCGGCTCCTCTCGACGAACAGCGTGCTGTCAGCCTGGCCGGTGTGCGGTTGCCCTCTCGAGACGAAGGTGGCGGCAAAGGGGCTGTGCGGGATCGACGCCAGGCTCTGCAGCTCGGTGTCGTCCAGGCGAAGCCTCCAGGCAGAGACGAATCGGGTGTCCTCGAAGAAGAGTCCCTGGGCACTGCCGGGCTCGACGTCGCCGTTCAAGGCGGAGATCGAGAACGAGGCTCCCTCCACCAGCGTGATGGAGGCGCCCGCCAGGCTCTTCACCGTCGGCTCGCCGGCGAAGGCCCAGGGCTCGGTCACGAGATCGGCACCGTCAGAGCCTGATCAAGCCGCATCGTCCACGAGCATCTCAAAGGGCTCATTGAGGAGACCGGCAGCCGCCTGTTCGTACAGCTCGACATGGTTGGCCACCATCTGCTCTACGGAGAAACGCTCTTCCACCCGCCGACGGCAGGCGGCCCTGTCGATCTCCCGGACGTGCCCGAGTGCGGCGACGAGCTCGGCAGGGTCGGAGCGAACGTAACCGACGACGCCATCACGCACGATCTCGGGCGCCGCCCCGAAGGGAGTTGTGATCACGGGCGTTCCGCAGGCGAGCGCCTCGATCATGACCATCCCGAACGGTTCGGGCCATGCGATCGGGTTGAGCAGGCATTCGGCCTCCGACAAGAGCGCCAGCTTGCTCGGGCGATCGAGCTCACCCACGTACTCGACGTCGCCACCGAGGAGAGGTCGCACCATCGCCTCGAAGTAGGCGTGCTCGGCCGGTTCGTTCATCTTGGCAGCGATCTTCAGTGAGAAGCCGGCCTCCCGAGCGATCGCGATGGCGGTGTGGGGCGCCTTGCCTGGGTGCATACGGCCGAGGAACATGGCGTATCCCCCGCCCCCGTTGCCCACGGGGAAGTCGGCGAGGCTGACTCCGTGGTGGATCACGGCAGCGATCCGGACGCCGCGAGCGGTCGATGCCTGGTGCTCCGAGATGGCGATGACCGGCACACGGTCCGAAAGCACCCGGTACAGGTCGATGAGCTCGGCGTTGAAGGGACCGTGGTTCGTCGTGACGACGGGCAGATCCGGGAAGGCGGCCGAGTAGAGCGGCCCGACGAGCGTGTGGTCGTGCACCACGTCGCAGTCCTGGATCTCCTCGTACGCGTGCAGGACATGGCGGATCTCGTCCACGCTGCTCCCGGACCCCACCCCGATGGCCTTGTCGAATACCGACGTCCGACCGACCGGGCAGGTGCTGTCGCCCGTCGTGCACAGAAGGACGTCATGACCGGCGCCCTGCAAACCGCGAGCCAGCGCGTCGAGGAGGTTCTCCGTCCCGCCGTAAGCAGGGGGAGGAATGGGAAGCCATGGTGGTGCAACGATCGCGATTCGCATGAGTGGAGACGCCCGTCAGACGGAGCGACACTCCTCGCCGTAGCAGCGGGCAGAGTTCTCGTCGTGGAGGGCGCGAGAAGCCGCTCGCGAAATTTTACGCTGGTCGAACAGGATGGGTCCCACGGGGACCGCCGATCTACCCCCGAACAGGCGAGAGCACAGTGGCTCCGGGTGAGCCGGGGCCATCCTACCGGTCGGGAGGCTCGACACCAGCAATAACCAGGCCAGGGCCGCCCCCGGCTGGTCGGACGCGCTCAGGCTCTCGTCGCCTTGCTGACCTTTGTCGCAAGCTCGTGTCGGTAGGCACGCCCGGTGGCGAGAAAGAAGAGCGCTGCGGCAATTCCGGAGGCGATCTCTGCTGCCCAGACGGCAGTCGAGCCCTCGTAGCCCCTACCGATGGCCACCACCGCCAATGGCTCCAGGCACAGCGCACCAGCCACGAGCACGGCACTAGTCCACGCTCGGCGGGTACGCCAGCGCTGCCCGAGGAATCCGTAGAGCGGTCCGGTCACCAAGCCTCCGACGATGTTGAGCGTGTTCGACACGAGCAGCCCTCTGACCTCGTGCGAGTCGAAGCTTGACCGCCCTCCCTCGAACGGGCTCATGATCATGAGGAAGTAGCCGGACAGGGCCGACGACGTGACGACGAGACCGACCACGGCGGCTCGGCCGGCGCGTGACTCCCTGCAGCCGAAGACGAAAGGCAGAACGAGCCACGGTGCGGACAGCAGACTCGCCGACACCGTCCAGGAGCCCAGCGTGAAGAGGCTGCCCAAATACTGGTCAGCGGCTCCGAAGCAGAGACCGACAGCAACGGCGATCAGGAAGAGCACAGTCGCGGTCGTAGCACGCACCGAGGTGCGCGACAAGATGCGCCATGCCGTCGCGGTCTGCGTCAGTGAAATCGGCGGCGGCGTGCCAAGGCTTCGCCGGTTGGCGGTAAACCCGGTTGGGCCGTGGCGGCGTTCGCACCGATAGCCTCCGTCACGAGCGAGACGGCGAACTCGAGGTCGCTTGGCACGGCGAGCCTGAACTCGAGCCAGTCTGAGACTCCATCGCGGAAGGCGATTCGGTCGTCGCCCGCCAACTCGGAGCGACGTCGGCGGATGAGTTGCCTCGTGAGCCGCACATCCAACGCTCCGTCGTGATCGAAGTGCGCTATCTCTCGTTTGCCCAGCCAGACGGCCAGTCCGGAAGAGAATGCCCCCTCGGCGATGTTCACACCGTCCAACTGGCTGCACTGCCCGAGCACCTCGCCCATCAGCTCAGGTGGAACGGCCACCGTGACATTGTCCCAGAGCGAGCGATGGCACCTGTCTCAGATCTGGAAGTAGTGACCCTGCTCGAGATCGTCGATGAGACCGGGTTGTGTCGGCTCCCAGTCGAGCAGCTGGCGGGTCAGCAGGCTCGAGGCAGGGCTGTCGAGCGCCAGGAGGTGGGTCAGCCACGTGAAGTGCTCGCCCGCCTCTTCGGGAGAGACGGCGACCAGCGGGAGGTCGAGATGCCGCCCGATCACCTCGGCGATCTCGCGGATCCGCACGCCCTCGTCGGCCACGGCGTGCAACGTCGATCCCGCCGGAGCGCCTTCGAGGGCGAGTCGGAAGAGGTGCGCCGAATCGAGCCGGTGCACGGCCGGCCAGCGGTTGAACCCGTCGCCGATGTAGCCCGAGACGCCCCTGTCCCGCGCAATGCCGACCAAGGCGGCAAGGAAGCCCTGGTCCCCGTCGCCGTGATTCGTCGGAGGAAGTCGCACCACGGACGAGCGGACATTGCGGGACGCCAGGGCGACCACCAGCTCGGCGGTGGCCAGACGGGTCTGCGGCCCGCTGCCCAAGGCCGCCAAGGCCGGGTCGGCACCGTGCCCGTCCCCTTCGGTGGCCACCCGCCCCGGCGTCAGGCCGAGCAGCCCGGAGGCGAGGACGAGCGGTCGATCCGAACCGGCGAGGACCTCGCCGAATGCTTCAATGGCGCTGCGGTCGGCATCGGCGGCACCCTGAAAGTCCCCCGTGAAAGCGATGTCGTGCTTGAAGGCGAGGTGGATCACGCCATCCGACGCGGCCGCTGTGCTCGCGAGGGTGTCGAGGTCGTCGAGCGTGCCGCGCTGCACCTCGACCCCGGCGGCGGTGAGGGCAGCGGCTGAGGCATCCGATCGGGCCAGCCCGACGACCTCGTGGCCGGCGGCGACGAGTTCGGGCACGACGGCGGAGCCGATCCAGCCGGACGCGCCGGTGACAAAGACACGCATGAGGAACCTCCAGTTGAGCGGCCGTCCTTGCCGGCGGCGGGGACGGATCGATGTCAGTTGCTGCCATCACTGTACCTGTAATGTCAGTCGCTGTCATCAGCTAGGGTAAGCGCATGGGCCGATGGGAGCCGAACGCGAGGGGTCGGCTCGAGCAGGCGGCACTCCAGCTCTACGTCGAGCGCGGGTTCGAGCAGACCACGGTGGCGGAGATCGCCAAGCGGGCGGGTCTCACCGAGCGGACCTTCTTCCGGCACTTCGCCGACAAGCGCGAGGTGCTGTTCTGGGGGGCGCGGGCGTTGCAGGAGCTCCTCGTGAGCAACGTCGACGCGGCACCCGCCTCCTTGCCTCCGATCGAGGCGATCGCCGCAGCCCTTTGTGCCGCAGCCGAGGGCATCTTCGAGGAGCGTCGCGACTTTGCACGACAACGGCAGGCGATCATCGATGCGAACGCGGAGCTGCAAGAGCGCGAGCTGATCAAGCTCGCATCACTCGCCTCGGCCCTGGCGGAGGCGTTGCGAAGACGCGGTGTCGGCGACCCAGCCTCGAGCCTCGCTGCCGAGTCAGGGATCGCCGTCTTCAAGATCGCCTTCGCGGACTGGATTCGCGGCCCGGAGGAGCGGACCCTGTCGGAGAGCATCCGGGCATCGGTTGACGAGCTGACACACGTCGTGAGGACAGAGAACGTGGGGCGGAGAGCGCGGTGACCAGGTAGAACGGCTGAGGCGGCTCCTCGATATGGTCGCAACGATGCCTCCAGATAACGAGATCGCGGTACCAATACAGCTCCATCGCCGACTTCGCGAAGAGGAGGCCGGCAAGCTGGTGGCCGGCTACCTATCGGGCACCGAGGTCGGCGAACTCGCCGAGCGCTACGGCTGTCATTGAGACACCGTCAGCAAGCTGCTCCACCGAGCCGGTGCACCGCGTCGCCAGAGGGGTGTGCCTGCCAACCGTGTCCAGGACGCGGTCGATGCCTACGTTGGCGGGGCCTCGCTCGCCACGATCGGTGCTGAGCTGTCGGTTCATCCGACAACGGCGGCCCGGACTCTGACGGCGAACGGCGTCCAGATCCGCCCGCGACCTGGTTGGCCGCGCGACCGGTGACTCGACCGGCAAACGTTTGTCTGTTGCGCTAGTCGAGCGAGCGGGTCAACACAACCAAACGCCGACTCGGCGCTCTCCGCCCTCCTGGTCGAGCGTCGTTCTGTGCTTGCCCACGACCCGGCGTTCAGGGATGCACCTGACAGACTGGCGAGGCCGGGAAGTCTTCCAACACTGCCATACACGATGACTCCGCCGATCGGTGGGCGTTTGACGGACGACACAGCTCTGAGCCGTTTCGCCGGACGACCAGAAGGGAGACGCAATGGACATCATCAACTTGGGTGCGACGGACGGGCTGCCTCCAGTGAACTGGGCAAATATCGTCAAGGAACTCGACGCCGGATCGCCGCCAGATCCAGGCGCCCACAACGCTCGCACGACGTGGCTCTCGACCGTCAACGAGGATGGAAGCCCGCACGTGACGGCTGTCGGTGCACTCTGGCTGGACGGAAGCTTCTGGTTCCAGACCGGATCGGGTACCCGGAAGAGCCTCAACGTCGCCCGCGATTCGCGCTGCTCCATCGCTGTGTCGATCCGCGATGCGGATGTTGTCGCCGAGGGTGAGGCAGGACGCGAAACCGACCCGGTCACACTGACACGCCTTGCCAAGGCCTGGGCGGATCAGGGATGGCCCGCCGAACTGGATGAGTCCGGCGCCGGAATCACTGCCCCGTTCAACGCGCCGTCGCAGGGTCCTCCGCCGTGGAACGTCTATCGCATCAAGCCAAATTCGGTGACCGTGACACTTGGCACCGAGCCGGGCGGGCTGACTCGCTTCAGGTTCTAACCTCAGCCCAGCGAGGGGCCTGCCCGGTCTCGCCCATCGGCGAGTTCCTCGGGTCACAACTCCGCTCGCCTCGCCGCACCCTCGGCCCAGGTTCGGATTGCACAGATAACGACCCGCTCCCGGCGGTAGGGGGCAGTCGGCAAGCCTTCGTGGATGCTCTTGTACGATCAGGCATCGGAAGGTGCGGGTTCCGATTGTTGCGCAATCTGCAACCACCCACCGACAGCCCCAGGCGATCAGAGGGACGAGGTTCTCGACGTGTCCGTGAAGCCGTTGTCGAACAAGTCGGCACTCGTGACGGGAGGGTCACGCGGTATCGGTCGAGCCATCGTCGAGCGGCTCGCCCGAGACGGAGCGACGGTCACGTTCAGCTATCTCCGAGACGATGAGGCCGCCGCTGAGGTAGTCCAGTCCGTCAGGGCAGCCGGCGGCGAAGCCTGGTCGCTGAAGGCCGACCAGGCCAAGAGCCGCGACATCAGGGAACACTTCGATGCCGCACGGGCGCATGGCGGTGGATTGGACATTGTTTGTCAACAACGCGGCGATCGGAGTCGGGCTCCTGGCCGATACAAGTGACGAGGACTTTGACCGCGTGATGGCGACGAACCTGAGGGTACGTTCATCTCGTTGCGCGAGGCTGCTCGACGGATCCGGGATCACGGTCGCATCATCAACATCTCCACGGTCAATACCGTGCTCCATGAACCGGGTATCGGCCTGTACGCGGCGAGCAAGGGAGCGATCGAGCAGCTCACCGTTGTCGCTGCTCATGAGTTGGGAGCCAGGGGAATCAACGGTGAACACCGTTTCTCCCGGCGCCACCGACACGGACATGCTCCGATCGCTCAATTCGACCGAGGAACTCGATGCGATGGCTCAGATGACTCCATTGGGTCGGATTGGCCAACCTGAAGAGGTGGCTGACGTTGTCGCCTTCCTCGCCGGCCCGGACGGGGCCTGGATGACCGGCCAGAACCTGCGTGCCGGAGGAGGCATTCGGTAGCCGTCCCTGGCGGACATCAATGGCTAATTGAATGCCCGACCTTCCCCACCGATCCGGCGGTGGGTGACACTTCCGGGCTAGCCGCAGCTTGCCCAGGCAGCCGACGATCGGCTCTCGCTCATCCACCCGGAGTCGGCCAGCTCCGCTACTCGGGGTGGGCTCAGTGGCTCCTCTACGATCGGCCTCTCCGGCGGCGGCCGGATCGGTCAGCTCGCATGGGACGGCAGCGCGAATCGACGGGCTTCGCCTGAGCGCTCGTTGTGCTCGCCGAGGAGGGCGACGCCGAGCGTGCCTGATTGGCAGACCGTAGGAAGCTGCAAGCGACCGGTCAAGCGATCGGACACGAGAAATGTCCGTTGAACAGCCAGAACGTTGTGATAACGACAACTGAGTGGGGACGGAGGTGTCTGAGTGGGGACGGAGGGACTCGAACCCTCACTGGAGGCGTTTTAAGCGCCCTGCCTCTGCCGTTGGGCTACGTCCCCCTGGCCGGCGACCGCACGTGATCGAGACTCAAGGTCTCCCGCTCGCCGTAGGGCCCGAGATGACCATCCAACCACGCCCGCTCCGTTTCCATAGGCGCCATGAGCGGCTCGATGACCCGGCCGAGGCGCATCGTGACCCGTGCAGTCGCCGAGTAGGCCGGCCAGGCGGGTCGGTGCCCGTCGCCGAGGGAGCCATCCGGGCTGGGGTCACCGCTGCGGGCGAAGGCGACCCAGGCCGACCGCATGACGAGCGACAACGCCTCGGCCTCCGGCCCGCTCCCGGCGAACAACGCCACAAACGGGTTGTCCACGGTGCCAAAGACGAACGGGAGCTCGAGGGCGTGGCACGATCCGAGGATCCCGCCGCCGAAGGCCGTTTCCCAGTCGAAGAGGTAGGCGAAGGTGCGGGGGTTGTGAGCAGCTTGCGCCGCCGCGAGGCGCATCGAGGGGACGCGAAACACCCAGTCGGTCCCGAGCGCCGTGTAGAGGCTGGGCGGATCGACGGGGTCGCCCCGGCTCGCCCGAGCCGTCCGGAACGTCTCGATGAGCTCGTCGGCGGGCACCGCCCCGGCGGGGCCGGCCGCCCTGACCTGGGCACGGACGAGCTTGCCGAGCCGAACCTCGTCGATCTCGTGGGCGGCAGCGGCGGCGAAGGTGAAGAACGTCCACTCGTCACGGTTCGTCCCGACGAGCACGTCGACTCCCCCGCAGGCGCCGGCGGCGATCTCGGCGGCGGGATGGCGCGAGAGGACACCCCCGTCGACGACCGGCTGGAACGCCAGGCCGTTGGCTTGCTGGGAGGCCGACACCCTCTGCTGGGCGGCGAGGAGCTCCTCGACGGGAACCGCCGAGAGCGCCTCTCGCGTCAGCCCGGCCATCCCGAGCTCGAGGGCGAGGGCCTCTGCCACACGGGCCGCCTCGGTCACGCCGATCGCCGCCGCCGCACCGCTCTGCATGATCGCCCGCCGGTACAACGGACGCGCCTCCTCGGCAGCCAGCAGTGCCGCCACGCACATGGCCCCGGCCGACTCTCCGAAGATCGTGACGTTCTCGGCGTCCCCACCGAAGCGAGTGGCGTGGGCGGCGACGAAGCGGAGGGCGGCGATCTGGTCGCGCAAGCCCCAGTTGCCGGTTCCCGCCGCCACCGAGCCGGGATCCGCCAGCGCCGGATGTGCCAGCCAGCCGAGGGCGCCCAAGCGGTAGTTCAACGTGACCACGACGACGCCGTGCCGCGCCAGGGCGGCGCCGTGGTAGGCGCTCACCGAGGAGGCACCCCCGATGAAGCCCCCGCCGTGCAGGAAGACCATCACGGGCCGCCGCTCATCGTCGAGGCCTGGGGTCCACACGTTCAAGCTGAGACAGTCCTCTGACTGTTCAACCGGGTCGCCGGGGATGGCCTCGAGACCGGTGGTGGCAGCTTGCGGGCACATCGGTCCAAACGACGAAGCAAGCCGCAGGCCCGCCCAGGCAGCGGGCGGTTGCGGTGCCCGCCAGCGGAGGTCTCCCGACGGGGCGGCGGCATAGGGAATGCCGCGGAACACGACAAGACCGTCCTCGTCGGTGCCACGGATACGTCCGTAACGGGTCTCTACGACCAGGCCTGGCATCTCACCTCATTCGGGCTGGCATCGCTCGATCGCCCCGCAAGGTCGCCCGCCAGCTATAACGATCCTGTTACAGAGGTGCTTAGAGTTGACATCTGTGGCTGATGTGGCCAAAGTTGATTACATATGATTTGGTGGCAGCGTTCGTCCGGGAGGCTAGTAGCCCTCACGGTCGCCGTCACGATGGCGACGAGCTCCATCGCCGTGCTGGGCATGTCCGCTCCGGCCTCTGCCTCCGGCCCGACGCCCACGCCGGGCCAGATCAGCCAACTGCAGCAGGAGGCGAACGCCCTTGCCGCCACGCTGACGATCGACCAGAACAAGATCCAGGCAGCGTCGGAGGCCTACGACGAAGCCGTCATCACCCTCGGCGCCGACCGCACGAAGCTGCGGCGCACGCGAGCCGCCCTCGCCGTCCTGCACGAGAACCTCCTGCAGGCGATGGCGAACCTGCGCAACGCCGCCATCGACGCCTATGTGAGTGACAACGGCGCTGACGCCGCCTTTGCCGTCATCGACGGCACCGCTTCGGACGCCGGCAGCATCGCCGCCTACGCCGGCAGCGTGAGCGATCAGCTGCAGAACGCCGAGACGGCCATCGTCATCGCCAAGGATCGCGTGGCGGCCGAGGCGGCAGTCCAGACGACGCAGGAGCGCGCCGCCGCTGCCACCGTGGCCACCGAGGCCAAGGCCCGCAACACCGCCGTGACCGAGACGGCACAGGTCACGAAGATCCTCGCCCAGGTGAAGGGCCGTCTCGGAACCCTCATCCTCGAGCGCCAGCGCGCCCTGGCGGCTGCGGCCGCCGCGGCGGCCCTCAGGCGGGAAAGGGCGGCTGCCGCCGCCGCCGCGGCCGCCGCCGCCAAGAAGAAGCAGGGAGAGGGCGGTGGGAGCCAGGGCGGCTCGGGAGGGACGACGGGTGCCTACCAACCCCTCGTTCCCGCCGGCAGCAACGCCGCCGGCAACGCCGCCGTCAAAGCTGGGGAGACCTACATCGGAGTGCCCTATCTGTGGGGCGGGGCCAGCCGTGCGGGCGTCGACTGCTCCGGGCTGACGATGCTCGCCTGGGCGGCCGCCGGCGTGAGCCTCGAGCACGGCGCCACTGCCCAGTACGCCGAGTCGACCCACATCTCCCCCTCGCAGATCGAGCCGGGAGACCTCATCTTCTACCACTTCTCCAACGACGGCCCCTGGCCGATCACCCACGTCGCCATGTACGTCGGATCCGGACCCTTCGGGACCCAAACCATCCTGCAGGCGGCCGAGACGGGCACGAAAGTGGGTTTCTACGCCATGTACTGGGCGGGCTTCGTCGGCGTGGGACGGCCCTAGCGCCCTGGCGCCGGCTGCCTGGCGCCAGCGGGGTTGTACGATCAAATTCTGATGGCGCGACAACCCGCACGAAGCCTGCACGACGCCGCCCCCGAAGGGACGGTCGGGCGCATGCTCCACTTCCCAGGTCTCGAACCTCCGCCGAGCGACCCGCTTGCTGACTCGGCCCGCCGCTCCGACGTCGACGAGTGGGGACGGTCGGAGCGCTGGCGCCGGGCGGCCCGGCGGCTCGGCAGCTTCTACTACCACACCTGGTTCCGCGTGGAATGGGAGGGCCTCGCCAACATCCCGACGAGCGGGGGAGCACTCCTCGTCGCCAATCACGCCGGAGCGCTCCCCTCCGATGCCCCCATGATCATGCAGGGAATCGAGGAGGAGCTCGGGCGTCCTGTCTACGGCCTGGCGGACAACTTCTTCCGCACGATCCCGGCCATCGGTACGGGATGGAGCCGGACGGGGGGTGTGCCGGCGCACCCGGACAACGCCCTGCGCATCCTGCGCGACCACGAGCAGCTGGCGCTCGTGTTCCCGGAAGGGACGAAGGGCCCCAGCAAGCTGGCGGCCGAGCGCTACCGGTTACGGCGGTTCGGGCGAGGGGGTTTCGTCGAGACGGCGATGCGAGCCGGCGTTCCCGTCGTGCCCATCGCCGTCATCGGGGCAGAGGAATCGATGCCCATCCTCTTCCGCCTGCCCACGGCGGCCAAGCTGCTGAAGCTTCCTTACCTGCCGGTGACGGCCAATCACCTCCTGCTCGGTCCTCTCCTCGGATCGGTCGTCTACCTGCCGGCGAAGTTCCGTTTCCGCGTCCTCGAGCCGGTTCGCTTCGACGTGCCGGCCGGGCTCGCCAAATACCCCCGCGGCCGCATCATGGACGAGTCCGAAGCGATCCGCCTGCAGCTGCAGGACGCCATCTACGAGATGCTCTCGCAGCGCCGCAGCGTCTGGTTCGGCTGAGATGGGCCGCCGCATCCTCCTCACCGGGCTGGACACGTTCTGGGGAGGGCGGGTCGCCGCTGCCCTCGAGCGTGATCCTGAGGTCGAGATGCTCCTCGGGATGGGCACCGGAGCGCCTTCGGTGCTCCTCGAGCGCACCGAGTACGTACGCGCCGACAGCAGTTACTCGCTGCTGGCGAGGATCGTGCAGGCGACCCAGGTGGACACGATCGTTCACACCTTCCTCGTCGTCGACTCCTCCTCGATGTCTGGACGGGCGCTCCACGAGATCAACGTCATCGGGACGATGAACCTGCTGGCGGCCGCCGGCGCCGCCAACTCGTCCGTGCGGCAAGTCGTCGTGAAATCCTCCTCCGTCGTCTACGGCACCCATCCGTCCGACCCAGCCTGGTTCACCGAGGAGACGCCGCGCTCTCGACCCCCGCGGTCGCGTCTCGAACGCTCCCTCACCGAGGTCGAGAGCTACGTGCGGGACTTCGCCGACGAGAACCCCGAGGTGACCGTCACCCTGCTCCGCTTCGCCAACGTGCTCGGCAAGGAGATCACGACTCCGATCAGCCGCAACCTGGCTCGCGGGTTGATGCCGTGCATCGCCGGCTTCGACCCGATGATCCAGTTCGTCGCCGAGGAGGACGTCGTCCGCTGTCTCGAGACCGTCGTGCTGCAGTCCATCGGCGGCACTCACAACGTCTCGGGCGACGGAAAGATCCCCGTGAGCGAGATGGCCAGGATCGCCGGTGTCTGGCGGCTTCCCATCTCACCGGTCTTCACCCGTCAGGCGGCGGCACCGCTCATCCGCCTGGGATGGCTCGACCTGCCGAGTGAGCTCGAGAACCTCCTCCGGTACGGTCGCGGCATCGACACGACGAGGCTGAAGGCGGCCGGCTTCGAATTCTCCACGAGCTCGGCAGGAGCCGTCGAGCGTCATGCCGAGGTCATGCGGCTCGGGCGGGCCATCGGCGGTCAGATCGCTCCCTACCGCTACGACGCCGAGGTGGAGGCGTTCTTCAAACACTCGCCCGCCGTGGTGCGCCCCTCCGAGGGTTGAGGCAGCCGGCCGGCGGTGTGACCCGCCGCGGGTCAGAAGGTCAGCGGCTCACTCAGCCACTGGCGCATGTAGCGGTCGCGGCGCTCGGCCCACTCCTCGGTCGTGATGGCATAGCGGACGTGGTCCTCCCACTTGCCGTCGATCTCGAGGTAGCGAAGGGCGATGCCTTCGCCACGCAACCAGAGCTTCTGGGCGACACGCCGGCTCGGGCGGTTCCTCGGGATGATGGAGATCTGCAGGCGGTGCAAGCCGAGATCCTCGAAGGCGAAGCGGAACAGCAGCACGCAACCTTCCGGCACGTACCCACGGCCGGCATGGAGCTGGTCCATCCAGTAGCCGACGTAGGCGTTCTGGAACGGCCCCCGCTGCACGGAGGAGAGGTTGACCTCGCCGACAAAGCGCGGCCCGGCGAAGATCCCGAAGGCGAAACCCGTGCCCAGCTGCCGCTCACGCTCCCTCATCGAGCAGCGCGTGATGAAGCTCTGCCGATCCTCCGGCGGATAGGGGGCGTTGTTCGGCCGCGGCTCCCATGGCAGCAGCCACTGGCGACACCTCGTACGCACTTCGTGCCACGCTTCGAAATCCTCTTCGCGCAGCGGTCGCAGCTTGACTCTGCGGCCAACGAGCTCGGTGGAGACGCCCGGGGCGGTCAACTTGGTCATGCCACCCCGCGCGACGGGTCAGGACTCGTCACCTCCCTATCGTGGCAGATCCACACACCGATGCGTACGATGGCCTCGTGGATTCCAGCGGCAACGGCAATCCCGTCATGCCGTTGACGCTGCCGGTGCGCCTCATCGGCCAATGAGCGACCGGACCGGCCCGCCCGGAGAGCCGTCGGCGGCGACAGTCGTCCTCGTCGTCGGCATGCACCGCAGCGGCACGTCCGGGGTAGCGGCCGCCCTCGGCTCACTCGGCCTCGCCCTCCCGCGCGGCGATGACCTCCTCGGGCAGCGGCGAGGCAACGAACAGGGCCACTTCGAGAGCGTCTCGCTCATCGAGGAGTCCGACGCCGTCTTTCACCATCTCGGCGCCGCGTGGGACGATCCTCCGCTCCCCGGGAGCGTCCAAGCCGCCATGAGGGAGCTGGCGCCCCTCGTTCGTCGCGCTGGCGCCACCTTCGGGCGGGCGTTCCCCGACGGCGCCCGGGCTGCCTGCTGGAAGGACCCGCGAACGGCGCTCCTACTGCCCTTCTGGCGGGCGGCCATCGACCGCCCGCTCGCCGCCGTGCTGTGCGTGCGTCATCCTCTCGAAGCGGCATTGTCCCTCGAGCACCGAGACGCCGTGGCGCTGCCGGCGGCGCTGGCACTGTGGGAGCACTACCTGCGGGAGGCCGTCGTCGGTCTCTCCGGCCTACCGGTGCTCGTTTCGGACTACGCCGACGCCATCGCTGAGCCGGCGGCGTGGAACCTGCAGGTCCGCGGCTGGCTCGCTTCCCTCGGCATCACCGCCGATACGGGGGAGCCGGCCGCTTCCGACCCGGCCCTTAACCCTGCCCTGCGGCACTTCCGTGCCGAGGGCGACAGTGCGCTCGTGGCGGCGACACAGGAGCAGCTCTACGAGGAGCTCCGCCAGCTGCGCGGTGCCCACGGCAGCTTCAGCTACGAGCCCGCCAGCAGGGAGTCGCCCTGGACGAGCTACGTGCTCGAGCAGCGTCACGACGCCCTTCGGACGTGGCGAGCCGTCGAGTGGCTCGCCCAGGAGCTGGCCGGCCAGCTCCTGGCGGTGCCTGAGCCTGAAGCCCCCTTGCCCGACACGGTCACTCAGTACTGCATGAACGCAACCGAGGACGAGGGGCGCTATCACGCCTGGTTGGTCGCGCGGGGCGAGTCTCCTGCCGTCTCGACGGACACGGCCGCCGGCATCCTGGCCGCCCCGTCGGCCGCCGCGACGGGCAGCGAGGCCCTCCGGCGGTCCCCGCTGAGAGCCGGCCTGCGACACGCTCTCCTGCGGACGGCCTCGCCCCGCCGGCGTCGCGGCGTGGCACCGGCGGTGCCGCCAAGCCGGCTCGAACGCCCGACCTTCAGCGTCGTCGTGCCCTGCTACCGGCCGAGGGCCGCCATCTTCGACCGCTGCATCGCTTCGGTCCTCGCCCAGAGCTACTCCAACTGGGAGCTGTGCATCTGCGACGACGGTTCGGACGATCGCGCCCTCACCGACCGTCTCGGCAAGCTGGCCGCAGCCGATCGGCGCATCCTCACCACGACGCGGTCTGGCAACGGTGGCATCTCGGCTGCCACGAACGAGGCCCTCCGCCTCGCCAGCGGCCGCTACGTCGTCTTCCTCGATCATGACGACGAGCTCCACCCGACGGCGCTCGAGCGCATCGCCCGCACCATCTCCGAGCACCCCGAGGCCGACCTCATCTACTCGGACGAGGACAAGATCGACGAGACGGGCCGACGCTTCATGCCGAGCTTCAAGCCGGACTGGTCGCCCGACCTGCTGCTGTCGAACGCCTACATGTGCCACGTGCTCGTCGTTCGGCGCGACCTCGTCGCCCGCCTCGGCGGCTTCCGCTCGGAATTCGACGGCGCTCAGGACTACGACTTGATGCTGCGGGTGAGCGAGGTCACGAGCGCCATCGTTCACATCCCCGAGGTGCTCTACCACTGGCGGATGACAGCGGGATCGGCGAGCGGCGACGCCGCCGCTAAACCGTGGGCCTTCGAGGCCGGCCGCCGCGTGCTGGAGGAGACGGCGCGGCGCCGCGGCATCGACGCCTCCGTCGTCCAGCACCCCGAGGTGCCCGGGAGCTACCACTTCGTGCGCAGGCCGCGGCCCGGTGTGCTCGTGAGCGCCATCATCCCGTTTCGTGACGAGCCGGCTCTGACGGCCGCCTGCTACCGCTCCTTCATCGAGCAGCCCGGCTACGACAACTTCGAGCTCCTGCTGGTGGACAACGACAGTGCTCTCCCGGAGACGCGCGCCCTGCTCGAGGACCTCGCCCGCGACCACCGTGTCCGACTCGTGGAAGCCCCGGGCGCCTTCGACTGGGTGGCCATCAACAACGAGGCGGCCCGCAAAGCACGCGGCGACCTCTTGCTGTTCCTCAACAACGACGTCATGGCGCGCTCGCCGCAGTGGCTCGGCCACATGGTGGCGCAGGCGCAACGGCCGGAGGTCGGTGCCGTCGGCGCCCGCTTGCTCTACCCGGACGGGACCATCCAGCACGCCGGCGTCGTCGTGGGCATCGGCCTGGGGGCGACACACGTCCAGCAGGGGATCACGGGCGACAAGCCGGGTTACCTGTCGCTCACGACGATCACCCGCGACGTCTCGGCCGTCACGGGAGCCTGCCTCATGACGCCGCGGGCGGCCTTCGAGGCCGTCGGAGGTTTCGACGCCAATTTGCCCATCGCCTTCAACGACATCGACTACTGCCTGAAGCTGCGCGAGCGCGGCCTGCTCGTCATCTACACGCCGCTCGCCGAGATGACGCACCACGAGTCGAAGAGCCGGGGCCACAGCGACGACGTCAAGGAGGCGCCGTACTTCCGCAAGCGTTGGCGTACGGTGATGCTGGCGGGAGACCCGTACTACAACAGAAACCTGGGCCGTTTCGACAACAGTTGCCGGCTGCCGGTTGAGGGAGATGAGGAGCGATGGGAGACATTCCTCTCGATGCTCGGCGAGTCGTCGACGAGCTGAGGTCGTCGCGGCGCGACGGCGCCGCGGCGCCGAAGGTGTGGACCCCGTCGGAGTCGTTCGACGCCTCCATGAAGCAGTTGGAGCGCCCACCCATCGTGCTGAACGAGCATCTGCGCTGGATGCACGAGAACTGGGACATGCGCGCCCTGCTGGCCCCGCCGCCGGCCACGGGAGTGCGCGGCCTCCTCCGCCGTGTCATCCACCGGGCGGTCATGGCCGTGTTCAGCCCGTACTTCAACCGCCTGCAGGAGTTCGCCGGGGTGAGCCTGCGAGCCATCGACGCCATCGCCAAGCGCGTCGACGAGGACGCCGACACGCAGCACTATGTGATGGAGGCGGTGCGGGGCGATCTCATCGACTTCGCCCACCATGTCGACGAGCGGGTGAATGACTGAAGGGCCTGGCGGCGCCGGGTCTTCGGCTCCGGAGGCCGATACCGCCGCCGACCTCGTCGACGTCGTCGGCATGGGCGTTCCCGCCGATGTCGCCGAGCCGACGGCGCCGAGACCGTGCGTCGTCATCGTCACGAGCTCCTGGGGCTCCAATTGGGGCGAGCGGGCGGCGGCGACGCGGCTCGTGGCCGGCGCTTTGGCGCTGCGGGCGCGTGTCGTCATCTTGAGCATCGAGGATCGCTCCTCGCCGGCCACGCGTCAGCCCCGCCTGCGCTACGACGGAGTGTTCCCCGTCTACTCGGCGACGGCTCCGAGTGGCCGTGGGACGGCCGGTGGCATCCCCAACGTCGCCGGCATCACGCGCAAGGCGCTGCAGGCCGATCTCGTGCGAACCTCCCTCCTCCGCCAGGCCGGCGCCGGCCTGCCGGAGCTGGCCGCTCACGGCTTGCTCGGCCTTGCCTCGCAGCCGTCGCGGGAGGCGCTTGCCATGACGATGGAGCAGCGCCCCGACGTCGTCGTCCTCGCCGGGCCGGCGACGTTCTGGATGGCCGACGCCCTCCCGATCGGCCCGCAACGGCCCCGCGTCGTCCTCCTGCCCCTCTCGGGCGACGACCCCCTCCTCTCCTCGGCAGCCTTCGCCCCCCTCGTCGACCAGAGCGACGCCGCCGGGGTCTTCTCACAGGTGGAGCTCGACCGCATCACCGCCTCCGTCGGTGAGAGCTCCGCCTCCCGGTTGCACCGATTGCACATCGCCCTGCCCGTCAACCGCCTTGCCGCCACCGCCGGCATGGTGGGCATGTCGGCCTTCGGGACCTACGTGCTCGTGATCTCGGCCTTCGACGACGACCCGGCGAGCGGGCGGTGCCCGCCGCACGACTACCTCCGGCACGTCGTCGGCGACGTCGCCATCGCGGAGGTGCGGCGGCACCGCTGGCTCGTGACGGGGCCAGGTCGGCGTTTCGAGATGACGTGGGCGCCGACGAGGATGAACCTCTGGCGCCTCATGGCGCGGGCCGCCATGACCGTCGACGTCCGCTCGCCCGGGCCGCTCGGCCGCGAGACGATCGAGTCGCTGCGCTTCGGCACGCCCGTCGTCGTGCCCGACTCGTCGGTGTCGGCCGAGCACGCCGCCGCCTCCAATGGCGGCCTCTGGTACCGCAGCCAGGGCGAGATGGCCGACTGCATCCGCCGGCTTCTCGGGGACGACGACCTGCGCACTCGGCTCGGCGCCAGCGGGGAGGCATGGGCCGAGCACACACATGGTGATACGGAAGCCTTCGTGGCCGAGGTGATCCGCCTCGTGCTCGGGGCGCCCGAGGGGACCGTGGCTCGCACCGCAGCGGGCGCCCGCACGGCCTGAGCACTTGGCGGCCCAGTTCCGCCTGATCGTTTGCTCACGATCCAGCGGGCTCGAACACGCCGTGACGACTGCCAGCGTGCCCGGGACGGGATCAGGCCACGGCATCGTCGGCGGGCGACACTTCGAAGCTCTCGCAGCCGATCCGTCAACGAAAAAGGAGGGGCCCCCGCCGAAGCGGGAGCCCCTCTTGCTACGAAACGCCTTGAATCTCGCTAACGCCTCAGCTGGCCGCAGTGCGTCCGTTCACGAACGTCACGACGTTCTCGCCTGCGCCGATGGTGAAGGAGAACGGGATGCCGCTCGACGTCAGGGCGTAGGGGAAAGCGTCAGGCGACACGCCCGAGCCATACCCTGCGTAGGTGACGTTCTCGATGTCCGTCCCGGCCGGAACCGACGTAGTCGGGGTTTCCGTCAGGCTCAATGACACCGGCACCAGCTTCGGGCCCGTCACAGCGTCGAAGATGTGGCTGATCATTCCGCAGACTTCGCCATTGGGGTTCGTGTCCGTCGGGCTGATCGTCAACTGTGCGAAGAACGCCGGGTCGTGTCCGTCATTCACCCAGAAGTTGAGCGTCGCGCCACCGAGGTTGGCGTCAGGAGAGGTCTCCTGGACGCACACCTTCAGCTGCGCACCGTCAGTGTGGTTCGTGAAGGTGACGACGGTCTCGTTGCCGACACCCCCGTAGGGGACGACAACCGTTGCCGGATTCGTCATGGGACTCGTGAGAAGCCGCGCCCCTGTCGGGTCGTCGGCAGCGAGAGTCGAGACTCCGTCAAAGTAGAAATCGCTCGACGGGGCTTCGGTGACCGTCGCCGTCCCTGCAGGTACCTCGATGGCGGCCGAGCAGGAGCCGGTCGCGACGGGGAAGCTCGGTCCGCCGTTCACGCTGAAGGCGAAGACGGGCGAGCCGACGTAGTTCCATTTGTCGTACGTCACGACCGGGTTCTTGCAGACCTCGATCCAACCAAGGGCCCCGTTGGTGAACAGGGCGTCAGTGGCTCCGGGCTGCACGATGACGTTGGCCATCGTCGAGGTGCTGCCGGCGTTCGCCGACGAAGGGATGATCTGCGTCAGCGTGGACGAGACATCCGGTGGCGAGAGTGCAGCGTCCTCGGTGATCGACACCGCCGTCCCAACCGGCAGCAACTGCCCGTACGGCATACAGACCGTCGTGTCAACTGCCAAGGGAGCGGTGACCGAGACGGTGCCCGAGCCGGTGATCGCAGCCGCCGGTGCCGGAGGCTGGAAGGTCCACGAAACGTCGAAGACGAACGTGTCGCCCTCGAGGGCGGCGGCATTCGAAGCCAGCGTCTTGCAGGCCTTGACGACTCCGAGCTGTGGGTCGTTGAAGAACGAAGCCATCACGATCGTGTTGTTCGGGACCGTGATTGTCGCCGAGGAAGCCGCTTGACTGAAGCTTCCAAGCGAAATCGCCGGGAGCGTCGCGACACTCGTGAGCTGGTACGGAGCCGGCTCATTCTCCACGACCGACACAGTGCCGGCCGTCACGGGGATCGGAGCCGAGCAGGTGCCGGTCAGCACCGTCATGCTCGTCGCCGTCGATCCGCTCGTCACCGTGAAGGCGAAGTCACCTTGGGTGAAGGGGTCGTTCAGGGTTCCGTACTTGCACAGCTCCACGTAACCCGTGCCGCCGGTGGCGATCTTCGAGTTCGCGAAGCTGATACGGGCCGAGCCGGTCTTGATCCGCAAGCTCACGGACGCCGTCTTCACCGACGACGAGACGACGAGCTTGCTCGGCGAGACGCTGATCGAACGGACCTGCCGGTAGTTGGCAGGTGCCGAAGTCTCTGACACCTTGTTGACACCGGCCTTGCCGACGACGGTTTTGCAACCACCAGCGAGGGCGAAGCTCTTCCCGCCGTTTACGGCGAACCGGAAGCTACCCACCCCCTTGTTGGCGCTGCAGACCATCAGGTGCGGGGCTGCGGCCGTCCTGCTGGAGGCGGTCGCGGGTTGCGGCGCCAGCGCCATCACAAACCCCGCCAATAAGAGCGGCGCTACCGCCGCAGATAGCTTTCGCATATTTGCCTTCCCTTCTTCTCTGACCGTGGCACGAAACCAACTCATCTCGACCCGGCCCTAAGAGCGGCAATGCCTACGCGACAATCCTCGGAGTACTTACTCTCCGTGAAGTTCGGATCGTGGTTCCCGATTCGGACCGGGCGACCTGGTCCTCAATGCACACCCACCTCCTGTTGCTCGCCGTTGCCTGTTACACCCCGCGTATGACACTCTTCTGCAAGCTTGAGCGATCTCCCCGACAGAGCACTCCTTCAGAGGGTCGCTCTTTTCAAATGATTCTCGTAGTCCAGGTATTCAACACATGTTCTCGACGCCGCCCACGCCACAGCCCCTATACGAGCTGACACTGCCGTGCAGATTGCCCTCCTGCTTTCCTCTTGCTTGCGACGTTAGGAGGAGGTTCGTCCACGGTCGTGGTAGGTAGGTGCGGGTCGCGTGGAGGTGGCGTGGAAATGGCTCCCGGGCGTCGTCACCGCGTCGTCGCACAGTGATCCAGGCGCCGTCGGGCGGTTCGAGTACTGCGCCGTGAAGAGGGCATCGCGGCGGTGTGGACATGGCTTGTAGGCCGCCGCGAACGACCTGGTAGTGAACCCGGACGACGCTCAACGTGCCCCCAGGGCGAGAAGGGTCGATACTGGACGACGGAGGTGGTACGCCATGTCCACGGTGATGGTTGTCGAGGACGAGTACAAGCTCCGGGAACTGGTCCGCTCCTATCTCGAGAGAGCGGGCCTCGTTGTTTTCTCGACCGGCTCGGGGGCCGAAGCCCTCAGCTTTGCCCGAGGTAGCACGGTCGACTTGGTCGTACTGGATCTTGGGTTGCCTGACATCCCGGGTGAGGACGTCACTCGCGAGCTGCGGGCGATGTCGGACGTCCCCATCGTGATACTCACGGCCAAGACCAAGGAGCAAGACCGCATCGCCGGATTCGAGAGCGGGGCCGATGACTACCTCACCAAGCCCTTCAGCCCTCGTGAGCTCGTGCTGCGGGTTCAAGCGGTACTGCGCCGCGGACGCCGCCCGGCCGCCACTGGGCTGGCGTCCTATGGTGCGGGCGAACTCGTCATCGACGAGGACAGCCGGCGAGTTCAGGTGCGCGGCGAGTTCGTCGAGCTCACCCCGACCGAATGGGGCATCCTGGTCGCGCTCGCCGGTGCGCCCGGGCGCGTGTATTCCCGCTACGAGCTCATCAACCGGGTTCGCGGCTACGAGATCGAGGGCTACGCGCGCACGGTGGACTCGCACGTGAAGAACCTGCGCCACAAGGTGGAGACGGATCCGACGGCGCCCCAGATCATCGAGACGGTCCTGGGCGCCGGTTATCGCCTTGGCCTACGTCGCGACGGGTAGGCCTTCATGACCGCCTGGAGGCTGGGGCCGCTCGGGTTCCGCCTGGCGGCCGCCTTGCTGTGCATGGCCCTCGCCGCCATCGCCGTGCTCGCCTCGGTGACGCTCATCATCCAAAGGAACGACGTCAACCGATTGGCGGCTGCGCAACATACCCACACCGCCGCAGCGGTGACCTCCGCCCTCGACAACGCCTACCGGGCCACAGGGGCCTGGACCGGCGCCGACCTCTCGGCCGCCGTCGTATTGGCCGACACGGCCGGCGCTGCGCTTGTCGTTCAAGCGCCAGATGGCACCGTCGTCTTGAGAAGCGGGCCGCAGGCGCTGCTGGGCGCCCATGCCGCCGCCCAGGTCCGCCGGCCGCTCTTCATTCTCGGACGCCAAGTTGGCGTTCTGCACCTAGTGGCGTTGCCGATAAGTACATCGGTGTAATTTTGAGGCGTCCTAACGAGAGTTGGGAGGTCGCTCGGTGTCTCGCCGCTCGCCGTTCGAGGTGCAGCTCTCGCTCGAGGAGCGCTCGATCCTTGAGGTCCGCGCCTCGTCGCGCACCGCGCCCCACGCGACCGTCGTGCGGGCTCGCGTCGTGCTGCTCGCCGCAGCGGGCATGCAGAACGTGGAGATCGCCCGGCGGGTCGGGGCCTGCGTTGACGTGGCCTCGAAGTGGCGCAAGCGCTTCTGCGAGGAGGGCCTCGCCGGCCTGCGCGACCGGCCGCGCTCGGGACGCCCGCGCATCTTCGGTGCCGAGGTGGTGGTCGCCATCAAGGCAATGGCCTGTGAACCACCCGAACAGCGCCAGGTGCCGCTGTCACGGTGGAGCTCGTTCGAGCTCTCCGCCCAAGCGGTGAGCGAGGGGCTTGTCCCGGCGATCTCGTCCTCGACGGTGCGGCGCTGGCTGGCGTCTGCTGCCATCAAGCCGTGGCGCTACCGATCCTGGATCTTCCCCCGCGATCCCGACTTCGCCGACAAGGCCGCCCGCGTGCTCGACCTGTACGAGCGGATCTTCGACGGCGTACCGCTCGGGGCGCACGACTACGTGATCTCGGCCGACGAGAAGTCACAGCTGCAGGCGCTCTCTCGCTGCCACCCTGAGCTGCCGTGCGGCGTGGGGCGCCCCCGACGGGTGGAGTTCGAGTACGAGCGGCACGGCACGCTCTGCTACTTCGGCGCCTACGACGTGCACGCCGCCCGACTGTTCAGCTCGATCGCCCCGAAGACCGGCATCGTCCCGTTCATGGAGCTCGTCGAGAAGGTGATGACCGTCGAGCCCTACGCCAGCGCCGACAACGTCTACTGGATCGTGGACAACGGCTCCTCGCACAACGGGCAGCGGTCGGTCGAGCGGATGGCCGCCGCTTTCCCGAAGGCCCGCCTCGTCCACCTACCCGTGCACGCCTCCTGGCTGAACCAGATCGAGGTCGTCTTCTCCGTCATCCAGCGCAAGGTCGTCAAGCCGGCCGACTTCGCCGATCTTGACGCGCTGGCCGACCGCCTGCAGCGCTTCGAGGAGCGCTACAACGCCACGGCAAGCCCCTTCGACTGGCGCTTCACCAGCAAGGACCTCGCTGGACTGCTGGAGCGGATCGACGCCCACCGGCTGGGCGAGCCGGCGCTGATCGCCGCCTGAGCCGCCAGCACCGCCAAGATAGGACGGTGAAGGCTCCCCCTGGTTCGACAAAGGACAGTCTCGCCCACCGCCTGCGACGCCACGCCCTCGAGCGTTGGCCCGAGCTCACCGACCTCACGGTCCGCTTCCGAGCGCACTTCGCTTATGTCGACGCCGTGCTTCCAGACGGCACCACCGTCAAGCTCTGCCGCCTCCGCTACGCCGGATCGGCGAGCATGTGGGGCTTCGCCATCTACCGGGCCAGTCACGACGACTACGAGGACTCGTTCCTGCCGAGCGGCATGATGGGCGGCAGCCCCGAGGAAGCCCTCGACTGTGCCGGCGACCTCTACCTCGGTGACCTGGACATATGGCTGCGGGATACACCGACGAACTAACGCGCGGCACCACTAGCCTTCCCCGCCGGTGGGCTCAGCCCCGCCGACCAACGGCTGCGGACGGAACTGGCCCAAGCCTTGGGCGTGAGCGCCGCCGTGGCAGTGCTCGGAGCGCTCGTTGTCGCCAGGGTTGGTACGGCCGTGCTCGTGCGGCCCATGAGCCGGCTCACGGCCGCGGTCCGGGCGCTGGAGGCCGGCTACAGCCCTCGACCGCTCGGCGAGCGAGCCGGTCCTGGCGAGCTGGGCGAGCTGGGGTCTGCTTTTGATTCCATGGCTGCTGCTCTCGAGCACAACGAGCAGCTGCGGCGCACGCTCGTGACCGACGTAGCGCACGAGCTGAGGACGCCCCTCGCCATCCTGCAGGCCGGGACCGAGGCTCTGGTCGATGGCGTGAGTGACCCAACCCCGGAGGCCCTGGCATCCCTTCACGACGAGTCCCTTCGTCTCGGGCGCATGATCACGGATCTCCAGACGTTGGCCTCGGCACAAGCGGCCGCCCTGAGCCTCAAACGTCATCCGATCGACTTGGCCGGTATCGCTGCCAGCTCCGCTGACGCGCTGGAAGCGGGCTTTCGGACCATCGGGGTCGAGCTGAAGCGGGAGATAACGCCGGCGCCGGTGTGCGCCGACCCCGATCGGATGCGCCAGGTCGTGGACAACCTTCTCAGCAACGCCGTTAAGTTCACGCCGGCCGGCGGCAGCGTCCTACTTGTCGTTCGCGCCGACGAGCGCAGCGCCTTCCTCGAGGTGGCTGACACCGGCCCGGGCGTAGCACCCGCGGAGCAGGCGCAGATCTTCGAGCGGTTCTTCCGGGGCGGCGCCGGTCGCGACGTCGCCGGAACGGGCATCGGCCTGGCTGTCGTGAAGGAACTGGTGGAGGCGCACGACGGAGAGATCCGCCTGGAGAGCCCGCCCGGAGGCGGAGCCCGCTTCGTGGTGCGCCTCTCCCTCCTGACAGACGTCGAAATCGGATGAGGCGTGCGGGATGCCTCTTCGCACGACGTCGACCGTGGCAGCTGGTGCTCGAATCGGCTACGAGATGACCTCTCTCGCTATCGAGTGACGACGAGGGTCTTCTTCGGAGAGACCGACGGCCGGAGGTCAGACGAGCCGCCGTACCGAGCGATGATCGAGTAGGTCCCCGGCGCCAACTTGAGGCCGAGGGCGCAACTTCCTGTTCCTCGGCTCAGCCGGATGGTGCACAGCAGCTTCTTCCCGCTCATGACCGTTACGGTGCCCGTGGCGGGTACACCGCCAGGCGGTCCCGACACCACGGCCGTGATGCTCTCGTTGCTCTGCTGCCCGAAGCTGACGACCCCGCGCGAGAGCGACATTGTCGTCATGCTCACCCCCGGAAGCACTTTGACGACGACCACGCCCGATGTCGAGCTGGCGTAGTCGGCAGAACCGCCGAATGTGGCCGCGATCGCGCGAGTGCCGCCGGCGAGGCCGGCCCGAGTGAGCGTGCACGATCCGCTGCCACCTTTGAGATGCATCGCGCACAGCGTGACCGAGCCCGCCTTGGCGGTCACGACACCGCCCGCGTTGGGCAGGGCGGGGGGCACGACGACCGAGACGTTCACCGTCTCAACCTGCTCGTTGCCATAGGTCAGCGTCTGGGTCGTCAGGCTGAGCGAGGTCGAGGTGGCGGCCGCCTTCACGCGCAGGACCTGCGGTGTCGATGCGGACCCGAGGAGCATGCTCGTTTCCGGATAGACGGCGACGACGCTGAAAGTGCCCCCGGCGAGTTTCGTCGACGCAGGTGCACACTGCCCGCTGTAGCTGTTCGGTGAGTTCGGCAGATCCTCGACGAGTGTCGGGATCGAGCACAGCTCTGTCGACCCGACCCGGATCGAGATCGGCGCCGTCGGTTTGCCCGCCGGTGAGACCAACGTGGCGCTGAACTGCTCAACCGCCTCCTGTCCGAAGGTGACTACTGGGCTCGTCATCGTCAGGGAGATCGCCGTGGCGTTGACGCTCACCTTCGTCTCGGCCGTGGCGGCGGTGTAGTTGCCGTCCGTCGCAAGCGTCGTCGTGACGTCCACCACGGACGGTGACGTCACAGAGATGGTGCAAATCGCCTGCCCGACGGCGGCGTCGGCCGGCGAGGCCGCGAGCGTCGTGCAGCTCCCGGGCAGGTTGGGACTGTCAGAGATCGTGAGGATGCCCGCGGGGGTTGGTCCCGTACCGGTGGCCGTCACATTGAAATCGATGGTGCCGGCGAACACCAGCAACGGAGGCGGTGCACTTACGGACAGACTCGGGACGGCCTCGGCCACGGAGCCGTTCGCCGTCCCGATCGCCGTCGCGTAGTTCTTGTCCCCCTGATACGTCGCCGTGATGGTGTCCGGGTTATGGACAGCTCCCTCGAGGAAGTCGGTGCACGAGCCGGCACCGGCGGACAAGACGATCGTGCAGGTGCCGCCGAAGGCGTCCGCGACTGCCACCGTGCCCGTCGGCACGACCCCTTTTCCAGCCACAGTGGTCGTGAGCGTGACGGGGCCGGTTGCCTGGCCGGCTGGACTAGTCAACGTCACCGTCGGAATCCCCAGGCCGACCGTCTCGGTCGTGGTCCCGGTCGCCGTGGTGTAGTTGCCGTCCCCGGCGTAGCTGGCCGTCACGGTGAAGGGACTGTCGGTGGCGTTCTCCACGATCGAGCAGTTGCCCTTGCCAGAGGCGTTGAGTGTCGTGATCGTGCAGGTACCGGCCGAGTCGTCGGAGACGGTGACCTTGCCGGTGGGGACGTCGCCGGCACCGCTCGCCGTCACCGAGTAGGAGACGGGCCCCGTCGTCGCCCCGGCGGCGCCCGTGACGGTCACCGTCGCCTCGCCATGGCCGACGGTCTCAGTGGTCGTGGCGGTGGCGCCGTTGTAGTTGGCGTCCCCGCCGTAGCTGGCCGTCACGGTGAAGGGGCTGTCGGTGGCGTTCTCCACGATCGAGCAGCTGCCGTCTCCCGAAGCATCGAGCGAGGTGATCGTGCAGGTGCCGGCCGAGTCGTCGGAGACCGTGAGGCCCCCGCTCGGCACGTCCGCCCCGGCAGGGCCGCTCACGCTGACCGAGTAGGAGACCTGGCCTGTCGTCGCCCCGCTCGGCCCGGTGATCTTGACCGTGGGCGTGCCCGCAACGACCACCTCCGGTTGCGCCGAGTTGTCGGCGCTCGTCGCTGCATAGTTGTCATCGCCCCCGTAGCTGGCCGTCACGGTGAAGGGACTGTCGGTGGCGTTCTCCACGATGGAGCAGCTGCCGTCCCCGCTGTCGTCGAGGCTGAACGAGCACGCCCCGCCCACCTGGTCCGTCAGATCCACCGAGCCGGTCGGTATCGGCGCGGAATCCCCGCCCGCCACCGCGACGGTGTAGAGGACAGGGCCTGTCGTGGCCGTTCCACTCGGATCGGTCACGGTGACGATCGCCGAGCCCGTGCCGACATCTGATTCACCTCGCGCCGGCACGACGAGCCATCCTTGCGGGCCATCAACACTGGCGCCGTGCATGGGCGCCCCGCCCTCGGTCGCTCCGGGCGGAGTCGTGAGTGGGACCGCCTCCGGAACGTCACCGGTGTTGACGATCGTGACCCGCCCGAGACTCTCAACCGCCTCGATCGTGCCCTCGTGAAGCGCCGCTTTCCAGGCACCTGACGCTCCGATGCCGGCGACCGACCGCGCGCTTGCCGTCGTCGCCCGACTGGGGGCGGAGGCGGAAGCAGGCGCCGCCTCGACCGACCCGAGGTGGATGTTGCCGGTGACCCAGTTGAGGAGGGCCGGAAGCAACCGCGGATCGACGCCGGCGCCAGGCTCGGCAAAGAGGACCTCCCCTTCGGTGACCTCGCGACCCTGACCGACCTTGCGATCGACGACGGCGGCGAGCACACGGCCGCTCCTGGACTCGAGCCACGGCGTCGTGGCGCCGTTGGGAGGCGGCGCCGTGCGGACCACCGTGCCCGCCGGGACGTCCAGAACCCGGCCGAGGGCAGGGAACACGCTGCGGCCGGCCGTGGTCAACCGCAAGCCGCCTGCGCTCACGGCCGACGACCGCTCCAGGGCGCTCGGCCCAACCGGCGCTTGTCCGTCGATTTGGCGGACCGCGAAGGATGCCTCAAACGCTTGAAGCCCGTCGCGGGCAAACGTCCCGGGCGCGAAGGCGGCCGGGCCGTCAGCCACGATCACCCCGTTGAAGTTTCCCGTGCGCCCCTCCGAAAGGCTCGGCAGGTTCACGCGCCACGTGCCACGTCCCGCCCCCATGTCGACGGGAGCGACGGTGTAAGGGACACCTTCTGCCGACAACACTTGCTCCCAGGACGCCACGGCTGGATCGGACCGTGTGTTGCCGATCAGCAGCACGCGGAGATGGACCTCGAGCGGCGCTGCCGAACTCGGACCGAGCCGCACGGCTGCGGCCAGGATGCTGAGGACGCACGCGGCGAGTAGCAAGGAGCCGCCGGCCAAGACGAGCACGAGGGAACGCCACCGTCGCTTCGGGCGCTCACGGAGCCGGAATCCCACCGGCTTTCGTCCACCATGTCGGGAGCTCCCGTCGCTCGACCGTCCGGACCGCCGAGGAAGCTGCCCCTCGCCTGTGCCCATGGTGACTCTTTTCCGGGCTGCCGTGCCCTTCAGCCCCCCGCCTAAGTGGCAAGCGCCCTCGAGACTGCAGACTCCGTTCTTCTACTTATACGACCGTCGGCAGGCGACCGCAACCTGCACAGGGCCGCCGGTGAGCTCGGCGGGCCTTCGGATGCCGGCTCGGCCGGCGCTGATCAGCTCGGACGGAGGTCAGCCACGATCCCGTCGAGGATGTCCGACTCGGACACGATCAGCTCGCTGAAGCAGAGGACATCCATCACCGCGAGCAGCACGACCGCACCGCCCACGATGACATCGGCGCGGTCGCGCTCCATTCCTCGGCGTTCACGGCGGGCGACGACGTCAACCGCTGCGAGCTCCGCGAGGAGCCGGGAGACGTCTGCCCGGGTGAGGCACGCATGGTGAACGGCAGCTCGGTCGTAGGCGCCGAGCTCGAGGTTTAGCATCGTGAGCGCCGACACCGTCCCGGCCAAGCCGACGAGCGCCGTCCCACCCGAGCCATTCAACCCGGTGGCGGCGGCGAATCCGGGGTGCTCGCCTCGCGCAGCATCCACGAGAGACGTGACGTAGGAACGGGCCTCCGACAGCTCCCCCGGCGCCGGTGGATCCGATCGCAGGAAGCGCTCCGTGACTCTCACACAGCCGACGTCCAGCGAGACCGCCTCGACGGAGTTGCCGCCGCTCGAGGTGACGAGCTCGGTCGAGCCACCCCCGACATCTACGACGATGTAGCGCTTGCCCCCCTTCGGCAGCTCCGCCGTGGCTCCACCGTACGAGAGGCGTCCTTCCTCGTCACCGGCCAGTACGCGCAGCTCCGTCCCCAGCACCTCGGCGGCCGGCAGCAGGAACGTGGAGGCGTTGGCGGCGTCGCGGATGGCCGAGGTGGCTACGGCGAGCCGGCGACGGACGCCTGCAACCGCAATGGCCTCGGCATAATCCCGCAGCACCTCGAGGGTCCGATCGACGGCTGCCGGCTGCAGCTCGCCCGTTCGATCGACACCCTCGCCCAGCCGGGTGATCCGCATGCGCCGGTCAAGGCTCGCCCCGTCGGCGGCCGCGATGAGCAGGCGAGTGGAATTCGTGCCGCAGTCGACGGCGGCCACCGGGTGTGTGCCGGTGGCCGCCTCAGGCATGCTCCACCACGAAGGCGGCGCGATCGACGCCGAGCCGGTCCGCCACCCAAGCTCCGACGGGGTCGTCGCCCCCGACGAGATACCAGGCGAGGTGGGCGTGCAGGCACTTCACACCCTTCCTGGTGCCCCCGACACCACCCGACGGCACGGCTCCGGCATAGCCCTGCGGGATCTCCAGCAGCCGCTCGGCGGCATATCGCTCGTGGGCCGCCTGCAGCGCCACCGGGTCGACGGCCGCCTCCGCCTCCTTCACGCCCCCGCCCGACTCGAGCCGGCTGACGGCAGCCGTTAGCTCGCGACCGACGAGCCAGAAGCGCGTGGGCATGGGCGTGGCGTCGTCGAGGATGGGCGGGTTGCTGATGACGACGGGCTCCCCCGCTCGGTCCCGCAACACGACCTCGAAACCCCTTGGCTCTCTCCCCAGCAGCCCGGCGACCACCTCCCGGTCGCTCGGTGTCACCGCTTGCGACGACGTAGCGCGTAGACGATGACCCGGATGAGGAAGAGGGCGCCTGCGATGCTGGCGAACGGGATAAGTCGCTTGGCGACCGACGGTCCGGCGATGCGGCCGAGGTCGACTGGCTCGACGGGGGCAGACTGGATGAGACGAACCGTCGCCGCAGCCTCGGCCGGGTCGCTCCCGGCGTCGCCGACCGAAGCGGTCGCAGCCTCCTCGCCACCCGCCGCGGCGGCCGGCCCGCTCTCGGCGGCGCCGTTGGACGCTACGGCGGCCGCTGCTGCCGCAGCCTTGGCAGCCGCCCGCGAGCGGGCTGGCTTGGCGTCGCCGGCCGCCTTCGAGGCGGCCGCCTTGTGCGTCGCAGCCGCCTTGGCGGGAGTCGTCTTGTGCGCATCCTTGGGCGCAGCCTTCGGTGCCGCCTCCTGAGCTGCTTCGCTCTCGGCCGGCGAAGCATCCGGCGCCAGCACCATGGTCTCGAGGTTGTGCACGAACTGGGCGAGGAGCTTGCCCGAGACGTCGGCGAGCACGCCGCGTCCGAACTGTGCCACCTTGCCCGTGATGGCGAGGTCCGTCACGACCTCGACCTTGGTGCCGTCGCCGGACGGCGACAGCACGGCCGTAATCGTCGCCGAGGCGTTGCCCTGGCCGCGGGTTTCGCGGCCCTCCGCCCGCAGCACACCGCGATGGGCGACGGGGTCCTTCTCCTCGAAACGTGCCGTCCCGCGATACGACGCCGTGATCGGGCCGACCTTCACCTTCACGATGCCGCGGTACTCGTCTCCCTCCACCTCCTGCAGCTCGGCGCCGGGCAGGCACGGAGCGATTCGCTCGACGTCGGTGAGCACCTCCCAGGCGTGCTCGACCGGGACGGCCACTACGAAATCGTTCGTCAGCTCCATCGGCGGAGGTCCTCCTCGGTGTCGATGTCCGTCGTTGTGCCCTCGCAGGCTACTTCCGCCACGAGTTCCGGCCGTCTCGACATGAGACTGCGCGCCCCCTCGTCGCCGCTCGTCGGCAACAGCGTCCACACGGCGGCATCGAGCCGTACGGGATGACCCCGCTTCCCGCCGTAGGTTGCCACCACGATCGGACCGCCCGGCGCCGCCGCCACGGTGCGCCACGCCGAGCTCGTCAAGCCCGGTGTGTCACCGAGACCGACGACGGCGGCGGCGTGACCCTGTCGCTGGCACCAGTCCAGCGCCACGCCGAGCGAGGTTGCCTGTCCGAGCTGCCACTCGTCGTTGCGCAGCAGCGTGACGCCCTCCGGAACGACGTCGCCCAGGTCGGCAGCCCCGCTCACGACGATCACCTCGTCGAGCCCGGCCTCCAGGACCGGCGCGATGGCCCAGCCTACGAGCGGACGCCCCCGCGCGACCGTGAGGAGCTTCTCGCCCGGGCCCCCGAAGCGGGTACCGGCACCGGCTGCGAGGATGACTCCGGCGATCGACACCGTGCGAGCGTATCGACCTCTGAGCCGTCCCACCCGGAGCGGCCGACGGCGACACCTCTGCGGGCCCGCTCCGCTCTCGCCCGGCGAGGCGGGACGGCCAGCCGGGCGTACCGATCCGCCGGCGCTAGCGCCGGTGGATCGGACCGTCCCCGCGGCGCAGCGAGGGGACGCTGATCCCGGTCCGGCTGGCGATGATCTCGGCGCAGATGGCGATGGCCGTCTCTTCGGGCGTGCGAGCTCCGATATCGAGCCCGATCGGGCTCATGAGGCGTGCGGACAGCTCGTCGGGATCCGCCCCGGCCTCGACGAGGCGCTTCCATCGTGCTTCGTGCGTCCGCCTCGAGCCCATGGCGCCGAGGTACCCGACACCGCTGCGCAGTGCCTCGAGCACAGCGGGAACGTCGAACTTCGTGTCATGGGTGAGCACGCACACGGCGTCGCGCGGCCCGAGATCGGCCCCGACGCGCCGCAGGTAGCGGTCCGGCCATTCCACGACGACCTCGTCCGCCATGGGAAACCGCTCCGGCGTGGCGAACACGGCGCGGGCGTCGCACACGACGACGTGGAACCCGAGCAGTTTGCCCGCCGAGGCGAGGGCGGCCGTGAAGTCGACGGCCCCGAAGATGATCATCCGCGGCGGCGCCGCGAACACCTCGATGAAGACCTCGACTTCCATCTGGCGGGCCTCGCCGTGCGGCCCGTAGTGCCGCGACACGGTGAGTCCGCTGGCGATCGCCGCCAGCACGTCGCGCGTGACGACGCGATCGAGGTCTGCGTCGCCGAGATCCCCGATGACCGCTTCCGGGCCGTGGGCGTCGCCCTCGCCGCCGTCCTCGCCGGCTCGAACCGCCTCGTCCGCACCGGCCCCCGCCGCCCCGTCCGGCCGCCTGGGCAGCACGAGAAGCTTCGCACCGACGGCGATGGACGCCACGCTGTCGTCGACGGAGGTGACCGTCGCGAGCGCGACGGGGCGGGACTCTCGCAGGGCGCTCCGCAGTGCCCGAAAGACGCTGCCTGGCCGATCAGCCGGCGGGCTCACCAGTCGAGCGGCTCCACGAGCACGCGCACCGTTCCTCCGCAGGTGAGGCCCACGGCGAAGGCTTCGTCGTCGGAGTACCCGAACGTGCAGACCCGCGACGTCCCGGATTCGAGGACGGAGAGTGCCTCGGTCACGACGGCTCCCTCCACGCAGCCGCCCGAGACCGAGCCGGCGACTTCGCCGGCATCACTCACGACCATGGTGGCACCCGGGTCGCGCGGACTCGATCCGTCGACGCCGACGACGCGGGCCACCGCCACGCGTTTGCCCTCAGCCAGCCACTGGTCGATCTGTGGGAGCAGCTCCTTCATGTCTCTTCCTTCGTCCCATCGCCCTCAGGCGAGGGCCTTGTCCAACGCCCGTTCCACGAGCACCCGGGTCAAGTGCCGGCGGAACGCTTCCGAAGCGTTCAGGTCGCCCGTGACCTCGATGCCGGCGTCGGCCTCGGCAGCAGCCTCCGCTGAGGTCGAACCGGCCGCCACGGCTGCTTCGACCAACGAGGCCCTCGTCGGCACGGGGCCTACATTGATCAACCCCACGCCGACGGAGCCATTCCCGTCGAGGCGAGTCGCCACGGCGCCGACGATGGCCCAGTCCTGCGCCCGCTTCGTCAACTTCTCGAAACCCCACGCCCTCCCGCCCATCTTCGGCAACCGGATCTCCGTGAGGATCTCGTCGGGAGCCACCGCGGTCTCGAGGAAACCGAGGTGGAAGGCCGAGGCCGCCACGTCGCGATGCTCGCCAGGACCGCTCAGGACGAGCGTCCCGCCGAGGGCGAGCACGACGGCGGGCAGGTCGGACGCCGGATCACCGTGCGCCATCGAACCGCCGATGGTCCCGCGGTGGCGCACCTGCGGGTCGCCGATCTGGCCGGCGACATGTGCCAGCACGGGCAGCTCGGCCGCCACGAGGGGCGAGCGGGCAACGTCGTCGTGCGTCGTGAGGGCACCGATGGCGATGTGGTCGCCCCCGTCGCGCACATAGGACAGCTCGGCCAGGCGCCCGATATCGACGAGCACCTCGGGCGTCGCCAGGCGCAGCTTCATGAGCGGCAGGAGGGAATGGCCGCCGGCAAGCACCTTGGCGGCGTCGCCGTGCTCGTTCAGCAGGTCGATGGCGTGCTCGAGGGAGCGCGCCCGCACGTAGTCGAACGAAGCCGGGATCATGACCGCAGCTCCGGCGCCCGCGCTGCCGCCATGGCTGCCTCCACGATGTTGTGATAGCCCGTGCAGCGGCAGAGGTTGCCCTCGAGGCCCAGGCGGATGTCGTGCTCGGTGAGCTCGTGATCGCCCCGCTCGGCGATGAGCGAAACGATCGCCATCACCATGCCAGGGGTGCAGTATCCGCACTGCAGGCCGTGCTTCTCGTGGAAGGCGCGCTGCACCGGGTGCATGGTGCCATCGGCCTCGGCGAGGCCCTCGATCGTGGTCACGCTCGATCCGTCCGCCTGGGCGGCAAGGACGGTGCACGACTTGACGGAGCGGCCATCGAGCAGCACGGTGCAGGCGCCGCACGAGGTCGTGTCGCACCCGACGTTCGTGCCCTTCAGCCCGGCGGCGTCGCGGATGAATTGCACGAGCAGCGTGCGCGGCTCGACGTCGTGGGAGACGTCCGAGCCGTTCAGCGTCATCGTGACGTTCATGGTCAAGCTGCTCCTTCTGCCGACTCGGCGCTGCGGTGGGCTGCGGCCGCCTGTATGGCCTGCCAGACCCGTTCGGGCGTAGTCGCCATGTCGATGTGCCGCACGCCGAGATGCGAGACGGCATCGACGACGGCGTTGTGCACCGCCGGCGTCGAGCCGATCGTGCCCGACTCGCCGATCCCCTTGGCGCCGAGGGGGTTGCGCGGCGTGGGCGTCTCGGTGAAGGCCGTCTCGAAGCTCGGGAGCTCGGCGGCGGAGATGATCGAGTAATCGGCGAAGTTGCCCGTCAGCGGGTTGCCGGCGGCGTCGTAGCTGAACTCCTCCAGGAGCGCCTGGGCAGCTCCCTGGGCGATGCCACCGTGCACCTGTCCCTCGGCGAGCAGCGGGTTGAGGATGCGGCCGGCGTCGTCCACGGCGACGTGGCGCACGAGCTCGACCATGCCGGTCTCGGTGTCGACCTCGACGACGGCGATATGGGTCCCGAACGGAAACGTCGCCCCCGGTGAGTCGAGATCGACCTGCGCCATGAGGGGGGCGCCGTCCCGGTCGAGGGACAGGCGCGCCAGCTCGCCCCAGTCGCGCGAGATGGCGGGCGTCCCGGCGACGTGGAAGGCGCCGACCGACTTGTCGAGGACGACGTCGGCGGCGTCCGCCTCCAGCAGGTCGGCTGCGAGCCACCTGGCTTTGTCCACGACCTCGATCGCCGCCTGGTTGACGGCCGCCCCGCCTACCTGGAGCGAGCGGGAGCCGAACGTGCCGACGCCCCTCGGGACGAGGTCGGTGTCGCCGTGGATCACCTCGATGTCCTCCATGGCGATGCCGAGCTGCTCGGAGACGAGCATGGACCAGGCCGTGTGGTGGCCCTGCCCGTGCGGCGAGGTCCCCGTGCGGACGATGGCCCGCCCGTCCGGCCGGATCTCGACGGCGCCGTACTCGCCCTCGGGGACGCCGTTCGTGATCTCGACGTAGGTCGATATCCCGATGCCGAGCTGGCGGGCGCCCCCTTCGGCGCGCCGAGCCTCCTGCGCCGACCTCAGCTCTGCGTAGCCGGCCATCTCGAGGGCGAGGTCGAAGGCGCCGACGTAGTTGCCGGAGTCGTACTCGGTGCCCGTCGGCGTCGTGAAGGGAAAGGCGTCGGCGGCGATGAGGTTCTTGCGCCGCAGCTCCGCCGGATCCATCCCGATCTCGCTGGCGTAGCAGTCCATCACGCGCTCGAGGGCCGCCGTCGCCTCCGGCCGGCCGGCGCCCCGGTAGGCCACGGTCGGCACGGTGTTCGTCACGACCGAGTTGCTGTTGCACTCGGCACGGGCGATGTCGTAGACGCCGGTCGCCATCGTGCGCGTCATGAACGGCAGCACGGCACCGATGGCCGGGTAGGCCCCGGAGTCCTGCAGGACGTCGATACGGTAGGCGAGGACGCGCCCGTCGCGAGTGCCACCGATCTCGACGTCCTGTATCTGGCCGCGCCCATGGCCGAGCCCGAGCATGCTCTCGGAGCGGGTCTCGCTCCAGCGGACGGGCTGTCCGACGCGGCGGGCGCACCACGCCGTCACGATGTCCTCGGCGTAGACGCTCGCCTTGGCGCCGAAGCCGCCGCCGACGTCCGGAGTGACCACGTGGATCTGCTCCGGCTCGATGCCGAGCGACGTCGCCAGGGTGTCGCGCACCCCGTGCGCCGTCTGGGTCGAGGAGTAGAACATGAGCCGGCCGTCCGGCTCGATGAAGGCGGCGGCTGCCCGCGTCTCGAGCGGGCAGGGGGCGACGCGTTGGTTGACGATCCGCTGCCGGACGACGACCTCGCAGCCATCGAAGAGCGTCTCGTCGTGGCCGAACTGGAGGGAGAAAGTGTTGTTCGTCCCGGTCCCGGGATAGAGCAGCGTCTCGTCCTTGAGGGCATCGGCGGGATCGATGAGGACCGGGAGGGGCTCGTAGTCGATGACGACGAGCTCGGCGGCGTCGGCGCCGGCGGCGGCCGACTCGGCCACGATGGCGGCGACCGCCTCGCCGACGTAGCGGACGACGCCGCTTGCGAGAAGCGGCCTTGTCATCTCGGCGTTCAGGAACGCCATGCCGGGTGGCATGGGGGGCAGCCCGAGATCGTCGTGGGTGTAGACGCCGACGACCCCTGGCGCCGCCTTCGCCTCCGCCAGGTCGATCCGCTCGATTCGCCCGTGGGCGATCGTCGAACGCACGAAAGTGAGCGACAGCACCCCCGGAAGATCGAGATCGCCCACGTAAGTGCCACCGGACGTGAGGAGCTTCGGATCCTCGCGACGGAGAACTCGGTTGCCCAGGATGCTCATGGTGGGCGACCCTATCCGCCCCGGGTCACCTCGCGCCGACCTTGCCGCCGTCGAGAAGGCTCAGGGAACGGCTTTCCAGAACTCGAGCCGCTGCAGCAACCTCGACCAGAAACCCGCTCGTTTCACGGGGCTCGCCGGCGTGCCGGACACGATGGCATCGGTCGGCACGAGATCCGACCTCGGGACGGTCGTGGCTCTGAGCGGGCCGCCGGCTCCGGCGTCGTTCCGGGGCGCCGGCAAGACGACGACCGAGCGCTCGCCTTTGCCGACGAGGCCGTACTCGGCGTGGGCGATGCGGGCGATCGTGCTGGGTTGGTGGAGGGAGGCGACTTGGGCGGCGAGCGCGCGGTTCTGCGCCTCAAGTGTCGTCAGCTGCACTGTCGCGTGAGCCATGGCGGCGCGACCGCGCATCAGCTGGCCGAGAGGGAACTCCGTGGCGACGATGACGATGCCGACGATGAAGGCGGCGGCGAGCACCGCCCGTGCCCGGGCGATCACGAGGGGCCTCCCGAAGGGCGGGGCCGCGTGGCGGCAAAGGCCGACCGTCCCGGGTAGGAGGCGGACGACCCGAGCCGCTCCTCGATCCGCAGCAGCTGGTTGTACTTGGCGACCCGGTCGGAACGAGCGGGCGCCCCCGTCTTGATCTGACCGCACCCGCTCGCCACGACGAGGTCGGCGATGGTCGTGTCCTCCGTCTCGCCGGAGCGGTGGGAGATGACCGAGGCGTAGCCGGCGCGCGAGGCAACCTCGAGGGCGAGGAGCGTCTCGGTGAGGGTGCCGATTTGATTGACCTTGACGAGAAGGGCGTTGGCGACGCCCTCGGCGATGCCCCGCTCGAGGCGGTCGACGTTCGTGACGAAGATGTCGTCGCCGACGAGCTGGGTTTCGCCCCCGATGGCGGTGGTGAGCGACGCCCAGCCCTCCCAGTCCTCCTCTGCCATCGGGTCCTCGAGCGAGACCACGGGGTAGCGCTCGACGATGTCGACCCAGTAGGCGACGAGCTCCTCTGGCGACAACGTACGCCCCTCGCCCTCGAGCACGTAGCTGCCGTCGCGCCACAGCTCCGTGCTCGCCGGGTCGAGGGCGATGGCGATCTCCTCGCCCGGCACCCTGCCGGCGCGCTCGATGGCTTCGAGCAGCATGCGCAGGGCGTCTTCGTTGCGGGCGAGATCGGGGGCGAAGCCTCCCTCGTCGCCGACGCTCGTGGCGAGGCCGCGTTCGTGCAGCACAGCCTTGAGGGCGTGGTAGGTCTCCACTCCCCAGCGGAGGGCCTCGGAGAACGAGGCGGCACCGACGGGCGCGATCATGAACTCCTGGAAGTCGACGTTGTTGTCGGCGTGCACGCCCCCGTTGAGGACGTTCATCTGGGGGACAGGGAGTACATGGGCGTCGACGCCGCCGATGTAGCGGAAGAGGGGAAGTCCGCAGTCGTCGGCGGCCGCCCGGGCGACGGCGAGCGAGACGCCGAGGACGGCGTTGGCACCGAGGCGAGCCTTGTCGGGCGTGCCGTCGAGGTCGATGAGGCGGTGATCGAGCGCTCGCTGGTCGGAGGCGTCCGTGCCGATGACGGCGTCGGCGATCTCGCCGCGGACGTTGGAGACGGCACCGAGGACGCCTTTGCCACCGAAACGCTCTCCCCCGTCCCGCAGCTCCTTCGCCTCGAAGGTGCCGGTGGAGGCGCCCGAGGGCACGATGGCGCTGCCGGCCGCCCCTGATTCGAGGAGGCACGCCACCTCGATCGTCGGATTGCCCCGCGAATCGAGAACTTCTCGTGCCGTGAGCGCGTTGATAGAGGTCACGCCGCTGTCGCTCCTGTTGAAAGTGTGACCGAAGTTAGCAAAGTGAACTGAGTCATACGTGGACGGGGGACGTTTCCGCAGCGTGCTGCTGTGCGGCGGCCGCCGCCGTTCAGCCGGGAGGTGGCGGGAGGTGCCCGCTCGGAGCGTGCCCGGAGCTCTCGAGCCAGGCCTCCAGCTCTGGCCCGGCGAGATCGCTCAGCCGCAGGCCACGGGCGGCAGCCGACGCTTCCAGGTCGACGACTCGGCCGACGAGGTGGTCGAGCGCCACGCGGGCGGCACCCTCCGGATCGCCGCCGGAAGCGGCCATCGAGCGGGCAAGTGCGACGATGACCTCGCCGAGATCTGCTTCCTCCGGCCCGCCGAGCTGGCGCCAACCGAGGCCGACGCTCTCGAGCCTGCGCTCGATGGTGGCGGCTCGGGCGAGAGAGGGCAGGCCGGGTGGGATGCCGTCGAGGACGTTTCGTCGTCCTTTCTCGTCGGCTTTGATGCGCTCCCAGTTCGTGACGACGTCGGCGGCCGTCTTCGCCTCCACGTCGCCGAAGACGTGCGGGTGCCGGCGCACGAGCTTCTCGGTGATCGTG
>Ga0181523_10000544_pt1 | contig 43064 bp, 42 predicted proteins | sample PEATcosm2014_Bin_43_FD_119752 | JGI IMG/M metagenome (GOLD analysis project Ga0181523, IMG submission 119752) | Peatland microbial communities from MTU Mesocosm Facility, Houghton, MI, USA - PEATcosm2014_Bin05_30_metaG | ecosystem: Environmental > Terrestrial > Soil > Wetlands > Peat | place... | reverse complement strand
TCTCCTGGTTTTCAGAGGGTTCTCCGTAGTCTTGGCGGGCGTAGAAGGCGCGCTCATTTCCGGGTCGTCGCGCGGAGCGAAATCTGAAAGCGACGTGGTAACTACCATACCCGGAATCCACTTGTCAGCATAACGGATTTGTTGGGCAGGCGATTTTCACGTGTGTCCGACAATGGGAATAACAAGGACTTAGCAGCGCGGCCTTAAAGAGCCAAAACATGCGCTCTGCGTTCGATGCGGGAAGGCCGTTGTTAACGGGTTAGGCAGCCCATCGAATGGGGAACCGCGAAGCAGATCGTCGCGTATAAAGATGGTATGGTACCTTCTTGTCTCACATGCCTCCCCCTAGCTCTTCTCGCCGCGACGCCTGTGGCCAGCCTACTGCTCCTATCTTGCAGGACCGCATCCGGGCGGTCGAGGCCGGCCTCGGACCTCCTGTCGCTATCGTCGGTCAACCACCGGATCGCAGAGACAGCAAGAGTGACTAGTGCCGTTTGGGCATCGGAAACCAAGTCCGCAGCGAGCAAGTCCCTGAATATACGGTTACCGAGGGGTTGCCACGGACTCGTTGGAGCAGGCCTCTCTGATCGAGCAAGTTGAGGCATCGTTCTGAGACTTTACATCATTGTTTGTTTCAGTAGACAAGCAGTGAGTAGTCGGAAGACCTTTCAAACGAACTTTCGGGAGAAACTATTTCAGTTGGGTGATATTGTAAGCAGGCCCTTCGGAATGGGGTCCAGCGATGGTCTGCCACGCAAACGTCAGACGGCCTCTTGCGGTGTTTCATGAACGTCCAAACGCGACGTTCCAGATTTGGTCGTACCCGCGCTCACGACTTACATTTGCTCACAGTGCCATACGCCAATTGTCTAAATGCATCAGACCAGATGCTGTGAACACCCGGAAAGTCGATTGAGGTAATGGAATGAACAGGACCGCACGTTCGGGACTGTGCTTAGCAGCAGCTTTATGTGCGGCGGCTGTCGTGTTTCCAGGGACCCAATTGACCACACAGGTTGCGTTACTTGATCCCGCCAAGATGCCCGCCATTGGTACAGTCGATGAGCACTTCCAGTCCTACAACATTGAAATGGTGGAAGTGATCGGCGGAAGATTTTGGAAACCGTACGGGAGTTCCGCTGCGGACAAGAGTAAAGCGCAGGTGCCCGCATCCCAGGAGGGTTTCACTCCGGCAGGAATAAACCCGAACCTCTATCAATATCGAGCACCCATTGACCTTTCAAATCCTCGATTGCGAAAGTTGGCAGCGGCATTGGGACCCGCGTATGTGCGCGTCAGCGGAACATGGGCCAACAGCGCCTATTTTCAGGATTCCGCAACCCCCGCTTCAAGTAAAATAGGATTTACCGGAGTCTTGACGCGAAAGGAATGGAAGGGCGTCATTGATTTCTCTCATGCAGCGAACGCCGAAGTTGTCACTTCGGTTGCGACGGGTCCAGGGCCGCGTGACGCTCAAGGCGTGTGGACTTCGGACCAGGCACGGCACTTGTTCGATTACACCAAATCTATTGGAGGAAAGATCGCCGCCACAGAATTCATGAATGAGCCAACGTACGCAGCAATGGGCGGCGCACCCAAAGGGTACGATGCCGCAAGCTATGGCCGCGACGTTGCGGTGTTCCGCACATTCCTTCGAAACACTGCACCCGATACACTTTTTCTTGGTCCGGGTTCAGTTGGTGAGGGACCGTTCGCGATGCCAATGGGCGGCGGCGTGCTCAAATCGGAAGACCTACTACATGCGACCGGTCCCCTATTCGATGTCTTTTCTTACCACCTCTACGCGGCTGCTTCGCAACGGTGCGCAAGCATGGGGGCATCATCACAAACAACCGCGGCAGCGGCACTTTCTCAAGACTGGCTCTCGCGCCCGGAGAAGATTGGCGCATTTTACACCAACCTTCGAGACAGGTTCGAGCCAGGCAAATCACTTTGGATTACGGAAACTGCCGATGCAGCCTGCGGTGGAAACCCCTGGGCGGCCACTTTTCTGGACACCTTCCGATATCTTGTTCAACATGCAAACCTCGCCCAGCGTGGCGTGAAAGTAATCATGCACAACACGCTGGCATCGAGCGACTACGGCCTTTTAGACGAAAATACATTCGCACCACGTCCGAATTACTGGGCCGCTTTGCTTTGGCGACGCCTCATGGGTGCGACAGTTCTCGATCCACAGATATCACCGACCCCGAATGTTCACGTCTATGCCCACTGCCTTCAGAACCATCCCGGCGGCGTCACTCTTCTGGTCATCAATACCGACCGGCAGCAAGTCCATGAAATTACATTGCCGGCCGATGCAGAACGCTACACGCTGACTGCCAAGCAACTTCAGGACAGATCAGTCGAGCTCAATGGGAAGACGCTTCAATTGACCGGAGATGGCGACGTGCCACAATTTCTGGGTCAGTCAACGCGCGCAGGTCACATCAGTTTCGCACCGACTAGTATTACATTTCTGGCAATCGCCAACGCGGACAACAGCAATTGCCACTAAGTGCGTTTTGCTCTGAAATCAGGAGCATGGGAGCGCAAGTGGCACGCTTGGAACGTCAACCACGGATGACCCGTGCCGACGGAGTGTTAGCCACCCTAGTTGGGCCGATCTGACGTAAGGAGACTACTTTCGTGAGCGCGAAGAAGCCGGCAGAGATCCTTGCAAGTCTCGCGACACTGCTTCCAGAACTAGAGGCTGTCTATAAAGACATACATGCACATCCGGAACTGTCAATGCAGGAAACGCGGACGGCTGCCATTGCTGCGAATCGTCTGAAGGCTCTGGGCTTTGAGGTGACCACGGGGGTCGGCAAGACTGGCGTTGTAGGTATATTGCGTAACGGCGATGGGCCCACTGTCATGCTCCGCGCGGACATGGATGCTCTACCCATCAAAGAAACGACTGGCCTTCCGTACGCGAGCATCGTCACGGGGACTGACCCTAGCGGCAAGACCGTACCCGTAGCCCACTCGTGCGGGCACGATATGCACGTTACCTGCTTGATTGGCGCAACAAGTCTTTTTGCAAAGAGCCGCGACCCGTGGAGGGGAACGCTGATGGCGGTCTTTCAGCCAGGCGAGGAGACCGCGCAAGGCGCTAAGGCGATGATTGATGACGGCATGTTCAAACGATTTCCAAAACCGGACGTTGTGCTAGGGCAGCACGTCATGAGCTTGCCGTCTGGGAACATCGATTGGCGTGCGGGTGTTGTCACTTCCTCGGCCGATAGCCTGCAGATTCGCATCTTCGGGCGCGGGGCGCATGGCTCGATGCCCGAGTCCAGCATCGACCCCGTAGTTATGGCCGCCGCGACCGTAATGCGGCTGCAAACGATTGTCTCCCGGGAGGTCGCGCCCACAGATTCCGCCGTGGTGACAATTGGGTCGCTGCAGGCCGGCACGAAAGAGAACATTATTCCGGACGAGGCATTGATCAAATTGAATGTGCGCACATTTGACGAGGGTGTGCGCAAGCGTGTGCTCGCGGCGATTGAACGCATTGCGAAGGCTGAGGCAGCGGCATCAGGAGCGCCAAGACCACCAGAGATCACGCCACTCGATCAGTATTCGTCAGTAAGGAATGATGCCAACGCGACAAAGAAGCTTGTCGATGCATTTCTCGAGAACTTCCCTGCCGGTTCCATCGAACAGACAAAGCCCACTATGGCAAGCGAGGACTTCGGCTGCTTTGGAGCTGGGTGGGATGTTCCGGCAGTCTACTGGTTCTTCGGCGGAGATGATCCAGCGGTGTACGCCAAGGCAAAGAAAGAGGGAAAACTCAGCTCGCTTCCAACTAACCATAACCCCGCCTTTGCACCAATCATTCATCCAACTCTGGAGACAGGGGTCAAGGCCCTAGTTGTCGCGGCGCACGCGTGGCTGGCCTCGTGAACAGCGTGCTGACCCACGGGTATCAACTAGCGGGTCCTTTTCTGGATGCTGTGGATCTGCTTGGCACGTTCGTTTTCGCACTCAGCGGTGCGGCAGCGGGTGTCAAAAGCCGGTTCGATCTGTTCGGTCTAATGGCACTCTCGTTCGCGGCCGGTAATGCCGGCGGGATCACACGAGATGTGCTGATTGGCGCGGTGCCACCAGCGGCCATCAGCGACTGGCGCTATCTTGGGGTCTCTCTTCTGGCGGGATTGGTGACGTTCTTCTGGTATCCCAACATCGATAAACGTCGCAGGCTGGTGTTGTTATTCGACGCCGCTGGACTCGGCCTGTTTGCCGTCGCCGGCACACAAAAGGCGCTCATCGCGGGACTCAATCCGGTGATGGCGATTTTTATGGGAGTGCTAACCGGGATTGGTGGTGGCATATTGCGCGACGTGCTTGTCAACCAAACGCCGACGGTGCTCGAGGCGGATATTTATGCGGTTGCTGCGCTAGCCGCTGGCGTCGTAGTGGTGATCGGATATGATTTGCATTACCCGGCTTTTGTGGTGTTGACCGTGGGCGCACTACTTTGCTTCTGGCTGCGAGTCATGGCGATATACCGAGGATGGCATTTGCCCGTCGCCCAGTCGCAGAATCGGCGGGATTGAACCATCGTTTGTTACGTCGTTCCAGGATTTATGGTTCAAACTCGCGGTATAAAAACGGTTACAAGTTGAGCTTGTTCATTCGCCTTCTTAGCTGTCCCTTCTTTGCCGTATCCTCCCGACAACGGTACGACTCCGAGCGCCCCAGCGCGACGGGCCGCGAGCAAATCCCAAACGCTGTCTCCGACCACGATCGACGATGTAATCGGAACTTTTAGTAGTTCCGCCGCTGCCCAGAACTGATCGGGATCCGGTTTCGCTCGCGGGACTTGGTCGCAGGTAATAATTGGCACGTCCGATCCCACACCGAGAATGTTGAGATTCGGCCCTGCAGTCTGCATACGCCCGCTGGTGGCGATTGCCCATTTGGTACCAAGTCTGGTCAAGTAGGTCAGGAGATCCCTTGCCCCTGGCAGTGGTCGAACCTGTTCTAACTGCCTGAGGTAAGCTTCTGCGTGCCACCGTTGAAGTTGAGTTGCTTCCTCCTCGGTCAAGCGGCGATCTGTTTCCCGCGACAGTGCGTTCACCGGAAGTCCTCCGCTCATACCGATGCGCCTGTGTATGCGCCAGACAGATCGCTCAATGCCACCTTTGAGCAGCGCCTCGTGCCATGCCAACACATGCCAACACATGCCGGTAAACGCTATCGATCAGCGTCCCATCGAAGTCAAACAGAAAAGCGGGGGCGTGGTTTGAGTGCTGGGCTGACCGCGATTGTGAGCTGGTCATGTTTGCCGTCTGTGAAATGGAACTCATTCTTATTCCTCCGCTGCCGGCTGACTCAAAGCCCATGGTCATCACGTGTACTGGTCGCAATCGCCATGCCAATACTCAGCAAATCCCTCGATGGGCAAAAACATCTTTCGCGACGGCGACTGCTGACATCCCATTCGCCCAGCCGGAGTAAAAGGCGAGATGCGTGATGATCTCCGAAATCTCGCACGGCTCCAAGCTGGCATTTGTTCCAAGAGATGGTGGACCTGATCGGGATCGCGCGCCAACGACCTCTTCCATACTACGGAAGCGGTCGCAGCATTTTGAAGCCGGATACTACCGAACTGGAAATCGGGCTATCTGCAAGTAGTTGAAAAGATGGTGGACCTATTCCGGACCGCCCCAGATGTCTTCAATGAAAACGGAAGTGTTCGTGGTCTTGTGACACCAAATGACACCAAGCTGAAAAAGGGGACCGCTGTAAATACTTGAAAATGGTGGACCTGGTCGGGATCGAACCGACGACCTCTTCCATGCCATGGAAGCGCGCTCCCAGCTGCGCCACAGGCCCACTGTTTCAATTCTCGCCTAGCTTCGTCGCGGCGTCAAACTCGACTCCGGTGGTCAACGTCAAATAGGATATGGTTGACAACTACAGGACACAATTCGGAGCCCCATGTTGAACTCGCGGAATCCTCTTGCTCGGCCACTTCTTCAATGTCTCATTGCGCTGCTCGCGGCTGCGTTTGCGCCTGCGCAAAACACATCTGGCGCGCCAAGCGGTGCGCTCGCGCCAGCCGCGGCGCAGCCCCCTGTGGCCTATGCATCAGTCAGCGAACTGAACAGCATCCTGGCGCAGTTGCAGCAAACGGTTCAGAGCATGCAATCCAATCTCCAGCAGGCGCGCATCGAGAGATGGAGGACCGACAACGCGACCAAGAAACAGACACTCGCGGATATCGACTCTATCCAGCGCAATCTGCAATCGACCCTGCCGGAAACGATCACGCAACTGAACAACTCGCCGGAAGATCTGGGAATAAGTTTCAAGCTCTACCGCAACCTCGATGCGCTGTACAGCGTTTTTGGATCGGTGGCGGAATTGGCCGGAGCTTTCGGATCGAAAGATGAGTTTCAGGGTCTGGACAACGACCTGAACGGACTGAAGAGCGTGCGCCGCACATTTGGCGATCGCGTGCAGAAACTCGCCGCGAGCAAGGAGGATGAGCTGACGCGGTTGCGAGCGCAAGTCAAGACCCTGACCGCATCCCCACCTCCGCCCCCCAAGAAAATCGTGGTGGATGACACCGAGCCCCCAGCCAAGAAGCCGCCGGTGAAAAAGAAAGCGACCACTCCCAAGCCACCGCCGACCACCACGACCTCGCCGCCGAGCGCTGTGCCTCCCCAGTCATGAGACGGCAAGAACTCCGCCCCATTTACTCCAATTTGTTGCAAAAACAACACTTAGCGCGGGAACTCCAGAGCCCGCCCCGGAGTCTAAATATCTAAGCGGGAACGGTCGCCGGGCAGTCGTTTCGGCAAGGATAAATTCCCGCCGCTGGGGCCAGAGTCACTCTATAATTGAGGGCAACGCCACCATGGCGGGAGCAACCACATTGGGCGATCTAGCCAGCGCTATCGGAGCCCGAACCCAGGAATCCGCCGTCATCGCTGAACTGAAGGCGGGATCCGAAGAAGCCTACTCCTGGCTGATTGGCGAGTTTCACCAGCCCATCTACAGCGTCATCTACCGCATCGTGAATGATCCGTCCGATGCGGCCGACACGACGCAAGACGTATTTCTGAAAGTGTTTCGCGGCATGAAACATTTCCACGGCGAGTCCAGCCTCAAGACCTGGATCTACCGCATCGCGCTGCACGAGGCCGCCAATCGCAGGCGCTGGTGGTTCCGCCACAAGGCACAAGAAACGCCGATTGACTCGACACCAGCTGGCGAATCCGAATTTTCAGGATATTCCGGATACTCCGAAGATCGCCTGGTCGATCCTGGCGAATCGCCGTTTGAAAAGTTCGCGCATACCGAAGTGCAAGCTGCCGTGGACCAGGCTCTGCAGCAAGTGCCTGAGCCGTATCGCACGGCGCTGATCCTGCGCGACCTGGAAGATATGTCCTACGAGGAAATCGCGGAAGTTTTGGCCATCTCGCTGGGCACCGTGAAATCACGTATAACCCGCGGCCGCGACGCGCTGCGCAAAAAATTAGCCGGATATGTCCGGGAAGTAGGTCCCGAACTAGGGCTGCTCGCCCCCGACAACCAGTGTCCGAACGGCACCGGCCATATTTCGCATGAACGTTCCCAGGAAGGTTCGCATGCGAGTTCGCGTGGTGGCAGAGAGGTTGAGGTGACACCATGAAGTGCACCGAGACAAAGTTCGCCAGGAAGAAGTTCGCTGAGACAAACTGCGCTGAGGCGAACAAGCTGTTCTCGCCCTATCTCGACGGCCGAGTGAGCGGCGCGGAGATGCGCGCCGTCACGCGCCACCTCGAACGGTGCGCCGCTTGCGAGCGGGAATTTGCCGCCATGCAGCGCACTCAGCAACTGCTTTCGAGTCTCGGACGCAAGAAAGCCCCCGCCGACCTGGCCTTGAAGTTGCGGGTAGCGATTTCGCGCGAGGCCGCGCAAACGCGCCGTCCTCGCTTTGAAGGCATGTTGGTAAGGCTGTCAAATTCGCTCAATGCATTCATGGTTCCGGCCACCGCCGGGCTGGTCAGCGCGGTCTTGACTTTCGGACTGCTGCTCGGCTTCTTTGCCTTGCCGCAAGCGCTCGAGGCCAGCAACGCCGACGTTCCGCTCATGCTCTACACCCGCCCTCAACTCCAGCAGTCGGCCTTCGGCATGTCGCTCGGCAATATGGGAGACGATGCGTTGGTCATTGAAGCCTACGTGGATGCCAACGGCCGAGTCGAAGATTACCGCATCCTGTCGCAACCGGACGACGCCAAAGCAGTCCTGCCGCAGTTAAAGAATCTGCTGATTTTCACCACCTTCCGTCCAGCCCTTTCCATGGGACGTCCGACCACGGGAACCGCCGTCCTCTCCTTCTCAAAGATCAGCGTAAAGGGCTAGCAGTGCGTCACTTGGTTTTTGGGTGACGCAGCGCTTCAGCGCTGCGATAACTGCATTATTTTGAGTTCGGCTTTAGCCGCTGCGGAAAAGCTCAAGGCTCACCACGAACGGGAAGGGCCGAGTGGCCATCCTTGCGCGTTCCGTGCGCAAGGGTGGGATTGCCGGCGCTGCGTCGTCGGAAATTTTGTTACGTCCACAAACGAGACCGGCAGAAGCGGCTGGAGATTAACGCGAACATCCATCGCGAGCGGTGGAAGATGAAGGTCCCGATCCTGGAGGCCGCGAATTCTGTTCCCTTAGGTCTGGTCCAGGTGATGCAGTTGCTCGCGACGCAACCGATCGACCACCGCACAGCGGAGCTAATGTTCTATGCACTGCGGATGGCGTCGACAAATCTGAAGCATACGTCGTTTGAGCGCGGAAGCGAGCCAGAAAGAACGGAAAAGCAATGGGGACGAGGGTCAAGAACTGAGAACTGACAACTGAACTTACTTCTGGTATACCGTCGGCTGCGGACCCTTCTCCAGCGTCTGGCGATCCCAGATCATGCCTTCGCGGTTGTAGCTCGCGAGTTCGAAGTCCTGGGTAAGTTCGAGCGCGTCGGTCGGACAAGCATCTTCGCACAAGCCGCAGAACATGCAGCGGCTCAGGTCATAGGTAAAGTGCACGAGTTCTTTGCGGCGCGTCTTTTCATTGCGCTCGCTGATCACCACGATCAGGTTTTCCGGACAAGCCAGCGCGCATAGGTCACAGGAAATGCAGAGCGTCTCCTCCGTGTCCGGATTGACGTTCAGCCGCGGCGCGCCCCGGTAGCGTTCCGCCACCTGCGGCCGCTCCAGCGGATACTGCTCAGTGTAGATTTCCTTGGGATGCTGATAGCGGAACGTCACCCCAAGTCCCTGGGCCAGGTCCACCAAAAACACTTTGCGCAAAAAGTCGGCAATTCCCATAACCCGCATAGAATAACACTGACCGCACAATGCCGGTAGCAGATGAGCCACAGAAAACTACCACTAGAGAAAAGGACCAAGGCATCCGCCGAGCTCTCTTCCGCCGACCCTTCCTCCGACGAGCTCTGGATGGAAGAAGCCCTCCGCTCGGCCCAGCGCGCTCTGGAGGCAGGCGAAGTGCCGGTGGGCGCGGTCGTAGTGTGCGCCGGCCGCATGGTAGGACGAGGATGGAATCGTAACCTCACTGACAGCGATCCAACCGCCCACGCGGAAATCGTGGCCCTGCGCGAGGCGGGACGAAACCTAGGTAATCACCGCCTCGGCGACTGCGAACTGTTTGCCACGATCGAGCCGTGCGCCATGTGCGCCGGAGCAGCGGTCCATGCCCGCCTCCGCCGCCTGGTCTACGGTGCCGATGACCCGAAGGCGGGCGCCGTCCATTCGATTCTGCAGGTGGCGAATCACCCCAGTCTGAATCATCAAATGGAGATCCGGGGCGGCGTACTGGCAGGACGTTCAGCAGAACTGCTGCAAGAGTTTTTCAGAAAGCGTCGTTAACGAATTGCTCTTACTGGCAACTGACAACTGTTTTCCGGAGAGGTGCTGCCAATGCCTCGCTTACGCCGAACACGAGCTTTTGATTTTCCTATACATCAAGAGCCGATCATCGCGACGGTGTACCGTTACGGTGCGCTGCAACTGGCTGGCAGCTACCGCGTATCGGTTAGTATGTTGGAAGTATGATGGCGTAGGGCATCGAGGAGATCGCCACTTGTCTTCCCCAACCAGTGCCGCCACGTGCGATTCGCCCCTGCCGTTGCGTATTGAAGCGCTAGTCAAGCGCTTCGGCAAGGTAACTGCCGTCGACGGCGTCACTCTCGAATTGCGGAGCGCAGAATGTCTGGGTCTCCTCGGACCCAATGGTGCCGGCAAGAGCACGCTTATTCGCAGCATTGTCGGCCGCGTCATTCCTGACTCCGGCACGACCACGGTATTTGGCGCACCCGCAGATTCCGCAGCGGCGCGCCAAGCACTGGGGTGGATTCCGCAAGAAATCGCGCTCTACCCGCGTCTCACCTGCCGAGAAAACCTGCAATCTTTCGGTCGTTACCACGGGCTCGGCGGTGCGACTCTCGCGCAGGTCATAGAGCGCTGCCTCGACTGGTCAATGCTTACCGACCGCGCCGACGAACTCGTCAGGAATCTCTCGGGAGGAATGAAGCGCCGCCTCAATATGGCAGCGGGGCTCATTCATCAGCCCAAGCTCGTCCTCATGGATGAGCCTACCGTGGGCGTCGATCCGCAGTCGCGCAATCACATTTTTGAAATGATCGAGAAGGTGCGCCTCGAAGGCATGTCGATCATCTACACCACGCACTACATGGAAGAAGCCGAACGTCTGTGCGACCGCATCGCGATCATCGATCATGGCAAAATCATCGCTCTCGGCACCAACGGCGACCTCGTCCGGAACGCATTCGGTACGCGCAGCCAAGTTCTGGCACATTTTGGCGGCTCGCCCGACCGCGTCATTCCCTGGGTCGCCGCGCGCGGCGGGCACACGATCGATGGTATTGCGCAATTCACGATTGCGCATCCGGTTGAGATTGCCAGCCTGCTCGAGGACTCAACAAAGGCCGGACTCGAACTGGTTGATGTATCGCTTCGCAAGCCAAATCTCGAATCGGTCTTCCTGCATTTGACCGGAAGGGAGATGCGCGATTGATGCTTGCCATCGTTCGCACCGCTATGGTCTCCCTATGCCGCGACCGCGGCGCTCTGGCGCTGAGTTTCATTCTGCCGGTGGTCTTCTTCAGCATCTTCGCCGTGATTTTCGGCGGACGCCGCGACAGCACTCCCAAAGTCAGCGTGATTATTGTTGATGAAGACCACAGCCGCGCATCGCAGCGACTCGTAAAAGGCTTCCAGAGTGAGGGCTCGCTGACCGTGAAGATTCGTCCCGCGCCCGTCAAAGGTACCGACCAGCCCGAATACACGGCGACCACTGCCGAAGCAGCGGTCAAAGCAGGAAGGGCGCCCGTCGCGCTGATCATCCCGCACGGCTTCGGCGACAACCCGATTTCATTCGGTCCCGCGGCGGCTAGTCGTCCTACAATCCAACTGCTTGAAGACAGCAGCGACATGATTGCGCCCCAGGTGATCGCTGGTCTTCTCCAGAAAGTTGCGCTGACGTCGATGCCCGATGTCATGGCCGAACAGGGCTCAAGGTATTTTGATCAGTTTACGGGCGGCCTCACTCGGGAACAGCGCGAAAGAGTCGATTCGGCTCTGCGCTCGCTGCGCGAGCGGGAAGAGAGCGGCGCAACCATGGCCGCATCCAGCGCTTCCGCCAATGGAGGAATCATTGCCGTTACCGCCCGCGCGGTCGTCGGTGAGAACAAGAACAATCCCATGGTTTCGTTCTACGCTGCCGCGATTGGCGTGATGTTTCTGCTCTTCACCGCGAGTGGCGCGGCTGGCGCGCTGCTGGATGAAGTGGAGAGCGGAACGCTCGACCGCGTCCTGAGTTCGCGCGTCACCATGACCACCCTGATGCTAGGTAAGCTGACCTTCAACTCGCTGCTCGCTTTCTTACAACTCGTGGTGATGTTCCTGTGGGGCTGGGCCGTTTTTAAACTCGATTTCTGGTCGCACATTCCCGGCTTCGTCGTCATGGGAGCATTCACCGCTCTTGCCGTGGCCGCTTTTGGCCTATTGTTGGCTAGCATTTGCCGCACACGCGCGCAACTGGGCGCGCTCTCAACACTGGTGATCTTGATCATGTCCTCGATTGGCGGCAGCATGTTCCCGCGCTTCCTCATGTCGGAGGCGATGCAGAAAGCGGGCCTGTTCACCATCAACGCCTGGGCCATCGACGGATTTACTAAAATCTTCTGGCGGGACGAGCCGATCTCTCATCTCTGGCCGCAGGTTCTGGTTCTTATAGGGTTTGCCATCGTGCTCTTCGCGATCGCCCGCAGAGTGGCTCGGCGGTGGGAGTATGCGTAACCGGAAGGCATCCCAGCAGTCCGGTTTCCAAGACTCCAGCAGGCGAATACAATGCGATCACAAACCGATGATGGGGCGAAAGCGGCTTTGACTTTTCTCCGCCTTCGGAGCCCTAGCTAGTTGTAGACCATCCCGGAAGCATGATAGGGAGGATCGGAGACAAGGCGAATGTATGCAATCAGCGCCTCAATCTCTGCCTTGCTGAGGGTATAGCCGTAGGGAGGCATCAGTGCCGACTTGTTGAGCGCGGGTCCGCCGTGACTGATGATGGCTGTCAGATCGGCGTCGGTCATTTTATTTAGCGTGTCGCCTTCGGTGAACGGGTGCGGCTTGACCTCAAGATTGTCGTAATTGGAAACCCGTTCCGCGCTCGATTCGGGATTGTGACAGCGGGCGCAATACTTGTTGTCGAGTTGGAATCCAACCATCTGTTGATATCCCAGAGCAATTTCTTCAATCTTGAGGTCGACCGGTTTCTGCGCTTTCGTGGATGTGCGAGCGGCGAGTGAATATCGGCCAGCTATGCTGCCCAGAGTGACGTTCGCGCTGATTTGGCCGCTGGAATCGGTCAGACCACTCTGAGGGTCGAAGCGGACGCCCGCTGGAGCGCTGAATTCGACCAGGGCTCCAGTGACGGCGTTGCCTTGTTCGTCGTTGACCTGCACGACCAGAGGCTGAGCGAGGACTGTGCCGGTTTCGCCGATCTGTTTGCCTCCACTCGACTCGACCAGTGCGGCACCGAACCCTGTTGGCTTCAATGAGGAAGCTGATCCCGATTTTTGCGTGCACGCTGCGCTCACGAGAATGAGGGAGAGTACGAAGAGTGTCCGCCCGTGTCTGGTCATTGTCATTGTTTTTTCTTCGCCTCCTGCCTACCGGAGCCCTTCTGCGTCATCAGGAAAGCGGTCAGAGCGCGGGCATCTTCGTCGTTCATGTTGCGGTTCGGTTCGATGGTATCGGGGCGCATGGCCTGCGGGTCCTTCAGCCAGTGGTAAATCCATGCGGCATTCAGGCGAGAGCCCACTTGCGCAAGCGTTGGCCCGATGTAGCCCTTGTCGACCTTGGTATCAACAATGTGGCAAGACTGACAGGCATATTTGGAATAGAAAAGCTGTTTCCCCTGTTCCACTTGCGCAGGCGGATAGCCGCTGGCCGGCATGGAGTCGCGGTCGAACTCGGGAGTCTGATAGACGGTCATGATGTAGTCGGTTAGTTCCGCGGCATCGCTATCGGAAAGGTTGAACCTCGGCATGCGCCGGATGAGTGCCGGGCGCAGCGTGCCAGGGTTCTTCAGAAATGCCAGCAGCCATTGCCGCTGCACTGAACTGCCTTCCCAGGTCAGATCGGGAGCCAGGTCGCCGCCGTGTCCGTTGATGGCATGACAGGTGAAGCAGGCCATGTCGTCCATGAGCTTTCCGGCCTTGCCCGCGGGCTGGTAATTCGATGGCGGCTTCGCGGGCACGGTCAGTGCCATGGGCAAGTCATGTGCGCGGTCGGTGAGCGAGAGCAGGGCTGTCGTCAACGCATCAACTTGCGCGGGTGCGAGGCTGAACTGCGGCATCTTCAGTGCCGCTCCAAACGAACGCGGCTGCCGGATCTTGGCCGCAATGTAATCCGGTAGAGCGTGCGTCATCCCGGGCAGGAAAAGAATCTGCGTCAGCGGCTTGCTCCCGATGCGGGTCAATTCGGGAGCGAAGTTATCCGGCTTCTTGATGCCGTTGATCTCGTGGCATGAGGCGCATCCGTACTCGCTGACCAGATGTTTGCCGTGCGCGATCTGTTCCGGCGTGGCGGCGTCGAGGTGCACATTCGCCAGCAGATCGGAATCCGTCTTGTTTCCGAGGAAGGCAGTGAGCAGCGAAAGTTGCGGATCGGTGAAGCGATAGTGCGGCATGGCCGTTCCCGCGTCGTAGACACGCGGGTTGCGCAACCAGGCTCGCAGCCATTCCGGTTTCACTTTGTTGCCGACCCGGGTCAGTTCCGGACCGATATCACCGCCCACCACATTCCCGGCGGCGTTCTGCACGGCATGGCAGGAGGAGCAGAACGATTCGCCGTACAAGCTGGCGCCGGCCGTCGGATCAGGCGCCTTCAGGTCTTTCGTGCCTGACGTGACTGACTCCGTGTCTCCCGCGCGTGGTGTGCTGTTGGCGATCAGGAATGCCGAAATATCACTCGCGTCCGGATCGCTCAATTTAAAATTCGGCATCGTCGCCGTGACCGCATAGGCCTGCGGATCCTTCAGCCACGCATAAATCCATTCGCGTGTGGTCTTGTCGGCAATGTGTTCAAGCGAAGGCGGATCATCGGTCGGCTTGATCGCGCTGCCGTCGGGCAGTTTGATGGCGTGGCAATGAACGCAGCCATACCGTCCCAGCAAACTGCGACCTAAGTTGAGTTGTGGTGTGCCCGTTAGCGGAGCGCGATGGCATTGTCCGCAGGAAGATTGGACATACCGTGCCGGCAAGATCGGCTGCTCCCATGCCAGTGTACTCCGGTGGGCTTCCTCGACGGTCGTCGCAGGCCCTTGTCCTCGGTGACACATCACGCAGCCGTATTGATCCAGCGTATGTGGAATCGCAGGGTGCTTGCGGAACGGCTGCGTGCTGACATCCACAAGGCTCGCTTCCTTCAATCCGACGTGGCAGCTGGTGCAGCGATCCACGACTCCAAGCTGCGGCAGCCAGACTTGCTGGATTCCATCGTGGTCGTGGAAGCGGCGTTCGAGCGAGACCGCGTCTCCGCGGCCCCGAATCAGCGACAGATATTTGTTCTGATAATGACGCCATTCACTGAAATGGTTCTTAGCCGGTGCAATGGCCAGCGAAATCAATAACAGCAGGCTGACCACACCAAAAGCGCGAACCGGATGGCCGAACAATGTCTGCCACAGCGTAGAGAACGTGTTCTTTGACGATTGCAAGTTAGCTTCTCCAGGGCAACACCCAGGACCAACCCGGGCCGCGGAAGAAAGTGCCAACCGCCGTGAGCACAACCAGCTCGAACAGGAACCAGGTCATGATCCAGTAGGAAAGGGGCCTGCCGGCCAGATATCGCCGGAAAGCTGAAGTGGACTGCGGAGAACTCTCGACCGCCAGTATCATGAACCCGGCGACGATGAGGGTCGGTAGCAGCGCCACGTAAACATCAAACACCAGCAAGAACACGGAGAGCGCCGCCGCGCCTAGATAGAAGATAAGGACTCGGCGCTTGCGATCCTTCAGGAACAAGCCCTCGGCCTCGATGTTGATGTTGAAATACGGAATCACAATCAGCGCCATCACGACCAACCCCGGGACCAGCACACCCGCGACCACCGGGGGAAAGTAGTGCAGCATCTCCTGCAATCCAAGGAAGTACCAAGGTGCCTTTGCGGGGTTGGGCGTATGCGAGGGATCGGCAATGCCCTCCAGGGGCGCGTTGAACAGCAGAGCCACGCCTACCAATGCAATCGCCAACACCTCGATGGCGACGACGGCGCGGAAGAGGACTTCCGGATAGGTCTGCACCTGATCTTCGTCCGTAACCTTGACCTGAGCCGAGGTTCGTCGGGTGACGAAGACAACTCGCGTAGGCGATTTGCGAGCATTCGAGTCCATGCCAGCGATGAAATCTTTTGGATCGCTCATTATTATTGGACCCCCTTCGCCGCGGCCGGAACCGCATTCGTCGCAACCGTTTTTGGTTCGCTCTGGTGCGCGTAGAGGCCGCCATCTTTACGAATGCGCCAGAAATGTATGGCAACAAAAAGGATCGCAACCAGCGGCAGAATCATGCAGTGGAGCACGTAAAAGCGAAGCAGAGCATTGGCGTTGACCATGTTGCCGCCGAGCATGAGGAAATGAATCTTGTTGCCCATCACTGGGACAGCGGAAGCAATATTCGAACCGACCGTGATCGCCCAGAAGGCCAGCTGATCCCAGGGCAGCAAATAGCCTGTGTAGCTGAGAAAAAGAGTAATCAGAAGCAGGATAACTCCGATGACCCAATTAAACTCGCGCGGCGCTCGGTAGGCGCCGCGGTAAAACACCTTGAACATGTGAGCGAACACCAGGAACACCATGGCATGCGCGGACCAGCGATGCAGGTTGCGCAGAAACAAGCCCGAGGAAACTACGAATTGTAAATCCTTCGTGTCCGCATAGGCCTGCGGTACGGAGGGGTGGTAATAGAACATCAGGGGAATGCCGGTGCCCACCAAGATGAGAAATGTTCCGAAGGTGAGCGTGCCCAGATACCAGGTTGCGCTGAAGCTGAGCATGCGGGTCCGCACCTTGGTGGAGAAAAGATGCAGGAATACGTTCTGCTGCACGGCGAGCGCTCGATGCAGAGTGCTCGATCCAGTGCCGCTGCGGAACACCGAACGCCAGATTCGCGTGCCGCGCAACTCCTCGAAATAGCTGGTGATTGTTTTCGCCACGCTCATACCTTCTTAAACGTGTTGGGCTCAATTTGTTTGGAACGGTCCACGATCAAATCTCCCTCATCGCTAAGCGAAACTTCGAGCCAGGGCAGCGGCCTGGGAGCCGGGCCTTCGATCTTCGCTCCGGGGATTTTGTTGGTTTCGAAAACATAAAATTTGCTCCCATGACAAGGACAAGCGATGATCCCCAACTCGGGCTTCCACGCGGTCATGCAACCGAGGTGGGTACAAACCGCACTCAGAGAGAAGAAGCCCTCTTGCGCACGGATAAGATAAATTCCAGAGTTCACGTCCAGCGTCACCGAATCGACGGCGTAGTTCCCCGGCTTGCCTGCGTTGATAATCGGAGAGGGTTCGTACAAAACATTTGGCGAGAGAAACTGGTAGGAGAACGCTGCCGTGCCGGCTGCGGCGATACTCAACGATCCCAGGCCCAGCTTCACGAAAAAAGCGCGACGGTCGAACTCTTTCTCTTTTCCTCTGCCCGGCTCCGCCGGGGTGTTTTTTTTCTCTTCAGACATTGTTTTGCCTCGAACGATTATCTCGGGCCTCCAGCCGCAACTGGCGATTTGGGTCTGAGTGGTCCATCGATCGCTTCAATCGAAATCAATCCGGTCGGCTCGGCGGAAGCCAGGTTGTACGACTCCATCGTGATGGTGCCGACGGGACAGCGCGCGGCACAGAGCCCGCAGCGAATGCAGCGAGTCTCGTCTTTCAGCATGGCGGAACCAGTCACGATGTCGAGTTCATCGGCTGCCACTTCGTCCAACTCCACGCCGAACAGCTCCTGGTTCTCGCGAATTTGCTGCACCGTCTCCGGCTCAAACTGGATACGACCGAGTGAAACCAGCGACAGGCAGTTTTCCGGACACACATCCACGCAACCGCCGCACAGAATGCACATGCTCCCATCTTCCGGAACACCCTCGAAGACGGTGTTGACCCAGCAGTGCAGGCAGCGCTGCGCTTCCTCCATCGCAGACTGTGCGTCGTAGCCGACCTCAACTTCAGTCACTCCGGTGCGGCGCTCGAGCGGCAGCATTGGTATAGGCGGCCGCGTCAGGTCCAACAGCTCCAGCGGCATGCTGTGACGCTTGAAGACCTCGACTTCGACTATCGGTTCGGGATGCTTGCGTCCGCGCAGGAACTCATCAATACCGACCGCGGCGCGTTTGCCGTCCGCCACGCTATCGATGATCAGACGCGGGCCAAAAACGCAATCGCCACCAGCAAAGATTCCGCTCGCCGAGGTCATCAGCGTCTGCGGATTCACCGCAATCAGCCCTCGAGGAGACTTTTCCACGCCATCTTCAGGCTTAAGAAAGTCCAAGTTAGGCGCCTGGCCAACCGCCATAATGATGGTGTCGCAATCCAATTGCGTTTCACTGCCTTCGTAGAAAGCAGGATTGAAGCGCTTGTTCTGATCGAAGACCCATTTCGTCTTCAGCGTTTCCAGCGCAACAACCTTCCCTTCTTTGCCGATCATGCGCTTGGGTCCGAGGCCCGGATGCATGATGATGCCTTCCGTTTCCGCCTCTTCGATCTCTTCCAGCGCCGCCGGCATTTCTTCACGCTTTTCCAGGCAGACCAGATGCACTTCCTGCGCGCCCAGGCGGAGCGCAGAGAGAGACACGTCCACCATTTCTTTTGTGGCGACGGCACTTACACTCTCCAGCGATGGCTCCAGGTCTTCGACTCCCGCGACGTGCTGGCGCACGACTTCGCGAGCCGCCGAACGCGCCACGTCCATGGCCACGTTCCCGCCGCCAATCACGATAACTTTCTTGCCGATGGTGAACTTGTAGCCGAGATTGACGTTGAGCAAGAAATCGATGCCCTTGTAGACCCCGTCCAAGTCAACCCCAGGAATCGTGAGATCGCGGCTGCGATGCGCGCCCACCGCTACCAGAACCGCATCGAAGCCCTGGCGGCGCAGGTCGGAAACGATGAAGTCTCTTCCGGCTGCCTGATTGAGCTTAAGAGTGATGTCGCCCGTCGCTAGAATTTCGCGCACTTGCGCTTCCACCACGTCACGAGGCAAGCGGTATTCGGGAATGCCGAGATAAAGCATTCCTCCAGCGACAGGGGCGGCCTCAAAGATCGTGACCGAATAGCCCATGAGAGCCAGGTCATGAGCCGCCGATAGTCCTACCGGCCCGCCGCCGACCACGGCGACTTTGAAGGGCAGTTTGTTCTGGCCACGTCCCGCATTGACATCGACAGGATACTTCGATTCGGGGCCGTGCCGCTCCGTCAGAAAACGCTTGAGAGCGCGTATGGCGATGGGCCGATCGATATCTCCACGGCGACAGGCAGTTTCACAGGGATGAGCACAAACCCGGCCGCAGATGCTCGCCAGCGGATTAGGATCGCGGGCAAACTTGTAAGCTTCCTCAAATCGTCCTTCCGCGATGAGCGCGACGTACCGTCCGGCGTTGGTGTGGGCCGGACAAGCCATCATGCAAGGGAAGTTGGTGTTCAACCAATCCCTGTCCACCCGCTTGTCTTTGAAGCGCTTCAGCACGATGGCAATCCCCCAGGTAATGGAGAGCCGGACGTCCCCGCCCGGCTCTCCCTTCGACTTCGCTCCGGGCACGCTCGCGAGATGCCCGTCGCTCCATTGCTTAGCTATTTGCTCAGGGTGAAGTCCGCCTTGCCGCCGCCCGCCACAGTTACCGGCTTCGACTGGTTCTTGGCGCCTTCATGCCATGCGATCACGGTGTAGCTGCCGTCCGGAACGTCTTTGATCTTGTAATTGCCGCTGTCGTCGGTTTGGGCAAAATAGGGAGTTGGGCTGACGACGATATATCCCTCCATTTCCGGGTGTACGTTGCAGAGCAGCTGCACAGCGCCCACCTTATCGAAGGTAAAGGGACGCTTGTCACCCTTGGGCCACGTCCCGAGATTTTTTCCTGCCTTCTTGTCGCCCGCGACAGCAGTCCAGAAAACGTTGTGTTGCACATTATCGCTATTCAGGAACTCAACCGTTGTGCCCTGTTGTACGACTATAATGTGCGGCACAAAGACCAGTCCCTTTTGATCCATGACCGGGTGCTCCTTGGGTGCGGGAAACGTTTTGCCCGCAATCGTGTCGACGTAAACCACCGACTGGCCCTTCATGCCAGTAACTTTTCCCTCGATATCGCCGGCCCACGCGGCGGTGCACAACCCGGCCGTCAGTACCGCCAATATGAATCCCTTGCTCCTCATAGCGTTTTTCTCCTTTGGATTTGTAGTTGGTAATTACCAAGGAGCGTATCAGAACAAGAATTTCGCATCCAGATAAACCGTATTGTTGCCGCTCGCATTGCGACCCGAGCCATCGTAATTGGTTGAGCCGCCATTGAAGCGTGTGTACCCGGTGTATTGGAAGGCGAGTTGCAGATTTTGCCAAGGCCAATACGACACGTTTGCGATATATCCGGCACTTCTCGGGTCGCCATTCGCGCTGCCGGTCACCGGAGGATACAGCAAGGCATCCGTCGTGCCCTCGGTAATGAACCAACCGAATGTGCCCGATACGCGGTTGCCGAAATGGTATTCAGTGTTGGCCATAAAAGTGTTGAGATGGTGTCCGCCCGGCAATGCCAACGGCCCCGTAGGGGGTGGGACGCTGGCGCTCGATGCCAAATTGGAATTTTCATGGATATACGTGCCTCGCAGCGATAGCAAGTCCTTCCGGAATAATGTCCGATCATATTGCGTGTCTACGGCCCAATCCGTGTACGAATCATAGACGTCGCTTATCCCATCATTGATCCCGTTGTTGGTGCTCTTCATGTGGATTCCGTAAGTGCCGATCTCAAATTGCGTCGTCCCGGTTGATTGCTGCCAAGCAACGCGCCAGTATGGGGCAACCCCCACAATGTTGTGTGTGTAACCCACTCCCGCATTCGGCTGAGGGCCGCCCACGTGTTGCGACCGATAAATTTCCATGTTCACATAAAGATGACTATCCCACATCGCGTAGCCACCGATTCCCGCGACGTCCTGCGCCAAAGCACCATTAATGATGGGAGTGGCGGTTGGAGTGGGTGCCACGTTGCTGGCTATCCACGGAAAACCCCACGCAGGCGTACTATTCCATAGGTCTTCCACGGTCGGATTGTTGTTGAGGTCCAAGCCGTAAACCAGTTCCTTGCCGCTCATCTTCGTCTTATTCGCATACCGGATATCTGTATTATCGCTAGTGAAATGGTCGGATTGGGTTTCGTAAGTGACTTGAAGAAAGCTGCCTACGTTGCTGGTCCATGCCCCAGCCAGGAAGAGCGATATATCTTGAGGAAGTTGAAAACTGCCGTTCTGGGTCGCTGGTACCGGTGAATTCGTTGAGGTAAATGAGGTCTCCAACATTACGGAAAGGGGCAACGAAGCGAGAAGATCAAGCCCTGCATGCGTTTTCTTTCCTTCTGATGTCACGGTTTTGGTCTGATCCCCTCGATCCACGTAAGCGAGCAGCTTAAACCTTCGTCCCGCAGGGTTCAGTTCCGGAGGATTGTAGTGGCAGCCGCTGCACGCCAAGCCCGTCTGCCGCGCATAGCTTGGAACCGCCAACGCTCTGGGCGGATTCAATGCGGCAAGGAACAGCAAAAGCATGCTAGGAACTGTCAACAGCAGAGAGACTGCCGCTCTCTTTATCTGGAATCTCGTTTCTGTCTGCGAAAACAGGACTGATTGTTGCGGTGTATACATTTCATCATCTCCCTTGGCGGCGAAGGCTTAGGTTCTTCGGGCCCGACTTTTTTCTTAACACCTACTCCTCCGTTAGCTAGGCAAATAGTGGCTTTCGAGGTACGTCTGCTCGTCAATTTCAATTTCGACTGCTGTTGCAGCCTGTTCCGGGATAGTGGCGATATCGGGCCCTCAGGGCCGGTTGGCAAACGAGGTCGCTCTCCGAGAGATGGGGGATCCCTTATCGCTCGAAAGACTGTAATGAAATTGTAATGATGGAAGGATGAGAACCGGTCAGATCGAATACACAACTGACAAGACGGCCAGCCTTGCAAGCGGTTCTAGAATCGAATAAAGTACAGCACCTTCAAAACGGCGCAACTTCCCCCTGTGTTCTCAAAATCCGCCGGGCTTCGGCCCTTGGGGGTTCGACTCCCCCTCCCGGCACCAGCACTTAAGTCTCTATCGCGCGATGGTTTACGAGGCCTCGTGGTCCCGCGGTGCAGACGACGGAAAATGGCCGCAAAATCCTCAACGTGATGTAAACGTGATGTGACCGCAAAGTTCCCAGAAGAACTCCCTGACGTTTCGCGTTGATGTCCGCATTGCTGTGAGTCAACGTTGGTCGCTACCGCCCCCTCCCCTTTCGCGACGGGGCCGACCTCCAATCGCTGCCGCTGCTCGTCTTGGCTCCTTTCCAACATATCCATGGCGTCGGCAATATCTTGGTTATCCACGATCGCGTACCGGTGAAACACCGAGGTTGTTTTCCAGCCTCCGACCTCCATCGCGACCTTTTCCGCGACGTGCCCCCGGCGCATGTTCCGAGCGGCGGTGCGGCGCAGATCGTGGAAGTGTAGCCCTGGCAGCGTCTTGGGCTTCTTCGTGAGCTTGGTTTCGTCAAGGAAGTCTGCGACGGCCGCGGCTACTGATCTGTTCCCGTTCTCACCGTCAGGCACGACGGCGACGCCATTGTTCACCGCGTTCAATTCGGCTTCCTTGCGCTGGCGTCGCGCACTGGCGTCGGCTGGGTCTTTGCCGACCGACAGCCGCACGCGCTTTGCGCCTTCACGCTATTCGAGGCAATACGCGCCTTCTTTGTGGCACTCCTGCTTGCCGTTCACGATAACCAGGTCTGGTTTGATGCGGCCATTGGCGGACAGAACTACCGTGCAATACCGCCATCCATGCGTTGTTTGGACTCTTTCGGTGAGATTGACTTCGCGATTCATCGGTGACCACCCTCGCTGATTTAAGAATCAGTACAGGTATCACCAGCTTGCAAGTACAAGATTACAAAGGTAATGGCGGAGAGAGAGGGATTCGAACCCCCGATACCCGTAAAGGTATACACGCTTTCGAGGCGCGCGCCTTCAGCCACTCGGCCATCTCTCCGCGCCGCCAACTTCATTTCATTTTATCAGGGAAGTTGTCAAGCCATTTACGTAGAATCGCCTACCTGCGGATTACGGGTCGCCTCGAAAGCGGACACACCTTAACCGGTTTCGTGGGTTCAAATGTTCAAATCCCACCCTTTCCGCCATACTTAAACCAGTATAAACACTGGGAAAATCGTTACGCCGTTACTCAAACAAAACCGCCGCTTCAGAGATCATCAGCTAACAAAGAACGCACTACTGCAACTTCGCGCACTCCGTTTTGGCTTCCTTCAGGATGGGGATGTCGGGGTCTGCGTCTTTCCAAAGGGTGAGGAAATCTTTGTAGGCGGCGAGCGCTTTGACCGTGTCGCCCTGTAAGGCGAAGGCGCGACCGATTTGGAGATGCGCGAGTGCCCCGATGAGCTCGTTTACTACAACTCCACGATGGTCGAGGATTTTTTGGAACTCGGCGGCGGCCTCGCTGCCCTGATGGGTTGCCAGATACGCTTCTCCGCGCACATAGATTGGATATAGAGAGGGCGTGAACGAAGAATCGCCCGGCTGCCCCAGTTCGAACGGAGCGGCTATCTTGAGAGCTTCGATGGCCTTCAAAGAATCGTGGCGGCTGATCGCGAGCTGGGCGCGAATCGTTGGCAGGTAGTTGAACTTTACCACCGTGTCCTCCGGGAAGTCCTTGGCTAAGTCCCCCGCCAGCCTTTGCGCCCGGGTCTCATCTCCAGCCAAAGCCAGCGCCAGCGCCAGCGCCGCGCCAAACTTCACGTCGCGGCCCGTCAAACGTGCTAGCGCCGCATCTCCTCGATGCCGTGCCTCAGCCGCATTGCCAAACAGGGCTTCCCTCAGCGCAGCGTCGGCTTCATAGCCTGCCGCCGTCTCCGTTTCTTGCGCGCGTTCGGCGGAGACGACCGCTTGACGGGTAAACTCCCGGGCCTTCGCCAGCCGACCCGAATACGAGGCTGTATCGGCTTCGGCCGACAGTAGCACGTCTTCCACTCCCGGTTTATCCGCTGCCCAAGCTACTTGTTGCCCCCTTCCTGCCACATCGTCCCGTAAGAACGCGAGCTGGTAAAGATAGAAGCACAGGTAAGGGGAATCGAGCTTCTTCGCCTGCGCCTCCTCAGCCGCGGAGAGGGCTTCCTCCAGGCGTCCCAGGTGAAGATAGTTCTGGACCAGGTTGGCATATCTGAGAGCGCTTCTCGGTTGCAGGCGAGAAGCCTCACGCGCTTGCGGGAGACCCTTTTCATATTGCCCGACATATCCATACACGAGACCCAGGTTGCCGACCGGTCTTTCATCTCGCGGATAAACCTGTGCCCAGAGCTGATACACCGGGACTGCCTTGTCCAGATCCCCGGCGACCAGCTCCTGATAGTAAGAATCGATGTAGAACTTTTCTCGTTCGCTCACATGCTCACGCAGTTGATAGGCCTTCGCTACATTCTCCGCGGCTCGGTTTCTCTCCCCCAGATTCGAATAACTCGTCCCCAGCAAGGCGTAGGCCATGGCGAAACTCGGGTCGAGCTGAATGGCTCGGTCGAAGAAAGGAAGGGCCGCTTCATCGCCTTTTATATCCTTTGTCTTGAGTCCCAAGCTGTAGGCATTCAGTGCTGCGAGGGAGGGAGTGGTAGCCTGCTCCACCGGCGTATCGTATTTCTGCACCGTGCTGAGCGATTCACCGAGCTTTCCGCGCAGATTGGTCGCCCCCTCATCGAGGGCTTTCAGGACGTGCTCCTTGTTGTCGGCCGTCACCTGAACACTGGCCAAGGAACTGCCAGTGCCGCAGTTCGTCGCCTTGAGGCCCAGAACATACTCGCTCCCCAAGGTCGCAATTGAGCCTTCGAGCTCCGCAGACCCTTCCATCCTTTGGCAAAGTTCTCGGGCAATCGCCGGCGTGACTCGCGCTCCGGGCGCCTGGCCCATCAAGGGAAGAGTCTGCTGGATGCGCGATTCGGAAATAAGGCTCAGAAACGGCGATTGTTCAAGCTGAACCGCCAAGCCTTGCTTCAGGGTGTCATCAAACACCGCATCGCCCGTCGTATTCGTAAAGTCGGCGAGGATAATGGTGTCTTTCTCCGTCAATGGCTTCGCAAGATGCAACCTTAAGTAGAGACCGCCGGCAACCAGGCTGGCAACCATCAGCATTAGACTGGGAACCCAAACCGTCTTCTGTTTGCCACTGGAGGACGGACGACTTGGAGTTGGCATCACGGCGGATTCCGCTTCTTGTTCCGCTTCCGCTACCGCCGCCCGGCCCGACTCGGTGTCTCGCTTGAGTCGTTGCAGGTCGGCTCGCATGTCAGAGGCATGCTGGTACCGCAAATTACGGTCTTTCTCCAATGCTTTGTTGATAATCTCTTCCAGCTTGGCTGGCAGGTCGGGATTTAGACGCACAGGGGCGACCGGAGCGCGGTTCAGAATGGCATCGAAAAGAGTCGCCGTACTGTCTCCACGAAACGGCATCTTGCCAGTCGCCATTTCGTACAACACCGCACCGAACGAGAACAGGTCGGTGCGGGCATCCAATTCCTTGGCCCGCGCCTGTTCCGGCGACATGTAGGCGGCCGTTCCCGTGGCTGTCCCTGGTGTAGTGAATTGTTCCTCGGAGACAGAGGAGAAAGATTGCGTCTTCTGCGAAACAACCTTGGCCAGACCGAAGTCGAGAACCTTGGCGTGTCCGCGCTTGGTAATAAAGATGTTGGCGGGCTTGATGTCGCGATGAACAATCCCTTGGGAATGTGCGGCATCGAGTGCGTCGGCAATCTCGGTGGCCAGCGAGAGCAGCGTCTCGATGTCCATCGGGCCGTTGCCGATCATCTGCTTCAGCGTTACACCATCCAGGTACTCCATGGCGATGTACGCCTGGTCTTCGTCTCCACCGATTTCGTAGACGGTGCAGATATTCGGGTGATTGAGCGCCGATGCGCTTCTTGCTTCGCGGCGAAAGCGTTCAAGCGCCTGCGGATCTCGCGCTAGTTCGTCGGGCAGGAATTTCAGGGCGACGAAGCGACCAAGCTCCAAGTCCTCTGCCCGGTAGACGATGCCCATACCACCGCTGCCGAGCTTCTCGACAACGCGATAATGGGAGATCGTAGTACCGATCAGGTTCGCGCCACTCCCGGTTATCGCCCGTTCGTTGGCGACCAGTTTGCCCATAGCTTCCAGCGCGGGCGACTCAATGAAATTCTCGGCTCCTTTCTCGTGGACCAGCAGCGACTCCACTTCACGTCGAAGCACTTCGTCGCCTCCACAAGAGCGTTCGAGAAATTCGGCACGGCGGCTCGCGTCTAGCTCCAAAGCACGGTGACACAAATCTTCGACTCGACGCCAGAGTTCAGGCTCCACGTCCATTCCCCTCGCTCAACTCCCGCAGGAGCCAAATCTTTGCCAGTCTCCAGTCCCGCACCACCGTTTCGACCGAAACTTTCAAGACTTCGGCGGTTTCTTCTATGCTCAATCCGCCAAAGAATCTCAGTTCCACGACTTTGCTTTTCCTCCCATCTATGGCGGCCAATGCCTGCAGCGCATCATCCAGGGCCACCAGGTTCGTATCGGGTTCGTTGCACACCGACGGCGCCTCGTCCAAGGATATATGAACCACCCCCCCGCCTCTTTTCTGGTAACCGCGGGACCGGGCGAAATCGATCAGAATGCGCCGCATCAGCTGCGCGGAAACGGCAAAGAAATGAGCCCGATCCTGCCAATTCATTTGTCCGCAGTCAACTAACTTTAGGTAGACCTCGTTGACAAGTGCTGTCGTTTGCAGGGTGTGGCCGGATCGTTGTCCCGCCATAAAACGCTGCGCCACTTGATGCAGCTTCCGATACACCAAAGGGGTGAGCTTTTCGAGAGCCTGTTCGTCGCCTGTAGTCCAAGCCTTGAGCAATTGGGTGACCTCGTGGGTCGGGGGCAAAACCATCCAAACCTCCGTATTTTCAATACATTACACCTTGGACAGACAAAAGCCTAACCACCCCATGACTGTCTTGCCGCCGTACCGCAATGCTCATTTTATTTTAATTTCTCCACCCGGTTACTACTTTGTCCCTCATTTCACGTCTTTATAGATAGGGGTCTTGGGGGAAGAACGATCTTATGAAATCGACAGCAGAACGGATACTTATGGCGGTGCAGACGGTGAGCACAGACGGCGACAACAAGGCGCCTCTGCCTTGTCTGTTGTGTAATGCAACAAACCAGGCGGAGTTCGGTGCGGAGGTCAACATCCACTTCCGCGGCCTCAAGATTGACAATCCTGGTATTTTGTTTCTCCCCAAGGTTCTGGTTTGCCTGGATTGTGGCTTTTCGCACTTTCGCATCCCGGAGACGGAGTTGGCGGTGCTTGTCAAAGGGACCACAAATTAAGGCAGAGCAGACAGCGTGTCCGCTCCGCCATCGCAACGAAGTCCATGTCCTGTGGAGGGTGAAGCTAATGATGAATCGTTCCCGCATTCTGATTGCCGATGACCACAATCTGGTGGCCGAGCTGTGCAAGCGACTGCTCGAAACGGAGTTTGACGTGGTCGGAATCGTCAGCGACGGTCGGGCACTGGTCTGTTCCGCCATCGAGTTGAAGCCGGATGTGATCGTGCTCGATATCGCCATGCCCATTCTGAATGGCTTGGATGCCGGGCGGCAGGTAAAGGAATTGCTACCCGCCGTCAAACTAGTCTATCTGACCATGAATCCTGACGTACAAGTGGCCGCCGAAGCCTTCGCCCGCGGAGCCTCAGGCTACTTGCTGAAGACATGTGCCGCGTCCGAAATGGTGCTGGCGGTTCGTGAAGTGTTACGGGGCAAATCCTATCTGTCACAAGCCCTGTCGCGCGACACCGTGAATTTCCTGCGGCGGCAGGATAAGCAACTGGCTAACGAAGACGAACGCCTGACCAGGCGCCAGCGCGAAGTTCTGCAGTTGCTGGCCGAAGGAAAAGTGATGAAGGAAGTTGGCGACATTCTGAACATGACACCGCGGACCGTGGCCTATCACAAATACCGCATGATGGAAGTGCTCGGCGCCAAAAGCAATGCCGAACTGGTCAAGTACGCTCTCAGAAACCACATGGTGGCCGCTTAGCACTGCCTCGGGAAGGGGCTGTAATCGTCTGATAGCGTCAGTCAAGTTAGGGGCCGTTTCGCGCGAATTACGGAATGCACAATGTCGGGCTACTGGAACATCAAACAGCTAAACCCATTAATTCAATGAGACTTACAGTTAATCGAGGACCAGACAAGACCAATCCACAGGTTTCTGTGCCCATTTTTTGCCCTGCTTTTCAACTCTTGCACCTGGGCGCGAGTATTCGCCTACGCGCTAAGGGACAGCACCGGGCGAAGTCGAAGGGGCGGCAAGGAAATCGCCTGATCCCGTCGTTCGTGGTGGCCATCCGTCGAAAAGCGCGACGGATGGGGCACCCTCTATGTTGGTAGTGTCGGCAGAATCAAAAACGCGGGTTCACCGCCACTAGTCGTGTTTCATGGTCGCTCAACTCACTCGTAAACGGCGCTGCCTGTAGCCACCGTTATGCTGCTGGGTTTGTCTACCTCCAGCAGTTGTATACCTTTCGCGACTGACGTGCCCGTAGCCGAGTTCATCACGAAATCAAAGTCCATGGTCGCGGTGTTCGAGAGCGCCAAACTCATGGAACCGCTTCCGTCGGAATTGACGGAATAAGTGCCAGTTCCTGCGACCGTGGTCGCGCAGTGCCTTCAGCCACTTGATACGTAAAAGAACTGGTCACTTTGCTCTTGCCGTCGAATACGAATGTCCCGACTGCCTCCTGCTGAGCTCCCGTTGCCCACCAGTTCAACAAAACGCTGTAAGTTCCCTTCAGCCTGGCCGCAGTCGCGGGTACAGAGAGATTGATGGAGGTCGCCGTGATGGCCCACACACGAGGATCGCCGGCGCCAGTGTTAATAAGAATGGATTGCAGGCTGCGGGCGACCGAGGAGGAAACCGAATTTAATACGAAGGCGATCTGCCAGGTTCCGGGTCCGTTGGGGCCGGTAAAGCTGGCCGTCGCGGAACCGTGCCCGTTAGCGCTCACCGTATAGGTTCCACTCGAGATTGTTTGCACGTCAAGACTGCCATTGTCTATGTTGGTGACGTAGCCGGTCACCGTATTGACGCCGTCAAAATTGAATACTCCTACTGCAGCCCCCTGGCTGGTTGATGCTCCGCCGTAGGCATTCACCAGAAGGCTGTAAGATCCCTTAACATTGGCCGCGGTATAGGTCGTTGCCGCTGACATGCCCGCGAACGTAAACATCATTAGCAGTACAACAACCACCGATGATTTTCGAATTGGCACACTATCTCTCCCTAAGTTGAATTTGGCGCACACCCGTTGCTGTTCGCGGTACATAGAATCACACTAGATAGACTAGATCAGACTGGCTCTGGAACTAACCTAGCGGCGGGAAGAACCGAAGTGCAGAGTATTGCACAACTTTCCCGTGACAGCACGGGCCGTAGTGCTCCTCGTATATCACTCGTGGCAACATAGCACTATGGCACATTTGGGGGAGGAAGTATTGGGTTCGTGGGGACATTTTAGACGGCAACGGAGGACTGGCCATGTTTCAACCGTAGAACGTTGGGGTTGAGCGGTCACTCAGTTTCACAGATTCCGATTGTCGCTGTTGAAACATCCCCTTTTACACTCAGAACCCGGCCCGAGGGTCAAACCGGGAGCACGACGGTGCTATAGTTGCACAAACGCTTTGCGTTCGATAGGAGGTATGTATGACCCCTGCGAACCGCCGCCTGCAGGACCGAATTGAAATCCTTGTCACGAAGGCACTGGGTACTCGTGATGCCGATGAACTGGAGCAAGTGATTCAGGACCTTCGCGAAGCACTCCGTGAACATGCCAAGCGATTACGGGAAGCGGATGCTGTTCACTCGAAACGGTCCTCCGCTGCCTAGGTCAATACGGGACTTCCTCATCCGGGTAGTTGTTGTTGAATCGCGATAGCGCTCACTGACAAGTTCTGAGCGCGATCGCCGGTTTGTGCCAGTTAACCGAAAATCCCCGGCCGTTCGTATGGACCAAAGGGCCGGAAAAGCTTCAGCGCATTATCGAGGCGACGAAAGAATATCAAGCCACGCACCCGCGCAAGCCGAGGAAGCGCCGGCGGCGCCGCCCGACTCGCAATACTATAAATAACTAATTGGACGATGTACTAATCCTGAGCGTAAGCGCTCGGTTTCGTCTTACGAGGCGCGCTCGGATGTTCCAGTGATACGCTGTTGGGCGGACTCGGATCGAGCATGCTCATAGAAGTCGGACATGTGGAGGCGATCTTCCGGTATCCCGTCAAGTCTATGGGCGGCGAACAACTCGAGGTCGCCAATCTGGGATGGCACGGCCTCGATGGTGACAGACGCCTGGCATTCCGGCGGATTGATGACCGAAGCGGCTTCCCGTGGCTGACCGCAAGCAAGCTTCCCGACCTGCTCCTGTTTGCCCCGCGCCGCCGTGAAGGCGCTGCTCAGGGAGACCTTCACCTTCCCACGCATATTCGCACGCCGGATGGCCAAGAGATGCCCGTCTTCGGGGAAGACTTGGCCAAAGAAGTCGGACGTCGGTACGGGGCTCCCGTGCACATGATGCAGTTGAAGCATGGCATCTTCGATGAAGCGAGCATCTCCGTGATCGCCTCCGATACGGTCCGCGAGATCGCACGCCTCGCAGGGCGGAGCCCGGACGTGCGACGATTTCGCCCGAATGTTGTGGTTCGTTTACTGCGACCGGTTCCCTTCCAGGAGGACGAGTGGTTGGGCGGTGTGCTCTCATTCGGCGAGGGGGACGACGCCCCCGCCATCACCGTCACGATGCGCGACGTTCGCTGCTCGATGGTGAACCTTGATCCCGACTCAGCAAGTCCGGCACCAGAAGTGCTGAAGGCGGTCGTTCGTCGGAACCAGAACAACGCGGGAATCTATGGCGCGGTCACTCGCATCGGTCGATTGGCGGTCGGACAGACCATACTCCTCACTCATCTTCCTCAATCCCGCCCCGTCTCGTTTCGCGGCCCGAGCCACTAGATGTTGCACGGGTGGGGAGGCTCGCCCGCCTTGGTGTGGGTCTTCACTCGCAGGCCGCTTGGCTTTGGGTTTGTGCTGGGAGCCTTCATATTCATCTTAGTTTTCATGGCCTTCTCCCCCGCCAGCGGTGATGTCCGTCTTGCCGAGTCCAATGCTCTTGAACTCTGACGCTTCCTTCATTTCAAGACCACATATAACCATCGATAGCGCCGGCCTTCACATTCGTCTTGGTTTTCAGGGCACCCTCCTTTCGTCGGTTCTCCGTCTTCGATGATTTCTTTCTTCGGTTGCGTAGTGACGCATGCTCGTGCGCTGCCAGTTAGGTGGCTATTTTCCTCCGCCGTGGCCGCCAGCCCTCACATTGGTCTTGGTTTTCAGGGCGAACTCCTTTCGTGAATCTTGAAACTAACGCCGACGTCCAGCTTTTACATTGGTCTTGGTTTTCATGGCCTTGCTCCTTTCCGGAGATTCTTCCGGAGGTTCAGCATCTGAAGTGATTGTCATCCTGCCCCCGCTCGAGTAGAAGTCCATGGAGGCCAGTGTGAAGCCATCTGAATTGATATGAAGAAATGTTCTTCAGAACCAATAATCGACCCGCGAGAGCCGGTCATTTTTTATCTGGAATCAGGGAAGGGATTTCAGATATCATCCGCCCCAAAACGACCTCAGAATTCTCGTTTCGTCGCACGTCGCCAGGAGAAGAGGTCAAGACATGCTAAAATCGGGCCTCGGAGAGTGTAAGCACTCTGGAATCAGCAAGCCAATCTTAGGACGGTGGGTTACAAACACATTTTTTTGCCACCCGTTTACTGAGGAGGAGATCTTTACGTGAGCGACCCTCTCCAAACTCCGTTTGATAGCGTCGAGAACGCCCACCAATACGTGCGCCTTCTGGTCGAGGCCATCGCCGATGCGAAAAGCGAAATCGCGGCCGACCTTGACGCACCCGTCCCGGCCAAGCCCGATCGCCGCGTGGAAGCTCTGCGCGTGGTTCAATTCAAGCTGGACAAACTGGAGCAGCACTTGAAGACCAGCAGCCGCCTGCTCAACGATCTGCGCACCCTGCGCCGCCTTCTGTTCGAGGAAAGACCCGAGGAACGGCCCGAACCTACCGCGGCCGGTCAGGACCCTGCTGCCTGAATTTAACGAGATTTCGCGAGTCTGAATTTCGCGAGTATAGCCTTCCTGAGCGTGGATTTCGCGCGTAGAGCTGGCTCACGCTCTCAGTTTTTCGGCAAACTTTTTTTCCAATTTCGCCAGCTTCGGCGAGATCACAAACATGCAATAAGGCTGGCGCGAATTTTCGTTGTAGTAGTTCTGATGGTAGCCTTCGGCCAGGTGAAATTCCTCGGCCGGCTCGACCGCGGTCACAATCGGTTCAGGAAATGCCTTGGCCGCCGTCAACTCCGCAATCGTATTCTCGGCGATCTTCTGCTGTTCTTCATCGTTGTAGAAAATGACCGACCGATATTGCTCGCCAGCGTCATTTCCCTGCCGATTCAGCGTAGTCGGATCGTGCACCGCGAAGAATACGTCCAGCAGATCTCGATAACTGATCAGATCAGGGTCGAAAGTAACGCGCGCGACTTCCACATGCCCGCTATCGCCGTCGCAAACCTGGCGATAAGTCGCCTGGTCGGCGCGTCCACCCATGTAGCCCGACTCAACGTGGGTCACGCCCGTAAGACGCTGAAAAACCGCCTCAATACACCAGAAACATCCGCCGCCAAAAACTGCTGTTTGCTCTTGAGCCATGGTGATTGGATGTTAGCCGCGCGTTCGAAGTTTCGCGGGGTTCCCGTGAACCTCTGTTCCCCTGTGGTAAAGAGCTCAGCCCTTAGACGGACACGGTGAACGAAGTTTCCGTGCGCGTAACCGGCCGATAGAGCGTGTCGCGCTCAATGGGTGCGCGTCCAGCTTCCGTGATCAACCGCACCAGGTCGTGCCGCCGCAAGCCTTGCGGAGTGGTCGCTCCGGCATCGTGGTAAATCTTTTCCTCCACGACGGTGCCATCAATATCGTCGGCTCCAAACCGCAGCGAGATCTGCGCAATCTTTGGAGTCATCATCTGCCAGTAAGACTTGATGTGCGGGAAGTTATCAAGCACCAGCCGGCTGACCGCAATCTGCTTGATGTCGAGCATGCCCGTGGTGGTAAAAAGATGCTGCAGCGGAGTGTTCGCCGGATGAAAAGCGAGTGGAATAAATGTCTGGAATCCGCCAGTCTCATCCTGCAAGGCGCGCAGCTTGAGCAGGTGATCGACGCGGTCTTCATCGTTCTCGATGTGCCCGTAAAGCATGGTGGCGTTCGACTTCAGTCCGATCTGGTGGGCGAGGCGCGCCGTATCGAGCCATTGATCGCCATCAATCTTATGATCGCAGATAATGTGCCGCACCCGGTCGGCAAAAATTTCAGCTCCGCCGCCGGGCAGCGAATCGACGCCCGCCTCTTTCATTTGTTCCAGCGTCTCGCGGATTGTCAGTTTAGCCCGCTTCGCCAGGTACGCGACTTCCACCATGGTGAAAGCCTTCATGTGGACGAGCGGAAAACGTTCTTTCAATCCGGAAACAAGATCAAGAAAATATTGAAACGGCAAATCCGGGTGCAGCCCGCCGACAATATGAAACTCCGTGACCGCCTCGGTGTAGCCGGAAGCGGCTGTCTCGAAAGCTTCTTCAAGCGCCATAGTGTAAGCGCCCGGAGTGTCTTTCTTGCGCCCAAAAGCGCACAAGCGACAAGCAGCCACGCAAACATTCGTCGGATTAATATGCCGGTTGACGTTGAAGTACGCTTTGTCGCCATGCATCCGCTCACGAACCCAGTTAGCCAGCCAACCCACGGCCAGGATGTCGCCCGTCCCATAAAGGACAAGCGCATCGCCCTCGTTCAGGCGCTCGCCCGCGAGGACCTTATCTTTGATCGGAAGCAGGCGCGGATCGTCGGTCTGGAATGGGTGAGTGTTCGGCATCTGTTTAATAATAACCCAGTCTTTGCAAGGGATCCCATCGGTTTGCGAGGTGCGCGTGAACAACCACGTGTAGAGACGGGGCTTGCACCGTCTTCCAGGGAGAAGGCGTGGCCAGCCGCATCTCTACCTCCGCACCAGTCGGTCCGCGGCCACAAAGAAAAAGAACACCACCGAAATCACTCCATTCATAGTGAAGAACGCCGCATTCAGCTTACTCAAATCGTCGTGCCGCACCAGCGTATGTTCGTAGAGCAACAGCGCAGCCACGGCGATCACTCCGACGACCGCCAGTTTACCCAAGCCGAACGTGACGATCAGCGCGACCAGCAGCCCGAGCATCACAACGTGAAACACACGGGCAACGACGAGCGCATTCCTGATTCCGAGATAACGCGGCACAGAATGCAAGCCATGGCTCCGGTCGTAGTCATGATCCTGACAAGCGTAGATCACGTCGAATCCGCCGACCCAGAACGTCACGGCGGCAGTGAGCAGCAGAATCCGCGGATCGAGCGACCCGCGCACCGCGATCCACGCCGCCGCCGGAGCAATGCCGAGGGCAAACCCGAGAAACAGATGCGACCAGCGCGTAAATCGCTTCGTATAGGAATATAGAAGGATCACCCCGAGCGCCGCCGGCGAAAGCACCAGCGTCAAGCGGTTCAACTGGTAAGCAGCAAGAACAAAAACTCCGCACGAGACCAGAACGAACGCACTAACAAACGAAGGGGTCAGCAAGCCAACCGGCAGCGCGCGAGTTGCGGTGCGAGGATTGGCCGCGTCAATCGAAGCATCGGCCAGTCGGTTGAACGCCATAGCCGCCGACCGCGCCGAGACCATGGCGACGACAATCCACGCCAGTTGCCGCCACGCGGGCAAGCCTCCAGCGGCCAGCATAGCTCCGCAGAGCGCGAACGGGAGCGCAAAAATCGAGTGCTCCCACTTGATCATCTCCAGCGTGATCTTAAGATTTCGGAAAAACCCCACGAGACCATTGTAAAGCAGGGCTTAATGGAGAGCGGGCATGCCCGCCCGGCCGCGATGATGGACGGGCGAGACGCGCGTCGCTCCATCGCATAGCTCATCGCGCGATCACAGTACTAGCCACTCTCTACTGCCCCCTCTACCAGCGGGACAAACCGGCAACCTTCGAGAATCTTTACCTCCGCCCGGCCGCTGACTTTCGAGATCAGCTGCAACTCCTGGCTAGAGGGCGGACCGATCGGCACCATCATGCGTCCGCCTTCTCGCAACTGATCAAACAGCGCTAGTGGCATCTCAGCGGTTGCGGCGGAAACAAGAATGGCATCGAACGGGGCGAACTCCGCCCACCCCTGGCTGCCATCGCCGACTCTGATCCTCACATTGCGATAGTTCAACCGATCCAGCATGCTTTCCGCCAAGGCCGCCAATTGCGCGTGACGCTCCACCGAATACACCTCGTCCGAAAGCAGCGAAAGCAATGCCGTCACGTAGCCGGAACCGGTGCCGACTTCGAGGATGCGATCACCGGCCTGAAGCGCGAGATGCGCGAGCATCGCAGCCACAATGTAAGGCTGCGAGATGGTTTGCTCGGCACCGATGGGCAGCGGATGATCGTCGTAGGCGTGCTGCCGGAAAGCCTCCGGAACAAACTCATGCCGCGGTACGGTGCGCATGGCCTCGAGCACGCGACGGTCCCGGATTCCGCGCCCGGCGAGTTGCACGTGAACCATTTCTTCGCGCTGAGAAATAGAGTCCATGGAGGCTCCTGTCTAATCCTTTCACCACAGAGGACACAGAAAAACACAGAGGAAATCAAGGCGCGTTCCCCTGTGCCCCGCTGTGCTCCCCCTGGGCAAAGCGCTCGCATGTGGCGTCAAGAAAGTTTGCTGGATCAATCGACACCGTCATCTGACTTGCAAACGGACGGACCGCCGCGCTAGTACGGCCCGATGATGCCGCCAATATTCCGCGCAGTCAGCGCCTCCGGTCGCGCCTTCTTTTCTTGCGCTTCGATCATGTCGAGATACTTGTAGGCCGAGCCCGTGTTGAAGGCCACGACCTTGTCTTCGGCGCGGAAGAATCGGCTGGCGCGTAGCTTCTGATACGCAACCAGTGATGCGGCTCCCTCGGGCGCGGCGAACACGCCTTCCACACTGGCCCAGTGCCGCATCGCAGCAAGGATTTCCTCGTCGCTCGCCGCCACCGCAGTGCCGTGACTTTTCTTGAGAATGTCGAGAATCAGGTAGTCGCCATACGCTTTGGGCACGCGCAACCCGGCGGCGAAGGTTGCGGCGTCGAGCCACACTTCGGATGTGGCCTTCCCAGCTTCGAAGGCTTTCACAATCGGCGCACAGCCCGCCGCTTGCACGGTAATCATCTTCGGACGCTCGGACCCGATCCAGCCAAGTTCCTCCATCTCATCAAAGGCCTTCCACATGCCGATCATGCCCACGCCGCCGCCGGTCGGATAGATGATGCCCTGCGGAAGCTTCCAGCCAAGCTGTTCGGCAACCTCGTAGCCCATGGTTTTTTTGCCTTCGACGCGGAACGGCTCCTTCAGAGTCGAGACGTCGAAGCATTTTTCTTTGACCCAACTCTCTTTCTCCTTGAGCTCGGCAACCAGGCGGCCACAATCGCTGATCAGGCCGTCCACCAGCGTGACGTGCGCGCCGTAATAATCGCATTCCATGCGATTCGCGAGGGGCACATCTTTCGGCATAAAGATGTGAGCTTCAATGCCCGCCGCCGCCGCGTAAGCCGCCAGCGCACCGCCGGCGTTCCCGGCAGAAGGAGCGGCCAGTTTCTTCAGTCCGTAATGTCGAGCCATGGTCACAGCAGCCGACATGCCGCGCGCCTTGAACGACCCGGTGGGATTCAGCCCTTCGTCCTTAATGAAGACGTGGGCAAACTCGCGGCTGGGAAGCATGGGAGTAAATCCTTCGCCGAGCGTGACAGGATCAGCATCCGGCAGAACTTCAGCGTAACGCCACATGCTGGCCACGCGACCCGATAAATCTTCGCGCCGCAACTTCCCTTTCAGGCTGGCAAGATCGTAGCGGACGAAAAGCACGCCGCCATCTTTAGGACAAACATTCTGCGGGCGATCAGCGGAGAGATGCTCCCCGCAACGTGTGCATTCAAGGTAGGAAATTCGCATCGAGGGAAGGATAGCATTTTGGCTGTTGGCTCCTAGGACTGAGCTGTCAACACTAGCTTTTGCGCGGACCGGAAACGTCGTGCCAATCAATTGAAGATTGTTCGAAATGGCCGGCACTTAAACTTGTTCCCCTAACGGTGGTGATTCCGCGGTTCGTTCTAAAAATGCTAACCATGGCCGCGCTCAGAACTTTGCATCTTGGATGGTGTCTCTCACACAACGTTGCCAAACCAGCCAGTGATTTTCACGAAGCTGTTGTAGGTTTCTGCGGAAAGCTGCCTATTGTGTTCACCATAAAAGTCTGATGCGCAGGCGAAACTTTCAACCAGTTCCATGACTCTCCGAAAAGACTGATAGGCGTCGAATAAATCGACAACCTTAGGGGTAGAGAGCTGACGGTGGTGTGCGATCTCCGCCTTGGCCTCAACGCTCGTCCCAGACTTTCCAGCGTGTCCTTCCAGGTCTCACGAAACTCCGTTGTGGTCGCGTCATCGCAAATGAAAGCCGGGTGCAAGTTTTTGTTGATATTGATCCAGCACCTTGCTCGCTGCCGGCAGCAGAAGATCGACTGGTTCCCGACCGTGGGAGGGAACGGCTAAACGAACACTAGCAGCGCAGGGAAAAGTCGGTGCCGTTTCATCAGGCTCCTCCGACAAAGTTGAGTCTCATACCTTGTGGCCGCGCCCCGCAAAGAGATCGCCGCCCCGCGGACTTCGATCTTACTGCCAAGGCTGTGCAAAATCGGTAGCTGCTGCTAAAGCCACGACCCTAGTCTCAAGACGTCCGTAGTGGCAAGGGCTACATGCCGGTACTTCCTCACGCTGGCAATCTCTTGAGCACCTCCTTCGCCCGCCGAAACCAAGGCCGCTCCCGCCGCCGCAGATAGCCCGGCATAGTCGGCTTCTTATCGAGCACCTTCTGCGCCCACTCGCGGGCCTCGGCGTCGCGACCCTCGGAGGCCAGCAAATCCGCGAAATTCAAGCAAGTCTCCGACAATGTCGACGTGACCGTTACCCGCCGGAAGAGCGTCTCGGCTTTTTCTTTTTGTCCAGTCTGCGCATAGGCGTGCGCGAGCAATCCGGCGGCGCGTTGGAAATCGTAGTCGGGCTCTTTCGCGACCACCCGCTCCAGGTCAGGCAGCGCAGCCGCGGCGTCTCCCAACAGGATGGCGCAAACTCCGCGCCTGTAGAAGGGATCAAGCGTATCGGCACGGGCGGCAATGGCTTTGTCGAACGCCACTCGCGCCGACTGAAGATTGCCGTCGTCCATGTAAAGGCCGCCGAGATCCTCATAGTTTCCCGCTGATGGATTATCGCGAATCGCAGCTTCAAGTTCGCCAATGCGCTTGCGCCGCGGAAACACTTTGAAGGATTGTCCCAGCAGTCCAATGTCAGGAAGCGCCTCGACAAAAAGATAGATAATCGCACCAATCGGGCCAAGAAACAGAATGATGAAAATCCAGTAGTTATCCGGACGGCGCCGGATGAAGTGAACGATCGCCAATCCCTGGAGGAGGATGCCGATGAAACCAAAACGGTATAGGAGGTAACCTAGAAATCCCATGCGAGTCTTTGGCCTTACTCGGCCTAGCGTGAGATTACCATTTGTGGAAGATGGAGAAAGAGACTGCCGGGGTAGCAAGGAGTCGTATGTCGATTGAGAACGATAAGCAGCAGAACGATAAGATGCAGAAAGACGAACAGCAGATCCTGGCGCTGCACGAGGCCGGAGACCGGGCGTTGATGAGCGGCGATCTCGCCGTGCTGGCGCAGATCTTGGCCGACGACTACGTGCAATACAACGAGGCGGGCGAGGTCTTCACGAAGCAGGATGTGCTGAACAATTTTCGGACGGGGGCGATTCGTTACCCGTCGATCGTTCCCACCGGGCGAAAGATTCGCGTGTTCGGCGACACCGCGGTCGTGCACGGCTCGGAATCCGACGAAGTCGAAGTCAAGGGAAAACGTTCCGCCGTACGCTATGTCTACCTCGACGTGCTGCGGAAATGCGATGGCGAGTGGAAGTTAGTGGCGTCGCAGTTGGCTCGGCCGACGGCGGAATAGCGACGGAGGTTCAGGTTTTCCCTGGACCTCTGTTCTCCTTGTGGTAGAGAACTTCTTATTGACCACAGTAGACACAGAGGTTCACAGGGAAAAGCGAGCCCACGTTAGCCTTCGTCAGCGCGCAGCCGGTTCTGCCAGTGCGACCAGAGGAACCAGACGATCCCGGCCAGCAGAGACGCGCCGATCACGGCGTCGAATTTGTGGAAGTACTTTCCGAGCGAACGCCAGTTCTCTCCCAGTTTCATGCCAAAGTAGGCCAGCACAAAACACCAGGGCCACGATCCCAGAAAGGTATAGATGTGGAATTTGCCGCGAGGCATGCGGGCAATCCCCGCCGGCAGCGCGATGAACGTGCGAATCACTGGCAGCAGGCGCGCAATGAACACGGCCATGTCTCCCCAGCGCAGAAAAAAACGGTCGGCCCAGTCCAGTTCACGGTGCCCCATCAAAATCCAGCGTCCGTAGCGTTCGACCAGCGGGCGTCCGCCGTAGCAGCCAATTTCGTAGGCCACGAGCGAGCCCAGATTGCATCCGATGGCGCCAGCCGTTGCCGCCCATACCAGCTTCATCGCGCCGGTATAGACGAGGTAGCCGGCAAACGGCATGATCAGTTCCGAAGGCAGCGGAATGCAAGCGGACTCGATCGCCATGAGCAGCGCGATGCCGGCGTAGCCGGTTGCCGCTACCAGGGAATTAATAAAGACGAAAAGTAAGGTGAGGATTTTCTCGGTCATCGGTCATCGGTTATTGCAATCGGGTGATCGGATGATCGGACGATCGAGCCGTCTGGTCATCTAGCCTTCGGGTTTCAATCACCCGATGACCCGATGGTCAGTTCACCCGATGCCGTTCAGAACGTACCGTCCTGCGTGAAGCTGAAACCCGGCAAGGTTACGCCATCCCCCGACTTGGTGACCTTCACCTTCACCACCGGCGCGTCCGGCGCGGTGACCTCGGCGGGCCGCAGTACCGCGTATTGGGAGAACACTTCGCTGTACAACTTGGTGACCAGGTGATCCTGGCCGGTTGCGTCATGACGCCAGACCTGTCCGAGTTTGATGCCCTTCACGGCCACAAGTTTTTCCTTGGTTAACAGAGCTTAGTTCTCAGAGTACTCATCGGGCCACCAACCCGTCAATTGCAGCGAGGTTACTCTTGATCGTGCGGGCTGCCGCAAGCCAGCGACTTTGTTACCATGAACCCGCTGTTCAGGAGTGTTCAGGAGGAAACCGATGCCTCGCGGAAACGCACCGCGTCAACCCAGCCGCAGCGGACGACAGGAAGGTGCCCGCCGGGCCCTGGGTTCGCCATTATTGATGAAGAGTGCACAGGCAAAGGCAAAGCCCGCTCGAAAAAAGAAAGCCCCAGCGCGCCCCGTCGCCGGCCGAGCGGCGCTGAGCGCCAGCAAGGCGCCGAAGGCGGCAGCCGTGAAAAAGAAATCTGCGTCTGGATATGACCCTTTGGCCCCCGAGCGCATCCGTCAGATCATCGCCGGCCTCGACCAGCTTTATCCCAAAGCGACCTGCGCTCTCACTCACCGTAGCGCGTGGGAGTTGCTGGTGGCGACGATTCTTTCCGCCCAGTCTACCGACGTGCGGGTGAACATGGTCACGCCCGGTCTATTTGAAAAATATCCAACGGTTCAGGATTTCGCGGCACTCGAGCCTGAACAGTTGCAGCCGGACATCTACTCGACCGGCTTCTTCCGCAACAAGTCGAAGTCAGTGGTGAGCGCGGCGCGGAAGGTGGTAGCAGACTTCGGCGGGAACGTTCCGCAAACGATGGAGGAGTTGCTGACCCTCCCCGGAGTGGCTCGCAAGACAGCCAACGTCGTGCTCGGAACGTGGTTCAAGAAAAATGAAGGAGTCGTCGTGGATACGCATGTGACGCGGATTTCGCGTCGCCTGGAGCTGACCAGGCAAGAGGACGCTAAGAAGATCGAAGAGGACTTGATGCAGATCATTCCTCGCGAGCGGTGGACGGACTTTTCTCACGAAGTGATCTGGCATGGGCGGAAGTTGTGCGTAGCGCGCGGTCCGAAGTGCGCGGATTGCGCGCTGGAGAAGCTGTGTCACGCCGCCGATAAGACATGGTCGACAGTTGAGATTCATGAAGAGGCGCAGCCATAGAATCGCCATGCTTCGCTCGTGCGGTGACGAGCGCTCGTGTGGTAACGGGGCTTCGCCCCGTCCAAGGTTGCGTAGGGACAGCCGCCCCCGGCTGTCCAAGCCGAGCACAGCGGGGGTCCCCGTCAAGCCCGGTGTTGGCTTTGACAGGGTAGAACAGCGTGGCTCCGCTGCGAGCATCATCTTCGCAGTCCCGCACGTCTTCACATCGAAAACTTTGAGCGTCGTGAAGAACCGGGCTTCGTACATCTGAAAAACGCGAGCTTCGTATTAGGGCACCGCTTTAGCGATGCCAAAAGGTATCGAAATCAGATGCCCCTTTAGGGGCTGGTCGTCGCAGCCCCTTGGACGGAACCAGAGCCCCGTCACCACACCCGCTAGCCGGTGTATGACAGTTCGACGACCGTGCAGTCGTCATTGAGCGGGGTGCCTCCGCAGAAATCGGCGACGGCAGCGAAGACATCTTCCATCGACTTACTCTTCCCCGCCACGTTCTCGAGACGCTCGTTGTCAAACATATCTCCGCGGGCGTTCTCGGCTTCGGTGACGCCATCGGTCACCAGGATCAACCGATCCCCAGGCCTCATCTGGCAGCGGTCGCTCGAGTACGTCGCATCCGTCAGCAGGCCGACGGGCAGGTTGCCGTGTGCTGGCCGAAGTACTTCGTTGCCGCAGATCCACACCGGCGGAATGTGCCCGCAGTTGACGTATTCGAGATCGCCGTCGTTACGCAGGCGCGTAATGATCATGGTCGCGTATTTCTCGCCGATGTGCTTGTAGGTAAAGAAGCGATTCACCGCGTCGACGACCTCCACCAGCGGCATGCCCGAAATGAGTTGCGAGTAGACCATGCCCTGAAGAATGGAAGCCAGCAACGCGGCCGAGACTCCCTTGCCGCTGACGTCGGCGAGAACCACGGCCAGACCCTGCGGCGTGTTCACCGCTTCGAAGAAATCGCCTCCGATTTCCTTGCAAGACAGGTTGCGCCCGTTGACCCGCGCAAAAGGCACTTCCGGCAGAGTCACCGCCAACAGACGCTGTTGAATGGAGGCTGCGATCGACAGTTCCTGCTGGTAACGGCGCCCGGCTTCTTCGGCCTGCACCAGGCGCGCGTTTTCCACCAGCTGAGCCGCTTCAGTCGCGATCGCCCGCAAAATATCGTGGCTGACGCTGGTGATATCGCGCGAGGCAAAGCGCGAGTCTACATAGAGCGCTCCCATCACTTCCCCACCGGCCGGCTGCTCGGCCCGCGTAGCCTGCACCAGCGGCTTGCGCAACGGCATACAGATCACCGTCCGCAGGTCGAAGGTGACAATGCTTTTCCGTTCTTTCACATCGAGCATCTGACTGGTGTCGGTGACCAGGTATTCCGAGTTCGAGGTCAACGCACCGTCCAGCACCGATCGAGAAATGGTCTTGTCGTCGAGCAGCGGCTCGCCCTTCGAGTTGCGCCCGGCGGCGAGCGTCAGGGTCCCGTCCAGGTCGCGCAGGAAGATGTACCCGCGTTCGGCGCGCGTCAGCTTGAGCGTGGCCTCGAGCAGCGTAACCAGGATTTCATCGAGCACGCCGATGGTGTTGAGTTTGCGCGCCGCTTCCATGAATAGTGTGAGTTTCTCGAGGTCGCTCGCCTCCGGAGCAATCTGGATGCCCGAGATCTGGCTGAGAAATTCGCGCGCCGTGTTCGAGGTGGTGTGCAGCGGATGGAAGATCAGGTAGGCGACATCGCGCGCGCCAAATTCCAGCCGGTCATTGCGTTGCAGCTTGTGGCGGTCCACCTTCTCGCCATTGACGAAGGTGCCGTGTTTGCTGCCCAGGTCCACGACAAAAAACTCGCCGTTTTCTGACACGATCGAAGCATGCTCGCGAGACACGCGCGGGTCGGCGATCACCAGGTCGCGATCCAC
>Ga0181523_10000543_pt1 | contig 43068 bp, 37 predicted proteins | sample PEATcosm2014_Bin_43_FD_119752 | JGI IMG/M metagenome (GOLD analysis project Ga0181523, IMG submission 119752) | Peatland microbial communities from MTU Mesocosm Facility, Houghton, MI, USA - PEATcosm2014_Bin05_30_metaG | ecosystem: Environmental > Terrestrial > Soil > Wetlands > Peat | place... | reverse complement strand
TCCGATCCATTTCAGGATCGAATGGGCTCGGAGCCAAGGAAATCGTCACCGCTCCTTGGCATCGGGCCCATTTTATTGCTCGATTTTGGTAACGTCACCGCCGGGGTGGCGATCGACGCACCTGTAGTTGTCGTTCCGCCAGGTCAATGAGTTCAAAGATCCTGTTTGCTATTGGACTGTGTTTTTGCCTGACTCCATGGGCATCGCCGCCGCTGGCCCTGCTGGCCGGCCTCGTCTTCGGCGCGATCGCCAGCCATCCCTATCCCGGACAATCCCAGCGTACGTCAAAGTTTCTACTCCAGGCCGCCGTGGTTTGCCTGGGGTTTGGAATGAACCTGCAGGAAGTTCTTAAGGCCGGGAAAAGCGGCTTTCTCTACACCGCGCTGAGCATCGCGGTTGCCATGGCCCTGGGCACGCTGCTGGGCAAGCTGATGGCGGTTCGTCCGCGCGCTGCATTTCTGATTTCCACCGGAACCGCGATCTGCGGGGGCAGCGCCATTGCCGCGGTGGGGCCAATTACCGGCGCCACAGCGGACGAAATGTCGGTCTCGCTGGGGACGATCTTCGTGCTGAACTCCGTGGCCTTGCTGACGTTTCCGGCGATTGGACTTTGGCTGAAGCTGTCGCAGAGCCAGTTCGGACTGTGGGCCGCGCTGGCTATTCACGATACTAGCTCCGTGGTGGGAGCTTCCGCAAAGTATGGCGCCGTTGCCCTTGCGGTCGGGACTACAGTAAAGCTGGCGCGCGCGCTTTGGATTGTTCCGCTGTCGATCGGAACGGCTGCCGTCAAAGGCAGCAAGACGCGAATTCAGTGGCCGTGGTTCATCTTGTTCTTTTGCCTGGCAGCCGTGGCCAACACCTACTTTTTTCCCGGAGCAATTGCTTATCACCATCTGAGCAGCTTGGGCAAGCTGATGCTGGTGATTACGTTGTTCCTGATCGGCGCCAGCCTGTCGCCGGCGGCGCTGCGCAAAGTCGGTCCGCGTCCGCTGCTGCAAGGCGTCCTGTTGTGGATTGTCGTCGCTGTGTGCAGCCTGCTGGCAATTCGCGCGGGCTGGATACGAATCTAGAATGAGGTCGGCGGATTTGCAAAAAGCCATCTCATATTGTGAGATGACCTCCGGGAAGTTCATAACGTGAAGCTATTTCGAGGGCAACGAAACTTTGTGCTGCTGGCGATGCTCATGTCGCTGGCTGTGGCAGCCGGCGCACAAAACAACACTGCCGGCTCGGCTGCTGTCTGCGCGGCCTGCATCCGCAGCAATCTTGAGTATCTTGCCGGACCCGCGCTGCATGGCCGCGGCAGCGGAACCATCGACGAATATCACGCCGCGAAATACATCGCTGGCCGGCTCAAGCAATATGGGCTGGCTCCCGCTGCCGGAAATGGCGATTACATTCAAGTGGCGACTATCGAGTCTCCAACCGTGCCGCATGCCGACGTCACGCCGCGGCAGGTTTCGCATACCTGGAATGTGCTGGCGAAGATTGCAGGCAAGAAAGCGGATCAGATCATCTTGCTTAGTGCGCATCTTGACCATCTTGGCGTGAAGAACGGCAAGACCTATCCCGGAGCCGACGACGACGGTTCAGGCACGGTCGCGGTGATGGAACTGGCGCGCGCGCTGGCTAAACAGCCGCGGCCGCAGCGGACGATTGTGTTTGCGCTCTGGGGCAGCGAAGAAGTGGGGTTGGTGGGGGCGCGCTACTTCCTGGAACATCCCACGTTTGAGCTGAAGAACATAGTAGCCAATCTCGAATTTGAGATGATTGCCCGGCCCGATCCCAAGGTGCAGCCCGACCAACTCTGGCTGACAGGATGGGAGCGCACCGATCTGGGGCCGGCGCTGGCGCAGCACGGCGCGCAGTTGGTGGGCGATCCGCATCCCGAGCAGAGATTCTTCACGCGCTCCGACAATTATGCGCTGGCGAAGGATGGCATCATCGCGCAGACCGTCTCCAGTTATGGATTGCACAAGGATTACCACCAGCCGACGGATACGCTGGACAAAGTGGACTGGCAACATCTCGACAGCGCGGTGGGTTCGATGGTCGCGCCGGTGAGTTGGCTGGCGAACAGCGAGTTCGCGCCGAAGTGGAATGAAGGGCAGAAACCTTAGCCGTTTGCTTCCTCCAGGACCTGCGACACTTCTTCCCACTCGGACATCAGCCCTTCCAGTTCCGCGCGGCGAGCGGCCAGGAGATCCGTCCATCGCGCGGTTTCTTCCGCGCTGACGAATGCCTGCAACTCGCGCTCGCATTCGGCAATGCCGTCTTCCAGCCGCGCGATTCCCTGCTCCACCTGCTGATGGCGTTCCTGCATCTGTTTCAGCTTGATCGGATTGATGCGCTTCTTCGATTGCGATTGCGCCTTCTGACCGTTATAGCCCGGGACATCCGACAATGTGGGAGCCCAGGCGGTTTGCTCCGCCTCGCTCTCGCCCGACTCCTGGCGCTGCTTGCGCCACAAGTAGTCTTCATAGTTGCCAGGAAAGACTTCGACCCTGCCGTCGCCGATCTCGAAGACGCGCGTGGCCAGCTTGTCGATGAAGTAGCGGTCGTGCGAGACGAAGACCACGGTGCCGTTATACTTTTCGAGCGATTCCAGCAGGACGTCCTTGGCGCGCATGTCGAGGTGATTGGTAGGCTCGTCGAGCAGCAGAAAGTTCGACGGATGCAGCAGCATTCGTGCCAGCGCGTAGCGGTTGCGCTCGCCGCCGGAGAGCACGCCGATTGGCTTGAAGACGTCGTCTTCGGAAAAAAGAAAACAGCCTAGAACGCCGCGCAACTCGGTGATCGACTTCTGCGGCGCGACGTCGGACAGGTCGTCGAGCAGGCGTCGGGAGGAATCGAGTTCCTTGTATTGGTCCTGGGCGAAGTAGTCGGGCTCGACGTTGTGGCCGAGCTTCAAACTGCCTTCGGTCAGCGGTTCGATTCCGGTCAGCAGCTTGATCAGCGTCGACTTCCCTGCCCCGTTCACGCCCACCAGCGCGATGCGATCACCGCGCTGAATGGTGAAGTTGACATCGCGAAAAACTTCCTTCGTGCCGTAGCTCTTGGCGACGTCGGTAGATTCGACTACCGTGCGACCGCTGGGCTTGGGCTGCGGGAAGGTGAAGTGGATGGTCTTCTCGTCCGGCGGAATTTCGATGCGCTCGATCTTTTCCAGCTCCTTGATGCGGCTCTGCACCTGCTTCGCTTTCGTCGCCTGATAACGGAAGCGGTTGATGAAGGCCTCAAGCTGCTCGATGCGCTCGCGCTGGTTCTTGTAGGCTGCGACCAGCGAATCGCGGCGCTCCTGCTTCTGCTCCAGATATTTTTCGTAGTTGCCGCTGTAGAACTGGACTTGCTTGTTCCAGATTTCGGCGATGCGGTCGACAGTGACGTCAAGGAAATAGCGGTCGTGCGAAATCAGGACGTAGGCAAACGGATATTGGAGCAGATATTGCTCCAGCCAGTTGCGGGTTTCCAGATCCAGGTGATTGGTGGGCTCGTCAAGCAGCAGCAGGTTCGGTCTGGAGAGCAGCAGCTTGCCTAAGGCGATACGCATCTGCCAGCCGCCAGAGAATTCTTCGGTGTAGCGCGTCCAGTCTTCTTTGCGGAAGCCGAGGCCGTCGAGCACGGTGCCGACCTGCGAGTCGAGCGCGTAGCCGTCCTTCACGCGGAACTCGGTCAAGATACGCTGGTAGCGATCGGCCACCTGGGCATACTCATTCGACGTGTGATCAAGTTCGGCGATCTTGTGCGTGAGGTCTTCCATCTCCTGCTCCAGGGCGCGCAGGTTGGAGAAGACCGACATGCATTCGTCGAAGACAGTGCGGCCGGAGAGTTGCAGGCCGTCCTGCGGAAGGTAGCCGAATGTGGTGTTTTTGGCGGAGACGATGCTGCCGTAGTCGAGCGATTCGATGCCGCTCAGCACCTTCAGCAAGGTCGATTTGCCGGTGCCGTTGGCGCCTACTAGACCGACGCGGGCGTCGGAGGTGATGAGCCAATCAAGATTGTCGAAGAGAAGCTTGGGGCCGAAGCGTTTGCCGGCAGAGGAGAGCTGGATCATGATGCAGCGTTAAGAGTCATTGGTGATTTTTGTCAGGGCACGTCTTCGGCCTCTGAAGAATTCCGCGTTACAGGGGCTAAAGCCCTGACTAATTGTAGGCGATGTTCGGCACGACTAAAGTCGTGCCCTGATACAAAGCTGTCCGTTGATGCGTTACGGCATTACCAAGGCCCGCACTTCCAGCTAATTGAACTCGCCGCTAGTTGCTTTTCTTCTGGCTGCGCAGGATGCGGTCGTCGATGGGCTTGCGGCCGGCAAAGCCTTCCTGCGTGCCATGCCAGTGGGTAATTTTCTTTTCGCCCAGCTTCCAGCAGAGCAGGATGACGTCGTCGCCGACGACGCAGGGAAAATCGAGCAGGCCGATATCGAGGTCTTTCACCTGCACGCCGGTCGCGTCGATCTCGGCCACGGCATCCTTGGCGCGTTGCAGCGCCTTCTCGCGCTCGGCCTTGCGCCGCGCGACTGAGACAATGTCCACCTGCGTGCCCCCGTTCACGAAGATGCGGTTGGCCAGCGCCTGCTGCTCGGCGTCCACTTCTTCAATCAGCGACTTCGCCTGGATGGCGGAGCGCAGCAACGACTCCAGAACGGGCAACAGGGTCTCAGCTTCGGCAACGGTAAAGGTACGCGACATATCGATGTTTTCCAGCTCGGCCAAGGTTTGCGCCGTGTGGCGCGCCATAACACGACGGCGGTGCGCACGCACGTCGAACCAATAGCGTGGAACCCGCCGTAAGAATTTTTCCCGAGGACGCTTACGAATAATCACTGGATCTCTAACATCCTATCAAGTGCCACGCGCGCCCACCTCTTAACATTCTCTTTCACTGTTATCTGATTGACGACATTGCCGTCCACCAGGTTCTCCAGGGCCCAGCACAGATGCTGCGGCGAAATGCGAAACATGGTGGTGCACAGGCAGCCCGAGTTATCCAAGCTGATGACGTGCTTGTCAGGATTCTCCCTGGCCAGCCGATTAACCAGATGGATTTCCGTGCCGATGGCGAACGAAGACCCCGCAGGCGCTTGCTGCACTACTTTGATGATGCGGTCGGTCGAGCCGATTCCGTCCGCCTTCTGGCAGACCTCCCAGCGGCATTCGGGATGAACGATGACCTGCATGTCTCGATAGTTGGCGCGAATCTTGTCCACATGCTCCGGCAGAAAACGCTGGTGCACCGAGCAGTGTCCCTTCCACAGGATGACTTTGGCTTGGCGCAGACGCTCGGCGGCCAGGCCGCCCTGCAGCATGTAGGGATCCCACACCACCATTTCATCGAGCGGGATACCGCGGGCGAAGCCGGTGTTGCGGCCCAGGTGCTGATCGGGCAGGAAGAAGATCTTTTCGTTGCGAGTGAAGGCCCAGTCAAACGCGCCCTTCGCATTCGATGAGGTGCAGACCATGCCGCCACGCTCGCCGCAAAAAGCCTTGATCGCGGCGGTTGAGTTCATGTACGTGATGGGCGTAATTCCGTTGCCATCGTCGTCGGTGAGGCCGAGGTTCACAAACTGCTCCCAGGCGTCTTCCACCTGCGATATCTCAGCCATGTCGGCCATGGAGCAGCCGGCATTGAGGTCGGGAAGCAGAACGGCTTGACCCGGGCGTGCCATGATGTCGGCGCTTTCCGCCATGAAATGGACGCCGCAGAAAACGATGTAGCTGGCCTTAGTCTGCGCGGCTATTTGTGAAAGACGGTAGGAATCGCCACGATAGTCGGCGAAACGTATGACTTCGTCACGTTGATAGTGGTGACCCAGGATGACACACTCGCTGCCGAGAGCTTCCTTAGCCACGGCAATGCTGAGGTCCATGGAGCCGTCAGGCTGAACGAGGTAATTTTCAAGCGAGCAAGATGCCGCTTCTGTAACCGGTGCTGTAGCCATCTCTTTTTGTCTCTGCCTTCAGTTCCGGCGGCGTGTGAACACGGCCCGGAACGGGGATGTTGAAAGCTGACTCGCGGCTCCAGTAGATCCACTGCCCGCCGTGGCGGGCCCGACCTACGGGGATGTTGAAGCTGCCAGTTGACGCTTCTTTACAACTCACTTCATTCGATGACCTGGGCGGCGGGTTCGTTACAAAATTGAAAACCGCGTCACTTCCTCGACGCGGTCCAACGTGCTGGCATCCGGCGCGACAAGCATCGAACAGGAATATTGTTACGCGTTGCGACAAATTAGGCAAGAGAGTAGGGGTTGGTGGGTCAGTTTGAAATTCACGCGCTCACCCCGTGTCGGGCAGGATGGCAGTAGCGCAGCGGCGTGTCAATTGGATTGTGGATAAAAGGGCCGGTCGTTCCCGTTGCGGGAATGGGCAAAGGTACTAGCACTTTCGTAACTTGACTTGATTCTGGTGCAATCGAATACTGGAAAGTTAGGGTAGGATCCGCCTGGCTCTGGCGCTCCTGCCCTTTTGTTCTGTAGCCAGTAGTCAGTTGCCAGGTAGGAGTTGTCGGTTGTAGGTAGTCAGTTGCGGACAAGTTATTGTTGCATAGGAGTTTAAGTCGCTGCTTTAGAATCAATATTTTGCGGGGATGGCTTGCATGTTACTGAAAACACGGCGTTTGTTTGACGACCTAAGGCCAATGGTTTCAATATCTTGGGGACACAATATTGAAATAAAATATCTTAGACTATAGGGAGGTACCCCCATGGATGTTCCACTTTGTCTGTACCTGAAGCGGGATGGCTACAGCCACAGGGCGATACGGAAACTGGTGCCTGCGGCGGGAAGAAGGCGACAAGGATGAGGCGCCCGCGGTACGAAGGAACCAGGTTGTCAGTTATCAGAAACCCGCCCCACCGGGGATCAGAAATCAGTCCTGGGGTGAGAAGTTGTAGAGATTGGTCTCCAACTCTTCTTCGGTGAGGGCGTGGAGGTCGATCCAGCCTTCGAGCGGAAGCGAGTCGACGGGCAGGTGCTCGCGCCAGATGGCGAAGCGAAGTCGGATGCGGCTTCCCGGTTGAGCGCCGATCAGCTCGAAGGGCACGCGCATTTCGAAAATCTGATCCAACGCAACCTCGACTCCGTCCGGATTGGAATCGCGGTTATCGGCGGAGAAACTCGCGAGCCGGTTGCGCTCAGCGCCGTTGGTCAACACCCATCGCTGCACGCTGCGGCCTTGCGCGTCGACGGTGAGACGATAAGAATCCGGCGCAGCCTTCAGGTTTCCCTTCTCGCGCCAAACCTCCAGGTTGACGACCAACCGATACGCGTCTTCAGGTATGTCGTGATGAAAGTCGAGACGGCCTGAGACGGAATCGGCGTCGAGTCCCGCGTAAACGGCGTCGAGGAGGAACTGCTTGCCATGCATCGCGCTGGTGCGCTGATCGGAGGTGTAACTCGCCGCGCCCATCCACTCGAAGTATCCGCTGATCAGACCGTCGACGCGAGCGCGAACATACGCGGTCTGCGGAATGTAGCTTGGCCGCGGAACGCCGCTGATGATCGGCGTGTTCAGTTCCTCGGGCGGAATGCCTTCCAGAGCGTGATAGACATTCGAGAGATGCTTCCGGTAAAGCTCATCGAAGTCGCGATCGTTGGCCGAGTGATGTTCAGGGCCGTACCACCAATTCCAGTCGCTGCCTTCGGCGATGAGCAACTCTTCCCAGGCGATCTGCCGTTGCGCCTCGGAGACACGATTTGCGTGACGATCGTAGTAATCGCGCGCTTCGGCCAGCAAGTCCCAAGCGTGATTGTCTTCCGGAGCGCCGATCCAGACGTTGAAGTTGGCGTCGATCCACGAGCCCGGAACCAGGCGATTCAATTCTCCAAAGTCGGCTTCGGCGTGCCGCGCGATCGCCGCGCTGATAGTCACTGGCTCGATCTGCTCATCGCGTTGCAGCGCGTCGTAAAAGCGGCGCAGAAACTCGCGGCCCGATTGCGGATAGTATTCCCACGCGTTCTCGCCATCGAGAATGATCGACACGACCGCATTCTTGCCCTTGTCGAGCAGCGGCTGCGCCGAGTCCTTGATGTTCCGGATGAGATGATTCGCGGCGTCCTGTGCGGGCATTCCGGAATAGACGAAGCCGATGAGATCGGAGAGACGATGGTCGCGAAAGAGCAGATGCATCCGCGTCTCGTCCTTCTCATAGCGATAGATGTTGTACAAACGCTCGGCGCCTTCGGCCGTCAGGTGATCGCCGTTATAACGGGCGAAGTTGTAGTCGAGCGAGCGGCCCAGCACACCTTCGTCGGTCGCCATCCACTCGATCCCCTGGCGACAGGCGAGCTTCAGCGCCTCCTCGGAAACGCTTCCCTCCGACGGCCACAAGCCTTTTGGCCGCACGCCGAAGAGCGTCTGGTGCGAATCCAGCGCGCGCTGGATCTGGAGCGAGGCGTCGTCAGGATGGCGGAAGCGCCGCGTGGGCAGCGGCAATCCCGGCGACGACTCCGCGCCGACATTGGTATCGCACAGCAGCGGCAGAATGGGATGGTAAAACGGCGTCGCCGAAAGCTCGATGCCGCCGCGTTGCACGGCTTCGGCGTAAGCCGGCAGAACTCTCGCCAGAATCTCGCTCTCCTTGGCGGCAACGATTTGCTGATCCTCGCGTGTGAAGTCTTCGCCCTTCTGCACCAGCGCGCCGATGTCCGGCTCGGCGAGGAAGAACTCGTCAAACCAGGCGAGCTGCGACAGCACTTGCAGGTCGGAGTAATCGCGCGTGACAAAGTAGGATTCGGGCCCTTCGGGCCGGTCGCTGGTCGAGCGGTATTTCTCCCACAGCTCGCGATAACGCGGATAGCGGCCAATCATGTTGACCGGATTCGCCTGGAAGAGATATTGCAACGCGAAGCGGCGGTCGGCAGCGGTGAGCTCCTTGGCAGGCTTGGAGACAAGATCGAAGAACGGATCGTGCGCGTGGCCGGAGACATAGTCCTGAATCTGGGCGACCAGCGACGGCACAAGATTGAAGTTCTGATGTACCTCGGGAAATTCGTCGAGCAGCTTGACCATCCCGAAGTAGTCCTTCAGCGCATGCAGACGCACCCAGGGAAGGCGATACTCGCCTGTGACCATGTCTTTGTAAAACGGCTGGTGCATGTGCCAAAGCAGCACAAGCCGAATCTTCGGAGAACCTGCAGGGGAAACCGCGTCACTCATGGAAGGATTTTTTCGAGCAGCAAGTGTAACAGGCGGGATCGGGTTGTGGAAACTGGAAGAAGCAGCGAGCTTCGAGCCCCGAGCTGCGAGCAATTTAATCAATGATGGGCTCTCAGCAATCGGGAACAGCAGATCGTCTTGTTCTACTAGATGTCCTTGGGCACGATTGCGCTTGCGTGTCGATGCTGACGCTTGCGGCAGATGGTAGTAGGCTCGCGGCTCGTAGCTTGAAGCTGGCTGTTCGTAGCTCGCGGCTCGTAGCCCGCAGCTAGTTGTTCGCGGCTTTCTTCGCGTGAGGATGGGTTTTGTCGTACACCTCCATCACGTGCTTCACCGTGAGCTGGGTATAGCGCTGCGTGGTGGAAAGGCGCTCGTGGCCGAGCATCTCCTGAATGGCGCGCAAGTCAGCGCCTTCTTCCAGCATGTGCGTACCGAAGGCGTGGCGGAGCGTATGAGGATGAACGTCGGGCGAAAGTCCGCGTGCCACCGCAATCTGCTTGACGATGCGGCCAACGCTTCGCGTGGTAAGCCGCGTGCCGCGAAGGTTGATGAGCAGCGCTCGTTCGCTGGTGCGTTTGGTTTCGCCGAGCACGCGCTGCCGCGCCGGCAGATAATCCTGAACTGCGGTCCCCGCCGAGTCACCGAACGGCACGTAGCGCTCTTTGCGGCCTTTGCCGCGCACCAGCACCACTTCGTTCGACCAGCGAATGTCGTCGAGGTTGATGCCAATCAACTCCGAATTGCGGATGCCGCAGCCGTAGAGCAACTCCAGGATCACCTGATCGCGTTCGCTGAAGGCCGAACACTCCGGCATCTCGGAATCCAGTACCGTGTTGACCTCTTCGATGGTCGGCACGCGCGGCAACTTCTTCGGCAGCTTTGGTGTGGCGACCAGCGCTGCAGGATTCTGTTCGACTTCGCCCTCCTGAGCCAGCCATCTGTAGAGAGAGCGCAACGCCGCCAGCGCCCGCGCGACCGAAGTCTTGCTGAGCCCGCGTTCGTAGAGGTTCGCCAGGTAACCGCGGATGAGAACATGGTCGATGTCGCGCCAGCACTGCGGGCCAATATATTCGGCGAACTGCGCCAGATCGGTGCGATAGGCCTTGATGGTGTGTACGGAAGAGTTGCGCTCCTGCAGCGCGCGAATGAATTTCGCGATTGCCTTTTCGACGATGGTTGCGCCGCGTTTGGTCATGAACCGAAGGGGCGCAGCTTTAGCCGCGCCGTAATGACTCTCTTTAATGTTTTGTCATCCCGAGGCGGCTTCAGCCGCCGAGGGACCCCTTTCCCCGCCCACTGCTCTTGCTACGCGGATGATGTTCCTTGTACACACGGTTCAATCGATCGAGTGCGAGATGCGTGTAGATTTGCGTCGTCGAAATATCGGCGTGGCCAAGGATGGTCTGCACCGTGCGCAGGTCGGCGCCGTTCTCCACCATGTGCGTCGCGCAACTGTGACGCAGCATGTGCGGACTCGCATGACGAGACTGCGCCGAAGCGTCGTTGACCATTTGCCACACGCGCTGCCGCGTGATGCCGCGCGCGCCGCGTGCAATGAACAGAAACGGCGACGCCTTCCCCGCAGCCAGCACCGGACGCGCGTCACGCAAATACTGCTGGAGGACTTCCTGCGCCGCGCGGCCAAGCGGGACGATGCGTTCCTTGTCGCCCTTGCCTCGCACCAGCACGTAGCCCAACTCGAGCTTCAGGTCCTCCAGCTTCAAGTTGACAACCTCGGAGACGCGCAGCGCCCCGGCGTAGAAAACTTCCAGCATGGCGCGATTGCGGCTGGCCAGCACCTGCGACAGGCTATCGTCCTTCGCGCGCGGCGGCCCGTGCAGCACGTTCTCGACCTCGTCGACCGCCAGCGACTTGGGCAGCACCTTCCACTGCCGCGGGGTGTCGATGTTCAGCGTGGGATCGGCGGCAATGTATCGGTCCAGCAGCAGGTATTTGTAGAAATGCCGCAGCGCGGAAAGCTTGCGGGCCACACTGCGGCCGTCGACGGCATTCGACAGCAACGCGTTCAGGAAGTCGCGCACATCCTGCCGTCGCGCTTCGTGCAGGCCGCGCTTGCGCTTCAGCAAGAACTCAGAGTACTGCTCCAGGTCACTGCGGTACGCTGCGACGCTCAGCGGGGCGAGACCCTTTTCGACCTTGAGGTAGTCGAGAAACGAGTTCTGCAGTCGCAGGCTGGGATCAGCACTCTGCACGAGTTAAGTATGGGGTCAGAACGGGAGCGTGAGAATAGCGAGAAAGATGCACCCCATCCCGACCGTGTCATCGGAAGATCGCTTTTTTTTGCGATCCGGAGTCGAAGAGCCTGCCCTGAGCTTGGCGAAGGGATTCCTATCTCGCGCCCACCTTCTTGTTTCGCACCGAATTCAGAAGATCGACCGCGTTGTGCGGCGAGCGCGGATCTTCTTCGTGCTTGAAGAACGCGTAGGTCTCCAGTCCATCGGCGACGCACCGCTCTATGCGCCCCGCGAGCTTCTTCAACTCGTCCGCCGAATAACTGGGCTGGCGGAAACGGAAGTAGATATAGCTGGCGGTTCGGATTTCAGGGGTGTTGAGCTTTTCCGTTTCGGCGACGCACAGGGTCGCGTTATGATCGTGCAGGGTCTGATAGATCTCGTCAGCGAACCACGATTCGTGGCGGAACTCGAACGCTGCCTTGAAACTTCGCGGCAGCAGCGCCAGAAAGTCGCGCAGTACGGCGATGTCCGCCTTGGCATTGGGTGGCAACTGGAACAGCACCGGCCCCAATTGCGAGGCCAGCGGTTGCAGCGTGGGCAGAAATCGTTGGATCGCCTCTTCGGCATTTTGCAGACGGCGAATGTGGGTGATGTACTGGTTCGCTTTCAGAGCGAAACGGAAGTTGGGCCCGACGTCGGCCATCCATGCGGTCGCGGCTTTTTCCGACAGGCTTCTGCGGAAGGTGTAGTTCACCTCCACCGCCGTGAGCTGGGTCGCGTAGTACTTCAGGAAGTTTTTCGAAGCAACTTCCTTGGGATAGAAGTCGGGCTTCCAGATGGTATAGGCCCAGCCGGAGGTGCCGACGTAAAGCGGCAGTTGCGCATTACTTGAGTTGGCAACGTTCATCGCGTTCAAAATCTTTCCCGCAGGAGCAGTGTGCTTGCACGACAATTGTATGATTCTGGAATGAGACGGAGCGTCCTAATTTTTGTCCTGATAGTTTGCCTTGCGCTTGCGGCGCTCCCGCAGGACGGTTCTCCATCCCCGAACAGCACAATCAATTCTGGCGTCAAAGCAAAGATCATACCGCCGAAGGCCATCGCAACGCCCAGACCGGCGCCTGCCGCTGACGAGGGCAAAGGCCCTGCGGTTTTCTCGGCGACGATTGGGACTGACGGCGTGGTGCATGATCCTCGGATGATCAAGTCATCCGAAAGTACGCAGGCCGATGCAAACGCGCTGGCAGCCGTCAAGAGATGGAAATTCAAGCCGGCTACTGAGGACGGAGTCCCCATACCCGTAATCATCACTGTAGAACTTCGTTCGCATGCCATGTGAGCGTTTCGTTTTTTTCGTTGCTTCGATGCACACCATGTCGAAATCCGGCCAACTAGACTCGCCGACCTCCATTGTCGCCCTCACCGGCTTCATGGCCGCCGGCAAGAGTACTGTCGGTCGCGTACTCGCGTCGATTCTCCGCTGGCGCTTCCTCGACCTCGACTGCGAAATCGAGTGCCGCTCGAAGCTGGATATCCACGAACTCTTCGCGACCCATGGAGAGCCGCACTTTCGCCAGATTGAGGCTGACGCCTTGCGGATGATTCTTGAGCAGGCCTCAGCTCCAACCGTCATTGCGCTTGGTGGCGGAACCTTCGTCGAATCGCAAAATGCCGATCTTCTGCATCGCCGTGGCGCACACGTTGTCTTCCTGGAGCTCGCCGTCGAGGAGTTGCTACGGCGCTGTCAGGCGGTCAGCGAACGATCGGCGCAAAACCCTCGGCCATTGGCGGCCGCTGCCGAAGCGTTCTGCGCACTTCATGCTCAGCGGCTGCCTTACTATCGCAAGGCCAAGCTAATCGTAAACACCGCGGGAAAGACGGCGGAGCAAGTTGCGCGGGAGATTGTGGCGGCTTTGGATCTGGCTGCTGGCAAGCCTGGCACGTAGTACTTTCTCGTCATGTCGTGCGCGTCACCGGACGTGATATAACTTGAATTTTCCACACGAAAATGTCCCAGCATAAAATCCCCATCGGAATTCTTGGCGCTACCGGAGTTGTTGGCCAGCGCTTCATCCAGTTGCTCGAAGACCATCCCTGGTTCGAGGTAGCGTGGCTGGCTGCTTCCGACCGCTCCGCCGGACAACAATACGGCGACGCAGCGAAATGGCGGCTGAAGACGCCCGTTCCCGATCGCGTGCGCAACATGAAGGTGTCGAATGCCGGCCCCGACGGCGCGCCGCGTGTAATCTTCGCCGCACTTGACGCCGGCATCGCTCGCGAGCTGGAGCCGCAATTCGCCGCTGCCGGCTGCACTGTGGTCAGCAACTCCAGCGCCTTTCGTATGCAAGGCGACGTTCCCCTCGTGATCCCCGAAGTTAACGCCGATCACGTAGCCCTGATTGAAAAGCAGAGCTGGCGCAAACAATCCGGCGGCTATATCGTCACCAATCCCAACTGCTCCGCGATTGGACTGGTGGTCGCTCTCGCGCCGCTGCATCGCAAGTTCGGCATCGAATCGCTCTTCGTCGCCACGATGCAGGCAGTCAGCGGTGCAGGATATCCCGGCGTCGCCTCGCTCGACATTCTTGGCAACGTGATCCCCTACGTCGCCAACGAAGAAGAAAAGATGGAGGAGGAGACGCGCAAGCTTCTCGGACGCCTGGACAGCGATCACGTGGAGCAGGCCGGATTTACCATGACGGCGCACTGCAATCGCGTCGCGGTCGAGGACGGCCATACGGAATCGGTGTCGGTGAAGCTGACGAAAAAGGCGTCACCGGAAGAAATGATCGCGGCGTTCAACGACTTTCGTTCTACGCCGCAGGAGTTGAAGCTACCACTGGCGCCAGCGCAGCCGGTGTTTTACGATGCCAGGCCCGATCGTCCCCAGCCGCGCTTCGACGTGGACCGCGGCAATGGCATGACCGTCAGCGTCGGACGCCTGCGTCCCTGCGGCGTGCTCGACTACAAGTTCACGGTTCTGTCGCACAACACCATTCGCGGAGCGGCGGGCGCTGCCCTGCTCAACGCCGAACTGCTGAAAGTCCAAGGTCTGCTGCCGTGACCTGCAAGTTCCTGCCGGCGGTGCGACCGTGATCGTCATGAAGTTCGGCGGCACCTCGGTCGAGGACGCCAAGGCCATCGATCGCGTTGCCAGCATCGTGAAGTCGCGTCTGGCCGAGCGCCCATTCGTCGTGGTCAGCGCCATGGCGAAGGTCACCGATCAGTTGCTGGCGATGGCCGCCGCTGCGGGACGCGGCGAACGCGATCAGGCGCTGGAGATCTGCCGCGCTCTTCGCGAGCGTCATTACCTCACCGTGGGCGAACTGCTCGACACCGGCCTTCATACTGAATTGCACCGCGAGCTCGGCTCGGAGTTCGACTCGCTGGATGAATTGCTGCGCGGAATCTCCGCCGTGGGCGAGCTGACGCCCCGCACATCCGATTACGTTGTATCGTTCGGCGAGCGGCTGTCGAGCATGATCGCTACCGCAGCATTTCTAGAACGGGACATTCCGGCAACGCTGGTCGATCCCCGGCAGATCATCGTCACCGATGCACAACACAGCCGCGCTGTGCCGCAAGTGGACGAGATCAACGATCGGCTGCACGACCGCATCCAGCCGCTGATCGAGCAGCAACGCTTGCCCATCATGGGCGGTTTTGTGGGCGCGACGCGCGAAGGTGTCACCACCACCATCGGCCGCGGCGGTTCCGATTTTTCGGCGGCCCTGGTCGGCGCGGGATTGAACGCTGAGCGCATCGAGATCTGGACCGACGTGGACGGCATGAAGACAACCGATCCTCGGATCTGTGCCGACGCGCGACGGATCAAGGTGATCAGCTTTGAAGAGGCCGCAGTGCTGGCCTATTTCGGCGCCAAGGTTTTGCATCCTGCCACGGTGCTGCCCGCAGTCGAAAAGAATATTCCGGTGCTGGTGTTGAATTCGCGTAACCCGTCGAACGCGGGCACTCGCATTCTGGCGCGCACGCTGCGCTCGCGCTCCCTGTTCAAAGCCATCGCCGCCAAGAGCCGCATCACGGTGATCGATATTGTCGCCGCGCGCATGTTGATGGCGCACGGATTTCTGGCGCAGGTTTTCGAGGTCTTCGCCCGGCATCACTGCGCCGTCGACGTCGTGTCCACCTCGGAGGTCAGCATCTCGCTGACTGTCGATTCCAACGAGGCGATTCCGCAGATCGCTGCCGATCTGGAAAAACTTGCGTTCGTGAAGTATTCGGGGCGCAAGGCGATCGTCTGTCTGGTGGGTGAGAACCTGCGTGACACGCCGGGAGTGGCGGCGCAAATCTTCGACGCCATCCGCCACATCAATGTACGCATGATTTCGCAGGGAGCGTCAGAGATCAACCTGACGTTCGTTATCGATGAGGCCGATGTGCCCGAAGCCGTGCGCCGGCTGCATGCAAGATTTTTTTCTGACGTCGATCCCGAGGTGTTCGATTGAGCAAGCCATCAGTGAGATTGCTGTTGCTGGGGCCGGGTAAGACTGGCTCGCTGGTTGCCGAAGTCGCGCGCGAGCGCGGACACCAGTCGCGAATTATCGATGTTGATGTCAATCGCGACGGCGCGTGGCTAACGCCGGAGCACCTTCGCGACTTCGACGTAGTGATCGATTTCACGTCGCCTGAAGCGGTGCTGGCCAACATCGAAGCCTGCATGCGCGCAAAGAAGGCGATGGTGGTCGGAACTACCGGCTGGTACGGAGAAATGGCGCGCATCCGCAAGGCAGTCGAGCAGTCGGGGACAGGATTCGTCTTTGCCGCAAACTTCTCCTACGGGGTGAATCTATTTTTTCAGGTTATGAAAGCCGCAGCGCCGGCTTTGACGCATGGCTACAGCGGCCATATTACCGAGATTCATCATATCCACAAGAAAGACGCTCCTTCAGGGACGGCAGTCGCAATGCAACGAGTCTTGGAGCAAGCGGTCGGCGTGCGTCTCGATATATCCGCCGAGCGCGAGGGCGAAGTGACAGGCACGCATACGCTGGAACTGGACGCGGCGGGCGACCGCATCGTGCTCACACACGAGGCCAAGTCGCGGCGCACGTTTGCCGAAGGCGCTGTGCTTGCCGCAGAGTGGATTGTTGGGAAAACGGGCTTCTATGACTTCAAGGACATCTTCGGCCAGCTGTGATCACATTCGAGAAGACCTTTTCACCACGGAGGACACGGAGAGCACGGAGGAGTCTTTCTTTTGGATATTGCGGGAATGTCGACTGATTGAATCCCGAGCCTAACTCAATTAGCAGACACTAAGAATAGATTCGATTTCCTTTGCTTCTCTGTGAAAAGAATTCCTCCGTGCTCTTCGTGTCCTCCGTGGTGAGTTCTTGTTTTTGAGATTCCCCGCTCCGAGGATTATGCTTTCCGTATGAAACTGCGTGGTTGTGGTACCGCTCTTGTTACTCCGTTCAAACAAGATGGCAGCGTCGACGAACCGGCCCTGCGGGAGTTAGTGCGCTGGCAGGTCGAGTCGGGCATCGACTTCCTTGTTCCCTGCGGCACAACGGGCGAGACGCCAACTCTTTCGCACGATGAATGGTTGCGCGTCGTCGACCTGACCATTGAGACTGCTGGCGGACGCGTGCCCATCATGGCGGGCGCAACGTCGAACAACACCCGCGAGGCCGTCGCGAAGGCAAAGGAAATCTCGTCGCGTCCTGGCGTCGATTACGTCCTCACCGCGACGCCCTACTACAACAAGCCCACGCAGGAAGGCATTTATCAGCACTTCAAGGCGATCGCCGAGGCCTCGACCAAGCCGCTCGTGCTGTACAACATTGCCGGACGCACGGGCACGAACATTGAGACACCTACGCTGCTGCGCCTGGCCGAGGTCCCCAACATCATTGCCGTCAAAGAAGCCAGCGGCAATATTGGGCAGATCGCCGAAGTTTGCGCTACCGTGCCGGAAGACTTCCTCGTCTTTTCCGGCGACGACGCGATCACTTTGGCGGTGATCGGCCTTGGCGGAGTTGGGATTATCTCGGTCGTGTCTAACGAAATTCCGGCGGAGATGGCGCGCATGACCGGCGCCGCGCTCGCCAACAAGTGGGACACAGCGCGACTGCTCTTCCGCAAATACCTGCCGCTGATGCAGGCGAACTTCATCGAGTCGAATCCCGGCCCCGCGAAAGCCGTGCTGGCGATGATGGGCCGCATAGAAGAGGTCTATCGCCTACCGATCGTACCGATGAAGAAGGAGAATCGCGCCAAGCTGGAGAAGATCGCGGCAGATGTGGGGTCGCTGCAGAGACAGCAAGCCGCAAACCACTAATCGCTGGCGTGAGACCAAGCCTCATCCCAGCGGCCTAACACAAATACGCCGCTGCCATTCTCGTCGCGTCCATAGCGCAAGCAGGCCAACCCTTGTGAAAACGCCTTCAGGAACTGCTCCCGATTGCGCAGCTGCACATCCACTGCTTTCTGTCGCGTTTCGGGTTGCTCCTTCCAGGCATAAATCTCGGCCGGAACCTCGATTCGCATCTCCTCGCTGAAACCCGGCTGTTCTCCCTCTGAGAGCAGCGACTGAACTCGCTTCGATTTCAGCCACCATTCCGCGACCAGGCGATCGGTGGGAAGAAATCCCTGCAACGGCGAGGACGTGATGCCGTACTGATTGATGTTGTAGCGGCGCGCTACCGCCCCCAGCCGCTCCAGGTTGAAGTACGCGTTCTTGATCTCCAGCGGATCGAAGGTCCACTCGATCAGCTCGTAGCCGTGTGCGATTGCGTCTTCACGCTGAAACAGCTTCAGCTTCCGCCCCAGGCCGCTGTTGCGGTAGTCCGCCTTCACAGCCAGCATGTGAGAGTGCAAATACGTTTGCCGGTTGCGAATGCCGGGAATAGAGAAAGCGAAGCCGACCAGAGTGTCGCCATCCCAAGCGCAAATTACTTGCCCGCCGATCTTGGGCGCCAGCGAAAAAATCCGTAGCGGCACAAGCTCGTTGTCGGCAAATCCCCAGACCTCTTTCTGCAACGCTACGCACGCGCGAAATTCTTCCACGTCAGTCGAATTGCGCAGCTGGATCCTGTCGTCGCTCACGGTTGTTCCTGCCGTTTGGATTCCTGCCACAGCGACTCCATCTCGTCGAGCGAAGCGCTCGCCGGCTTGCGACCCTGCTCGCGAAGCCTGTCCTCCAGATACTGAAAACGGCGGCGGAATTTGCGATTCGATTTGCGTAACGCCGACTCAGGATCGAGCGAAAGATAGCGCGCGACGTTCACCAGCACAAAGAACTGGTCGCCAACTTCATCTTCCAGCCGCGAACGCAACTCAGCAGAAATCTTCACACCCCGCGCGCCCGCCACGCCAGCCGCCGATTCCGGCTGCGGACCAGGCGCCGGATATTCTGCAAGATTCTGGCGAAGCTCTTCGGTCTCCTCGTTCAACTTCTCGAAGAGGGCTTCAATATTGGGCCAGTCGAAGCCGATATGCGCTACGCGCGAGCTGATCTTGTAGGCTTCCATCAGCGACGGCATTGCCGAAGAGACGCCGGCGAGTACGGACTCAGGATGGTCTTGTTTCTTCGCGCCGTCATCTCTCGTCTCCCGCTGGCGCTTTTTCTTCTCTTCAGCCTTCAGCGCCTGCCAATTCCGCAGGACCTCGCCGGGGGTATCCGCTTTAACATCGCCGAAGACGTGAGGGTGGCGATCAACCAACTTGTTGGAGAGACGGTCAAGGACGTCGTCGATGGAGAATCGCTTCTCCTCTGCGGCCATCTCCGAATAAAAAAGAACTTGCAGCAGCAGATCACCCAGCTCGCCTGTCAGTTCATCCCAGTCGCGCGCGTCGATGGCTTCCACCACCTCGTAAGCCTCTTCCAGCGTATAGGGCTTGATGGTATCGAAGGTCTGCTCGCGGTCCCACGGACATCCACCGGGGGCGCGCAGCCGCGCCATGATCGACACGGCGCGCTCAAATCGTTCACCTGTGGTTGGCATAGGAAAACCGCTCTTAGCTTTTCGCCATTTTCGCACTGCCAGCCAAAGTGGGGTGCGACAACCCACTCCGAGAGGCGGGGGTTAAGAACTCGCGGCTCGCGGCTAGTTGCTAATTGCTAGTCGCTTCTTTTCAATCCAGATCGAAATCCCGCAGCCGCTTGCCTGTATCCGGCGTTTCCTTGGCGCGCTTGAGTGCTTCCTGGAACTTCTTCTCCAGCAGATCGCCCTGGTGCTTCTGCGCCTCTACCGATTGGCGGAAGATGGACTCTTTGCGGCTGTCCTGGTCCTTCATGGCGCGCGCGGCGGCTTCCAGGTCCTCGAATGTTTTGGGAATGGCCCTCGCCGTGTGCGCGATCACAGCCTTGACTTCAGGATCGATCTTCAGGGTTGCGCCGCAGCACGGGCAGGCAACTTCGAATTGGGGCGACGACTTAGCCATGCAGGAATCTTACCCCAGCCAGGGGAAACGAGCTATATCCGGCGGCGAGGGCATTCTGGCAAGTACTAGAATTTTGGTTGCTGGAAATTCATCCTGACCATGCGACCGACAGAGCAATGCGGAATCTAATGCAGTGAAGTAATCATTGATATTCCCACTCGCGCGTGCAATCGTGCCGCAATTTTCAACGAACGGAACTTTCTCCAATCATCCGAGGTGCTTATTCATGGCAAACACAATTGATGTTCTCACTCCCCAGCGGCCTGCAGAAAAGCAAGGACGCACAAAGACGATCGGTTACGCTACCAATTCATCCACTTCACTCCTCCAGCCATTCTCTTTCGAGCGCCGCGAACCCGGACCCGACGATGTTCAGATCGACATTCTGTATTGCGGCGTCTGCCATTCCGACTTGCACACTGTCCGGGACGAATGGTCCAGCTTCATGCCAACCACGTATCCGGTTGTTCCCGGCCATGAGATCGTCGGCCGCGTGAGCAAGGTTGGAGCGCAGGTCCGCAAGTTCAAGGAGGGCGATCTGGCTGCCGTCGGCTGCCTGGTCGATTCCTGCCGCAAGTGTGAGAGCTGTAAAGCGGGGCTGGAAAATTATTGCGAGGTCGGGGCCACATTCACGTACAACAATCCTGACCCACACCTGGGCAGCGTGACCTATGGCGGGTATTCGAAGCGAATCGTGGTGGACGAAAATTACGTGCTGAAGGTCCCGACCAACCTCGACTTGGCTGCGGTGGCGCCGCTGCTCTGCGCCGGCATCACGACGTATTCACCGCTACGCCACTGGAAGGTTGGGAAAGGTCAGAAGGTCGGCATCGTCGGCCTCGGCGGTTTGGGGCACATGGGCGTGAAACTGGCGCATGCTCTCGGCGCTTACGTCACGCTGTTCACCACATCGCCCAACAAGAAGGACGACGCCAAGCGACTAGGGGCGCAACACGTAATCATTTTGAAGGACCAGGCGGAGATGGAAAAGCATGTCTGCAGCTTCGACTTCATCCTCGACACCGTCTCCTCCGAGCACGACCTCAACGCGTACCTGAATCTGCTGAAGCGCGATGGGGCAATGGTGTTGGTGGGCGCGCCGGAGAAGCCGGCGCCGGTCGCGGCTTTCAATCTCATCATGGCGCGGCGCAGTCTTTCAGGATCGGGGATCGGGGGCATTCCAGAAACCCAGGAGATGCTGGATTTCTGCGGCAAGCACGGCATTACCGCGGACATCGAACTGATTCCGATTCAGAAGATCAACGAAGCCTACGAGCGCCTGCTGCGCAGCGATGTGAAGTACAGGTTCGTGATCGATATGGCGTCGCTGAAGTAGGTTCGAACGATTTACCGGCATTGTCATCCTGAGCGGAGCGCCCGCCGACCCGCGTCGTTCGCGGGTCGGCGGGCGCGTAGTCGAAGGATCTTCGTTCCCTTGAAGAACCGTTGATGCAGGGACGAACCGCAGATCCTTCGACTCCGGTGGCCCAAAGGCCGGCCGCCTCCGCTCAGGATGACAATTTTTGATCGTTGGCGGTCTCGCGAGACGAGGCGCTAAAGCGCCACACTACCCCCATCCTTACTTCGCCTCGACTGGTTCGGCCTCAACGAGCTGCCGGTTCTGCTGCAACCGTTCTTTCTCGACAACGAAATTTCCCAGGAACAGCATGTCCATCTCGCTGGCCGAGAAAGTGCTGAAGGCGTTGGCGGGAGTGTTCACGATGGGCTCGCCCTTCAGGTTGAACGACGTGTTGAGCACCGCCGGAATTCCTGTGGCCTGCGAGAAGCGCTTGATCAGCCCGTGGTAGCGCGGGCTGGCGTCTTCAAATACCGTCTGCAGGCGTCCAGTGCCGTCGACGTGGGTGATAGCCGGCAGCACGCTGTGTTTCGAGGGCCGCACCGGCACAACGTACAGCATGTAGCGCGCTGGATAATGCTCCATCGCATTGGGCAACTCGAAGAATTCTTCCGTACGTTCGGCCAGCACAGACGGCGCGAACGGCCGGTACGGCTCGCGAAACTTGATCTTGGTGTTGACGATGTCCTTCATCTTCGGATTGCGCGCATCGGCCAGAATGCTGCGATTACCCAAGGCACGCGGTCCCCACTCGAATCGGCCCTGGAACCAGCCAATCACGTTGCCTTGCTGCAAGCGATCGACGGCCAAGTCGAGCAGCTTGTCGTCATCATCCAGTCGCTGATATGGAATCCCGTTCTCCGTAAGAAACTGCTGCACCTCGGCGTCGGAGTATCCCCTGCCCCAGTACGCGTGATCCATGCGGAAACGCCGCTTGTTGCCCAGCAGCATGTTGTCCGCCCACAGAGCGGCTCCCAGCGCACCACCACCGTCCCCGGCAGCCGGCTGGATGAAGATGTCGTCGAAAGGCGTCTCACGCAGGATCCGATGATTGGCCACGCTGTTCAGGCCAACGCCGCCGGCAATGCAGAGCTTGGTCAGGCCCGTCTCTTTTTGCAATTGCCGCGCCATGCAGATCAGGACTTCCTCCGTCACTTGCTGAATGCTGGCGGCGATGTCGGCATAGTGTTGATTCTGCTTACAAAGCTCGTTGAAGTTAGACGGCGGATCGCCAAAATACGTTGGGAAACCTGAATCGACTGTAAAGAACAGGGTCTTAGGTGGCCGCGGCTCGCCGAACAACTGCTCAAATTTCTGATTGAACGTGCGCTCGGTCGAGTGCTGGTAGCAGAAATAATCCATGTCGAGCGAGAACGACCCGTCCGACTCTTGCCGGATCAGCTTCCAAACCTTCTCGACGTATCGCGGCTGCCCGTAGGGCGCCATGCCCATCACTTTGTATTCGCCCTCGTTTACTTCGAAGCCGAGAAACGCTGTGAACGCGCTGTACAGCAGTCCCAGCGAGTGCGGGAACATCATCTGCTTGCGAATTTCGATCCGATTGCCGCGCCCCACGCCCCAAGTGCCCGTGACCCATTCGCCCACACCATCGACCGTGAGGATTGCCGCCTCTTCGAATGGCGAACACAAGAACGCGCTCGCGGCATGCGACATGTGATGCTCGCTGTACAGGATCTTCTCCGTCGGAATGCCCAGCTCAGCCGAAATCTTCGAGCCCACCCACAGCTTGTCGATCATCCAGGTGATCATCGACTCGCGAAAAACTTTGTACGACTGCGGATAGGTCTGCAGCACGCTCATCAGGATGCGATCGAACTTGCGGAATGGCTTTTCGTAGAAGACCGCGTAGTCCAAGTCTCCAGCCTGAATTCCGCCGCTCCCCAGGCAGAACTTGATGGCATGGTGCGGGAATCCGAAGTCATGCTTGATGCGGCTGAAGCGCTCTTCTTCGGAGGCGGCAATCAACTTGCCGTCCTGCAGGAGCGCAGCTGCGGCGTCGTGGTAATAACAGGAGATTCCCAGGATATTCATGTCAGCCTTGGCGCCGGGCCTCTTCAAGGGTATTGGGAATGGAGGGGTGGTCAAACCACTTCTCAGGGCGCTTCTTCATGTGCATCGAGTCGGCGAAGGCGCGCACCACCAGGCCGAAGGGCAGGATCAACACCGAATAAATCACCGTCAGCAGGATGCGAGCCTGGAAGTTGCCGATCGCATGCCCAATCTTCTTCCAGCGCCCTGATATCTTCGCCTTCAACGCAGCAGGCAAGCACACCCAGATCAGGATAGCGAGAACGACGACGGCCAGGACGGTCCGCCAATGCAGCTGTATGAAATGAAGCAACATCGTGCGTTTTCCCCTAGAAGAACGAGTAGATAAACGGCGCAATGGCGGAGCTCTGGGCCAAAATCAGCAACACCGCGAAAACCGCCAGAGTTATGAGGATGGGCGTCAACCACCAGCGTTTGTTGCTCCAGAAGAAAGAAAACAGTTGCCCAGCCGTGCTGAAACGCTGACCCGTTGTCCTGAAGATCCCCATATCCCTCTCCCCAAAGCCGAAGCGGCCCCGCAGACCAAAGGGGTCTGAGACTGTGCGAAAGACCGTGCCTGATTTTACCCTAGATTGTGGCGGATTCATCAAGCCGAACTGCTAAGGCCATGTCCCGATGTTGCTACTTTGGGACACACCCGACTACAAGCTTCCTGCGGCCTTGCCAACTGCCCTATAATGAAACGTTCGTCCCTCCGTTCTCATCCAGTTAGTAAGGGGTATTGATGGCCACAACTGAATTCGCCGTACACGGTGCCGAGCAAGGCGCCGTGCGTGAGCCTGTTGTCAACGACTTTAGCATCCAGGTTGCAACCGTGAACGGTTCGGGCTCGCAGAGCGCGAACACCGTTTTGCTGCGCACCATCTTCCAGATGGGCGTGCCCGTCTCCGGCAAGAACATGTTCCCCTCGAACATTGCCGGGCTGCCGACCTGGTACACCATTCGCGCCAGCAAGAAGGGTTACATCGCGCGCAAGAAGGAAATTGACTTCCTGGTGGCGATGAACTCGGAAACCGCGCGCGAAGATGTGATGTCGCTGGCGCCGGGCGCGGTCGCGCTCTACGACGAGCCGCTGAAACTCAACGAGCTGCGCTCCGACCTCATCTTCTATCCCGTGCCCTACGACAAGATCACCGCGGCGGCCTGTCCCGAGTCGAAGCTGCGCAAGCTGGTCAAAAACATGGTGTACGTCGGAGTGGTGGCGCGGCTGCTCAACCTTGACATGACCGAAGTGGAGAAGGCTCTGCGCAAGCAGTTCGCGAAGAAGGTCAAGGCCGCCGAACTCAACTGGGGCGCAGCCAAGGCCGGATATGAGTACGCTGGCGCGTCGCTCACCAAGGCCGACCCGTTCACCGTCGAGCGCATGAACAAGACCAGCGGCATGATCATCATCGACGGCAATTCGGCGGCGGCCATCGGATCGATGTTCGCGGGAGTGACGGTCGTGACGTGGTACCCAATCACGCCTTCGTCGTCGCTCGTCGAGAGCCTCATCGAATACATGAAGGAGTACCGCATTGGCGCTGATGGAAAAGCTACTTTTGCCATCGTTCAGGCGGAGGACGAACTCGCCGCTGTGGGCATGGTTTTAGGCGCCGGGTGGGCCGGAGCTCGCTCCATGACTGCCACAGCCGGTCCAGGCATCTCGCTGATGGCGGAGTTTGCCGGGCTGGGCTACTACGTCGAGATTCCCGGAGTTATTTGGGACATCCAGCGCGTAGGTCCGTCAACCGGGTTGCCGACCCGCACCTCGCAAGGCGACATTTCCTTCGTCGCCAGACTCTCGCACGGCGACACCCAACATCCCATGCTGATTCCCAGCGACCCGAGTGAATGTTTCAGCATGGCCAGCGAGGCCTTCGATCTGGCCGAGCAACTCCAGACGCCGGTGTTTGTCATGTCGGACCTCGATCTCGGCATGAACAACTGGATGTCGGAGCCATTCCAGTATCCGGAGAAGCCGCAGAATCGCGGTAAGGTATTGACCGCGGAAGACCTCGATCGCTTGGGTGGCTTCGCGCGATACAGGGACGTGGACGGCGACGCGGTCGGCTATCGCACATTGCCGGGAACCAACCATCCGGGCGCGGCATGGTTCGCGCGCGGCAGCGGTCACAACGACAAGTCGCAGTACAGCGAGCGTCCCGACGACTACGCCAACAACATGGATCGCCTGGCGAAGAAGTTCGAGACGGCGCGCTCGCTGGTTCCCCGCCCCGAGATCGTTCGTAACGATGGCAACGAGATTGGCATCATCGCTTACGGGACTTCTCACCACGCGCTGGTCGAGACTCTGGACCAGTTGCAAACCGAGTACGGCGTAAAGGCCGACTACCTGCGGCTGCGGGCTTATCCATTCACGCGCGAGACGCATGAGTTCATCGCCGCCCACAAGCGCGTCTACATCATCGATCAGAACCGCGACGCGCAGATGCTAGAGCTGCTGAAGCTTGACATCGCGGTCCCGGAGATCGCCAAGCTGCGCAGCGTCCGCCACTACAACGGACTGCCCATTGACGCGCGCTCCGTCACCGACGAAATCATCTCCCAGGAGGGCAAGTAAATGGCAGCCACCGCTACACCGCCGCCACCGGCCAAAACAAATCGTATCGGCCTCACCGTGCTCGACTATCGTGGAGGCAAGACCACGCTCTGCGCCGGCTGCGGTCACAATGCCATCTCCGAACGCATCATCGACGCGTTCTACGAGATGGGCATCGCGCCCGAGCGCGTCATCAAGATGTCCGGCATCGGCTGCTCATCGAAGAGCCCGGCGTATTTCATGGGCCGCTCGCACAGCTTCAACTCAGTGCATGGCCGCATGCCGTCGGTGACCACCGGTGCAGTGCTGGCGAATTCGAAGATCATCGCCCTCGGCGTCAGCGGCGACGGCGATACCGCCTCCATCGGCATCGGGCAATTCGTCCACCTGATGCGCCGCAATCTGCCGATGATCTACATCATCGAAGACAACGGCGTGTACGGGCTCACCAAGGGGCAATTTTCCGCGACCGCCGATCTTGGCTCGAAGTTGAAGACCGGCGTCATCAACGACCTGCCGCCGATCGATACCTGCGCCCTGGCGATCATGCTGGGCGCGACCTTCGTCGGCCGCTCGTTCTCGGGCGACAAGAGGCAGCTGCACACTATGTTGAAGGCGGCGCTGTCGCACCGCGGCTCAGTGATGCTCGACGTGATCTCGCCTTGCACCACCTTCAACGACCACGAGGGCTCCACCAAGTCGTACAAATTCGTAAAGGACCACGAAGAGCCGCTGCACGACGTGGATTTCGTGCCCCACTTCCACGACATCGCAGTGGATTACGATGAGGGATCGAGCCTCAATGTCATGATGCACGACGGCTCGTCGCTGCGCCTGCGCAAGCTGGAGCACGATTACGATCCCACCAACAAGGTTGAGGCAGTAAAGCGCTTGATGCAGTCGCACGATGCGGAGGAGGTACTGACCGGCGTGCTGTACGTGAACACCACCGCCCCCAACTTCATCGACATGATCAACATGACCGATGAGCCGCTGGCAACGCTGCCAGAGAGCGTCACCCGTCTTTCGCGTCAGGTGCTGGAGAAATGCATGGAGGAGCTGCGGTAGTTAGCTTTTAACCGTCAGCCAGGAAATCCCCCGGCGAAGCGTCAACGACATGTAGCAAAGTGGTTGGCGACGCTTAGACGCTCGCAACAGACAGTTCCTACGCGCCCTTCACGTCGAAGTATTGCGCCATCTTGCGGAACTTGTTGTAACGCGCGTTCAGCAGCTCAGCCGTCGGCAACTTTTCCAGTTCGGACAGCTGCTTGTCGAGAACGTCGGCCACTGCATTGGCCGCTGCGTCGTAGTCATGTTGGGCTCCGCCAGCCGGCTCGGGTATGACTTCGTCGCAGATGCCCAACTCCAGGTTGTCTGTGGCCGTGATGCGCAGGGCCGCAGCCGCTATATCTTTCTTGCTTGAGTCGCGCCACATGATCGAAGCGCAGCCCTCCGGCGAGATCACCGAATAAATCGTGTTCTCCAGCATGAGGACGCGATCGGCAACCGCAATCGCCAGCGCACCGCCGCTGCCGCCTTCGCCTGTGATAACGGCGATGAACGGAACCTGTAGCCGCGCCATCTCGCGCAAGTTATGCGCTATCGCTTCCGCTTGTCCGCGCTCCTCCGCGCCCAGTCCAGGATAGGCCCCCACGACATCGATGAGCGAGATGACCGGGCGTCCCCACTTTTCGGCGAATTTCATCGCCCGCAGCGCTTTGCGATAGCCTTCCGGATTGGGCTGGCCGAAGTTGCGATGAACGCGCTGCTTGGTGTCGCGGCCCTTCTGCGTCCCCAGCACCAGCACTTCCCTGCCGCGAAAGCGGGCCATGCCGCAGACCATCGCGGCATCGTCGCCAAAAGCGCGGTCGCCGTGGATCTCGCTGAAGTCAGGAAAAATTCGCTCGATGTAATCCAGCGGATAAGGACGATTGGGATGGCGCGCCAGCTCGGTACGCTCCCAGGGCGTTAGTTGTCCGGACATCTGGCGGCGCAGAGATTCCACGCGTTCGCGCAATCCCTGCAACTGCTTCTGGGCCGCTTGATTGTCTCCGGCCACGCCTTGCAATTGCTGTATCTGCTGTTCGATATGTAGCAGTTCTTCTTGCGCTTTTGAGGCAGCTTCCATATTGGGGTCGTTTCCCTTGGTGGCGGCCCAGTACACCGCTTCGGCCGCGTACATCCAGAAGTCCAGCGCGGACAACATCGCGGATTGCGCCGGCGTCAACTGGGTTTCGTCGGGCACCGCGGTATCGGCCGACTTAGGCTGGGTTAGTCAATGACGCGTACGCTGCCGCGACCGCACAACTCTTCCACACGACTGATGAACGCCCGGTCCGGCAACACATTATAGCCTTCCGCCTCCATCACCGCGGTAAAGTCGCCTCTGCGCTCCAGATCGAACAGGACGCGGGCTTCGCCCCTGCGCTCTTGGCACAACGTCTGCAGCTCGTCGATGGTGGCGGCCGAAGCCGTTTCCAGCGCCACCTTGATGCGCAAGTGGCTGGGTAGCTTCGGCCGCGCGTCCTCCAGCGGCGTGATGTCCCCGATCATGACCTTGGAGTTCGAGCCTTCCTCCACACGCACGCCTCCCTTGATCAAAACCGGGACGGTGAGCTTCAATCTTTCCGCCAGCCGGCGATACGGCTCGGCAAAGCACAGCACATCCACCGAGCCGTTCATGTCCTCGAGCTGCCCCTGCGCGTACAGATCCCCCTTCTTCGACTTGGCAACGCGGATGCCCTTGAGGATTCCACCGACCAGGATCTCGTCCTTGCCAGTGGACGACTTCAGCTCGCCGATGTCGGTAGTCGAGAGCGCGTGGAAGTCCAGCAACTTCTCCTGATACTTCTCCAGCGGGTGTCCCGTGATGAAGAACCCCAGTATCTCTTTCTCGAAGCCGAGCCGCTGGTGCTCATCCCAGTCGGGAGTGTTGGGCAGTGGCTTCTCGTCGACCCGCGTTTCCTCATCCTGCTGAAAGACCCCGAAGAGGCCGTGTTGTCCGAGTGCGGCGTCCTTCTGCGCTTTCTGAGCGTTGTCCATGGCGCTGTCTACCACAGCCATCAGCTGCGCACGGCGGCCCAGCGGATCCATGGCGCCGCTCTTGATCAGCGACTCGACGACCCGCTTGTTCAGCAGATGGAGATCGACGTTCTCGCAGAATTGATAGAACGACTTGAAGTTGCCATTGTTCTTGCGCGCCGCCACAATCGATTCGATCGCATTGTGGCCGACGTTCTTCACCGCTGCCAGACCAAACCGAATCGCCTCGCCGTGCGGCGTGAAGTACGCGTCGCTGACGTTGATGTCAGGTGGTTCGACGGCAATGCCCATTTCGCGACACTCGTTGATGTACTTCACCACGTCGTCTGTGCTGCCTGAGACCGAAGTCAGCAACGCCGCCATGAACTCGACCGGATAGTGCGTCTTGAGATACGCCGTCTGGTAGGCGAGCAGAGCGTACGCAGCCGAGTGCGACTTGTTGAAACCGTATCCGGCGAACTGCTCCATCAGGTCGAAAATCTTCTCGACCTTTTTCGGCTGGAAGCCGCGTTCGGTGGCGCCGCGCACGAAGCGCTCGCGTTGCTTGGCCATGGCTTCCGGGTCCTTCTTGCCCATGGCGCGACGCAGCAGATCGGCTTCTCCCAGCGAGTAGCCAGCCAGCCGGTTGGCGATCTGCATCACCTGTTCCTGATAGACGATGACGCCTAGCGTCTCCTTCAGGATCGTCTGCAGTTCCGGCAGCTCATACTCGATCTTCTTGCGGCCCCACTTGCGCTCGATGAAGTCTTCGATCATGCCGCCCTGGATCGGCCCCGGACGGTACAGCGCATTCAATGCCGTGAGGTCTTCGACTGCGGTGGGCTTGTAGTGCCGCAGCACGTCCCTCATGCCGTGCGATTCAAACTGGAAGACGCCTGAAGTCAATCCGGTGTGGAAGACCTTCTCGTAGGTCTCGGCGTCGTCGAGCACCAGCTTTTGCAGATCGAGTTGCTCGCCGCGCGTCTGTTGGATCAGGCGCAGCGCAGCATCAATGATGGTGAGCGTGGTGAGCCCGAGGAAGTCCATCTTCAGCAGGCCCAGCTTCTCCACCGCCTTCATGTCGTAGGCGGTAACGATTTCGTCGTTCTTGGTTCGATGCAGCGGAACCAGCTCGGTCAGCGGCTGCGGCGCAATTACCACTCCCGCTGCGTGCACACCCGCGTTGCGTACCAGGCCTTCGAGCTTCTTCGCAGTGTCGATCAGCTCTTTCGTCTGCGGCTCCGTTTCGTAGGCGGTAGCCAGCGACGGCGAATCTTTCAAAGCCTGACTGAGCGTGATATTCAGCGTCGTCGGAATCATCTTGCCGATGCGCTCAACTTCGGCGTAAGGAATGTCCATCGCGCGTCCGGAATCTTTGATCGCGGCCTTGGCTGCCATGGTGCCGAAGGTAATGATCTGCGCCACCTGATCGCGCCCGTACTTCTGCGTGACATATTCGATGACTTCGCCGCGCCGATTCATGCAGAAGTCGATGTCGATGTCGGGAAGGCTGATGCGCTCGGGATTCAGGAAGCGCTCAAACAGCAGTTCATTCTGCAGCGGATCGATGTCGGTGATGCTGAGCGCATACGCGACCAGCGATCCTGCGGCTGATCCTCGGCCCGGCCCAACCGGAATGTTGCGCTCTTTGGCGTAGCGGATGAAGTCCCAGACGATGAGGAAGTATCCCGCGAACTGCATCTGGCGAATCATCTCGATCTCGCGCGACAGACGCTGCTCGTAATCCTCCAGCGAGTGCTTCAGGCGGCCCATGGTCTGGAGCTCGCGCAGGATGTTCAGCCGCTTGCCGAAGCCCTCACGAGTGACATGCTCGAAGTAGTCAGGCAGCGAATAGCCCGACGGCACCTCGAACTGCGGGAATGGGTCGTGAACTTTTTCCAGCCGCACATTGCAGCGCTCGGCGATCTCCAGCGTACGCGCCAGCACGCGCTCATATCCCGAGAACACCTTGCCCATCTCGGCTGCGCTCTTCACAAAGAACTGGTTACCGTGGAACTTCAGGCGGTTAGTGTCATGGATCGACTTGCCCGTCTGGATGCAGATCATCACGTCCTGGGCGTGCGAATCGTCCTCGCAGAGATAGTGGCTGTCGTTGGTCGCCACCAGCGGCAGGTCGAGTTCCTGCTCCAGCTTCAGTAGGTCTGCTTGAATTCGCTGTTCATCGGGGACGCCTTGGTCCTGAATTTCGAGATAGAAATTGCCCTTTCCGAAAATGTCTGTGTAGGTTACGGCGGCCTCACGCGCAGCGTTGTACTTGCCTTCGGTCAGGTTCTCGGCCACTTCGCCCTTCAGACACGCGGATAAGCCGATCAATCCCTGTGCGTGCTCGGCGAGAAATTTCTTACTCACGCGCGGTTTGTAGTAGAAACCGTGCAGTGATGCCTCGGAGACGATCCTCACCAGGTTGCGATAGCCCTGGTCGTTTTCGGCGAGCACGATGAGATGGTTGTAGCTGTCGCCCTCCGGCGATGCACGATGATCTTCCTTTTTGCAGATGTAGAGCTCGCACCCCAAAATCGGCTTCAGGCCCGCTTCTTTGGCGGCGTTGACAAATCTAACTGCGCCGAAGATGTTGCCATGATCGGTCATGGCGACCGCGGGCATATCGAGTTCCTTGACGCGATCGACCAGACGCTCAATCTCGCACGCGCCGTCGAGCATGGAGTAGTCAGTGTGCAAATGAAGATGAACGAATTCGGATTGCGGCATCGCTCCCTGTATTTTATGCGTTTGCGGCAGCGTCTGCAGCCTGAGGAAGATGTGGAAAAGCGGGCGGAAACTCCGACTGCGCAGTCCCTGCCGGGACTAGTATTTCTTAGACCACTCTCACCCAGGACTTTGTCCGTTCGACTACGCTCAAGGCAAGCTCTGGGCTAAACTGAGTTGTCCGCAAACGGAACGGTTGCTTCCCGATACGGTCGGCCACTTAACAAACCGAGCCTTCCTATGAAAAAAAACCCAACCTATATCGCCGCCCACATTCGCCGCGTACTAGTTAATGGTGCGTCCGCGCCGCACACCGAAGAGGTGCAGCGCTTCTTCAAACGTGAGATTAAGTCGCGCGGCTGGTATACGCACGAGTTGCGCAAGGTCGCCGTGCGTTTTCGGCGCACGATCCTCGCTGAACACGATGTCCCGTATCTGTTGCAGGTCGCTGATCGACTCTTTCGCGGCAATGTTCTCGAAGAAAAAGTATTCGCTGCTGTGATGCTGCAGGGGATTGTCAGCGATTTCGGCAAGCCGGAGTTTAAGCTCTTCGAAAGCTGGCTGGACCGCATCAACTCCTGGGCCGATCACGACGGGCTGGTGCATTACCTGATCGGACCGATGATCGCCGCCGATGCTTCGTTGTTGACCCGGCCGCCGCGCTGGGCGAAGTCGAGGAAGCGCTGGCATCAGCGCGCTGCCGCCGTCAGCTTGATCCACAGCACGCGCCAGCACAAGAACTTCGACCACATTCAGCGCGTCACCGAGATGCTGCTGGCCAGCGACGACGACATGGTGCGGAAAGGACTGGGCTGGCTGCTGCGTGAAGCGGCCAAAGCCAATCCGAAGCAGACGGTCGAGTATCTGATGACGATCCGCGAGCGCACGCCGCGACTCGTACTGCGCACCGCGTGCGAGACGCTGCCGGCGAAGACACGGGAACGATTGCTGGGCAAGAAGCAGCGAGCAATTAGCATTTAGCAGTTGGCACTTAGCCAAGGCAAGAGGCCCGAAGCGCTGGATAGATGCCACGCCGCAGACCGGCGAGTTTTCCGGAACGATTTTGCCAAGTGCTAACTGCCAAGTGCCAAATGCATGGCTCGTAGCTCGCGGCTCGCGGCCCATTGCTTTAGAATAGTTCACGCAATGAATCTTCCCGAAATTCAAGCTGCTCTGCGCGACGGCGGCCACGAGTGCTGGCTCTTCTACGATCATCATCATCGCGATCCCATCGCTTACCGCGTGCTCGGCTTGCCGGCCAACATGCTGGTCACCCGCCGCTGGTTTTACCTCATCCCGGCTAGCGGCGAGCCAGTGAAGCTGGTGCATCGCATCGAGAGCCATCACCTCGACTCGCTGCCTGGCAGCAAGATGGAATACTCGGCGTGGCAGGAGCTGTGGCAGAACCTCGAGGCCATGCTCAAGCCGTACCACAGGGTCACGATGCAGTACTCGCCCAACAATCAGATCCCGTATATCTCGCTGGTGGACGCGGGCACGCTGGAGTTGATCCGGGGATTCAGCAAAGAAATCGTCAGCTCGGCAAATCTGGTGGCACGCTTTGAGGCGACGCTGACCCATGCGCAGATGGCATCGCACTTTAAGGCTCGCGATGGCGTCGACAAAATTACCGCAGCGTTCTTCCAGGAAGTTGGACGCCGCGCCCGTAATGGCGGTACGCACGAGTTCGAGATGCAGCAGTGGATCATGGAAGCCTTCCAGCGCGAAGGCCTGGAGACGTGCGATCCGCCGAATGTGAGCGTCAACGCGCACAGCGGCGATCCGCATTACGAGCCGACTTCGGTGACGTCGTCCCAGATCAAGCAGGGCGATTTCGTACTGCTCGACATCTGGGCCAAGTGCGCTAAACCCGAAGACTCCGTCTATTACGACATCACGTGGACGGGCGTGGTCGGCACGCCCAGCGACAAGCAGCGCGAGATCTTCGAGATAGTCCGCGATGCCCGCGATGTCGGCGTTCAGACCGTGGAGCAAGCATTCGACGCCAAACGGAAAGTCTGCGGATGGGAAGTGGACAAAGCGGTGCGCGAGTTCATCGACGGTAAAGGCTGGGGCAAGTGTTTCATTCATCGCACCGGCCACTCCATCACCAGCGACATTCACGGCAACGGCGCGAATCTTGATAATCTGGAGACCAAGGACGATCGCGAGATCCTGCCCAACACCTGCTTCTCGGTTGAGCCGGGCATTTACCTGCCGGAGTTCGGGGTGCGCAGCGAGATCAACATGATGACGCGCAACGGCAAGGGCGAAGTGACCGGACGGATCCAGAACGAGTTGGTGCTTATCTGATGGCGAATCCGCAAAACACAGCCACCCTGCAGCGCAATGCGAAGGCCGCGCCGCAGACAAACTCCATGGCAATCATCGCGCCGCTGGCGGGATGGTTCCTCCCCGGCCTGGGACACTTCATTCAGCGCCGCTGGATTCGCGGACTGCTGCTGATGGCAGCGATCTTCACCATGTTTTTCGCTGGGCTGGGCATGCAGGGTAAGGTGTACTTGTTTAATACCGGCGACCTGCTCGACATTCTGGGATTCGTTGGCGATATCGGCGTTGGCGCTCTGTATTTCATCGCCCGAATGATGGATTGGGGGATCGGCAACATTCATCGCGCCGTGGCCGACTATGGCACCAAATACATCGTAGTGGCGGGATTGCTGAACATTATCGCCGCCGTCGACGCCCACCACATCGCGATCGGCAAGAAACAATGACCCTCGAACTTTCTCACTTCAATGCCGCACTGCTGTTTGCGCTTTGCGCGTCCACCGTCTTTGGCATCTCCCAACGCAACACCCCGCGCGATATGTTCCGCTACGGCGCATACTGCTTTGCGCTGTTCATTGGCGGCGTGCTCGTGGCCGCTTGGGTGATGTGGGCGATCAAGCACTGACCGGCAGTTGTCAGCTGTCAGTGGTCAGCAAAGAAAACCCCCACCCAAAGGAAACCGGCTGAGGTGGGTCACCCGCCAACAGATCAACGGCTACGATTCTAACTAATGCCTGTTGCCGGAATACAATTCCCCTTTGGACAAGACCCTCCGCATCTTCGCCTGGTTTCTGCTGCTCGTGACCGCGCTCCCGGCGGCCGCGCGCCTGGGCAAACCACGCGAGCTGGCCCGCATCGTGATGCTGCGCTATCAGGATCCCAAGCGACGCAAGCGCTCTCGTATTACCGGCTTCATATATCTTGGGCTGGCGCTGCTCGGCATTCCCTTCCTGCTGTACGCCCAGGCCCGCCAGGCGCGCTGGATCATCATTCTCCTGCTGCTGGTCATGCTCTCTGCCGTGGAATCGTTGTTCAATAGCCGCGCGCCCAATGAAGAGATCCTGGCCCGGCAGAACCGCTTGTTCGGCGGCGTCTATGCCTCCATCGCCATTGCCACAGCTCTGTTACTCTTCACCCGATGACCCGCCGCCGCTGGATCGCCGACGATTTCTCCTCTGACCGCGCAATCCTGGCCGGAGACCACGCCGCTCACCTCGCGCGAACCTTGCGCGCCCGCGTGGGACAGAAGTTTGAAGTCGCTTGCGGAGATCAGGTGCGGCGCGCAACTGTCGCCAGCGTGGCGGATGATCGCGTAGAGTTTGTACTCGGTCAGGAAATCGGCGCCAGCTCAGTTATTCCGATTACACTGCTGCTGGCTGTTTTCAAGTTCGATCGGATGGAGTGGGCGATCGAAAAGTGCACCGAGCTGAATGTGACAAATATTATCCCGGTGACCGCGCGCCGCACCGAGAAACACCTTGCCGCTGCCGCAGAAAAGCGAGTGGAACGCTGGCGGCGAATCGCCCGCGAAGCTTCGGAACAGTCGCGCCGCACCGCGCCGCCAGAAATCGCCGTCCCGGTTAAGCTGAGCGATGCGCTGCAGCTTCCGAGGTTCTCCAGCGCGCTCCATGAGGGTGAAGCCGCCGGCACTGCTGCTGCGCTCCGCATCGTGCTTGATGAAACTGAACGCGAGGCTTCGCTTGCAGACATCCTGCACGCTCATGGCAATCTGGGATCTGTCGCACTCGCGGTGGGACCTGAAGGCGGCTGGGCGGCCGACGAATTGCGCAGTTTCGCCACTTCGCAATGGATCTCAGCCTCGTTGGGAGAAACCATCCTCCGCGCCGAAACTGCCGCCATCGCGGCTCTGGCTATCGCAAGAGCGGCAAGTTGATGGTCCGGACCTGATTCCATGTGGCGCTAACTTTCCAGATTGATTTACACTCCTGTTGAAATAAAAGGACTTGTTGGGTTCGTTTCGTAATCTTGGCCTTGCTTTTGCCAGCTCTCACCTCCAGGAATCGCATCCGGCGGGGAGCCCATTCTAGCCTCAGGATTCGCACCCATATGACCATTGTGGTGTGTATTTGAGTATATACTTATAACAGACCAGGGTTCCCCATGCCAGTGAAATTGTCACCAGGGTTCAAGCGCCTGAATTTCCACGTCAATGCTCGTCTGCATGATGGCTTCAAAGCCGCAACCGCGGCACAAGGCAAGAGCATGACCGAAGTGCTGCTGGACTTCGTTCGGAATTATGTTGAAAAGTACTCGTCCAAACAGTCTTCGCAGCCGGGCGGCAGCTGAATTCGGGCTCTGAACCCACAGCGTTTATCACAAGCTGTCAGCAGATTCGAGCCTTGCGGCCATATCGGGCTGAATCTAAGCCGGCTTGTCGACTAGTCCAAATTCTTGGCCCGCTGGGACCGCCGGTTTTTTCCCTTCTCAGTACCTCATTCCGAAATTGCGCTGATCTCTGGACAGCACCTCGTCTTCACTCACGGCAAGCTCCTCCAAAGCAACCCGACGGAATTCCTGATACCAAACAAGCAAAACAACTCCGCCCCCCTTATGTGAGGAAAGCCGCTCCGCTAACTGCAGGGCGCCGCCCCTCACAATCAACCACCAAGGCAAGGAGCGAGCTATATGCCAGAAGAAAAAGACAAAACCGTCAGTAACAATGAAGCAAATGACACCAACAGCGGCCGTGCAAAGATTTCTGAGCGCAAGCGGGCCGCCAACCAGGCCAACGGCTCGAAGTCCAAGGGGCCGCGAACCCAAAGGGGGAAGAGCTTCAGCCGATTGAACGGGCTCAAGCATGGGTTGCTGGCCAAGACTTTGTTATTCAATGCCAGCGGAAATGCAATGGAGCCCGAGCTCCTCGCGTTCCACAATGACTTAGTTGAGGAGTACGGCTCGGATCTACGATCTTTACTCGAGATCGACGTGGCCGTCGCCGAATATTGGCGGCTAAAGCAGGCCATCGCGATGGAGGTCGCGGGGAAGAGACTGTCCGACCACTTCCTGATGAGCGACTGGATTCCGCAAGTGCAGCGCTATGCCACCGCTGCCAAGAATTCCCTTATGAAGGCACTTGATTCGCTCGGGGAATCTAAGGAAGCGCGCACCGAAAGTGCAGAAGCTGGCGACGATGAGCCCGATTCGGATGTTGCAGAAGATGACAGCCCTGCTGATGTTCCCGAGCGGATGGCGGCAAATTTCCTGTCGCCCGCGTCAAACAGTGAAATTCCAGAGCCGTCCGTTGCGGAAACAGATGTAGATGCGAGCCCGTACCCTACTCCTCCGAACGGGGCTGGTCCGAATGAAACCCTAGGCGCAATGGAGACACCCGATCGCGACGATGCGCCCCAACTAGGCCCTTCCGTCGTCCAGAGTGACGCTGCTGAGCAACCCACGCAAATCAAGCAAGGACGACGGGGCCGCCCTCGCAAGTTGAAGCCCTCCGTCGAGTTAACCGACGCAGGTCATGCGATCGTACCGCCTACGACCGATTCCTACGAAAGGCACCGTTCCGAATGAGACCATGGCCGCGGCGGACGCAACCCATATGGAGCATTTGCCCCAACCAGACTTTCTCGTGGTCGACGGCCACTCTCATAACCCTCAGCCCACGGAGTCGATGCAGAAACGACGGGGTCGCCCTCGGAAAGTGAAGCCGTCCACTGAGGATAAGCGGTCGGCGTGACGCGTAGTTTGCCCGGACCGCTTTTGTAATCGCTGACGACGATTTACCGAGGTTAAGGGGACCTCGCGGTCGATGGCCCCCTTATCGTTGCACGACGCGTACTATACCGTGTCAGCCGCGCGTGTGGATCAGTCAGAGTTGATCCAGTGGGCGCCTTGAATCCGGCATACAGTCGGCGTTCTTGATCTCGCGTTTGCAATCGTCCCAGTACAGTGCCGTCAGGTCACGGTACTCCCGCACGACACGTTCGATGCCGTCCTGGGGAATTCCGGCTGATCGCATGGACTCCGTAAACATGCGCGTCATATATCCATATGCAGCTGCGAATTTTGGCCCGTCTAGGTCAAGAACCGCGCGTCGGGACAGGAGTACGCTCTCGGTCAAGGTCTTCTGCACCTCGCGCAAGACATTGATCTGACTGTTGAGCTGCTGCTGGGCAAAGCGGCTGTATTGCAGCGGATGGAGGTCCTGTGACTGCTCCAATTTCCGGACGATGTACTGGGCGATCACACGAAGGATGCGATCGATGGAAATTCCGGGATCCGCGATGAGCCGCTCGATCTGGGGGAGGTCTACGACCTCCGGGCAGACCTCTACTTTGGCTAACTGGGTCTTGGCCAGGGACGTCTCAACTTGGCCATTCCCGTCAACGTTGCTGATGGTTTGCTGCGCTCTTTCAGCCTCTTCTTGGGGCAGGGACTCGCCGTTAGCTGGCGTCGGTTTCAGGTCACTTCCTGCTTCTGTTGTCATGATGCCTTCTCTCCTTGTGGTTAACCGTGGGCCGCTGAAACGGCCCTTACCCATACAACGAGAAGTCAAGTTTCCCGAACAGCCACCGCATTACATGGGAGTGGTACCACTCTCGATTTCTCGCTGTTTTGTTGACGTTTCTGATGTTCTGCCGGGCCAAGAACGTTCGATTCTGAAAAACGGACATTATCGTTCCTCCAGTCTGGTGGTCCGGACCCGTCCAGGTCACTCTCGACAACATCGACCAGAACGAACCTCGCCCCGACGGCGGCCCGTTCGGACCGCCGTTGTGGTTGCTGGCAGCATCAGGCTGGGTCGGCAGCCTTGGGTTTTGCGCCAGCTGCTCAACTTGAAACCTGCTGGGGCTAGTCCGCTGAACAACCAACCCTATTGAGCCCTGCAGATCGCATCATCCTGTAAGCGCTACCTCCGCTCGGTCATTCGTCCACCGTCACCTCGAGAACACGAAGCAGATCGTGTGCGCCGCTCGTAGATGCCTTCCCCTGCAGTAGGTAATCGCAGTCGGGGCAGCCTGGGAAAGGGCTTCGGAGCGACCAGACACCAAAACAGAGCGCGAGGCGGTGGATCAGCAGCCGTGCGCTGCCATCGAACCGCAGCCGATAAGAGGATGAGCAGAGCGAGGCGAGCAGCCGGCGGTGGTGGAGAAGCTTGGCGACAAAGGTCTTGGGTGACTCCGGCAAGACGTCCCGCCCCGTAGTAAGGCTCGTCAAGAGATCAACGAGCTGGCTGTGATAGTCCTCCGCATCAGCCTCCCGGTGACATGCGGTGAGCACCGCGTCTAGCAGGACCGGTATGGACGGCCGCATGCAGCATTTTTTCTTGTTTTCCTTCGAGTTCACTTTTTTCTCCTTTGGCGTACATCATCGGCTTGAGGGATGTCCGGCCTTCGCGTGGACCGCCCTCTTATAAGAGGATTTCAAATTTAGTTTTCTCTGGACTCATTCAGCGCCGTAGCGGGTCGGGTAAGCTATCGCCAGCTTCGCCAGCCGTGAGAGGACGATGAGGAAATGGCACGAGGTGTGTCCAAATGCCCGGCGAAAATGAACATCGGCGACATTGAGATCAGCGGAAATACCGCGTATAACTAGGTCCTGACCCTTACCTGCACCTACTGGCTGCGCAGCCTGTCTGCGGCTTCGAGACATTGTCTGGCACGCGCGGTATCGCCAAGCGCACTGTACGCGTCAGCCATGTTCATCAAAGCCCTACGCCGGACGGCGGCGTTCGTGGTGTGGCTCAGCACCTGTTTATATTGCGCGATAGCTGATGAAAAATCCTGGTGCACCTGCTCATAGGCGCCGATGTTCAAATTGCTGGTTGGATCAGGCGGGAAAATCGCGGCTGCCCGGAAAAAGTGCGGCATGGCCTCTTCCATTCTGCCCTGTTCCACTAGCGCCTCTCCCAGATTGTCTTCTGCCACGAAGTTGCCGTTGGTGACCTTTACGGTGTGCGACCATAAAGTCACATCGTCTTTCCAGTATCCGATCTGGCGATAAGCAACAATCATCAGTGCTGTCAGGACTGCCAAGCCGGTTACCGGCAGAACAGCAGCCGGGAGATGCCATTGCTGCGCCAAATCGGCGACGCCCCAGCAGATCATCAGGTAGAGGCCGATGAATGGGAGATACGTGTAGCGGTCAGCCATCGCCTGTGTACCCACTTGCACCAGACCGATCATAGGTACGAGTGTCCCCAGAAACCAGAGCCATCCCACGAGCAAATAGCGGCGGCGCGCCAACACCACGCGAACCGTTATGCCGACTAGCAAAACCACTCCCGCCACGGCCTGCCAGCCCACGGCAAACCGCAGAGGATGAGGGTAGAAAACGGCGAGTCGCGACGGCCACAGGGCTTTTTCCAGATAGCGGACGTAAGAGATTGCGGCATTTGCCAGCCGAATGTCGAGGGGAATCCTCAACGTCGCCAGGGCGCCACCGGCCCGTTGCGCCTTTATGGTGATGATGGCGCTGGCTGCGGAGAGCGCGAACAATGGAAGCTTTTCCAGGATCACCCAGGAGAAGGTTGCTCCCGGCATGACCTCCGGCGTTGCGGTTTGGAAAGAAGACTCCCGATCGACAGGAAGCATGCGCTGCAGGGGCCAGTAGTCCCACAGCAACAGAACAAAGGGCAGTGTGATGACCTGCGGCTTAGACATCAATCCCAGAACGAACAGGATTGCGCAGACGGTATAGCGAAGGATTCCTGGTTTTTGCGCGTAACTGCGGTAAGCCGCCAGCGCGAGCAGAAAAAATAACATGCTGAGGAGGTTTTTGCGCTCTGCCACCCAGGCCACGGATTCGACATTAATGGGATGCAAGGCGAACAGAGCAGCCACCATGGCGCTCCGTCCAACAAAGCAGGTCGCTGCCCGCAGCACCCAGAACAGCAACAGTACGTTGATAACATGCAGCACCACATTAACGCCGTGGTGGCCAGCAGGATCGAGACGAAAGAACTGGTAATCCAGCGAGTGCGAGAGCCAAGTTATGGGATGCCAGTTGGCCGCGTCATAGGTGAAAAACGCCCATTTGACTGTTTCCCATGTGAAGCCGCTTTGGACGTGAGCGTTCGCGGTGACATAAACGGTGTCGTCGTAGTTGCAGAAGGGGTAGCCGGTCACGACGAAGTACGGCGCAGCGGTTGCCAGAACAAGCAGAGATCCGAGAACAAATGCCCGCGTTTTCGGCGAAGAGAATCGATCTTTTCCGGGCGTGATCTTCACTGGAAGGTCCAGATGCACCCGTAGTTGCTTGGAATAGTAAGCGTCTGCGCCAAACCTGCAACCACGCCCGCAAGATTTTGCGTGCCCTCGATCTCCTCGGCGTAATTACCGCTTATCGGGAATGCGAAGCTCGTCGTCTGCTGCTGATCGGTAAAATTGACGACGATCAGGCTGAATGCGCTGTTAAATTGTCGTGAAAACGCTAACAAGCCCTTAGAGTTGAAGTTGTCATAGTCATTGTAGAAGTAATGCAGGCCATCGCTGAACTGCGTTCCGCCCTGGCGGATTTTCGTCAGCTTTCGAATAAGGCGGATGATCGGCTGACCGTCATTGTCGTAAAAATAGTTCCAGCGCACCGGCCGATAGAGCATCACGCGGCCATAGCCACTACTGGGAATCCAATAGTTCTCGCAGAATTCCTGCCCTTCCGACAGCAGCGGCGTTCCCTTGGCCGTCAGCAGCGCAATCAGATACGGCTGAACTTTCGGCCAGTTGTTGTCCCGATCTCCCTGCTGGAGCAACACGTCATCCGGATCGTTGTCGACGGGGATGGTGCCGAAGTTGCAAATGAAGCGTTGATGATCGTGATTTTCAATGTATTGCAGACCGGTCTTGGGTAGGGTGTCTGCGTTTGTAGTAACCGACGTCGGATATCCGTTTAGTCCGAGTTGTAATCCCAGTTGTTCGATGGCGCCGGGGCTGCCGGAGGCGCAGTTGGCGGCTGCCCCGAGTGTGCCGTCCTGCCAGGTGCCTGTGCTGTAGCTACCGTAAAGGATATCCGGAGGATCCGGAAGATATTCGGCGATCTGGATCAGATTGATGTTCCCGGCCGAATCAAAGAATCGCTGATAATGATCTGTGGCTCCCGCCTTGGATTTGACGTATTGGTACGTGGAATATACCAGGTTGGCATAGCCCGACCCAGTCGGTCCGTCCCAATACTCCGGCACATCGTCGAATCGGAATCCATCCACGTGAAACGTGTCGAGCCAGAACTGATTAACGGAACAGAAATAATCCTGCGTGAGTTGCTTGGAGAAGTCGTTCAATGTGCCGAAGTCTCCGCTGCCGCCGTTAAACGGATTGGGAAGATCGTTCTGCAGCGCATTGTAAAGCTGGGTGTACGCAAAATCGCCGCCGGTGTGGCCGTAGACCGAATCGACGACGACGGCAATTCCACTTTGGTGACAAAGATCAACAAAGCGCTGAAAGTCAGACGCTTTGCCAAAGCGCTCGGCGACACCGAAATAGCCGATCGGGTCGTATCCCCAGTCGATCGTGCTCAGAACGTTCGAGACCGGCATGATTTCGATGCAGTTGACTCCCAGATCTGCCAAGTAAGGAAGCTGCCTAATGGTGCGATCCAGGTCGTCGCGAAACTCGGTGATCATCAACTCATAAATAATGGCATTCTTGAGAGGCGGCGTTTTCCATTTGGTTTCATTGGCGGAGAACGTGTACGGCGTACTTCCAACCGTAATCGCCGACAGGCGGCCGACGCCGACTTCGCGGGAAAACGGATCGATGATGAAGTCGATGTCGCCACGCGTGGGACTGTGAATGATATAGCGATAGACGTAACGTCCGGGTTGCCCGAAGGCTGAGGACCCGGGCTGAGGTACCGCTGTGTTTAGATCAATCTGGCCGGACCAGTAATCGCCGTAGGTGGGATCGACCGAGTGAGCCTGTGCCACCACCGCCGGTTGGGCGGCCTGGAGATATTGATCCGTTTCGTGAATGATTTTGACGGAAGCCCCGTATCCCTCGCCGGGATCGACGCCGGGCAGAAATATTCCGAAATGCAAAACCTTGGGCGATATTTCCAGCGCGCCCAGGCTATTCATCGAAAGGTAATTCATACAAACCCCCAGGCCAAGCGCCAGAGCACGTTGGGCCATGCTTTGCGTTCCATGAAGCCGGTCCTGTGATCGTCTCCTGATTTTCGCACGAAACCAGGGTCAGACATTGAACTTACTGAATCAGCTAGTGTAGTGCGTCTAACGCTTCTTTACATTTGGCGACTTTGTGGAAGATGTGCTCCACGGAAGCCGTCCAGACAAAGACGTGCGGGTTCTGGTTATTGTTGTCAATGTACTGCTGGAT
>Ga0181523_10000542_pt1 | contig 43111 bp, 35 predicted proteins | sample PEATcosm2014_Bin_43_FD_119752 | JGI IMG/M metagenome (GOLD analysis project Ga0181523, IMG submission 119752) | Peatland microbial communities from MTU Mesocosm Facility, Houghton, MI, USA - PEATcosm2014_Bin05_30_metaG | ecosystem: Environmental > Terrestrial > Soil > Wetlands > Peat | place... | reverse complement strand
TGACGCCAGGGAGTCCGGGACGAGCGATGAGGTAGCCCTGGCCCTCGTCACAGGAGAGCAGCTTCACCGCATCCATCTGGCGAGGTGTTTCGATACCCTCGACGACGGTGCGGAGCCCGAGGGCGTGGGCCAGCTGCGTCATGAGATCGATGAGCACGACCGTTGTGTCGTCGTCATCGATCTCGTTCGTGAAGCTGCGGTCGATCTTGAGTATGTCGACGGGGAGGCGGCGGAGGTACTCGAACGACGAGTAGCCCGTTCCGAAGTCGTCGACGGCGATCTGGACGCCGAGTGCCTTCAGTTCCCGTAGCCGGTCGATGGCGAGCTCGCCCTCGTGCAGCATGAGGCTCTCGGTGACCTCGAGCGTGAGCTCCTTCGGCGGGAGCCCGTAGCGGGAGAGGGCGTCACGCACACTTGCCACGAGGCTCGGGTCGCGCAATTGACGGGCCGAGACGTTCACCGACACGTTGGGACACACGAAGCCCGCCTCTTTCCAAGCGGCGAGCTGGGCGCAGGAGAGGTCGATGACGGCGGCGCCCACGAGGACGATCGCCCCGTTCTCTTCAGCGGACTGGATGAAGGCGTCCGGGTACAACAGCCCGAGGGTGGGGTGACGCCACCGGACGAGAGCCTCCACGCCTTTCAGCCGGCCGGAGTGCACGTCGATGATCGGCTGATAGTGGATCTCGAGCTGCGAGGGGTCCTCGGCGAGCACCATGAGATCGTTCTTCAACGAGATGCGGGCAAAGACGTCACTGAGCATGTCGTAGTCGAAGACCCGGTAGCAGCTCTTTCCAGTCGCCTTCGCCTCGTAGAGCGCCACGTCGGCGGCCCGCAGCATGCCGGCAGCCGTGTCGCCCGGCTCGTCGGCGATGGCGACGCCGATGCTCGTCGAGGTGAGGACGCGCTGTGCGGCGACGAGCAGCGGCGGTCGAAGCGTGCTCGTGATCCGGTCGGCGGCAGCAAAGGCGGTCGAGGCCGAGTCGAGGTCCTCGAGGAGCACGCCGAACTCGTCGCCGCCGAGGCGGGCGATGAGGGAGGCGTTGGGAGTCGTGGCCGTCAGGCGCTCGGCCACGAGGCGCAGCACCTCGTCACCGGCGAGATGACCGAGCGTGTCGTTCACGGACTTGAACTCGTCCAGGTCGCAGACCATCACCGCGACGATCCGACCGCTGCGGAGCTGCCGAGCGAGGGCCTCCTCGATGGAGTCGGCGAACAGGACACGGTTGGCGAGCCCGGTGAGCGGGTCGTGAGAGGCCTGCTGGGCGAGCTCGGCTTCCCGCTCCCGCAGCTCGGCGACCATGAGCTGGAGCCGGTTTGCAAGTGTCGTGTTCTCGACGAGGATGAGGAGCTGGCGGAGCAGCACTGTGGTGAGGGTGATGAAACCTGTGGAGATGAGGAGGGCGTCGAATCGCCCGCCTGTGGCCGCCCGGAAAGCGGCCAACCCGCCGGCAAGGCCGAGGGGGATGTAGGGGAGCACGGTTTGGACGGTCGGGATGCGACCGCCGGCGCTGACGGGGTTCTCCTCGCCGGCGGGCACCAAGGCGGCGAGAACGATGAGCAAGTAACCGGCGACGTATCCGACGTCGAAGACGTTGCCGTTGCCGTAGGTACCCGTGTAGGTGAAGTAGCTGTAGGCGCTGTCGGCCACGGAGAAAGCCAGCAGCCCGCAGCCGATGAGAGCGAGCTCGTGCCGGCGCCGGCCTCGCACCTTGGAAAAGGCGGCCAGGGCCGCCGTCGACATGATGATGTCGGTGACCGGGTAGGCGAGGTCGACGACTCGGGCGGGCAGGGTTCCGCCTCCGACGCGATAGACGGCACCCAATGCTGTCGACCAGCTGATGAACAGGAGCGAACCCGCGATGATGACGCCGTCGAGCACGAAACGGAATCCGCTGCTGACCTCGTCCCGCCTGACGCCGAGGAGGATGATCCCGACGACGGCAAGGGGGACGCCGAGCAGGTAGGCGACGTCGGCGACCGACGGGGAGGGCACCGTCCCGGCTCCGTGGAGGGCGTACCAGCTCCAGATGCACTCACCGACGACCCAGGAACCCGTGCCGGCGGCGATCCAGGCCCAGCCGGACCGGTGGCGCCCGCCGGTCGTGCGCGCCTTGTGGACCGACGCGAGGAATGCGACAAGGGCGACAGCCACGGTGCTGAGGTCGTCCACCCACACCGATGGGCGGGGGCCGGCTGGGTTGCGCGCCATGAAGAAGGCGAAACCCCCCACGAAGAGCGCGCTGGCGACCGCCGTGGCACGTAATCTCGCCCGCGCGCCAGCCTCTCGAGTCGTCACCGGGTTCTTTATCGGCGGCTGTGAGCTGCGTCTTGAGGGCGGCGACGCCTCCTCGCAGGTCAAGCGATCAGAACGTACCGCCGCCGCCCGCTTCGAAGTCAGCCCGTATGTGCTTCAGCCCGTTGATGAAGCTCGACCGCAGAACCTCCGGCTCGCCCACGGCGCGGATGTCCGGTAGGCGACGCAGGAGCTCCGAGAACATGACGGAGATCTCTCGCCGGGCGAGGTGTGCCCCGAGGCAGAAATGCGGACCGGGCCCGCCGAAGCCGACGTGATCGTTCGGCTGCCGACCGACGTCGAAGCGGTACGGGTCGTCGAAGACCGACTCGTCACGGTTGGCGGAGTTGTACCAGAGCACCACCTTGTCGCCCTCGGCGAACCGCCGGCCGTCGATCTCGGCGCCGTCGCGCCTCACTGTCCGCCGGAAGTGGATGACGGGCGAGGCCCATCGCACGATCTCCTCGACGGCCGTGGGCATCAGGCGGTCGAGATCGGCCAAGAGGCGACGCCGCTCGTCGGGGTGGTCGGTGAGGGCGAGGAGACCGTGGGCGATGGCGTTGCGGGTTGTTTCGTTGCCGGCGACGACGAGAAGGATGAAGAAGCTCCCCAGCTCCTGGGGGGAGAGGTGATCCCCTTCGACCTCGGCGGTGACGAGGGCCGAGATGAGATCGGTGCCCGGCCGCAGCTGCCGCTCCTTGGCCATCTCCTCCACCATGCTCGCCAGCTCCTGGCCGGAGCCCAGCATCGCCATGATCACTGAGTCCGTCGACTGGTCGGGCACGTACTCAGGGTCGAGCGAACCGAGGATGATGTTGCTGTGGCGGAAGATGAAGGCCTCCTCGCTGCGCGGGATCCCCATGAGATCGCTGATGACGCGCAGGGGCAAGGCGGCGGCGACCTCTGTCACGAAATCGCACTCACCCTTGTCGATCAATTCGTCCACGATCTGGCGGGCGATCGCCTCGACGGCATCGCGGGTCTGGTCGAGCGTCCGCGGGGTGAAGGCGCGCGAGACGATCCGGCGCAGGCGGGCATGGCGCGGATCGTCCATGTTGATCATGGAACCGAAGAACTCGCGGAACGACTCGGGGAGGTCGGGGATGTTCGTGCCCGAGCCTGAGCCGAACAGCTCCGGCTGCCGGCTGGCGGCGACGACGTGGCGATGTCGCGTGAGTGCGTAGAAGCCCCCGCCTCTCGGCATGGGGGGCGTGTCGGGCTCCTCGAAGAAACGGATCGGGTCCTCCCGTCGCAGCATCTCGAAGGCGCCCTCGCGCTCGGCGTTGGGGCGCTCCCAGAAGCCCATGTCGGACAAGTCGATGTCGGCGAGGGAACTCGGCGGCTGTGGCATCACGCACATACTCATACACCCTCGGACCCCGTGCAGCCGCCGGGCAGGTGCCACGTTCCCGGACGTCACCGCCCACGCCGGGCGGGCGACAACGTCAAGTTGCACGCTCCAGGTGTCGGGCTCCGCGGTTAGAATAGGCCAGGTCGTAAGCCTTTCTTCGAGCCCGGGACGGCCGACGTGAACATGACCTTGTCGAATCGCGGTGACTACGTCGTGCGTTCCGCCATGAGCCTTGCGCAGGCCTTCGACGGCGGCTCCGCCCTCAAGCTGCGCGAGCTCGTCGCCGACACCGAGATCCCGGCGACCTTCGCCTCTCAGATCCTGGGCGACCTCGTGCGTGCCGGCCTCGTCCTCTCCCGCGCCGGGCGTGAAGGCGGTTATCGACTGTCCCGCTCGCCCGACACGATCAGCCTGCTCGAGGTTGTGGAAGCGGCCGAGGGCCCGTTGCACGCTGAACACTGCGCCCTCGGAAAGGGACCCTGCCGCTGGGATGCTGTCTGCCCGATGCACGACACCTGGATCGCCGCCACGGCGGCGATGCGCGACACCCTGGCGGCCACGAGTCTCGATCACCTCGCAGAGCGCGATCTCGCCATCGCGGCGGGAACCTACGAGGCACCCGCCGACTCGCACCGCGCAGCTCAGCGGCCGGCGGGCTCGACGCGCACGCTCAAGAAGCCGAGCAATCGGAAGCCCACTGCTCGGCCGGGCGGCCGCGGACGCCCGTGATCAGCAGGCGGGTTGCAGACAGACGATCGAGTGGCGCCACGCCTCCGTCAGCGCTGGGCGCACGGGCGCGCCGCAGGTTCTTCGCCCCCATGGCGGTGAGCCTGTTCGGGCTGCTGATCCCGGCTGGCACAGCCGGCGGCAGCCCGTCGACGGTCGCCTCCACCGTGGCACCGGTGGCGGCCTGCACCAACACGACGAAGCTGGACTCCTGGCCCCTCGTGCAGCTGGCACGCCAGACGATCGCCTTCCCGGCCGAGGAGACCTCCCTCGGTGTCGTCGCCCCGGCCGCCCGAGCTGGGTACGGCGGCATCCTCCTGTTCGGCACTTCCGCTCCCACGACACTGGGAGCTCAACTCACGTCGCTTCGACGCGACGTCCCCCACAACCTCGGTCTCATCGTGATGACCGACGAGGAAGGCGGCGGCGTGCAACGCATGCCCAACCTCGTCGGCTCGATGCCGTGGGCCTCCCAGATGGGCGCCGCCTGGGCGCCTCCTCGGATCAAGCGAGTGGCGCAGGCAGTTGCCAGAAAGATGCTGCTCAATGGCGTTGACACGGATCTCGCCCCGGTCCTCGACGTCGACGGACGGCACGTGGAGCCGGGTCAGCAGGACCCGGACGGGCTTCGCTCCTTCAGCGGGGTGACGTCGGTCGTGACGGCCGACGGCGTCGCCTTCATGGAAGGCATGATCGCCGGCGGCGTCGTCCCCGTCATCAAGCACTTCCCCGGTCTCGGCGGCGTCAGCCAGAACACCGACGACGGCCCGGCTCACACGCTGCGCTGGAAGACGCTCGAGCGCGTCGCCCTGCCGCCCTTCGAAGCCGCCATCAAGGCGGGCGCCCCCGCCCTCATGGTGTCGAACGCCAGCGTGCCGGGGTTCACGTCCCTGCCCGCCTCCCTGTCGCCGAGGGTCGTGCGCGAGCTGCGCGGCCCGCTCGGCTTCAAGGGCCTCATCGTCACCGACTCCCTCTCCGCCGGTGCGATCGCCGATCCTCCTTTGTCACTCTCGGTGCCGGAGGCCTCTGTCGACGCCTTGGTGGCCGGCGACAACATGGTGCTGTTCGGGTCGAGCGGTACGACGAGCGGCGACCTTGGCGTTGCGGCAAGCACGGTCTCGGCCATCGTGGCGGCGGTGAACGATCGCGAGCTCTCGAAGTCCGTGCTCGTGAACGCTGTCGCCCAGGTGCTGGCGGCGAAGAAGATCCATCTCTGCCCGCCGGCGCAGCCTGCCCGGCCGCCGGCGCGTCCTACCCAGTCGCCGGCGCGTCCTACCCAGTCGCCGGCGCCGAAGGCGGTGCTCGTTGACCGCCCGAGATCTGACTGACACACTTCTCGGCGATGAGCGTCTCCGTCCCGGTGCCGGCAGGCTGGCACCCTGATCCCGGCGACCCCACGGGCTCGTTCCTGCGTTGGTGGGACGGGACGCAGTGGACGGCCCATACTCAGCCGAAGCCGGCCGCCTCCTCCTACGGCCCGCCGCCGGGCAACGCTGCCTACCCGGACCCGCCGGCGTCATCCTCCCCGTATCCGCCCGGTTACGGCTTGCCGCACGGACCGAGCCAGCTCCCGCAGGCGCCTCAGTTCCCGCAGGCGCCCTACCCGCAGGCGCCCTACCCGCAGGCGCCCTACCCGCAGGCGAATTGGCGGCGCTACGGCGGGGGGATGCCTGGGATGGGTCCTCGGGCCAACACGTTCGGCCGTCGCAATCAAGCGTCCTTGACGGCCATCGTCGTGTCGGCTGTCTACCTGCTCATCGCCGCTACGGCCAACGTCGTCTTCCTCGGGATCTTCCCGGCCCTGATGTGTTATCGGGCATTCCAGCGCAAGGAGACCCTCGCCCCGCTGGCGGCACTTGCGGTGGCGGCGGTGATCGCCACGGCCGTCCTCGTGCACTATCACTGAGCCACACGACCGCTTCCTCGACGAGCCGGGTGGGGAAGGGGCAAAAAAATTGTCCGAGAAATCGCGGCGGCGCGCCTCCACTTCCGATATAACGATATATCGTTAACTTGTCCTGGCGGAAGAAATCCAGGGCAGCAGCGGCCCGGAAGGGGCCGGGAAGGAAGTGAACTCGTGAGGAATTTCGATGATTTCGGCTTCGGCCGGCACGCCGGGCACGGACCGCGACGCGGCGATTTCGGCGGGGGCGGCAGTCGGCATGGGGGCGGCGGACGAGGTCGTGCCCGCCGCGGCAACGTCAGGGCAGCGATCCTCGCCTTGCTGTTGGAACAGCCAATGCACGGCTATCAGATGATCCAGGAGCTGTCCCGCCGGTCCGGCGGGGCGTGGACGCCGAGCCCAGGCTCGATCTACCCGACGTTGCAGATGCTCGAAGACGAGGGTCTCGTGACAAGTCGCCAGTCGGCCGACGGCAAGCGGATGTTCGAGCTGACCGACGCCGGCCGCGCCGAAGCTGGTCGAGCGCGATCAGGCCCGGGGCACCGGCCCTGGGAGGAGTCCGGCCACGGCCGCGGCGGCATCCCCCTCGACCTCGTCAGCGCCATCCGCGACACGGCCATCACCCTCGTGTACGCCGCCACGTCCGGCACCGACGAGCAGCGCGCCCAGGTCGTATCCCTGCTGGCCGAGTTCCGGGAGCGGTTGAATGCCGCTGTGCCCGGGGCGCCCTCCGCGGGCGACCCGTCCGGGCCGTGGGGTGCCGGCGGCCGCGGGCGCGGGCCCTTCGGCCGGTCCGGCCCCGGTTGGTCGTTCGGGGTGCCGAACTGGCTGTTCGGCGGTCAGCCGGGAGGCCCGTTCGGCCCCGGTGGCATCTGGGGATCGAACACCGAGGAGGCGGGCAGCCACGGCGCCCCTCCATGGACGGGCGAGCCCGGCGAGGTCGATGACGACGAAGCCGACCTCGACGACGAGGCTGACCTCGAGGTGTAAGAAGGGCGGCGGATTGATCAGCGGATGATCGGAGAGGCCTCTCAGCGTGCTCTGAGGGGCCTCTCGCACGATGGGAGCCAAGACCCCGAGCGCCGCCACGGGCGGCGGCCGAAAGGACGGCAGTCATGGCTCCCAATGGCGAAACCCTGCGCCGGCGTCACGCCTGGCGTGTCGCCGACCTGCTCCAGGCGGCGAGCGGCCACCGGGAGGGCGCGAGATGATCACGGCCCCGCACCCGTTGGGCTTCGTCGACGAGCGTGAAAGCCCGACTCTCGACGGTCTCCCTGAAATGCCGACGCCCAGCCGTGACGCCGTCCCGGCGACGTCACGCCGCCGCAGGGTGGAGCTGGGCGGGCTCTTACTGGCGACGGCGGTTCTCTACCTGTGGGCGCTCGACCGCTCCGGTTGGGCCAACACCTTCTATTCGGCTGCGGTGCAAGCGGGAACGAGGAGCTGGAAAGCCTTCTTCTTCGGTTCCTCCGACGCCTCCAACTTCATCACCGTCGACAAGCCACCGCTGTCGTTGTGGCCGATGGAGATCGCTTCGCGCATCTTCGGTCTCAGCTCTTGGAGCGTGCTCGTCCCGCAGGCGCTCGAGGGCGTTGCGTCTGTCGCCCTCCTCTACGCCGCGGTCGGCCGCTGGTTCGGGTCGCGGGCCGGTCTGCTCGCCGGCGCTGTCTTCGCCCTGACGCCCGTGGCGACGCTGATGTTCCGCTTCAACAACCCGGACGCCCTCCTCGTGCTGCTGCTGACCGCCGCTGCCTATTGCACCGTGCGAGCCCTCGAGGGCGGCAGCACGCGATGGCTGTTGGGAGTTGCCGCCTTGGTCGGTACGGGCTTTCTCACCAAGTACTTGCAGGCCTACCTCGTGGTGCCGGCGTTCGCCGGCGTCTACCTGCTGGCGGCTCCCGTCTCGCTTCGCCGGCGCCTCCGCCAACTCGCCGCAGCTGCCGGCGTCCTCGTCGCCTCCTCAGCCTGGTGGCTCGGCATCGTGGAGCTCGTGCCGGCGAGAGACCGCCCCTATGTCGGCGGCTCGCAGGACAACAACGTCTTCAACCTCATCTTCGGCTACAACGGCTTCGGGCGCATCACGGGCAACGAGACTGGCAGCGTCACGGGGGCCGCCACCGGCGCCGGTGTGTGGGGACCGACCGGCTGGGACCGGCTCTTCCTGCCGTCCATGGGAGGCCAGATCTCGTGGCTCATCCCGGCCGCCCTCATCCTGTCCGTGGCGGCGCTCGTCGCCATCGGCGGCGCTCCCCGCACGCACCGGATGCGAGCAGCACTGCTGCTGTGGGGCGGCACGCTCGCCGTCACCGCGGTGGTCTTCAGCTTCGCCAAGGGGATCATTCACCCCTACTACACCGTGGCCCTCGCGCCGGCCGTGGGCGCCCTCGTCGCAATGGGCGCCGCCGTGCTGTGGCCCTTGCGTTCGGCCGTGTGGGTCCGCTGCGTGTTTGCCGGCACCCTGCTCGCAACCTCGGCGTGGTCGTATGTCTTGCTCGACCGGTCGCCGGGCTGGAACCCCTGGCTCCGTGACGCCGTCCTCGTCGCCGGCGTCATCGCCGCCCTCGTCCTCCTCGCCAGCCCGAGGTTGGGACGCACGCTCCGCCCGGCCGCTGTCTCCTTGGGCCTTGCGGCCGCCCTCGGCGGCCCGCTCGCCTACTCGCTCGCCACAGCCGGTACCGCCTATGCCGGCGCCTTGCCGAGCGCCGGCCCAACCGTTGCGAGCGCTTCCGGCCCAGGCGGGGCCGCCGGCGCCGGGGCGGGGCCGGCGGGCTCTGCCGGCAGTCGCGCAGGCCTCGGCCGGTCAGCCGGCGCCGGCGCGGGAATCGGGGCGGGCGGGAGCAGCGCGGGCGTTCCTGGCCAGCCGGCCGGTTCGGCAGCTGGCGGGAGTCACTCCGGCGGCTTTCCCACTGGGGCGCCGCCGAGTCCACCGAGTGGATCGGGTGCCGGCTCCGTGCGCACCGGCGGCCAGCCCAGCCTCGGCGCAGGTATCGGCCGACCAGCGGGCGGAGGCGGTGGCGTCGGCTCGCTGCTGAACGGCTCGACACCGGGGACGGCCCTCGTGAAGCTCATCGAGCAGGACGCCTCCCACTACCGGTGGGCGGCGAGCGCCGTCGGCTCGAACACGGCCGCCGGCTACCAGCTGGCGACCGACGACCCGGTCATGGCGATCGGCGGGTTCAACGGCACGGATCCGGCTCCGACGCTCGCCGGGTTCGAGCGCTTCGTGCACGAGCACGAGATCCACTACTTCATCGCCGGCGGCGTCGTCGGCGGGGCAGGCGGCAATGCCGGCTCCGACGCCAATGCCATCGCGACGTGGGTGGAGGACCACTTCACGGCCAGGATCGTCGACGGCGTCACGATCTATGACCTGGCGAGCACGCCGTCATGAGCACGACGGCGTGGGTTACCATCCTCGTGCTTCTGCTGCTGATCGGCATCGTCGTCGGAACGCTCCCGTTGACGGTGGGCCCGGACCGGCTCAGCCGCGGGCGGCTTTCACCTGCAGCACCATCTCGAGGAACGCCTCCGGCTGGGGCGGCACCGTCGGCCCGGCCACGTAGGGCCACATTCGGCTGGCGAGCTGAAGGGAGAGTTGCTGGCGGGCCTGGGCCGTGTAGCCGTCCCGGTTGGCGACAAAGGTCCGTGCCAAGGCCAGCTCCTCGGCCGGCACGGCGCTGACGTCCCAGTGCGAAAGCTCCGGCGGCAGCCAACGCTGATCCGGTGCCCCGGCGGCCCAGTACGTGGAAGTGGCTGCCGGCGCCCCGAAGCCGCTGCCGCTCGCCCAGGCCTGGGCGCTCACGGCACGCTCGGCGGCTACTCGCTCCCGGATGACGATGGTACCGGCGGCGAGGTCCCCGAGGCGCTGGTTGTGGGTGGTGGCGAGGATCAGCAAGCTCGCCAGCATGTTGAAGGCGGGCAGGAAGTCGACAAGGCGAAGGACGTTGCGGAGAAGGCTCGCCAAGAAGCTCACCGGCTGTCCCCCCACCCGCACCACCCGCAGGCCGGCCAGCCGCTTGCCGGGTGAACGGCCGTTGAAGAGCATCTCGCCGATCACGAAGTAGCCGATGAAGTCGACGAGAGCGAAGGCCGCCGTTGCGCCGGCAGCGACGAGCGAAGCGGTCTCGTCCAGGTTCGTTCCGATGGCGTACCTGAGCACGACGTCGAGGAAGACGAAGAAGGCGACGAGCTGGACAGCGAAGTCGAAGGCATAGGCGGCGAACCTGGATCCGAGGCCTGCCAGGACGACATCGAGGCGGATGCCCTCTGGTGTCGCGGTGACGTGCCGGTCCTCGTACTCCACGCTGTGACAACGTAGAGCAATGCAGGTCGACCGGTTCGTCGAGGAGCGTTCGGCCGCCTGGGGGGACCTGGCCGCTCTCCTCGAGCGAGCGAAGGGGCAGCCCGACCGGCTCGCTCCGGAGGAGATCCACCGGCTCGGGGCTCTCTATCGCGCCGCCGCCGCCGACCTGGCGCTGGCGTCCCGCTCCTGGCCGGACGCAGCCGGAACGCTACGGCTGCACGGCCTCGTGGTGGCGGCCAACCAGCTCGTCTACGCCAAGGCCGCCAAGCGGGACACGATCGCCGAGTACTTCGGCCGGCGACTCTGGCAACAGATCCGCCAGTTGCACGGGTGCCTCGCTCTCGCCGCTGCCGTCCTGTTCGGATCCCTTGCCCTCGGAGCCCTCTGGGCCGCCGTCGAGCCATCCGCCGCCGCCGGCCTCCTTCCTGCTGGGTTCCAGGTGGCAGCTCACACGCGGGGCGGCTTCTACGGGACGGCGATCGCCGGGCGGGGCGGCCTCGTGTGGTTCATCTGGGTGAACAACCTCCGCGTAGCGGTGCTGGCGATGGCAGGCGGTTTCACCGGCGGCGTCGTGACGGCGTGGTTCCTCGCCTACAACGGAGCCCTCATCGGCGTGCTTGGCGCCTTCGAGTGGCGGGTTGGCGGCTTTGGGAGCTTCCTCAGCCTCACGGTGCCACATGGGCTCCTCGAGCTGTCTTGCGTCACGATCGCCGGTGGTATCGGCTTCCTCATCGCCAAGGCACTCATCGATCCCGGCACGGACACGAGGGCGGAAGCGCTGCAGCGCTGCACGCCGGTCGTCGGCTCGGCCATCGCATCCGTCATCCTCTTCCTCCTCGTCGCCGCCACGACGGAGGGCATCATCACGCCCTGGGACCTGCCGACGCCGGCTGCCCTTGCCGTGGGAGTGGCGCTGGCCGGGACGTTCTGGACCCTCGTGGGCTGGCGAGGGAGGCCGACGGCACACGTGCACCCCGAGTCTGTCAACGGTCGGCGTGGGCGCCCGGCCCGCCTCCCTAGAGACGGGCTCTCTGCTTCAGTCTGAGGTAGGCGCGCACGCAAGCCGGACCGAGGGACTCCGGTGGGGCTTCCACGACGTCCGCCCCGAGCGATCGCAACATGGCGACCGAGCGCGCCCGGCTCGCCAGCATGTCGGCGGCGACGGCGATCCGCATGACGTCCCGGACGTCGTTCGGAGGTGTTGACATGATTGCTGTCAGATCTGGGTCGGCGGAGCTGGCAACGAGCACGGCGTGATGGCGCAGGAGGATGGGGACGGCGTCGATGAGGGTGCGGGCGGCCCCTTCGTCGACGATGTCGGTGAAGAGCACGACGAGAGCGCGCTTTTGGCGGCCGACCGCAAAGAAGGCGCGTTCGTAGTCGCTCTCGACCTCGGTGGGCTCGAGGTCGAAGAGCGCCCGCACGACGGCTTCCGCGTTTCGCCGCCCCGGTGCCAACTGGCGGCTCACCCTGGCCTCGAAGGCGAGCGCGCCGACGCGGTCTCCGGCGTCCTCGGCGGCCACAGCGAGGATGGCCACGGCATCGAGGGCGACATCGAGGCGCGTGAGGTCACCGATCGGTGAGGCCATGAGACGGCCGGCGTCGACGGCGAGCATGAGGTCGCGGTTCTCCTCGACGCGGTACTGGTTCGACATCGGCCGGCCCACGCGTGCCGTCGCCACCCAGTTCACCTGGCGGATGTCGTCGTCAGGGGTGTAGTCGCGGATCGTCTCGAATTCCGTGCCGAGCCCGAGGCGAGCGCGGGTACGGCCCTCCTCGGTGCTGCGGCCGCGACGGCGGGCGGCTGCCAGGCGCCTTGCGCGGGGGAGGTCCGGGAACACGGTGACCTGCTCGGCCGCCGCGACGAACCGATCGACGGAGGCGAGCCCGAGGGGACCCGTACTGCGCACCACAGCGGGCGGCAGCGTGTGCACACCGCGGTGCCACCCTGTGAGGGCGGCGTCGAGCCGGGCGGCAGGCGCCTCTGGCGGATCCACGTGAAGAGCAGGCGGTGCGGGCTGCCGCAGACGCAGCGTCCGGGCGCCCTCCAACCCGCTCGCAACCACCCGGAAGTCGCTCGGTGAGCGCAGCGCCAACGTGGGTGGTCGGGTGCGCTCGGCCTGAGGGTGCAGGCGGCGTGCCGCCACCCAGTCCACGATGACCGCACCGACCAGGGCCGTCACGAGCAGAGCGGACAGGGCCGCAGGCAGCGGCAGCAGGGCGCTGAGGACGGCGATAGCGCCGAGGAGCAGGGCGGCCCACTTCGTGGGACGAGGCACGAGAGGGCGGCGCCGGGGCTCGGCCATGGGAACGGGCGACCTAGCGAGGGATGGGAACGCTCGAGAGGGCGTTCGAGAGAGCGGCGGCCGACGTGAAGCGATCGATCTCGGCCTCGGGCGTGAGGATGAGGCGGTGAGCGAGCACCGGTACGGCGAGCGCGACGACGTCCTCGGGGATGACATAGCCGCGACCGGCGGCACACGCCCACGCTTTGGCGGTGGCGAGCAGGTGGACGCCCGCACGAGGGCTGGCTCCAAGGGTCACGCTCGGCAGCTCGCGGGTGCGGCGCACGAGAGCTGCCACGTAGCTGACGATGGCGTCGTGCACGGCGACGGCGTCGACCTCGGCCCGGATCGTCATGAGATCGCTGACTCCAGCGATTGCCCGCACGTCAGCGAGGGTGACGGGGGCGACGCCTGAGTGGCGGAGCTTGAGGAGGGTTTCTTCCTCGGCGGCGGACGGGTACCCGACGTCCACCTTCATCAGGAAGCGGTCGACCTGCGCCTCGGGCAGCGGGTAGGTGCCCTCGTACTCGATCGGGTTCTCCGTGGCGAGCACGGTGAAGGGTTGTGGCAACGTGTGCTCGACACCGTCGACGGTGACCTGCCCCTCCTGCATGGCTTCGAGAAGGGCGGCCTGCGTCTTCGGCGGCGTCCGGTTGATCTCGTCGGCGAGGACGAGGTTGGCGAAGATCGGGCCCGGGCGCCAGGCCAGCTCCCCGCCACGCAGCGTCAAGGTGCCGGTGACGTCGGAGGGGAGCATGTCGGGCGTGAACTGGATACGGCGGTTGTCGATGCCGAGGGCGCGTGCGACAGCCGAGGCGAGGAGGGTCTTGGCCACGCCGGGCGGGCCCTCGAGCAGGAGGTGTCCGCCGACGGCGATGGCCAGCAGCGTGGCGTCCACGACACGCGACTGACCGACGACGACTTTGGCCACCTCGGCGTTCAGCCGTGCGCGGACCTGCGCCATCGTCGTGGAGGTCGGGTCGATGTTCGGCGCGGCGGGCGGCGGCGCATCGGTCATCGGTGGGGTCCTTCCTGTGGGTTGGTGAGCATCGAAGCTGGAGGTCGCATCAGTGCCGTGTCGTTTCGGGCCCGAGGGCCACGAATGCCCGGCCCTCATCGACGAGCTCGGCGGCCGATCGGGGGGTGGCGAGCAGGGCGCCCACCGCCTCCGGGCTCAATGAGCCGGCGCCTGCGGAGGCGGCGAGCTGGGCCAGTTGCTCGTCGGTGGCGTCCGCACCGGCGCGAAGGGCTCGCCGGAGGTGAATGCGGCCCTGCTCCCGCAGGGGCGCAACTGCGGCCGCCATGCGCTCGGTCGAACCGGAGGCGAGGAGGGCCGCCATGGCGTCGACGTGGGCGACGCGGGGTGGGATGAGCTCCCGCTCCGCTCGCTGCGGCGGCCCGAAACGGCGAGCGGCCGACCACATCCACACGAGGGCGGCCAGCAGCGCCAGCCCGAGAGCGACTTTCCAGTGTGTGGGCAGACCAGCGAGGCCCGTGCCGGAGCGTCCGAGCCCGTGGTCGTACTCGTCGAAGGCGGTGGGTTCCTTCGCCGGCCCGGCGAGGTCGATGGCGAAGGCAGCGTCGTCTGCTTGGGCGAGTCGGCTGTTCTGCAGGGGGGCGGTCGAGGCCAGGAGGAGCAAGGTGCCCCTGCCCACACTGGCATCGACGGCGAGCGGCCCCCCAGGTCCTTGCAGGAGGACACTGAGATGGGGAGTCGCCGGCACGCGCCAGGAGCCGCTCGGGCCGCCGAGCACGGTGCTGACGCCGGCGTCCGAGCTCGTGTGCTCGACCGGGCTGGCGTTGCCCGACGGCGATGCCTGCCAGACAGGCGCAGGCGTCGTGCCGAGGAGCGCTTGCAGCGTGGAGGTCGGGATCTGGCCGCCGAGCACGAGGCGGCCGCCGTTGCCGAGGTACGCCTCGAGAGCAGGCAACGACGGTGTGACGGAGCTGACGGGATCGAGCACGAACAACGTCCCGCTCGTTGGAAGGGCGGTACTCGAGAGCGGCGCCGTCAGCGACTGCACGCTGTGACCGCGGGCGGCAAGGAGCCGTGCCATGCCCTCGGTGCCGGCAGCGGACGTGTCCACAGAAGAAGATGTCCCGGTCGGTGTGGTGCTTGGCGGCTGGTAGACGCCGTTCACGAGAGAGCCGGCGAAGTACAGCACGATGATGGCGGCGCAGATGATGAGCACGAGCCGCCAGCGCCACGAAAGCCGGTTCCAACGCTCCCCGGCCGTGTCTCGGCCCGCTGCGGACGGACGAGCGACCGAGGCGGTGGCGGGGGCTGCCGTCGTGCTCATGGCGCACCCCTGCGGCTGCTCGGGCTTCCCTGGTCCGTCCGGCCGGTCGCCGCCCTCTCGTTTCCGCTGCCGCCGAGTCGACGAACCTCGACGATGAGGCGTTGCCAACCCTCGCGCGCCTCGACGACGTCGCGATCCGAGGCGGTGCGACCGGCGTAGACGATCGTTTCGTGCCGTCGCGCCAAGTCGTCGAACGTCGCATCGTGCAACCTCGCCCTCACCTCTTCGGTCGTCGTCACGAGCCTGCTCGCGATGATCCCGGCGGTTTCGAGACGGAAGAGCCCAGCGCGGAACCGGAGTCGCACGGCGGCGTCGAGGTCGCCCAGCTCCTCGGCCGCCGCCGCCGCCGCTTCGAGTTGGGCGGCATCTTCCCTCACCGGCATGCGGGAATCCTTCGTCTCACGCGAACGAACCCGAGTGCGTCGACGGATCAGCATCCAGGCGGCGAGACATCCGAGACCGACACCGAGAATCGCGAGGACGACGTCGCCGATGGATCCAAAGGTGTCCTGGAACCCCTTGAAGACATGGTCCCAGGCCCAAGCCGCGGGCTTGCCGAGCGCCTCCGTCAACCACCTGCCCACGGTGCGGAGGACGCCCCCGAGCGGGTCCGGGATGTGGGACGGCTTCGACGTGAAAGGCGGCTGCGAGAGGATGTGGGCCGCTTGACGGCGGGCAGCCGACGAGAAGCTGGAGGATGAACCCACGAAGCAGAGGCCTAGGTGTCTGCTGACGGGTCCGGCGGCGGCTCTGTTGCCGGCGGACGCTCGGACGGCGGCGGCGCCTCAGGGGCCGGCCCTGGTGCTGCGCTGCGGGGTCGAAACGGCGGCAGCGGTCGTTCGCTCCAACCCGACTGTGGCGGTTGCTGCGACCAGCCCGGTGGTGGTGGTTGCTGCGACCATCCCGGCGGCGCCGGCGGTTGCTGCGGCGACCAGCCCGGTGGTGGTGGCGGTTGCTGCGACCAACCCGGCGGCGGTTGCTGCGGCGACCAGCCGGGCGGGGGCGGCGGTGGTTGTTGTGCCCAGCCCGGTGGCGGCGGTTGCTGCGGCGACCAGCCTGGCGGGGGCGGCGGTGGTTGTTGTGCCCAGCCCGGTGGTGGCGGTTGCTGCGGCGACCAGCCGGGCGGCGGCGGCGGTTGCTGCGACCAACCCTCTTGGGACCACCCGGGCGCCACGGAGTGCCAGCCGGCTCCTTGGGGGCCTCCTTGTGGGGCGTAGCCGCCGGGGCTCCCACCCGGCGGGTAGCCGCCATAGCCACCCGGCGGGTAGCCGCCGTAGCTCACACCCGGCGGGTAGCCGCCGTAGCCACCCGGCGGTGGCGGCATGAAAGAGAGGGCCGTCGCGGTCGGTGTTGCGCCCATCTGCGATGCCAGCAACTGAATGTCGAAGCCTTCCTTGCGAACCCGCAGGTCGATCGTGATGACGACTTGAACGGCCGCAAAGAAAGAGGCGAACAGGAGCGTCGTGAACAGGGACACGATGACGCTCTCGATGAGCTGCGCCGCCAGTCCGCTGCCGAAGAGCGTTAACAAGAAGCCTACGACGACTCGCAGGATCGTCGTTCCGATGAGCGCCAGAAGCCCGGCGAGCAGCAAGGTGCCGAAGGTTGACCACCAACGGTGGCGGCACAGTGACACCGACCGCCGGATCGCCTTCCAACCGCGGATGTCCTCGATCATGAGGATCGGAATGGACATCGAGGTGGCTACCCAGAACCAGGTGAGTCCCACGCTCATGGCGATGATCATCACGACACTGAGGCCGAGCGCGCCCCCGGAGTGGAGTGCTGCAAGTCCTACTGCCACGAACACGGCCACGGCGCCGGCGGCGACGAGGACCAACCACATCAGCAGTTCAATCCAGAGCACCGACGGGAGTCGCTTTGTCCCAAAGGCAATGGCGTCACGCCACGTCGTCGGCTGGCCGAGATAGGAGTTGGCGACGATCCGCACCGAGATGGCCGTTATCAGCGTGAGGGCGAGGAAGCTCAGGAATTCGAGGATGGCGAGCCCCCCGAAGACTGTCTGTGCAGGCTGGGTGCCGACGCCGACACCTTCGCCGCCGACTACGAACACCGAGCTGACGGACGACGACACGCTCCAGAGGATGAGGGCGCTCACGATGGCGGTCGGAATGGCGACGACCATGGCCGCCTTGACGAAGATGAGGAAGCTCTTGCGGACGATCTTGATGGCGGCGTCGATCCGCTCGCCCGCACCGAGCGGGCGAAGCGAGACTGCCTGCCGTTGCCACATGGGCGGGCAGCCTAATGGGCCTGGCCGGCGTCCCTTTGAACGACCGCTGACCGACCGGGGGGTGCGCCGCTGTGTGGTAGCAACAGTGGCATGGCCCCCGAGGATGCCGCTGATGACACACGGGTCGCCGAGCGACCCGGAGGCGGTAAGAAGCGCAACGAGCGAAGCGTCACGCCGCAGAGCGAGGATTTCTCCGCTTGGTACAACGAGCTCGTGCTGAAGGCCGAGCTGGCCGACCGGGGACCGGTGCGCGGCACGATGGTGATGCGCCCCTACGGATACCGGATCTGGGAGCTCATACAGGCCGACCTCGACGCACGCATCAAGGAGACCGGCCACGAGAACGCCTACTTCCCGCTTCTCATCCCGCAGTCACACTTGCAGCGAGAGGCCGAGCACGTGGAGGGTTTCTCCCCGGAGCTGGCCGTCGTGACACACGGAGGCGGCCGCGAGCTCGAGGAACCGCTCGTCGTGCGCCCGACGTCCGAGACCGTCGTCGGCCAGTACATGGCCAAGTGGATCTCCTCTTACCGTGATCTTCCCCTTCTCCTCAATCAGTGGGCGAACGTCATCCGGTGGGAGTTGCGCCCGAGGTTGTTCCTGCGGACGACAGAGTTCCTCTGGCAGGAGGGCCATACTGCCCACGCAAGCGCCGCCGATGCCTGGGACGAGGTGATCCTCGCCCTCGGCATGTACGAGGCGCTGGCGACCGAGGTGGCAGCCCTCGCACCGTACGTCGGCGAGAAGACGGCGAGCGAGCGCTTTGCCGGGGCGGAGCGCACGACGACGATCGAGGCCATGATGCGGGACGGGCGGGCCTTGCAGTCCGGCACGTCTCACTACCTCGGACAGAACTTCTCCCGCGCCTTCGACATCACGTTTCAGAACGAGGACGGCGAGCTCGAGCACTGCTACACGACGTCGTGGGGGCTGTCTACCCGCATGGTCGGCGCCGTCATCATGGGTCACGGTGATGACAAAGGCCTGATCCTCCCGCCCGGCCTGGCACCCCATCAGGTCGTGATCGTGCCGATCGGGCGGGGTGACGAGGCTTCGGGCGCCGTGGACGCCGCTCGCGATCTCGGCCGCCAGCTCGCTGGGGCCGGCGTGCGCGTGAAGGTGGATGATCGAATGCAGCTGTCGCCGGGCAACAAGTTCAACGAGTGGGAGTTGCGAGGTGTCCCGCTGCGCATCGAGCTCGGACCCCGCGACCTCGCTGCCGGCTCAGCGCTGGTGGCCTCCCGGCTCTCGACGGAGCGGGGTGACAAGATCAGCCTCCCGCTGGCGTCGCTCGTGGCTGACATCCCGGTCCGCCTTGCTACGTTCAGGGACGATCTCTCTGCACGCGCCCTGGCGTTCCGGGAGGCGCACACGGTGCTTGCCGACACCTGGGACGAGCTCGTCGCCGGCGTCGAGACTGGCTTTGCCCTCGCCCTGTGCTGCGACGCCCCGGCGTGCGAGCAGCGCTTGAAGGAGGCCACGACGGCGACGCCCCGTTGCATTCCTTTCGGAGCCGCGCCGGAAGAGGGGAGCTGCGTGATCTGTGGCTCGCCGTCGGCGTACGGCACACGAGTCGTCTTCGGCCGGGCCTACTGAGGCCGGCGCCCCTCACCCTCAGGCGCGGGCGACGAGCACCTCGGCGATTTGCACGGCGTTCAGGGCGGCGCCCTTGCGGAGGTTGTCGCCGGCGACGAAGAGGGCGAGAGCATTCGGGGCGCTCTGGTCGACCCTGATGCGGCCGACGAGCGAAACGTCGCCCCCGGCGACGGCGAGCGGTGTCGGCAAGTCGGACAACTCGACGCCGGGAGCGACCGCCAACACCGAACGCGCCTCGTCGGGCGTGATCGGCCGCTCGAATTCGGCGTTGATGGCGTTGCAGTGCCCGGTGAAGACCGGGACTCGCACGCACGTGCAGGACACGAGCAGCCCCGGCAAAGAGAGGATCTTGCGGGCTTCGTTCCGCCACTTCTGCTCCTCGTCCGTCTCGCCATTGCCGTCGTCGACGAGCTTTCCGGCGATGGGCAGCACATTGAAGGCGATCGGGGCGGGGAACTTCACCGACGGCGGGTACTCGACGGCCGAGCCGTCGAAGGTGAGGGCAGCAGCTTCGGGAGCCACCTTCTGCGCTTGCTCGTCGAGCTCGGCCACACCGGCGAGTCCGGCGCCGGAGCACGCCTGGTAGGTGGCGATGACGACGCGCCGCAGACCTGCCAGGTCGTGCAAGGGCTTCAGAACCGGCATGGCGACCATGGTCGTGCAGTTCGGGTTGCCGACGATGCCCTTCGGGATGGAGTCGAGCGCCTCGGCGTTCACCTCCGGGACGACGAGGGGAACGTCGGGGTCCATGCGCCAAGCAGACGAGTTGTCGATGACGGTTGCCCCGGCCGCCGCCACGCGGGGCGCCAGCTGCCGGGACGCTGCTCCACCGCAGGAGAACAAAGCGATCTCGAGACCGGCGAAGTCGGCCGTCTCGGCATCCTCCACGACGATGTCCTCGTCACCCCAGGGGAGCGTCCGCCCAGCTGAACGAGCCGAGGCGAAGTAGCGCATCTCGTCGACGGGGAACGCCCGTTCCGCCAGCACCGACCTCATCACCCCACCGACCTGGCCGGTGGCCCCGAAGACGCCAACTCTCATGGCGCGATTCTACGGGCCGGCGGGGTGGCTTCGAGGATCGGCCCTCGGAGCTGGCCGGTGGCACCGAGGAGGGGGTTCCGGTGGCGTGCGTCATCATCTTGGATGCCCCTGCGGGACACCATCGTCCCGGACCCACGTCCAGGACTCAGACGAGGAGGCGCCGGCCGCCTCAGGCGGAGAGCTCGAAGGCGGCGTGCAGCGCCTGCACGGCTCGCTCGGCGACATCGGCGCGCACCATGCAGGAAATGCGGATCGGAGACGTCGAGATCATCTCGATGTTGATGTCGGAGGCGGCGAGGGTCTCGAACATGAGGGCGGTGACGCCCGGGTGTGTCTTCATCCCGGCACCGACGAGGGACACCTGGGCGACGTCCTCGTCGGCGATGACCGAGACGGCACCGAGGGAGGGCCGCATCGCCTCGGCTGCCTCGAGCGAGGCGCCGACGTCATCCTTCGGCACCGTGAAGGAGATGTCCGTCGTGCCGTCGTGGGAGATGTTCTGCACGATCATGTCAACGTTCACGGAGCGGTCGGCGAGGCCCCGGAACAGCCTGGCGGCGATTCCCGGTCGGTCGGTCACTCCCGACAAGGTGATCTTGGCCGACGAGGTGTCACTCGTGACGGCAGAGACGACCGGCTGCTCCATATCGGGGTCCTCCTCGGTGATGAGCGTGCCCGGCTCCCAGGTGAACGAGGAGCGGACGAGCAGCGTGACGTGGTGGTTGCGGGCGAATTCGACCGATCGCAGGGCGAGCACCCTCGCCCCGGTGGCGGCGATCTCGAGCATCTCCTCGAAGGAGAGACGGGGGAGCTTGCGGGCGCTCGGCACGATGCGCGGATCGGCCGAGAAGACGCCGGACACGTCGGTGTAGATCTCGCAACGGTCGGCGCCGAGGGCCGCCGCCAGGGCGACAGCCGTCGTGTCGGACCCGCCGCGGCCGAGCGTCGTGACGTCCCGGGTCGTCGAGACGCCCTGGAAACCGGCCACCACGGGAACCGATCCGGCCGCCAGGGCCTCACGGATGCGGTCGCCCTTCACCTCGATGATGCGGGCCCGCGTGTGGAGGTCGTCGGTGATGATGCCGGCTTGGCTACCCGTGAAGGAGGCGGCGGCCACACCTCGCTCGGCAAGGGCCATGCACACGAGCGCCATCGAGATGCGCTCCCCGGCAGTCCACAGCATGTCCATCTCGCGGCCCGGGATGACCTTGGAGACCTGGTTGGCGAGGTGCAGCAGATCGTCGGTCGTCTTCCCCATGGCGCTCACGACGACGATGACGTTGTCCCCGGAGCGCTTCGTGCGGGCGATGTGGTCCGCCACAGCCTTGATCCGGTCGGCGTCGGCGACGGAGGTGCCGCCGAATTTCTGCACGACGAGGGCCACGCCCGACAAGCTAGTTGGCCGCAGCCGCCGCCCCGTGCGGCGGGCAGCGGACAGCGCCGCGATGCTCCGACCGGCCCGCTTACCCCCCACCGCCCAACTCCCGATAGCCTCTGCGGCCGTGCCGAGCGAGAAGCGAGCCCGTCAGCGCGCCCTGCGTGCCGAGAAGCAAGCCATCATCCAAAAACAGCGCAAGCGCCGCTCCACCATGCGCCGCGGCGTGATCTTCGGCCTCGTCGCCGCCGGGATCGTCCTCATCATCGTGTTGATCCAGGTCAACGGTGGTTCCAAGAAGGCAGCCACGACCACGACGACCACGAGCAGCACGAGCACCACCACGACCTCGACGTTCCCGGTCCCCTCGACCACCCCGCTGACGACGACTGCGGTGGCTCCCGTCTGTGCCCCGAAGGGGACGACGAAGCGCATCGTCTTGTTCACGAAGGCGCCGCCCGACTGCATCGGCAAGGCCTCGGTGTGGGACGCCACCTTCGAGACCTCGGTCGGGAGCTTCGCCGTCAAGATGGAGGCGTCCCAGTCCTACTTGGCGGTCAACAACTTCGTGTTCCTCGCCCAGTGGAACTACTTCAACGGGACCTTCTTCCACCGGATCATCACCGGTTTTGTCATCCAAGGGGGAGATCCGGCTGGTACGGGTACGGGAATCCCGACCGGGTCGAGCCAGACGAAGCCGTTCCCTGGCTACAGCTTCACCGGCAACGAACCGCCGAAGTCGTGCACGGCGAAGTCGGACTGCTACGCGACCGGAGATGTCGTCCTTGCCAACAGCGGCGGCCCCACGACCGATGGCAGTCAGTTCTTCGTCATCCTGCCCGGTGGCGCCTCGCAGCTCAGCCCTAGCTACACGCTGTTTGGTGAGGTCACTTCCGGCATGGCGGTCGTCGAGAAGATCGGGACCTACGGCATCCCCAGCAGCGGCGAGACGGGCACGCCGAGGGTGAAGGTATACCTATTGAAGGTCACGCTCAAAGAGGTAAAGGCCTAGGAGGTCAACGTGCCGACCGAATTCCCCCCGGCGGACGGTTCCGCCCCGAAGACACGCCAGTTCGGCGGCCAGCCACCCATGGGCATCGATCTCTCCAAGCGCTACAGCGCCGAGATGGTGACGTCGAAGGGGACCATGGTGTTCGCCCTCGATGCCCTGGCGGCGCCCCGCACCGTCAACAACTTCGTCTTCCTGGCCCGTTACCACTACTTCGACGGGATCGTGTTCCACCGGGTGATCCCGGGCTTCGTCATCCAGGGAGGGGATCCGGAGGGAACCGGTGCCGGTGGCCCGGGCTACCGCTTCGAGGACGAGCTGCCGCCGGCGGGCAAGTACCAGATCGGCTCTCTCGCCATGGCGAACGCCGGCCCGGACACGAACGGCAGCCAGTTCTTCGTCATCTCCGGGCCGGACGGCGTGCGCCTTCCGCCCCTCTACTCCTACTTCGGCCAGCAGGTGACGGGCCGCGACGTGCTCGCCGCCATCGACAAGATCGGCTCGCCATCGGGGGCTCCTCGCGAGCAAGTGACGATCGAGTCGGTCGCCATCAGCGAGGCCGACTGAGCTTCTGCGAGGCGGTCTCGAAGCCGGGAAGCGATCTCGGCGACAGAGCGGGCAAAGCGGTCGTTGAGCGGCAGGTGCGACTGCAACGAGGGCGGCTCACCATGAGGCACTAAGGTGCCAAAGTGAGCGACGCCGGTCGCCGCGGCATGTTCGCGGCGCTTCGTCATCGGGACTTCGCACTTCTCTGGTCGGGACAAGCCGTATCCGCATTCGGGGATGGCATCTTCTCGGTCGCCCTCGTCATCGAGACCCTCCGGGTCGACCATCATCCGATCGGGCTCGCCTACGTCGTGGTCGGCAGGGCCGTGCCGTCGGTCGTCCTCTCCATCGTCGGCGGCGTCGTCGTCGATCGGGTGCCGAAGCGCCTCGCCATGCTCGTGTCCGACGTGGCACGAGGCGCCGCCGTTGGCGCTTTCGCCGTTCTCGTGGCCCGCCACTCTGCCGACCTTGCCGAACTCGTCGTCATGTCGATCGTCTTCGGGACGGCGGACGCCTTCTTCGGGCCGGCCTCGACCTCGATGGTGCCCGAGCTCATGCCCGCCGAGCTTCTCGTGCAGGCGAATGCGCTCAGCTCGACGTCCTCCAACCTCGCATCGAGCCTCATTGGGCCGGCCACGGGCGGTGCCATCGTCGGCTTCATCGGCGTGGCCGGCTCCTTCACGGCCGACGCCGTGAGCTTTGGCGTCTCGGCCGCCTGCCTCGTCCTCATGACGGCACGGCCTCGGCCGGCACCGACGGGCAAGTCCATGATCGCCGAGGCGCGTGAGGGCCTGCGTTACGTGCGCTCCCAGCGCTGGCTCGTCATCACGCTCGTCGCTGCGGGCTTCGCCAACTTCTTCGGCATCGCCCCTCTGGCCGTGCTGCTGTCCCTGCTCGTGCGCAGCGTGCTGCACGCCAGCCCACTGGCCCTCGGGCTCGTCTTCGCGGCGGGCGGCGCCGCCGGAGTCGTCGCCTCGCTCGTCGTGGCTCGGCTCGGCGCTCCCCGCCATCGCATCGTCGTCATGTGGATCGCCTACGGACTTGCCGGCGTCGCCATCGCCGTGATGGCTGTGGCTCCGGACGCCCTCGTCGTCGGTGCCCTCAGCGCCGTTGAGGTCGGCCTCATCGTCTACGGAGACGTCCTCTACATCGCCATGATGCAGGCGCTCATTCCAGCTGAGCTGCGGGGCCGTGTCTTCTCGGTCGCCTTCTTCATCGCCTTCGTCCTCACGCCGCTCGGCACGCTCGCGGGGGGTATCGCAGCCACCGCTCTCGGCGTCCGAACGGCGGTGCTGCTGAGCGGCTGCCTCTCGGCCGCTTGCGCCCTCGTGATCTTCATCCCGGGGACGCGCCAGCCCGAGAACGTCCTCGCCGGAGCCGAGGAGGAAGCGCCCCCGGTTGAGCAAGGGGGAGCGCTGCCGGCGCTCGAGTGAGCGATGAGGGCTCGCCCGGGCGCTGACGGTCAGGGCGTCAGGAGGTCCCCACGCCGAACTCGTTGCCCGGCCGGATCCGGCGCCATCTGCCGAGGGGCTGCAGGACGTCCGCCGTAGACTCGGGCTACCGACGCCGACGATCCGGCCTGAACAGGAGCGGAACACCCGGGCCATGCTCGACGCCCCATGAACGCCACCACGATGCCGGACGACTTCGCCCCGCTGCCGACGAGGGGCCGGGTCTACACGAGCGAGCGCCGGGTGCGCCTAGGCGACAGCAGCCCAGCAGGGCGGCTCCGCTTCGACGCCATGGCCCGCTTCCTGCAAGATGTCGCCGAAGACGATGCCGAGGATGCTCACTGGCCGGCGGCAACGGGATGGCTGTTGCGCCGATGCGCCATCTCCGTCGCGCAGTTCCCCACCCGAACCGAGCGCGTCGAGCTGCACACGTTCTGTTCCGCCACGGCGGCGCGGTGGGCGGAACGCACGACGACGATCCGCGGTGATCGTGGCGGGCTCCTGCAGGCGAGGGCGATCTGGGTTGCGGTCGATGTCGCGACCGGTCGTCCGGCACGGCTCGATGAGGTCTTCAACCAGATCTACGGGCCTTCGGCCGACGGGCGAAAGGCGTCTGTCCGACTCTCGCTGCCGACCCCGCCAGATGATGAGGAGACGCCCCGGCGGCCCTGGCCGATACGAGCGAGCGACATCGATGTCTGGGACCACGTGAACAATGCCGCCCATTGGGAGGCGGTCGAGGAGGAGATCGCCCGGCTCGACTGGCTGCCCACGGCCGCCGAGTTGGAATACAACGAGGCCATCGTGGCGACCGATGCCCCCGAGGTCATCCGGCATGCCTCTCCTGCGGGTGTCGACCTCTGGCTCCTCGACAAGGGACGTCTGCTCGCCTCGGCTCGTCTCCATCGCTCGGCGCAACGGTGACCGGGCAAAGCGGTGATCTTGGCAACGAAGGGAGTCAGTCGGAGCGAAGACGGCTGTAGAGGACGGTGTCGCGCCATTGGCCCGCCCGGAATTGAGTATGGCGAAGGATCCCCTCCCGAGAGAAGCCGGCCGTCTCGAGTGCGTGCTGCTCGGCGACGTTCTCGACCTCCGTCGCTGCCTCCAGGCGCTCGATGAGCCTCGTGGAGAACAAGTACTCGGCGAGCTGACGCTGCACCTCGCTCCCGTACCCCTGACCGCGGTGCCGCCCGGAACGACAATGCGGGGAGCCGGCCGCCCGGCTCGCCGGGACTCTTCGTGACGGAGCCCCCACCTGCGAGGTAGGAAGTGTGCCAGTGGGCAGAGAAAGGGAGCTCGCCGCCGCAACGGCGGCGCTTCGAGCAGCAGGCTGTGTCGCCGCCGAGGAGGAGGCCACCGAGCTCGTCGAGCTGGCCGCTGGCGACCTCGAGCGGCTGCGCCTTCTTCTCGAGCGGCGCTGCGCCGGGGAGCCGTTCGCCTGGCTCGTCGGATCGGTTCGCTTCTGTGGTGAGACGGTGTTGGTTCACCCGGGTGTCTACGTGCCGCGTTGGCAGAGTGAGCCGCTGGCACTCGAAGCAGCTCGCCGGTTGCCCGAGGGCGGTCTCGCCGTCGACCTCTGCACCGGATCGGGGGCGATCGCCGTCGTGCTCATGAGGCGGCGCCCCTCGGCGCGTGTCGTCGCCACCGACATCGATCCGGTGGCGGTGGCGTGTGCCAGCTGCAACGGCGTCGAGGTCTTTGAAGGAGACATGGGGGCAACCTTGCCCGCGGAGGTCGGCGGGCAGGTCGACGTCGTGACGGCCGTCGTGCCCTACGTCCCGACCGGCGAGCTTCGCTTGCTGCCCCGCGACGTCACGGCCTACGAGCCTCGCCGTGCACTCGACGGGGGCGCAGACGGAACGGCGTTCCTCCTCAAGGCCGCTCTCGAGGCGGTGCGACTGCTCCGCTCTGGCGGCTCGCTCCTGCTCGAGATCGGAGGCGATGAAGCGGACGTCCTCAGGCCGGTCTTGGTCGAGAACGGCTACCGGGACCTCGAGGTCCTCCGCGACGAGGAGGGCGACCCGCGGGCGCTCTATTGCCTGCTGTCACGGCGCCGAGGGCCGTGACGGACCGCTCGCCGCCGAAGAAGGCTGTGGCTTTGGTTCGTATAACTATCGAAACCACAGCGAGAATGTGGCTTGAAGGCGGCGACGACCCGGCCGAGCGGCAGCACAGGAGCCGGGCAGCAGGTGGGCGGCAAGCAGGGCTCAGGGCAGGAACAACATCCCCTGTGGTGCGATGGCCGCTCCCTTGACGTGGACGGCGGTGATCGCACCGGTGTTGGGATTCAGCTGACCGAGGAAGTTGGCCGGGAAACCCGGTCCGGGACAGGTGCTCGGTGCATCGTTGGCATCGCAGGGCGTGTCGGCCACGAAGACGTCGCCACGGCTGAACGGTCCGGAGATCTTGTCGATCGTGTTGCCGGCGTTGTCGGTCGTGTAGATGGCGCCGCCATGATCTGAAGCCCAAGCCGTGTCGTCCACCGAGTCGGAGAGCGTCAGCACGGCAAGGCTTTGGTGAGCCCCGCCGGCATGCTGAACGAATATCTGCTCCTTGTCGCCCTGACTCGTGAGCATGAAGTCACCTGCGAATCGGCGAGCGAAGTCGGGCACGACCTCGTTGGAGTCCGGGTCCGTGAGTGCGAGCTGCACGTCCTCGCCGCGATCCGGGCTGTTCGTGTTGGCCACCTTCGCCGACGCCTCGTCGAAGAAGAGCGCCCGGACGGTGGCAACACGAGTCTTGGCATCAAAAGTCACCCGGTAGACGGCCGGGTATGTCGGCTGGGGAGCCGCAGCCCCGGTCGTACCAGGGGCGGAGGCGCTGATGAGGATCATGTCGCCGTAGACCGAGATCGCATCGGTGCCGCCGTCGCTCGGCAACGCCTCGTCATAGCGGTAGTGGATGGGCCTGCCGGCGATGGGATCGATGAGATAGACGCTGGAGTGGGCGTCCTCGTTGACGGTGGCGATGAGGAGGCCGGTGACCGGATCTGCTGTCAAGCCGTCACACTTGCCGACGACGTCCCACTGGTGGACTTCCTTCCCGGCGAGATTGAACTCGACGACGGTGCTGTCGCGGTTGCCGGACGTGCTCGCCTGGCCCTGCGGACCGACGCCGTTTTGAAAACCGACGAAGATGTCACGACCGAGGGCGGTGATGTCATCCGGCTGCGAGATGGCCTCTTTGCCCTGTGGCGTGTCGTGGACGAGATGCGCGCCCGAGGCGAAGACCCGGGCCGTGAACGTGGTGTGAGATGCGGGCAGGTGTCCGGGCGCTGCGGCGTCGGCGTCTCCGACGCCCGCCCCCAAGGCCACCGCAGGCAGCAGTGCCAGCGCCCCGAGAGCCTTCGTCCTCCATCGTCTCGCCATGTCACGCGCTCCCGAGGTCGCCCAGCCGGCCCTCGTGGTCGGCCGTAGAGTCGGGAGAGTAGCGAGCAATGGTGAACGGAAGCCGAACCCGTGGGTGAACGAGTCGTGAACGTTTGGCAAACGGGACGCAACAAGTCCACCGCTGGCTCGTCGGCGCACGTGCGGGCGCCGACGAGGCGTCTCGGCTTTGGCGGCTCGTGTCGCCTTTGGCGTTGCTGGCGCGTTAACAGAGGTGAAAGCAGCAGTCGTCTCTGCGGCTGGCAAGCAAGGAGGAAGCATGATCCGAAACCTTTCCCGGCTCGGGTGTCTCGTTGTTCTGGCACTCACGATCGCCGCCGTGAGCGTGTCCTCCGAGTCGGTCGCTCTGGCGCGCACCGTCGGCCCCACCAAGATCCGGCCTCACCAGTTCTTCGCAGGCGTCGTCAACGGGATGATCGAGAACGCCACGGTGAAGGTCGCCTGCCCGATCTCCGGGACGAACGGACGCGCCCTGTCGGGCCAGACGCTTTCGGTGACCTCGCCGCTCGTCGTCGCGAGCAACTTCGGATATACCGGCTCGCGCGGGCGGGCCATCGTCGCCAACGTCGGCCCGGCTGCCTCGGCCGCCGAGACGGTTCGATTCACCAGGTACAACCATCCACAGCCCTTCCCGACGAACATCCCCGTCCCGCGCGATGGCACCGGCGTCGTCATCTTCTTTCCAGTCCGGGGCAGCCATCACGCCCGTCCAGCCACCGTCACGGTCTCCTACGAGAACGTGGCGGCCAACGGCGGCTGACGGTCGGGCGTCTCGAGCGGCGAGGCAGCCGAAGCAGCCCGGGCGTCCCGAACTGGAGAAGGGATTGCTCGTAGGCTGTCATCCAAAGAGGGTCGTCGCGCGTTAGAAGGACTGTGGACGCCGCGGGCGTGTCGGAAAGCTTCGAGCGTCGCTTCGACGAGTTGTTCGCCCTCGCCATGCGGCCGGCATGGCGGATCCTGGGTGACCGTCAGGAGGCCGAGAACGTCGCCGCCGAGGTCCTCGCTCGCGCGCTCGTGCGCTGGAAGATCCTCGCCGACTCGCCCAACCTGTCCGGTTGGGTCGTGACGGTGTCGACGAACCTGGCGAGTGGACCGGGTTGTTCCTCCTGCTCCTCGTGCTCCTCGGGCTCATTTCCGTGCTCCCGGGCGGAACCGTGCTCGGTGCCCTGGTCGCCGGCACGCTGGCCGGCACGCTCGTCACCCTGATGGTCCTCCTCCGGAAGCTTGACCTCTTGCGCTGGCACGAGCAGGTGACGATCTGGGAGCCCACGACGCGGCTGTTCCGGAGCATGGGCAGCGATCCGTATGTTCCCCGTCAGGTGATCGACGACGGTCGTTACCGACCCACCGGTCGCGTCCGGGTGGTCGACTATCCCGACACCTACCCGATCAGAGCGACGAAGGTCGTCAAGCTCGAGTACCTGGACATGCCGGGATCCGAGCCCGAAGGGGCGATGCGGTCGGCCTGAGGGCATCCTGTCTCGCGTCTGTCCGTTGCGACCGAAGCAAGCCGCAACTAGATTCCGGCGAACAAGCTGGCCTGTTCGGAAGGGGGTTTCGATGCCTGACACCATCTACAAGTCAATCGTCGTTGGTACCGACGGTTCCGAGCGCGCCGGCGTGGCCGTTCGGCAAGCCATCGCTCTTGCGAAGGTGACCGGCGCAAGGCTCCACGTCGTGCACGCTGTTCACTCTGCCGTGTCGGCAGGGTTCTCCGACACGGTGTCAGGCCAAGCGGGCGTGGACGCGAAACGTGCCGAGGTGGATCGCACCTGCCAGTCCATCGTCGCTGATGCGACGAGCGAGGGCGTATCGACTGAGGTGCACAACCCGCAGGGCGACCCGGCTGACGGCGTGATCAGTGTCGCCGAAGGCGTCGACGCCGACCTCATCGTGCTCGGCAACCGCGGCATGGCGGGCATGTCGCGGGTCCTCGGGAGTATCCCGAACAAGGTCGCTCATCACTGTCCTTGCAGCCTGCTCATCGTCGACACCAACGGGGTTTGAGGAGCGAGCCCTCACCTCGGCGGTTCTAGAGCAGCGGCACCATGAGGGAACGGCCGGCGAGGGCGGCAGCGAGGTCGAGGCCGTCCGTGTACTCCCGCGACAGCCAGGCGTCGTGGCGGAGGCGCCACAACGCCGCGGCGCTGACCCACGCCGCCTCGCGAGCCGCCTCGATGGCGAAGTTGCCGACCAGGTTCTCCAACCCGGCGGCGGCGCGGTCGAGATCGAGGATGACACCCGTCTCGAACGACTCACGGATCTGTTGGTCCAAGGCCCCGAGGACCTTGTTCACCTTGTCGAAGTCCGCCGCATGGGTGCCCTGATCTGGCGCTGTGTCGAGGTCTTCGCACGTTTTCACAACTGCGATAGGAAGGTCGTGGTTGATGTGGGCACTCATCCCGGCAAGGGCGAACTGCAGGGGAGCGATATGGGTGTCGGAGCGATTGGCGAGCAGGTCACTCCAACAGCGGGGCGCTGTGGGGGGTTCTGACTGAAACCCGTTGATCGCCTCGAGGTAGAGATTGACGAAGACGACGTCGAGGTGGGTCATGAACGCCGGATCGCCGAAGAAGCTGGCGGTGGAGACTTCCGACAGCATCTGCTGCGTGACGATCAGGTACATCCGGTTGAAGCAAGCCAAGCCGTCGGTCGTGGGGAGCGCCTCCGAGATGGAGGTCATGAGTGCGACGGCTTCTTCGATGGAGGAGACAGGTGCGGCCGGCAGATGCGGGAGTGAGAGCGCATCGTCCATAGGTGGCGCAGAGTAGCCCGCCCTGTCAGTGAGTGGAGTCCGGGTGCCGCGCAACACCGGAAGCTTCACCGAATCGGGCGAGTACCCCGGTACCCGGCGGCGACACAGGGGCCGCGCCGGTTTCGTCACTGCAGCGCCGACACGACGGCGCGGGCCGCACTAGCGTGCCTTTGTCACCTGAAGACTGGAGGGGTCGCGTGATCGAACACGGGGAGGGGGCCGGCTTCGGCTCCGGGGCGTTCCATCTGCAAGGGTGTTTGACCCGCCGGACGAGGCGTTCGATCGTCCGCCCCATCGTGGCGGCATCTCTGTTGGCCAGCATGGCAGGAGCGATCGCCGTCGCCGGAACGGCGGCCGCTGCCCAGCTCCCTTCGACGGGAGCGTCCGCCTCGCGCCTTGTCGCCGTGAGCGCGGCTCCGCGCCTGCCGCTCGGCGCCCGCGTGCTCGGATATGTGGCGACCAACACCGAGGAGAGCGCCGCCATCGCGCTCAGGCTGCCGAATCCGGGGGCGGTGACGAGGTTCATCGACGCCACGGCGGACCCCCGTTCGAGCCAGTACCACCACTATCTCGCCCGCGGGCAGTTCGGAAGAGTCTTCGGCCCGAGCACTGCGACGATCGAGAGTGTCAAGCACGAGCTGGCGGTCGAGGGCCTGACGGTCACGACCGTCTCCTCCAATGGCCTCCTCGTCAGCTTCAGGGGTACGGCCGCCAAGATGGAGACTGCCTTCCACACCGGACTCGTCCGTGTGAGGATGACGGACGGCTCGATCGGACAGGCGACCACGACGGCCGCCCGGCTGCCGGCGTCGATCGCGGGCTCGGTGCAGGCCGTCGTGGGTCTCGATCAGCTGGTCAAGTGGTCCAACGGTCTCGAGCGGGTGCGCGGCCACAGCGTCGGGCGGACGCCGGCGAGCGCACCCCGGACGACAGCCAACGGCCCGGTTGCCTGTTCGGCGGCGGCTGCGCTGGAAGCAGATGGCGCCCTCACCGACCAGCAGGTGGCTTCCTCCTACGGGCTCGACAACCTCTACAACGCCGGTGACACCGCCGCCGGCCAGACGGTCGACATCTACGAGCTCGAGCCGTTCCTGCAGAGCGACGTCGTCTCGTTCGACACCTGCTATTTCAACGCCAGCCACACTCCGAAGGACACCGTGATCAGCGTGGACGGCGGGCCCGGCGCCGGGCCGGGCGGCGGTGAGGCCGCTCTCGACGTGGACGACGTCTCCGCCTTCGCCCCCGAGGCCACGATCAAGGTCTACTCCGGGCCGAACATGGACAACCCGTTCGGGCCGCTCGACACCTGGAACGCCATCGCCGTCGCCGACGATGCCGGCCAAGTCACCTCGAGCTGGGGCGTCTGCGAGACCGAGGAGCAGGTCGGGGCACCCGGCGTGCAGCAAGTCGAGAACGAGATCTTCCAGCAGACAGCAGCTCAGGGGCAGACGATCTTCTCCTCCGCCGGTGACGACGGGTCGGACGATTGCGCCGGGCACGCGACCGTGCCGGTCGCCACTGACCTCTCGCTCGACGACCCCGCCAGCCAGCCGTATGTGACTTCGGTCGGCGGCACGACGATCACCGAGGCCAGCAACCCCCCGATGGAAACCGTGTGGAACAACGGCAACTTCGGCGGCGCCGGCGGCGGCGGCATCTCCGAGACGTGGGCGATGCCCCCGTGGCAGGCCAAAGTCGCCGTAGCACAGCCATCCTCCGACGAGGCGTGCAGCAACGACCCGAGCGGCACGGCTGACCTCTTCCACCTGCAGGGCGATCCGACCAACCTGCCTTCTGGCACCGCCTGTCGGGAGACGCCGGACGTGAGCGCCCTCGCCGACCCGCAGACCGGGATCACCATCTTTTACGACGGCAGCTGGCTGCAGATCGGCGGCACCTCGTCCTCGACACCGATGTGGGCGGCGATGCTGGCGGAGATCTCCGCCTCGACCGGTTGCGACGCCACGACGCCCCCGAACAGGGCCGGTTTCGTCGACCCGCTTCTGTACCAGATCGCCGACCTTGGCGGCGCCAGCTACAGCGACGCCTTCAACGACATCACTGTCGGCGACAACGACAACCTGAGCGTCGGCAACGGAGCGATCGACTGGCCGGCGGGGACGGGCTACGACCTCGCCTCGGGGCTCGGTACCCCTCGCATCACCGACGCCACGGCCTCGACCGGTCTGGCTGCGGAGCTGTGCGGCCTCGCCAGCGGTAGCGCCACGCCGGCCCGGCCGGTCGTGACGAGCCTCTCGTCGGCGGGCGGCAGCATCGACGGCGGTGGCACGCTCACGATCACCGGCGACAACTTCGGCGCAAACGAGGGCTCCGTCTTCTTCGGCAACGTCGACGCTTCGGTTCCCTCGCCCAGCGACTGGACCAACACGTCCATCACCGTCGACATCCCGCCGTACGAGGCGCCGCCAGGCACGCCCGAGTGCGGTGGCGGGCATAACACGCCGTGTGCCGGCGGGAGCGCCAACATCACGGTGGTGACGTCAGGTGCTGCGCCCGAGTCGAGCACACCGGCGGCCGGCGGCGCATCCGTCTACCACTACACGGCGAGCAGCCCGTCCGGAGGCCCGATCGTCGACTACGTCAGCGGTGGTGTGGGAACAAGTACCGGGGTCAATGGCCCCGTCGGACCGACGGCCGGCTCGAACGACGTCGAGATTGTCGGTTCCGGACTGAGCGGTGCGACCTCCGTGACCTTCGGCACCGCCACGGCGACGATCATCGCGAGCCCGTCCAACAGCGACAACGAGCTCGAGGTCGAGGTGCCGGCGAGCAACGGCACCTGCGTCTTTACGGTTGCCGAGGAGGGCATGTGCGCCGTGGCGGTGGCTGTCACCACGCCCAAGGGCACCAGTTCGGGCCCACCGATCCTCGAGGCGTATCAGGGGCCGGTCACTTTCGCCGCCAGCGGAGCGTTCGTCCCGCCGGCCGGCTGCGACTGCGAGGTCGTGCAGGCGCCGGAGGAGTACGACTACGCGCCGGTGCCGACGGTGAGCTCGGTGAGTCCCGCCTTCGCGAGCGAGCAGGGAGACAGCGAGGTCGCCATCGCCGGGACGGGCTTCAACCTCCTCAGCTGGTTCTGGACGAACGTCGGCCCTGCCGGGGAAAACTTCTCCGAGGACTTCAGCATCGCCGGCGTGACGCCGACGGAGCTCGACATGATCCTGCCGGGACAGGCACCCACCAACGGACCCGATTCGGTTGACCTCACGGTGCAGACCGGCGGCGGCCTCTCCGCCCTCTCGCACGTCGTCTACGCCGGCGTGCCGGTTGTCAAGAGACTCTCCACCCACGTCATCGCCCAGACCGGAGGGTCGCTCACGGTGACAGGCAGCGGGCTCTCGGATGTGACCAGCGTCGAGGTCGCCGGGCAGGGAAGCCTCAACTTCCTGTCCGACACGACTTCGAGCATCACGCACGAGACGGCCACGTCGCTCACCGTGCAGGTACCGCACTTCTTCAACATCGCCACAGACGTGCTCCTGTGCACGGTGACGGCGTGCAGCAGTGCGAACCCGACGGTGGACGGCCTCCAGTTCGCGTACGCCGGCCAGCCGGTGATCAACTCGCTCGGTCCCTCGAGCGGTCCGGCGCACGGCGGTGAGACCGTGACGATCAACGGTGCGCTCGACGCCCTCGTGACGAAGGTCGACTTCGGCGCGACACCCGTCACGATCCTCTCGCAACCGCAGTTCTCTCCGAGCGGGCCGATCATCGTGATCGCGCCGGCCGGCACGGCCGGCTCGAAGGTCGCCGTCACCGTCACCACGGTCGGTGGATCGCTCGTTGGCAAGCCGACGAGTGCCCCGGTCACCTTCACCTATGTGGCGAGCACGCCGGGGGCGCCCCGCGACGTCGCCGCCAAGGCGGGAACACGGACGGCGACCGTGACCTGGAAGGCGCCGAGCGACAACGGCGGCGACCCCATATCGGGCTACCTCATCACAGGCACAGCACCCAAGGAGAAGTCGGTGTCGATGTCCGTGGCAGGGACCGTACTGAAGGCCACCTTCACCAAGCTGGCGGCCAAGGTGGCCTGGACATTCACGGTGCGGGCAAAGAACAAGCTCGGGACCGGGCTGGCGGCGAGCGCCAAGCCCGTCACCCCGAGCTGACAACGCGAAGGGCTGCAGGAGCCGCTCACGGTGACGGACCTCGCCGTCCGCTCTGCCATGAGCCCTCGGACATTTGCCCGCCGGTTCCGCGAGACGGCCGGCACGACGCCGTACCGTTGGCTGCTGCAGCAGAGGATCTTCCTCGCCCAGCGTCTGCTCGAGACGACCGACCTGTCCGTCGACGCCGTCGCCAGCCAGTGTGGCATCGGTGACGCCGCCAACCTCCGCGACCATTTCCGCCGCGTCGTTGGGACGTCGCCGAACAGCTACCGGCAGACGTTCCGCCATATCGCCTCGTGACAACGCACCGCCAGCACCAGCCGGTGTCGTCGCGGCATCTACTCTTCGACCCATGCCGTCGCCGTCGCAGAACGCCGTCGTCGAGATGGTCGGTCTCACGAAGTGGTACGGCCGAGGAGCCGGAGGTCGATTGGCCCTCGACGGCCTCGACCTTGTGGTGCCGTCGGGTGGTGTGTTCGGAGTGCTGGGTCGAAACGGCGCAGGCAAGACGACTGCGCTGCGCTGCCTGCTCGGACTCGTACGTCCGACGTCGGGCGTGTGTCGGGTGCTCGGAGCGGACAGCAGCAGCGATTTGCATCGTGTCATCAACCGGATCGGAGCCCTGATAGAGACGCCTGGTCTTACGCCGTCTCTCACGGGGCGCCGCAACCTCGCGTTGTTGGCCCGACTGGACCGGATCGGGGCGGACGGCGTCGAGCGGGCGCTCCGCGCCGCTGGGCTGGCTGAGCGAGCCGACGATCCGGTCGCCACGTACTCGCTCGGCATGCGCCAGCGGCTCGGGATCGCCGCCGCCCTGCTGCGCGATCCGGAGGTGGTCGTGCTCGACGAGCCAGCCAACGGCCTCGATCCAGCCGGAATCGCAGAAATTCGCCGCTTGCTCGTCTCCCTGGCGGCCGAAGGTCGCACGGTCCTCGTGTCGAGCCATCTTCTCGACGAGGCCGAGAAGATGTGCGACAGCGTTGCCGTCATGGAGGCGGGGCGGTGCGTCGCCGTGGGTCCCATCGGTGACTTGCTGGCGAGTGCCGGCACCGGGGGCGTGATCGTCGGAGTCGCGGAGGTGGGGGCTGCGCGGCTCGTCCTTGTCGCCGCCGGCTTGAACGTGACGATCGTCGATGGCCGCCTACGCGTGAGCTGTCCTCCCGCAGATGCGGCCCGTGTCACCGAGTTGCTCGCGGCGGAGCGCCTCTTCGTGAACGAGCTGCGCTACGAAACCCCTTCGTTGGAGGATTTCTTCTTCGGCCTCACCACACCAGCTGGCGCGGGGGCTCTGCCGTGACCGACCTGTTCGCGGTGGACGTCCAGCGGATCCTCTGGCGGCAGATGACCTGGATGATGGCAGCGTTCGGGGTTCTGATCGTCGCGGCTGCGGGCGTGATCCTGTTCGTTCATACCGGCAATCACCACCTGTTCGCCACGCGCAGCGATCTGCGTGCCGCAGTGGCCGCTGCGGTCGTCCCATTGGCGTTCGCCGGCTACATGCTCGGCGCCTCGGCCCTCGGTGCCGACTACACGAGTCGGGCGTTGACGACGCTCCTCACCTGGGAGCCCCGTCGGCGCCTGGTGCTGGCGTCACGCTCATGTGCGAGCGCCCTCGTCACCGCAGGCTTGACCGTCGTCGTACTGCTGGCGCTCATCGTTGCGCTGCTCCCCTCAGCCATCCTGCACGGAACCGGCGGTGCTCCCAACGGAGCCTGGTACCTATCGATGGCGGCGATGACGTTGCGCTGCGTCCTGTTCACCGCAGCGGTGTCGGTCGTCGGCGTCTCAGCTGCAGCAATCGGACGGAGCACGACGGCGGCGGTGATCGGGATCGTGCTGTATCTGGTCCTGATCGAGAACACGGCCGTCCAGGCCCTGCCGTCCTTCGCCCGGTGGTTGCTCGTCACCGACGCCATCTCATGGATCGGCCAGAACTCGCACACGAGCGCTGGTGCACCCAACGGGCACACCGTCATCACCGGTGGGCTGCTCCTCGTCGGCGGCATGGCGGCGTTGTGGGCGTTCGCGACGAGGGCCCTGGCGCGGCGCGACGTTACGTGAGCATGGCGCAGCAGCACCGCTAACGGGACGGCTGTCGGTCGGCCCGCGCCCACCTCGGCTGCCCGGAAGGTGCGATCACCTCCGCCACGGCGACGACGGCGGGGCCCGCCTCTGCGCAGAGAGCCGCGGCCTCGTATCCTGCTGATCCGTGCAGCAGCGGTGTCGCGAGAATCATCCGGTTCGCCTTCGGGAGAGTTCGGATCGCTCCGGGGCTACCCCGGGGACGTCGCATATACCTGGGCAATCCATCGCGCGCCGTCGGGTCCGCTCCACGGACAGCGGGGCGCGCACCACAGGACCCGTCGCGGCCCGCTGCTGCACACCACGGTGTCCGGACGCGTCCTGACCGTCGCCGAAGGGCTTGCGAGCGCTTTCCTGGCCGGCGACTGGGACCCGCCGCAGATGACCCGACGCTGGCAACTCGCGGTCGGCCAACGGAGAGTCTGGGTTCGGGATCTCGCCCTCGCGGCACGTTACGAGTACCCGTCAGCACCTCGCGACCGGCCGCACGAGCTTGCCTCGTTCCTCGCCGTCTGCCCGCCCCTCACCAAGGCGTTCGCTGCCGCTCGCAGGCGATCCGAGCCACCACCGAGGGTACGACGGTGGTTTCTCGCAACGACCGCCATGGGAGAGGCGCGCTGGCCCGTTCCAGAGCTCCACAACCTTGCCGATCTGCGAGCGATGCTCGGGCTGTCCGTCGGTGACCTCGCCTGGTTCAGCGACACCAAGGAGCTCGGGAAGACGGTGGTAGACGAGCGCCTCCACCACTACCGCTATCGCTGGGTTGCAAAGGCCGGTGGAGGGGTGCGGCTGATCGAAGAGCCGAAGCCCCTTCTGAAGCACTTCCAGCGCGTGCTGCTACGGGAGATTCTCAATCGTGTTCCTGTGCACTCAGCGGCTGAGGGGTTCTGCCGGGGACGCTCAGCGCTCAGTTACGCGGCTGGCCATTCGGGGCAAGGCGTCGTCGTGCATGTCGACCTCGAGGACTTCTTCGGCTCCATCGCCGCGGGTCGCGTGTTCGGGATTTTCCGCCAGTGCGGTTACCCCGAGCCGGTGGCACACGTCCTCACGGGTCTCGTCACGAACGCGGTACCGCGAGCCACTTGGGCAGCCGCACCGCGTCCCGACCGGTCAGATCTGTTGCCGTCGCATCGGCGTCTTGGAAGCCACCTCGCACACGCCCATCTCCCGCAGGGCGCTCCGACGTCTCCGGCAATCGCCAATCTCGCCGCCTTCGGGCTCGATCGCCGCCTCTCTGGGCTGGCGGTAGCGACAGGAGGCTCTTATTCGCGTTACGCGGACGACCTGGCGTTCTCCTGGCCGGGGCACCGTAGCAACGAACAGCTGGACCGACTCTTGTCCCTCGTCGGCCAGATCGTCGGCGCGGAGGGCTTTCGAGTCAACCCGCTCAAGACCTCGACACGCAGGTCGGGACAGCGTCAGCGGCTGGCGGGAGTCGTCGTCAACGCGCGGCCGAACATGGAGCGAAAGGAGTACGACGTACTCAAGGCAATCCTCCACAACGCAGGGCGGACCGGGCCGGACGGGAGAACGGCTCTCGGCATCCACGGTTCCGCGACCACCTCACCGGCAGGATCTCATGGGTCAATCAACTGAATCCGTCACGTGGTGAGCGACTGCGCGCCGCATTCGAGCGCCTCGAGTGGAGTGAGAGCGAGGCCGAGTCCTCACCGAGGTAAAGGGGCGCCTCGGCAACGGGCGGGGTGCGAGCCGAAGGCGCCGCCCTGGCGGGTGTGCATGCTGCCGGGTCGCGTGCGACGCCCCCGGTCCAGAGTTAGCGTTCGACGAGTGGACACCTACGTCATCGACCTCCCGGACGGGCGTGAGCTCGCGTTCAGCGAGACAGGCGACCCAGACGGGACACCCGTCCTGGCCTTCCATGGCACACCCGGTTCGCGGCGACAGATCCTGCTCCCGATGACCGCCGAAGTGGCGACGAGCGTAGGTGTTCGCCTCGTTGCACCAGATCGACCCGGCTACGGCCACAGCACCTTCCAGCCCGACCGGCGCCTCACCGACTGGCCGGGTGACGTGACAGCCGTTGCCGACCACCTCGGCATCGGCCGCTTTGCCGTGGTCGGCGTTTCGGGGGGCGGCCCGCATGCACTCGTCTGCGCCGCTCTGCTACCGGATCGCGTCACCCGGGCAGCCGTGGTTAGCGGTGTCGGTCCCCTCTCGACGGTTGCGGATGCCGAGGGCATGATGCGGATGAACCAGCTGCTGTCCTCCCTGGCGCGCCGTTCGGAGAGGGCGGTACGCCCGCTGACGGCGGTGACGGCGGCAGTGGCCCGTCACCGGCCCGAGCAAGCGATCAAGTCGATGATGAAGCAGCTCCCCGAGAGCGACGTTGCCGTCCTCGAACGCCCGGAGATCCTCGAGGCCTTCGTCGTCGACGCCCGTCACGCCTCGGCCACCGCCGCCCGAGCGACCGCCCAGGACATGGCCCTTTTCGCGAGGCCGTGGGGCTTCGACCTGTCGCAGATTGTCGTACCGGTCGACTTCTGGCAAGGAGACGCCGACCGCAACGTGCCACCTGCGCACGCACGCCGTCAGGCGGACCAGGTGAAGGAGTCGACCCTGCACGAGATCACGGGCGAAGGCCACTTCATGGTCATCGACCACCTGGAGGACATCTTGCGAGCCGCGGTCGGCTGAGCCGAGACGGGTCCCTGCCTGTGACTCGGCGTGGGCGTAGTCGCCGGCTCGGGTGGTCGAGGCGAGCGTGCGCTCCGTGATCCTGTCGTCGTGTGCGACTACGCCACCGATCGCGAGCAACTCGTGTCCTGGAAAGTCAGGAGCGCGCCGGCATGTCTCGGAGGAAGTCGACGAGACCGGCGAAGTAGGTCTCCTGCTCATCGTAGAGCGCCATGTGGCTGCCATCGGGGCAGTACAGGTAGCGACCGTGCGGCAACCGTCGAGCCATCATCTCCATGTGGGCGGGGTCCATGGTGTCGTAACGAGCGCCGATGACCAGCGTCGGTACCTGGATCCGCTCCAGGTCGGCGACACGGTCCCAGTTCGCCAGCTTGGCGTCAGCGCTCATCCCGAGCTCGCTGGGTCCCTGCATCGGAACGTAGATCTGCGGGTTGATGTGAGCGAACGCCCGCTGCACCGGGTCCGGCCAGTCGTCAGCCGGCATGCGCAGGGTGTGGCGCTCGTAATAGTGCGGCACCAGGAGTTCCATGTAGCGCGGGTTCTCTGTGTCGCCGGCCGCCTCCAAAGCCTTGATCTCCGCCAGCACGCCTTGGTCCATCGCCGGCATGAGGACCTGCTCGGCGTAGGCCGTGTAGGCGGCGGCACTGGCCATCATGTTCGAGATCACCAACCCCCGCAGATGCTCCTGATGGGCCAGGGCGTACTCGATGGCCAGGATCCCACCCCACGAATGGCCGTAGAGGACGAAGTTGTCACGTCCCAGGCCGAGCGCCCGCCGCACCTGGTCGACCTCGTCGACGAACCGGTTCAGCTCCCATAACGACGGGTCATCCGGCTGATCGCTGAAACCCGACCCGAGCTGGTCGTAGTAGTAGTACTCGACCCCTCCGGGCGGAAGGTAGCTGTCGCACGCCTCCAGATACTCGTGCGTGGCACCAGGCCCGCCGTGAAGCAGCAACACCTTCAAGTCCGGATTGTTGCCCACACGCTTCGTCCATACCGAGAACTCTCCGGCCGGCGTCTCAATTCGAACGCGGCGAGTGCCACCGCTCAGGCGGTCGTCGCGACCCGAGTAGTCCAGATACCCATCGTGCGCCCCCATCGTCTCCCTCCCGAACTCGCAGAACTACATCCTGACCGGCCGGGGAGCCGCCACGGCAGCCTGAAGGTTTCTGTGCCCCGCCCCTTTGAGGACTGCCCCCAGACGACCAGCACCTGGCGGCGGCTCTGCCGCCAGGGTCCCCAGGCTGCTTTACACCCTGCCTCGGAGCGACGTCATCGTTCTGCACGGCTCTCGGCCGCCTTCTCAGGCATGCTTGAACTCGGCCGTGGGCGATAACGTGCCCCCGTGGCGATACCCCAGAAGTGGACTGCTCTCTGTCTGGCCACCCTCGGCGTGGTGATGGTGACCATCAACCAGTCGATCCTGCTCATCTCGCTGCCCGACATGTTCCGGGGCATCCACCTCAACCCCCTCGCCCCTTCCAACGTGTCCTACTTCTTGTGGGTGTTGATGGGGTTCCTGTTGGTGACGGCGGTCCTGGTCGTGAGCCTCGGCCGGGTCGGCGACATCTATGGCCGGGCTCGGATGTTCAACCTCGGCTTCGCGGTGTTCACGCTCTTTTCCATCCTGCTGTCCGCCAGCTTCATGACGGGGGTGCCAGGCGTTCTGTGGATCATCGTGCTGCGGGTCTTCCAGGGAGTCGGTGGGGCGTTGCTGTTCGCTAACTCGAGTGCCATCATCACCGACGCCTTCCCGCCCGGCGAGCGGGGCCGGGCTATGGGGATCAACGGGGTCGGCGCGGTGAGCGGCTCGTTCCTCGGCCTCATCCTGGGCGGCGTACTGGCCCCGATCGAATGGCGGCTGGTGTTCATGGTGTCGGTGCCCTTCGGGCTGGTGGGCACGATCTGGGGCTACCGGCGCCTCCGGGACACTGGCGTGCGGGTCGTCGCCAAGATCGACTGGATCGGTAACGCCACGTTTGCGATCGGGCTGGTCGCCTTGCTCACCGGCATCGTGTACTCGCTCCTTCCCTACGGTGGGCATCCCACGGGCTGGACGAACCCCTGGGTCCTGGCCGGCGTGTTCGGGGGTATCGCGGTTCTCTCCTTGTTCGTGTGGGTCGAGACGAAGGTGCCCGCCCCAATGTTCCACCTGGAGCTGTTCCGGATCAGGGCGTTCGTCATGGGCAACGTCGCCGGACTGATGGCGGCGCTCGGTCGGGGCGGGCTGCAGTTCATGCTCGTCATCTGGCTGCAGGGGATTTGGCTACCCCAGCACGGCTACAGCTTTGACCGGACCCCGCTGTGGGCCGGTATCTACATGATCCCGCTCACGCTCGGATTCTTCCTCGGCCCGCTCTCCGGCCACTTGTCGGACCGTTACGGTTCGAGGTTCTTGACCAGTCTCGGCTTGGCCCTGTCGGGATTGACGTTCCTGCTGATCGAGTTGCTGCCCATGAACTTCACCTACCTGTGGTTCGCCCTCCTCCTCTTCCTGTTCGGGATGGGCATGGGCCTCTTCTTCTCACCGAACCAGGCCGCGATCATGAACAGCCTCCCCCCGGATCAGCGCGGAGGCGGCGCCGGCATGACCATGACCTTCTTCAACTCGGCCACTGTGCTGTCCATGGGCCTGTTCTTCACGATCGTGACCCTCGGCTTGGCGGCCGAGCTACCGTCCCACATGTTCAACGGGCTGACGGCCGCAGGCATCAATCCGGCCGCGGCTCACCTTGTGGCGAACGAGCCGCCTATCGGCAGCCTCTTCTCCGCCTTCCTCGGCTACAACCCCATCCAGGAATTGCTCGGCCCGACAGGCGCCCTGCAGCACCTGCCTGCCCACCAGGTCGCTTACGTGACGAGCCGGTCTTTCTTCCCGAAGCTCATCGAGCAACCGTTCGCCCATGGGCTGCACCTGGCTTTCGCCCTTGCCGCCGCCGCGGCGGCCGTCGGCGTGGTTGCGTCTGCCCTGATGGGCCGGCGCTACGTCCACTCCGAGGAGCCGGAGTTCGACGAGGCAATCAAAGACGTAGCGGCGGCGACCCTCCAAGCCTGACCGATCATTGCTCCACTGGCTGGACGTCGCAGTCGATGTACGGAGGCCGTACCACCCGCTCTACGAACGCTCGAAGCGGGAGAGTGCCGGCGGGCCACAGAGCAGCATCAGGCAACATCCAAGTGCAGTGCCCCGAACGGGATTCGGACGTGTGCTACCACGGTGAAGGATTCACGCTCCCGCTCCGCAAACCGCGGGCGCTACGGTCTCGCTGGTGGAACAGGTGCAGTCGCTCGGGCTCGGCGAAGTCGCTCCGGCGGCGGCCCTCATCGCACGGGCGTTCGACGAGGACCCGCTGAACGCCCACTTCTACCCAGATGCCGCCGACCGAGCGCGGCTAGCGCCGTCGATGTTCGAGGCGATCGTGCGCTACGACGTGCTCTATGGCCAGGTCGACCGCCTCGTCGACTTCACGGCCCTCGCGGCGTGGCGCGTCCCGGTCGGCTCGGAGGAGACGCCAGAGAAGCTGGCGCGGGCGGGTTTCGCCGACCTTCCTGGCGATGTTCCCCTCGGCGCGTTCGACGCCGTATTCGCTGCCATAGCGGCTGCCACCGAGAAAGTCGCCCCGGAGCCTCATTGGCATCTGGAAGTCCTCGCCGTCGACCC
>Ga0181523_10000541_pt1 | contig 43136 bp, 34 predicted proteins | sample PEATcosm2014_Bin_43_FD_119752 | JGI IMG/M metagenome (GOLD analysis project Ga0181523, IMG submission 119752) | Peatland microbial communities from MTU Mesocosm Facility, Houghton, MI, USA - PEATcosm2014_Bin05_30_metaG | ecosystem: Environmental > Terrestrial > Soil > Wetlands > Peat | place... | reverse complement strand
TGAAAAAGGAACCAAAGCAGTAATTTCTGTGAATTTTCGGGCCGGCGACGAACGAACATTCAATAACTTACGAACGAGTTTCGTTCGTGAAATCCCGTGAAAAGAGTTTTTCAACAGCCACGCGATATTTCAACAATTGACCTTCGAATCCCTGCCACCGACCTTTGTGCGGGTGGATCTCAGGCCGAACTATCGCCTCGACCTTCCTTGCCCAACTTGCCGCTGAGCTGTTCCGCAGCTTGCTGATAGTCGTTAGCCGTGCCGACAACTTTCAGTCGCCGGAGGAGATCCTCGGGCGAAATCAGCAATTCGTCGCTGAAAAAGCGCCAGTCGTCTCCGATCACTTCTGCCTCCCTTTCTCGGGCCAGCGTGATCGCAACGGCCGCTCCCAGCGCATATTCGAGATTGCTGCGCATCGAAGCCATCATCACACTCACACGCGTGCTAGGCTTACACAAAGCGACCGTTTCGGGTTCACCCGCTATCGAGATCAGAAACAGAGGTGAGGTTTCGTCGCTTAACTCGTCGCTGGACACTGTCTCGCGTTGCCCGTTCTCAAGCGCCTCTAACGTGAGTTGAGGAATTGAGACAAGGCCGAGAATTTCTGCCAACACGGCACCGGCCTTTGGCAACAGTGGCCGGAGATGAACCGACCGTCCCACATCGATATCAATATCTATGGACAAGATGCATTCTCATTGATGCGTTTTCAATCATTGACCCCAGCCTGCCCCCAATGAGTGAAATCGGGATTTATCAACAGTCGAGGCGCAGTACAGATGGTCGCTTCCGCGCCGCCGGTTACGGCTGCTGCACCAGAACAATGACGCTGTCTCCTGAAGTGATGGCGAGTCCGAGCCGTCCGCTGCTGTTGAAGTCGCCTGCCGCGATCGAGGACGGCACGGCGCCCAGGGCAAAAGGCGAACTAGCTGCGGGCGTGAAGGTTCCATCGCCGTTTCCAAGCAGAATCGTCAGGGTGTTATCGGTCTGATTTGCGACTACGAGATCTAGCTTACCGTCGCTATTGAAGTCGCCCACGACGAGCGCGATCGGGTTCGTTCCGACGGCAAGCGGCGAGCCGGCGGCGGGCGTGAAGGTTCCATCGCCGTTGCCCATAAGAATCGTCACCGAGCCTCCGTCATAGTTCGCGACGGCGAGGTCGAGTTTGCCATCGCCGTTGAAATCAGCCGCGACGATTGCCCAGGGATTGGAACCCGTCGCAAAAACCGAGTTCTGAGCAAGGCTGAAGGTTCCGTCTCCGTTCCCCAGCAGGATCGTCACCAGGTTTTCGGTGTCGTCATATCCTCCTCCGGTGACTGCGACGTCGAGCTTGCCGTCGCCGTTGAAATCGCCAACTGCCGGCATGTATGCACTCGCCGGGGCAGTGCCATTCGCCGAGACCGGCCCCTGATTGAATGCGCCGTCTCCGCAACCCAGCACGATGTCGATCGGTAGGCCGCCGAACGAGCTGGCTACCACGAGGTCGAGATTGCCGTTTCCAAGGAAATCCCCGACTGCGAGAGAGTTGGGGTTGCCGCCGCCGCTGAACACAAAGGAGGTTGGAATCGTAAACGTTCCGTCTCCATTCCCGAGCAGGATTGGCACGTTCGCTTCTCCGAAGTTCGCCAGAGCCAAGCCCAGCTTTCCGTTGTTATTGAAGTCGCCCACGGCGACGAAGACCATTTGGGCGTTCAGCTCAGCATCCCAGGGCGATCGCGGGATCTCGATCGGCGAACCGCCCGCCTGTGTGAAAGTCCCATCCCCATTGGCGAGGTAGATGTACGCCCCGTTGCCGTTTATCGCAACTGCCAAGTCGGGTTTACCCTGGCCTGTGAAATCTCCCACGGCGACGTAGTTCGCAACCGGAATGGAGATCGGAGATCCCTGCGCGCTCGAAAATGCCACATTCGTTTGCGGAGTCGACACCGGAAAGTAAACGACATTCGAGTTTCCACCGCCCGGTGACGGATTCACAACAGTAATGGAGGCAGTCTCGGCTGTCGCGATATCGGCAGCAGGCACGACGGCAGTCAGCTGTCTGGTACTCACAAAGGTGGTTGCCAGCGCCGTGCCGTTGAAGTCGACAGTCGACGTGGGAAGAAAGCCGGTTCCGTTTATGCTCAAGGTGAATTGCGGCCCGCCAAGCGCGGTAGCATCCGGCAGGAGAGGCTGGTTGAGGAATGGCACCGGGTTACCAGCGGGGGTATTGGGCAGTACCTCGATGCTCAGAAAAGGCTGTACAGCCGTCGCACCCGCGCCATCGGTGACTTGCACCCAGAAGTACCAGGTACCGCCTTCTGCTGGCGTGCCGCTGATCGTGCCGGTGACACTCAGTCCGTTCGGCACAGCTCCGTAACCAATAGACCACGCGAAGGGCGGCGTCCCGCCTGACTCCTGTACTGTCTGACTGTAAGCGGTTCCTGCCGAACCTCCGGGCAGAGAAGTAGTTGTGATGGATGGCGCAGGGTTGATGGCGATCGTTACTGACGCTGTCTTCGTGTTGTCCGCGACCGACGTTGCGGTGATGGTCGCGCTCTGCACGCCCGAGCCATCTGAGGGCGCAGCGTAGGTGACTGATAAGCCGGACTGATTGGTCAGCGACCCCGGCCCGTTCAGGCTCCACGAGACGCCACGCTCCGAAGAATCGTTGGTGACGGTGGCTGTAACGCTTAGTGATTTACCTTGGTCGGTTTGTGTCGCCGCAGCCGATAGCTGGACGGAAATTGGCAGCGGTGGTGCGGAACTCGAACAGGAAGATGCGAAGGCAATGGCCAGGAACCCAGCGAGCGTGGTAGCCAGACGAAGCTTTCCCATCTTGAAGCCTCAACGAACAACTGTTCCGCACTAAGCTGTAGCACACTGTGCCGACGATGTTAAGTAAAGTGTTGTAACCAGGCCATAACGCTCAGAACCCCTCGATGAGTGAAATCGAGATTTTGCAACAGCTAACGGGAGCGTTGTCTACTGAAACCTGGTTTTGGGTAGAGGGTGTAAATAAAACTGTGTAAACGGCCATGGGAAGAAGAAAATAGGAGACCACGCCCATGGCAATCGACAAGAAGTTGATCGACCAACTGCTGACCAACTATAAGAAACCCGAGGATATCATCGGGGAGAACGGTCTGCTCAAAGAACTGACCAAAGCTATTCTAGAGCGGGCCTTAGCCGCCGAGTTGACTGATCATCTGGGCTACGAGAAGCACGATCCTGCCGGGCACCACCGGGGCAACACGCGCAACGGGAAGAGCCAAAAAACCTTAAAGGGCGACTTCGGCGAGTTGGAACTGGAAACGCCGCGGGATCGCCAGGCTACGTTCGATCCCAAGATCGTGGCCAAGGGGCAGACGCGCTGGACCGGCTTCGACGACAAGATTATCTCGATGTACGCGCGGGGCATGACGACGCGCGAGATCCAGGGTCACCTGGAGGAGATGTACGGGGTTGAGGTTTCGCCGGCGCTGATCTCCAATGTGACCGAGGCGGTGATCGAAGAAGTAAAACTGTGGCAAGGGCGGCCGCTGGAGGAGTTATATCCCATCGTGTATCTGGACGCGCTGATGGTGAAGGTGCGCGACGAAGGACACGTACAAAACAAAGCCATTTATGTGGTGCTGGGAGTGAACCTGGAAGGGCAAAAAGAAGTGCTGGGGCTGTGGGTGGCGCAGACGGAAGGAGCGAAGTTCTGGCTGCAGGTGCTCACCGAGTTACAGAACCGCGGGGTGAAGGATATTTTGATCGCCTGCGTGGATGGGCTGAAAGGATTTCCGGAAGCCATCGAAGCAGTGTATCCGCGGACCGAGGTGCAGCTCTGCATCGTGCATCTGGTGCGGGCGGCGCTGAACTATGTGCCCTGGAAACTGCGTAAATCCGCGGCGGCGGACTTGCAGTTGATCTACCGCGCAGCCACGGTGGCCGAGGCCGAGCAACATCTGCAGGACCTGGAAGCGAAGTGGAAGGCGTATCCCAGCGTCAGCCAGGTGTGGCGGCGAAATTGGGCACAGATCACGCCGTTTTTCCATTACCCGCCGGACATCCGCAAAGCGATCTATACGACCAACAGCGTGGAATCGCTGAACCGGTCGCTGCGCAAGATCATCAAAACCCGCGGCGGATTTCCTAACGAAGAAGCGGCGATGAAGTTGCTGTTCCTGGCACTGCGCCAGGCCGCGAAGAAGTGGACGATGCCCATCCACCACTGGCGGGAAGCCTTGAACCACTTCAGTATTCTGTGGCCGGAACGAATGCCGGCCCCAGAGAGAATCGCATCATGAGAGCGCAGAATCTTTCTACATGGCTGGGCGAGGAAAGGGACTCTGCCCCTTCCCTCGCGCTCCCATCCCCAAAATCGAAACCGGGCCGTTTACACAAAAGAATTGACACACCTTTTGGGTGCAAGAAAGTCGTTCTTGAGTCGCTTCCAATCGTTCAGTAGAGCCTCAGCTTTAATATCACGTCGGCTCTTGCGAAGAACTTCAATCACTGAGATGAAGCCCTTCTCCACTTCGCCTGCCAGACGCTTCCTGTATCCGTCGGAGTGAGCCAAACGCCACCAGCGCTCTGGTATTCCTATCTCGACTTCAATCCAATCGCGTTTGCGCTTCGCCTTCTGCGCTCCACAGATGCTCCACATCTCCGTATAGCTGTGAAATTCGCCGTCAATTCTCAAAATGAACGCAAACTCTCGAACGGCACTTGAATAATCGCCAGTCCACTCATTGAACATGTCTCTCAGTTCTTGCTCCTGAGCGCTGGCGTCTTTTGCTAGACGCCCACCAACCTGCGCACCTAGGCTAAAAGAGTTCATTGACAGTCCGGCTCAACCCAACCTTTGTCGTAGGGGTTTCGTTTCGGGATTGATGACAACTGACGTAACCGCGATAGCACTCACGACCGGGCTTGTAGTCCGGATTCCAGTCGGATCACGAGCAAACCGGAATTTGCCTGCCACCAATCTACGCGGAATCACCCTCGGAAGCCGTCAGGGTAAACAAAAACGTCGAGCCATGGTGAAGTTCGCTCTCGGCGCGAATCGTCCCCCCGTGCGCCAGAACGATGTGCTTGGCGATCGCCAGCCCCAGTCCGGTGCCGCCGGATTCCCGCGAGCGGGCTTTATCGACCCGGTAGAAACGCTCGAAAAGACGCGGCAAATGCTCCGAAGAAATGCCCGGTCCGAAGTCTCTGACGTAAAATTCGACCCCGTTCTCCGCCGCGCGGGCTCCAAGAATGACTTTCTTCCCTGAAGCCGCGTACTTCAAGGCATTCTCGATCAGATTGGAAAAAATCTGGTGGATGGCTTCGCGATCCGCATTCACCTGGCTGCTGGGGACCGAGTTCTCAATCGCCAGTTCGATCCCATACGACCGCGCTGCTTCACGAAAGCTTTCCAGCGCGTCCTGCAGCAGTTCTTCGGCGCTCACCCGCTGGATGTCGAACCTCTGCTCGCCCGATTCGACGCGGGCCAGGGTGAGCAGGTCTTCCGTAAGCCGGGACATACGGGCCGAATTCTTGCGAATGATTTCCAGGAAATCGCGCACGTGATTATCGGCGAGAGCACTGTCGAGCAGTGTCTCCGTGTATCCCTGGATGGAGGTCAGCGGCGTGCGCAGCTCGTGGGAAACGTTGGCAATGAAATCGCGGCGGCTCTTCTCCATGCGCTCGGTCTCGGTAAGATCGCGGAGCACGGCCACGGCGCCCCCACCGGGCATGGGCGCCGCGGTGACATCGAAAGTCCGGCCGGAAGCGATGGTGTTCGAGCGCGCGGAGGTGACCACCTGGTCGCGCGCCGCTTTTTGAATTGCGGCCAGAAAGTCCGGGTCGCGGACGCTGTCGATTAGCGGCGCATTCAGGCGGGGAGTGCGCAGCAGCAGACGGTTCATGCCGCGATTCGCCCACTGCACGCGCCCATCGAGATCCACCGCAATCACCGCGTCCTGCATGCTGTTGAGTAGAGTTTCCAACTCGCGCTGGCTGGTTTGCACGCGATCGTAGCTTTCTTCCACCCGGCGCGTCGTCTTATCGAGCGCTGCCGCCACCTGTCCGATCTCGTCGGTCGCCGTGGACGCGATTCTGGCTGTCAAATCTCCGCTCGCCACGCGCTCGGCAAAAGTCACGATCCGCTGCAGACGCCGGCCTACATACTGTGAAGCGATCGCCGCCACCAGCACCGCGAATAGAAAAGCGCTGAGCGATCCCCAGAACAGGGCCTTGCCCAGCGGACGATCCGTAATTTCGATCTCGGGCAGCGGATACGCCAGGCGCACCGCTCCCCCAGAAACCGGCGCCGCTACATACACAAAAGGAACGCTCAGATTTTGACTCTGGCGCTCATCCAGACCGACTTCGCCGGCGAGGGCGGAAACGAATTCTGGGCAATGTGTGCTGTTCTCCATGGTGCTGGGATCGGCTTCCGAATCGGCCAGCACCTTGCCGGTCGGGTCGATGACGGTGGCGCGGGCTCCCGCCGCCTGGCCCTCCTGCGCGGTAATGTCGGCCAGGGAGTGTTGCCGGTCCGTCTCCACGCGATGGGCAAACATCAAAGTCTTTTGTTTGAGATTGCGCTCGATCTGCTCGCGCAGCGTGCGCTCCCAGACCTTGTGCACGGTCAACTGCAGCGTGATCGCAGTGGCGCCAATCACCAGCAGAAACACAAACATCAATTTAACGAAGATGCGGCTTCTCAACGCGCGACCTCGAAGCGATAGCCCGCTCCCCGCACCGTCCTCAAGTAACGTGGGTTCTCCGGATCGGGCTCAATTTTTTCCCGGATGCGCCGCACATAAACGTCTACCGAGCGCGGCGTGACGTATGCCGTATCGCGCCACACCGAGTCGAGCAACTGGTCGCGAGTGAAAACGCGCCCGGCGTGCCGCATGAAGTGGTCGAGCAGCCGGAATTCGGTGGCCGTGGTCGGAACCTGTTTCCCGCGAACCGTCAGCGTCATCGCGCCCGGGTCAATGTGGATCTCGTCAATCTTGGTTGGCAAAGGCGGCAGCGGCCGCTCAAAACGGCGCAGCACCGCTTTGACCCGAGCCACCAGTTCGCGCGGGCTGAAAGGCTTGGGAATGTAATCGTCGGCGCCCAACTCCAAGCCTAGAACGCGATCCGCCTCGCCGCTCTTGGCGGTCAGGAAAATCACCGGCACCGAAGCCAGCGACACCGACTGCCGTATCTGGCGGCAAAGTTCCAGGCCGTCTTTTCCCGGCACCATGATGTCCAGCAGAAACAGCGCCGGACGTTGGCGTTCGGCATCGACCACGACCAGGTTGCCGGTCGAGTACAGTCGCACGTTGAAGCTGGCCCCTTCCAGATGATGGCGAACCAGGCGGGAAATATCCGGGTCGTCTTCCACTACATAGATTGTCGGCTTCACGCGACCATTGTAGCTGGGAAGTGTGACGATTTCGATACAACGACCGGATCGGGGCTATAGCCCGTTACCACGGGGACTGGACGCCTCGCCACGCGCCGCTAGCGTAGCGCCATTCCCGCCTCGGCGGAAAAATCCATACCCACAAAATCCCCGCGCAGAAATTTCGGGAAGGCCGCGGCCGCAATCATGGCCGCATTGTCGGTCGAAAGCGCGCGCGCAGGAAAGAAAACGGGAAGCCCTTGCATCCCCGCCTCCTGCTCAAATGTCGTCCGCAATTCCTGGTTAGCGGCCACGCCGCCGCTGACGAAAAGAGTTCGCACCTCATACTCGCGCGCCGCCGCCAGCGTCTTCATGACCAGATCGCTGACCATCGTACGCTGAAAAGAAGCCACCAGATTGAGGGTTTGCCGGTCCGAAAGTCGGCGAACGTCTTCCAGCGCCGGCTTGTCGATCTCCGCGAGCGCCCGCCGGCGAGCCTCGATCCGAGGTTTCATGCCCTGCGTCTCGACGTATCGCAAAACCGCCGTCTTGATTCCGCTGTAGGAAAAATCAAAGTTCGGCCCATCTTCCGCACCGAGTTGCGCATGATCGGCTTGTTGATGATCGCGGGCCTTGTGATCGCGCCGGTCCGGATGCTTCATCTGCGAAATCTGGAACTTGACCGCGTGCGCATCGCCATACGGCGCCAGCCGGTCGATGATCGGCCCTCCGGGATAGCCCAGTCCCAGAAGCTTCGCGACCTTATCGAACGCCTCTCCGGCAGCGTCGTCGCGAGTGTGGCCGATGTTCCGGTAGGTCCAGAGATTTTCCTGCAATTCAGCGAGATAAAGATGCGTATGTCCGCCTGAGACCACCAGCGCCAGCACAGGAAACTGAAGATCGCCATTTTCGCGTTGCCGCTGCTCCATTTGCCGTTGACCCAGCAACACGGCGTGGATGTGACCCTCAAGATGGTTCACGGCGATCAGCGGCTTCTCCAGCCCGAAGGCCAGCGCTTTGGCAAAGCTGATGCCGACCAGCAAAGCGCCCGCCAGTCCCGGCCCTTGCGTGACCGCGATGGCATCGACGGACTGATAACTCTGTCCGGCGTCAGCAAGGGCCTGGCGCACCACCGGCACAATGGCGCGCAAGTGCTCGCGGGAAGCAAGTTCCGGAACGACTCCGCCATAAGGCTGGTGCGTGGCGATCTGCGAGGCCACGACGTTCGACAGAATCTGCTGACCCGAGCGCACCACGGCCGCGCCCGTCTCATCACAGGAACTCTCGATGCCGAGTATGTTCGCGTCAGGCATATTAGCGCTTGGCTGTCCGGCAGTCCGTGGTGCAAGTACAATTTGTATCAGGGTGTGCCTTCAGGCATACCGCAAGTATCGCACCTGCAGCGCGGCAATAAACTCATTCCGAACATTGCGCCTCGGCCAGGCGCCAGGCGACGATCGCATAGCCTAGGTTTGAGGCCATTCAGGAGGCTGACCACGACCGCTGCCACATCCGTAGCGAACGACCTCGAAATCTTCGCCTGCCCCGTATGCAAGCGTCTCTTGCGGCAGGAAGATGGAGCGCTCCGCTGTCTCACCTGTTCCAAAACCTACCCCATCAGCGGCGGTATCCCCGACTTCATTCAAGAAGAACTATCCCGAAGTGCGGACCCCGTGCTCAGGAGAATGCGCTTCATCGACCGAATGGCGCGTATCTACGAGTCGAGGTTGTGGTATCCGATCGTTTTGAACATCTACGGGGGATTCCGCAGCCCGTCTCTCGCCCAGTTGATCAGTACGGTGACTCAGAAACTCCAATCGACCGAAGGCCGCGTCCTGGATATCGCCTGCGGCCCCGGCACCTACGGCCGGCGGATCGCGTCACCGTCGAGAGAAGTGATCGGAATCGACGTATCCATGGGAATGCTCAGGCAAGGCGCGGTTTACGTCGCCAAGGAAGGCATTCCCAACGTGCATTTTGCCCGGGCCAGAGTGGAAGCCCTGCCATTCGAAGGCGGCCTTTTCGACGCCGTCATCTGTTCTGGCTCGCTTCATCTCTTTGCGGATACCGTGGTTGCTCTGCGCGAGATGGCTCGCGTCATGAAGCCGGCGGCTATTCTTTCCGTTTTCACTTTCGGCGCAGGCAGCGGAGGCATCCTGAAGTTTCGCACTGTGCGTGAGCGGAGCCGCAGGAAGCACGGGCTCCATGTATTCGAGCTTGCTGAGATGGAGCGGTACTTGACCGCTTCCGGCTTCAAGGACTTCCAGCCCGAAATGCGCGGCTCCATTTTGACGTTCAGCGCCCGCAAGACGCGCTAACAATTTTCCTCGTTCAACGCTTCTGAATCACTCTCGCGATTCGCTCAAAGGCCCAGTCAATCTCCGGGCGCGTGATGATGAGCGGGGGCGCGATGCGAATCACCCGGTCATGCGTCTCCTTGCACAAAATTCCTTCGTCCTTGAGCGCCTCGCAGTACGGACGCGCCAGGCTATGGAGTTCGATGCCGATCCACAAGCCTTTGCCGCGCACTTCTTTCAAGTCGGGGCTGCGCAGGGTTTCGAGCAGGGTCAGGAAGTAAGTGCCCAGTTCGGCGGAACGTTCCACCATTTTCTCTTCGACGAGAACGCGCAGCGCGGTTCGCGCGATGGCGCAACCCATCGGATTGCCGCCGAAAGTGCTGCCATGGTCGCCGGGTCTGTACACGCCAAGAATCTCTTGCGACGCAAGTATTGCCGAGACCGGATAGAAGCCGCCGGCCAGTGCCTTGCCCACAATCAACACATCGGGCGTGATGCCTTCGTGCATGTAGGCGAAGAGCTTGCCGGTTCGTCCGAGGCCGGACTGAATTTCGTCCGCCATCAGCAGCACGCGATTCTCGCGGCAGATTCCCGCAGCCTCGCGCAGAAACCCCACAGGCGGAATGACGATTCCGGCCTCGCCTTGAATGGGCTCGACCAGGAAGGCGCAGGTGTTGGGAGTGATGGCTTCGCGTAGAGCGCTCGCATCGCCGAAGGGAATGACTTTGAACCCCGGAGTAAACGGGCCGAAGCCATCGCGATATTGTTCGTCGGTCGAGAAACCGACGATGGTGACGGTGCGTCCATGAAAATTATTGGCGCAGACAATAATCTCGGCCTTGTCCTCGGGAATACCCTTGATTTTGTAGCCCCACTTGCGAGCCGTCTTGATCGCCGTTTCGACAGCCTCGGCGCCCGAGTTCATGGGGAGCGCCATGTCGAAGCCGGTCAAGTCGTGAAGTTCTTTGTAGAGCAGCGGGAGTTGCTCATTGCGGAATGCGCGCGAGGTAAGCGTGACTTTCCGCGCCTGCTCGATGAGAGTTTGCAGAATCTTGGGATGACAATGCCCTTGATTCACCGCGGAATACGCCGCCAGGCAGTCGAGGTAACGCTTCCCTTCGACGTCATACACCCAGACGCCTTCCGCGCGCTCAATCACCACGTCGAGCGGATGATAGTTATGAGCTCCGTATAGGTTTTCGAGTTCTACGAAGTAATCGGTGCGCTTGGATTTTTCTATTAGTTCGGTGGTCATAAGGTCCTTTCACTCCGGTGCGACAAGTGCTAACGCCTATTCGGTCACGCAGTCATCGGCGGACTTTGCGCTTCCGCCGCCAACCGGCGGACATTCCTCAGGAGGTACCACAAGATCAGTAGGCTTATTCCGAGAAGGGCGATTGTTCCGGGGTGCATGCCGTTGAGAAGGCCAAGCAGCGAAGTGAGTATCGCCCACCCGGTGGCGACGTACAGTAGCATGACAATTCGGTGCGATGAACTCTGTAGCAGTACTGGAAGACGAAAGCCAACATACAGAAACGCCAGGTCCAAGCAAACGCCCACGATTCCAAATACCGCGGCAAGAATCGATGCTGGAGAAATCCCAGCCCGTAGATGGGCCGCCAAATCTGGGAGTCCAATGAAAAGGCTTGCGAGCCCACTCAATATGAAATAGGCGCGCAAACTCGTGACCGTTTCTTTCATCGCCATTCGCTTTCCTCTGTGACCGCGCTCGAACGCGGCAGATGTATAGCGGTCCAGAAACTGCTCTTGCTCCCTACCACCAAGCACTCCCCGCCGCCGGCTCCTTCTCCAACAGCATGGTCAGCAGCGCCATCCGCACGTAGAGCCCGTTCATGGCCTGGCGGAAATACATGGCTCGCGGATCGGCATCGACTGACTTATCCAACTCGACCGTACGCGGCAACGGATGAAGGATGAGCGCGTCCGGCTTCATGCGCTGCACCACTTTCGAATCGATGGCATAACGCCGGAGCCCGTCGCTTCCTCGGCCAGCAATATCCCGCACTCGCTCGGGCCGGATTCGCGTCTGGTAGACCACATCCACTTCGCCAATCACCCGGTCAATATCCGACTCCAGTTCGTAGCGGACGCCATGCTCGTCGAGATAGTCCAGGATATCCTGCTTCATCTGGAGCTGCGGCGGGCTGACGAAGAACATCTTCACCCGTTCAAACTTGGCCAGTAGATACGCCAGCGATCGCGCCGTGCGCCCCCGGTCCAACTCGCCAATGATGGCCACGCTGAGCCCATCCAGCGGACGCTGCCTGTAAATAGTGTACAGGTCGAGCAGAGCCTGGGTCGGATGCTGCCCGCCATTGCCATCTCCGGCATTGATCACCGGCACGAGCGAGACTTCTGCAGCCCGCCGAGCACCGTCATCGGCGCTGTGCCGGATCACAATCACATCCGAATAGCCGCTGATGATGCGGATGGAATCCTCCACCTGCTCGCCTTCGATCTCGGAAGAAAACGCACCCGCTTGCTCGGTCGACAAAACCCGGCCGCCCAGGCGATGCATGGCGGCTTCGAACGAGAGCCGGGTGCGGGTCGAAGGCGCATAAAAAAGCGCGGTCATGATGCGGTTCTGGTAGTCGAGAGTGCCTCCGCGGGCCACTACGTGCTCCATGCCCCGCGAGCGCGCGAATAATTCCATGAGCAGCGGGACGGTGAATTGCTGCGACTCGATGACGTGCTTCAAGGGCGTGCGACGCAGCGGCGATTCCGAAGCAGGAGGCTGGCTTGGCTTGAGAGCGGTGATCGTCGGCTCTGGCATTAGTGTCCTCCCACGGGAAACTCAATGACTGCGTTACGCTCGATTTCCACGCGGTCGCGATCGGAGAAGATGTGCGTGCCGGCAGTTCCAGTGTCGGACGAACCAGTGTCGGACGAACCCGCGACCGCCCGGCACAGATTCTCGCAAGAGGTAATGATAGCCTCCTTGCCGCCCCGGCGCAGAAAGCGCAGCACGGATTCGATTTTCGGTCCCATGTTTCCGGGAGGAAAATGACCAGCCAAGGCGTACTCTTCCAACTCCGCCGCTACGACGCGCCCGAGCGGACGCTGCGTGGGTTTCTTGTAGTCCAGCCACACGCAGTCGGTGTCGGTAGAAATAACAAATAGATCTGCGCCGAGGCGTGAAGCCAGCCACGCCGAGGCGCGATCCTTGTCGATGACCGCCTCGACGCCTTGCAATCTCCCGTTATTCCATACCACGGGAATCCCGCCGCCTCCGCAAGCGATGACCAGCACGCCCTGCTCGACCAGACCGCGAATGACTTCCAGTTCAATAATGTCAATCGGCTCGGGAGACGGAACCACCCGGCGATAGCCGCGGGCCGCATCCTCCACAATCTCCCATCCGAAAAGGCGTTTGCGTTCCTCGGCGTCGGCCCGCGAATAGAACGGACCGATGGGCTTGCTGGGCTGCTTCATCGAGGGATCGTCTGCCGACACCAGGCACTGGGTGAGAACCGTCGCCACCGCCACGTGCAGACCGACGAGTTGCAGTTCGGTTTCGAGCGATTGCTGGAGAAGATATCCGATCTCACCCTGGGTAGAGGCGCCGCAAACGTCCAGCGGATGGCCGGGAACCTGGCTCGCGCCCCGTTCCGAGCGCAGCAGCGCGGCCCCAACTTGCGGGCCGTTGCCATGCGTGAGCACGACGCGGTAACCGGCGCGAATCAAGCCGACGATCTGGGCCGCGGTCCGCTGCGCGTTTGCCCGTTGCTCGGCTATGGTTCCTGCTTCGCCCGCGCGAATCAGGGAGTTCCCGCCAACGGCAAGGAGGAGAGTTTTCATAAGTAGTGAATAGGGGCTAGTCGCTAGCAGCTGGTAGCTAGGAGCCGGGATTGTTTTGCTAGCCCCTAGCTACCAGGCCCTAGCTACTGCTCTTCGGTCTTGGCCGACCATGCACGTAGCCCGGTCAGCAGGCGCCCGACTTCGTCTACTCTTGACAGCAATTCGGCGCAAGATTCCTCGGTTGTATAACGCAAATTCTTTGCGATCTCGATTTGCGTTTCAATCTCTGCCAACGAACCCCTCGCCACACCCACGAATTGATGGAGTTCCTTTCGCGAATTCCGCCCGTATCCTTCCGCGAGATTGCTTGGAACCGAGACGGCTGCCCGCCTGAGCTCACTTACTAATCCGTACAGCTCATCCTTTGGAAAGTCCCGGGTAATTCGGTAGATCTCGGTCACCAGTTCCATCGCCTTCTGCCAGGCGACAAGACCTCGATGCCCACGCGTGTTCACGACACCTGTCACCTGATTCTCCCAGCTCCCGGCGACTAGCTGCTACACGTGCACCAATTCCTGCAACTCGACCAGGCTGGGTAATTTGACGAACTCGCCTTTCATCAATTCCAGCATGATCGCCTTTTGGGCGTGCAGACGGTTCTCCGCCTGCTGAAATACCAGCGACCGTGGCGAGTCGATGACCTCGTTGGTGACTTCATCGCCGCGGTGCGCAGGCAGGCAATGCAGAAAGATCGCATCTGGCTTCGCCCGGCCAAACAGAGCCGCATTGACCTGATACGGGACAAAGATCTGCTTCCGCTTCTCCGCTTCCGACTCTTGCCCCATGCTGGCCCAAATATCGGTGTAAATCACGTCAGCGCCCGAGGCCGCCTCGTCAGGGTCGTTCGTGACGGTGCAGGTGCCGCCCGTCTCGGCGCCACGCTCGCGAGCCCACTCCAGCGACTTCGCGTCGAGTTCGTATCCTGGAGGTGTAGCCAGCCAAACATGCGCGCCCACCTGGGCTCCGGTAAAGGCGAGGGAGCGTGCGACGTTATTGCCGTCGCCTATAAACGCGACCTTCAAGCCCTCCAGATGGCCTTTCGCCTCCCAGATGGTGAGGTAATCGGCCATCGCCTGGCAGGGATGGCTGTAGTCGGTAAGCCCGTTGATGATCGGAATGCTGGCAAACTGCGCCATCTGCTCAACGATTTCGTGGGAGAAGGTGCGAATCATGATGCCCTGCACCATCCGTTCCAGGTTCTTAGCCACGTCGTACACCGATTCGCGTTTGCCCAGATTGATCTCGGCAGGAGACAGGTAAAGCGAGAAGCCGCCCAGTTGCTGAATGCCGACATCAAAAGTGACCCGAGTGCGTAAAGAAGGCTTCTCAAAGATCATGGCCAGCGTCTGGCGCCGGAGCGCCCCGCCGTAGGCGGTCGGATGAGCCTTGACTTGACGGCCCAGCGTGAGCAGGTACTGGATGTCCGAGGGCGAGAAATCTCGAATCGAGAGGAAGTCTTTGCTATTCATTTTCCGCCTCCTGCCAGGGCCGGCTCGTGCTCGCGCGCGAACTTGGCAAGCGTTTCGGTCAGGCCGGGCTTGGTGAGTTCTTCGACTTCATAGGTCACGCGTAAATTAGGACGATCGAGTTTGATCACCCGCGCGAGGTTAATGGGAGTGGCGATGAGAACCAGGTCGCACGGGGTGCGGCGGATGGTCTCCTCGAGTTCGTGTCTTTGGATCGCGCTGTAACCCATGGCGGGCAGGAGGTTCGTCAGGTGCCCATAACGCTCGTAGGTGCCGCGGATCGATCCCACGGCATAAGGCCGCGGGTCGACCAATTCCGCCGCCCCATATTGCCGAGCCGCGACCACGCCGGCACCGTAGGGCATCTCTCCGTGAGTAAGCGTGGGGCCGTCCTCCACCACCAGTACGCGCTGTCCCTTCACCAGTTGGGGATCGGGTACCGATACTCGGCACGCCATTTCAAAAACAACCGCCTTGGGATTATTAAGCTTTATGTTCTGGCGAACCGTCTCAATGTTGTGCGGCTCGGCGGTATCGACCTTGTTGATCACGATCGCATCCGCGCGCCGCAGATTGACTTCACCGGGGAAGTACGACAGTTCGTGCCCCGGACGATGCGGGTCCACAACCACGATTTCCAAATCGGAGGCATAGAACGACGTGTCGTTGTTGCCGCCGTCCCACAAAATGACGTCCGCTTCCTTCTCCGCTTGGCGGAGGATCTTTTCGTAGTCCACTCCCGCATACACCACGGTCCCTCGGCTGATGTGCGGCTCATACTCTTCGCGCTCCTCGATGGTGCATTGCTGCAGGTCGAGGTCCTCCATGGTGGCGAAGCGTTGGACAGCCTGAGCCGCAAGATCGCCGTAAGGCATGGGGTGCCGAATGACCACTGGCTTTCGCCCCAGCCGGCGCAATTCTCCGGCCACCAGGCGCGAGACCGGGCTTTTGCCGCATCCCGTTCGCACCGCGCATACGGAAACGACTGGGACCGACGACCTGATCTGCGTGTGCTCGGTTCCCAAAAGCCAGAAATCGGCGTCCGCAGCCACCGCGCGAGAGGCAAGATGCATCAGGGTCTGGTGGGAAACGTCGCTGTAGGAAAACACCACCGCGCCAATCTCATACTCAGCGACCAGCTTCTCGATATCTTTCTCTTCGAAGATAGGAATGCCATTCGGATAGAAGCGTCCGGCAAGCTCCGGAGGATAGCGGCGCCCCGCAATATCGGGGATTTGAGTGGCCGTGAATGCGACCACCTGGTAGTCGGGATTATTGCGGAATAGAACGTTAAAATTGTGGAAGTCCCTGCCTGCCGCGCCAAGAATCAAGACCTTCTTCATGGATGTCCCCTCGGTATCCCCTCGGACTGAAAATCGTTACTTTCCATCTTCTCGCTCGGTCGGCGTTGGCGGCTGTACCATCCGTCACAGCTAGGGGTGACTTTTGTCTCAACCAGAGCCGCCTTTGAGACGTGGCTGGAACTCCGGCCCTGCCTTATGTGATGTAGATCACAGCAGGTTCACACCGCAAGACTCAGAATAAAGGCCTCGGACGCAATGAGTTCCGAGCCACGAGGACGCGTTATGATGGACATCGAGGAAAAACGGGAAACTGGTGGCAGCTTGATGTTCCTGGCGCTGGCGGTATGGCTCGCGGACCTGCTCGTGGTCTTCTTTCTGCCGTCCGGCATTAAGTTTGGGCACTATGGAGCGTTCCTCGGCATCATCATCGCGCTGGGCGTGCTGGGACTGGTTCTGCTGATCGTCGGCTATAAGGTGCGGGGCAAGTCCAGCGCAGAGTAGTCATTTCAGCTCCCGGCTCGGTGGAAGTTAATTGCCGGGGAGATGCCGTCTACGCGAACCCATTCCCCGCAATCGGAAGTTGCGGAATCTACTGCTGCTGTTGTTGCTCGTGTTCCATGCGCAAGCCGGATCGCGCAAGCGCGGGGCGGGAGTGGATGACGAGGCTGGGAGCAGGCTCTTCCGGCAGCGGAGCGTCCGCCGAACTCACCGTAACGGCAACGCTCAGTTTGCTTTGCGCCTCGCCCTTATATACACCACGGGTGGGCGGAACGTCGGCGTAGTCGCGACCAATAGCCACGCGAATATGGCGGTCGGCGCCGATCAGGTTGTTGGTCGGGTCGAATGCAACCCAGCCCAGGCGCGGGACCAGGGCCTCAACCCAGGCGTGCGACGCTCCTTCCAGGGAGCGATCCTTCTCTTCCTCGGCATCGCGGTGAAACAGGTAGCCGCTCACATAGCGGCAGGGGACGCGGAGTGGACGCACCAGCGCGATCATGATGTGAGCGAAGTCCTGGCACACTCCCTGGCGCGTTCTTAGCGCTTCGTCAATGGGCGAGTCCACCTTGGTGCTGCTGGGCACGTACGCAAACAGCCTGTAGATGCCTTCGTTCAATTCCGTCAGCAACTCGAGGGGACTGCCGCGCCGTTCGCACCTCAGTTCCGCCGCCAGGTGTCCGAGCGCCGCGCTGGACCGGGCAAACTCGCTCGGCAACAACATTTCCCAGTAGTCGTCAGCCGCAGTCAAGGCGTCCAGGTCGGCCCAGTCTCCCGCTTCAGACTTACGCGGGGCAGGAGTGGGCTGGACTTCTACCGTGGAGTGGGCCGTGATTTTGACCTCGGTATGCGATCCGGCAATGTCGAAGTGATGCACCGTGTTCCCGGAGAAATCGCGATATTGAGTGATATTGGCGGCAGGGCTCACGTCGAGACGAAAGCTGAGGCAGCGCTGCGGCGCTTCGCTTCGCGGATGCATGCGCACTTCCATTACGCTCTCGCGCACCGCGGGCTCGTAGAGGAAAGTGGTCGTGTGCCGCACTGAGTAGATCAAAGATGCCCCTCTTTATTTAGTCATTGAAACATTGAGGCATTGAATCATTGAAAACCTAACAAGACTAATGACTAAATGATTCAATGTCTAGATGATTCAATGACTAAATGATTCAATGATTCAATGTTTTACGACGCCAGCGCCGATTCCACCGGATAGTCGAAATAAATCTGGTGGATGGAGCTGTGGACCTGCGCACACTGCCAGCGGATGTCGTTCACAAAAGCGTTGGCCCCAGAAGCCATGATCTCGTCGATCTGGCTGAAGCTGAGAGTCGCGCGCAGCCGCCCCGCCAGACGAACCGCTTGCTCCGCCTTTCGGTCCGTCAATTCACCGATCGCGGTCAAGGAGGCATGCACCCGGTCAGCCGAGAAGCGCACCGAATGCGGGAAACTGGGGTTCAGCAGAAGAAACTCAGCCACCCGCAGCGGCCGCAGTTCCGCCGTGTACGTTTTGCAATAAGCTTCAAACGCCGCGCAGGATTTCAGCAGTCCCACCCACTCCAGATACTCTTCACTCTCCACCGCCTGGTCCAGAGAATTGTGCAACCAGGTGAAATGCGTGCCGATCAGCCTTGCCAGCGCATCCGTGCGTTCGACGAAGCGCCCTAACTGGATGTATTGCCAGCCCTCGCCATGGGCCATGGTGGAGTCGGTCAGGCCTTGAAACAGGTGCGCGCCTTCCTGCACCGCCCGAAAAAACACATGGGAGTGCAGCAGCCAGGCCTCGCTCGACGTCGTGCCGTTCACCTGCAGATAAAGCCGATTGAGCTGCTCCCACATTTCTGAGCTGCACTGCTCCCGGACCTGCCGCAAGTTCTCACGTGCTGCCGCGATACAGGAAATGATGGATGAGGGATTGGTTTTGTCCAAGGCGAGAATGTGCGAGAGAGTTGGAGCGTCGATTTTGCCATCCTCGGGAGCCGGCGCCTGCGAAGCTTCGAGCAGCCGCAGCCAGCGTCCCTCACTCGCCTCCGGGGACTGGTCCAGACGCAACTGAGAATCCACGTCCAGCAGACGGGCGGTGTGTACAGCCCGTTCCAGGTAGCGGCTCATCCAATACAGACTCTCCGCTACTCGCGAGAGCATGGTAGTTTCCCGGCGTTGATTCATGCGCGCAGCACCCAGGTATCTTTGCTGCCTCCACCTTGCGAGGAGTTGACCACGAGCGAGCCTCGACGCAACGCCACCCGCGTCAGTCCTCCAGGCACGAGCGTAACCGTGTCGCCATAAAGAATGTACGGACGCAGATCGACGTGACGGGCTTGGGCTTCTCCGTCGAGGAAACACGGCGCCCGCGAAAGACTCAACGTCGGCTGCGCGATGTAGTTCCGCGGCTCGGCTTGGATCTTCTGGCGGAAGTCTTCCCTCTGCTCGGCGGTGCTGTGCGGGCCAATCAGCATCCCGTAACCGCCGGACTCGCCGACCGCCTTCACCACCAACTCATCCAGATGCTCCAGCACATAACTCCTTTGCGAGCGATCGGTGAGCAGATAGGTCTGCACATTCGCCAGGATGGGATCTTCTCCCAGGTAGTAGCGAATGATCGCGGGCACGTAAGCGTAAAGAGCCTTGTCGTCGGCAATGCCAGTGCCGATAGCGTTGGCCAGCATGACATTGCCGGCGCGATAAGCGTTGAACAATCCCGGCACGCCCAGGCCGGAGTCGCGCCGGAAGCAGAGCGGATCGAGAAAATCGTCATCCACCCGCCGATAGATCACGTCCACGCGCCGCAGCCCGGCCGTGGTGCGCATATAGACGACGTTATCGTGCACCAGCAGGTCCCGGCCTTCGACTAGCTCAATGCCCATCTGCTGCGCCAGGAAAGTGTGTTCAAAGTACGCTGAATTGAATACCCCAGGCGTCAGCAGCACCACCGTCGGCTCGTGCCGGCTGGAGGAGTTCGGCGGGCTCAGCGCGCGCAGAGTTCCAAGCAGCGCCTGAGCATAGTGATCGACCGGACAAACGCCGTAATCGCGGAACAGCGTAGGGAAAACTTTCTTCAGCACCTTGCGATTCGCCAGCATGTAGGAGACGCCGCTCGGCACCCGAAGATTATCTTCCAGCACGGCAAAGCTCCCGTCCGGAAGCCTCACCAGGTCGGTGCCGCAAACGCTGACGTAAATCCCCCGAGGCACGGTCAGGCCGCGCATTTCACGCCGGAAGTGGCGGCAACTGTAGACCAGTTCGCGGGGCACGACGCCGTCCGCCAGGATTCTTCCGCGGTGGTAGACGTCCTCCAGAAACAGATTCAATGCCGCGATTCTCTGGGTGAGCCCAGTCTCGATCTGGCGCCACTCGTGGTTGGGGATGATCCGCGGCAAAAGGTCGTTGGGAAAAACGCGCTCCGTACCCTCCTCGTTCCCGTACACCGTGAACGTGATCCCCTGATGCAGAAACGACAAGTCCGCCGCTTGCTGGCTCTTGCGCATTTCCTCGGGAGGCAGTCCCAGAAGCGTTTGAAACAGGGCCTGATAGTGCTGCCGTGGGAGGCCCGGAGCCTCGAACATTTCATCGTAGGCGGCGTCGAACTGGTAATTCCGGAATGGAGGACGGAACAGCGCGTGGGCGGACTCCGTCATGGCCACGGGGTGTAGCATTCTTCGGGTTCGAGTTCGGCTCTGCTGCACTCACAGGACTGTAGGTGACGACCGGAACCCAAGTCCAATCAAAATTGTTTATGTTAACGATTCGGTTTTCGGACGTAATGCAGACTCCTTAACTCGTTACTGAACTTGAACCGTAGCCGTTAACTTGATGTCATCTGACGAACTCCCAATCATGACACTCACCGGTTCGGCTTCGACCTTGAAGCCCGGAAGTTTCTCGTCCCAGAAGGCGAGATCCGAAGCCTTAAGCGGAAGCTGAACGGTCTTCGTCTCATTCGGTTTGAGAGTCACGCGCTGGAAGCCTTTCAACTCTTCGCGCGGTCGCTCAACCTCTGAGTGCAGATGCTTGACATAAAGCTGGACTACTTCGTCACCGGTCCGGCTGCCGGTATTGGTCACGTCGATACTGACCGTGACCGCGCCATCCCTTGGCAGCTCTGCAGAGCTGGTCCTGAGGTTGGCATAGCGAAAGGTTGTATAACTCAACCCATAGCCAAAGGAATAGAGCGGATCTCCTTTGAAGTACATGTAAGTGCGGCCGTGGCGGATGTTGTAATCCATCATGGGCGGCAACTGATCGAGGGATTTTGGCCACGTCTCCACCAGATGTCCGCCGGGGTTGTAATCGCCAAAGAGAACCTCCGCCAGAGCCGAGCCTTCATCCTGCGAGGAGTGCGTCATATGCAAGATCGCGGGAATGTTGGCCTGGGTCCAGTTGATGGCAAATGGAAAGCTGGAGACGAGTATCACGATGGTCTTCGGGTTCGCAGCGTAGACCCGCTTCACCAACTGCTCCTGCGCAAGATCGATACTTTTGCGATCGCGCCCTTCGCGCCCATCGCTGGGCACGGCGCATGGGAGCGTGCCGCCGCCGTCGGATGGCGAATAGTGCCAGGCATGCTCCATATCTGGGCCGCAGGTCGGGTCGTTGCCAATCACGACAACGGCGACATCGGAGGCGCGCGCAGCCTCGACCGCGGCGTTGCCGTTTTCATCCGCGGCATAGTTGACCTTGACGCCGGGCCCGACTTCATCGTTGATTCCCTGGAGCGGCGTAGTGGCATAAGGTGGCGTACCGCCGTACCAGTCCCAGTGAACGGAATCGGCAAGCGGCCCGATCACAGCAATCGACTTGATCGTGTCTCTGTGGAGAGGCAGAAGAGCATTCGCATTCTTCAGCAGCACCACCGATTCAAGCGCCATGCGTTTCGACACCGCCCGATCCTTGTCGGTGTTCCAAGGTTCCGGCGAATCCTTGATCTTCGAATAAGGGACCATCTCCGGCGGATCAAGCAATCCCAGGCGAATGGTGACTCGAAACTTGGGCCGCAGCAGCGCGTCGATCTCAGCTTCGGTGATCGAACCATCCTTCAAGGCGGCCTTCGTTTCTTCCCGATAAGTATCGAGAAACTGATTAATGCCCGCTTTGAGGCAAGCGACGACCGCGGCCTTCTGATCGGGAAAAAGCTTGCGCGGATCGACCAGCAGCTTGACCGCTCCTCCGTCGCTCGATAGCACGTCCACGCCCCATTGTTTTTGGACGATACTCTTGAGGATTGGATTGATGGCCATGGTGACCCCATTCCACGCATTGTAAGAAGCCATGACCGCCTTAGCGCCTCCGTCGAGGAAGCCCATGCGGAAGGGCACGGAATAATACTCCCAGAAGAGGCGCTCGTCGAAGTCGGAAGACGAACTGCCGCGGTAGTTCTCGTTGCTGTTGGCCAGAAAATGCTTGAGCAAAGCGCCCGCCTGCCAATACTTCGGGTCGTCGCCCTGGAGCCCCTTGATGAAGGCGACAGCCATCGTCCCGTTGAAGAATGGGTCTTCCCCATAAACTTCTTCGCTGCGCCCCCAACGCGGATCGCGAGCAAGATCCGATTGCGGCCCCCAAAGCATCAGGATCTGCCGATCGTACTTCTCCGTCTGCGTAATGAATCGCGCCTCGTAGCCCTCGACCCCTGCCGCTTGACGAACCAGCTCGGGGTCCCACGACTCTCCCATGCCCGGAGGCTGAGGGAATTGCGTGGTCGTGATGACCGAGCGGTTTCTTTGGCCTCCGCCGCGCTGGACAACTCCGTGGATGCCTTCCGAATTGCCAAAGTTCTTGACGCCAAGGCGCGGCACTCCAGTCCGCGTCCCCAGACAATCGATCTTCTCGTCGATGGTCATGAGCGAGAGAAGGTTGTCGATTCTCTTCTCCATGGGCAGCGCCGGATCGTTGAACGGGTAAGAGTGCGGTTGCGCAAGAGCCGCAGCGAGCCCGAGAACCAGAAAGCTGAATGTGCTGGCAAGTCGTAGCTTCATCATGGACGGTCACCTTCTCAACTCTTCAACAGTGTCGCCGGTCTCGATTGGAAATCGCCCGAGAGCCGACTCTACAAACGCAGTAAGGCTATCATGCCCGGCGTCGCGCCAGTGAGTGCCGGATTGCCCGTGGCTTGGGCATAATGTTCATGAGAAAGAAGCAATCTCAGGATCACTCGTCCGGCCAAGCGGCCGAAAAAGCTTGTAACCCGCTCCTTCCAACCCCGTAATAGATAGTAGAGAAGCTCATGGATCTGCTTCAGCGGTTTGCGCTCGGCGAGATCGACGCTTTCGAGACCTTGGTGCGGCAGTTCCAAGGCGAGATCTACGCCTGGATCGTGCGCATCGTGCGCGATCGCGGCATCGCGGAGGACCTGACCGTGGAGACTCTCTGGCGCATCTACCGGGCGCATCAACAGTTCCGGCCCGATGGAAACTTCGCGGCGTGGGCGAGGCGGATCGCCACCAACCTGGCGCTCGACCATCTCCGGCGCAAGCGTCCAGAGCAGAGTCTGCTCGTAGAGCCCGCCGGAGCGCCTCAGCCCGATCGTCTTCTCCAGCAGGAGACGCGGGAAAAGATTCGGCAGGCATTTCGCCGCTTGCCGGCGAAGCTGCAAGTGGCGGCGACGTTGGCTCTGGTGGAAGAGCAGCCCTACGACGAAATTGCGGATGCCTTAGGGACATCGGTAGGCGCCGTAAAGCTGCGTGTTTTCCGCGCGGTCCGCATCCTGCGCAAACAGCTGAACCGCCTCGGAGTCAGGCCCGGAGTTGAAGGACATGATTGAAAGGACGTGAGGGTAAAGAAATGAACGAACAAGAAGACCGGCAGATTCGCGAAGCTTTGAAGCAATCGTTTCCACCAATCAGCACTGAACTCGGCCGGGACCTGTGGCCGGCCGTGCTGCGCAAACTCGACACTCGCCCCGTCCGCGTTCCCTGGTACGACTGGGCGTTGATCGGCTTCAGCGCCAGCGTGTTTCTGGTCTCGCCGCAACTGGTTCTCGTGTTCGCGTACCACCTGTAGCTCTAGTAAGGAGGCTTTATGAACAATCATCCGTACTTGCGCGCCTACATGGCGGGAATCTCGGTGCCCACGCCGCTTCTGCTGGTTGCGCTGACGCTGTTCTTCCTCGCCCGCTTCGTCTATGACATTCCCGTCCCCATGGAGCGGGTCATCATTTTCCCCATGGCCATCGTCCCCAATCTGTTCGGCGTCTGGAACATGCTGCACCTGGCTTCGCGCTCGCGCACTCACCTGCCGCTCGGGATTCACGGCGCGATTCTTCCCTTCATCATCGGGCCGGCGGGGTTCTTTCTCGGCCGTTGCCTGGGTTTTCTGAAGACGGCAGGCCACGGTTTCAGTTATTTCGGTGTCGTGTACGTTCCCTACGCGTATGTGGCGTTATTTTCCCCGGTGGCGTTGATCGTCTATTACCTGGTTTGGAAATACCTGATCGGATTCTTCAATCAAGTGGCAGGAATCGCAGAGTAGTGAGAATTCTAAGTGAAATATATTAGGAGGACCTATGACAAACGAACAGTCTGGAAGCGTCTCGACGATCGCGCACGGCGATCACTGGCCAACCGCGGTAGCTTCGCTGGCAGTAGGTGCGGCGTTCTTCTCCTTGTGGTTCTGGCTGCTGCCGCAGTGGCTCGGGTTCCGGGTAGAACTGGCGGGCGCGGCACACTGGCGATGGCTGGCCGCGCTTCCCTCGGTGCTGGGATTCGCCGTTGCTCTGCGCTGCGTCTGGGACTTCGGCTGGACCGGACACGGCACACCGGCCCCGATGGTTCCGCCGAAAAGATTGGTAGTGGTGGGTTTCTACCGCTACGTGCGCAACCCCATGTATGTGGGCTTCGCAGCCGGCTGGATCGGGTTGTGGGTAGTGTTTGGTCACGCCGACCTGGCAGCAATTGCGGCGGTCCTGGCGGTTGCCCTCGGCGTACATCTGTTCGTGCTCTTTTACGAGGAGCCAACCCTGCGCAAGAAGTTCGGGGCCGACTACGAAGAGTATTGCCGGAACGTCAGCCGTTGGTGGCCGCGTGTGCGAGCCTGGGACAAGCCGTAATAGGAGTGGAATTGGGAGAATTTGGGCGCGTGAACGCGCCGCTTCGCGTACTCGCGAGGAAACGCCGTCCGAGCGCCCACTTTCCGGCCTCGATGGGCACTTGGATCTGCGCAATCTGTAATTTGATTGGAGAAATGGAGCGGGAGACGGGGATCGAACCCGTGACATCCAGCTTGGGAAGCTGGCGTTCTACCGCTGAACTACTCCCGCTCAACTTCGTTAGACTACCATTCCGCTCTATCCAAAACAACGGTTCCTGTCCACCTGCGGTTGCCTTTCTTCCCCACTCTCCGTAAGATTTTCGCTCGGGACTAGCATCCGAACTCATTCCACATCGCAGGAGCCATGATGTCTACCGATTCCCTTCTCTCGAAAAGCGACTCGCGCCGCAATTTCCTTCGCGCCGGTGCGACCGCGGCGCTGGCCACGGCGGCTTATCCGGCGCTCGGCTCGGCTCGCGCGATCGATCCCGCGCCGGCTGCTGCGCCAGCCGTCTCTGTAACAGATTTCGAGCTCGACGAGATCACGATTGACGTCGCCCAGAAGGGTTTGCAATCGGGCCAGTATTCCTCCCGCTCCCTGACCGAGAAATACCTGGCGCGCATTCAGGAGATCGACAAATCCGGACCCAAAGTAAACTCCGTCATCGAGCTCAACCCCGATGCCCTTCAGATTGCCGACACGCTCGACGAGGAGCGCAAGTCGAAAGGGCCGCGCAGCCCGCTGCATGGAATCCCAATCCTCATCAAAGACAATATCGATACCGGGGATCGCATGCAGACAACAGCGGGTTCTCTGGCGCTCGCGGGATCGCCGTCCCCGACAGACGCCCACGTCGCCGCGCAGTTGCGCAATGCCGGCGCCGTGATCCTGGGCAAAACCAATCTCAGCGAGTGGGCCAACATTCGCTCCAGTCATTCGACCAGCGGATGGAGCGGGCGCGGCGGATTGACTCGAAACCCCTATGCGCTCGACCGCAATCCCTGTGGATCAAGTTCGGGCACTGGGGCGGGCGTATCGGCGAATCTGTGCGTCGCCGGGGTGGGCACCGAGACCGATGGCTCGGTCGTCTGCCCATCTTCTGCGAACGGACTGGCGGGCCTTAAGCCCAGCGTAGGACTCGTCAGCCGCACCGGCATCGTTCCCATCTCGCACAGTCAGGACACCGCCGGTCCGATGGCGCGCACCGTGCGCGATGTCGCCATTCTTCTCGGCGCCATGGCCGGAGCCGATCCCCGAGATTCCGCGACCGCCGATAGTCAACGCAAGCAGTTCCCAGACTACACAAGATTTCTAGATCCCGCAGGACTAAAAGGCGCGCGCCTTGGGGTGGTGCGCAAGTACTTCGGCTTCAACGATGCCGTCGACAAGCTTATGGACTCGCTTCTCGACGAGATGAAGCGTGCCGGCGCCGAGATCGTCGATCCCGCCGACATCCCCACCATTGGCAAGTTCGACGACAGCGAACTGACTGTCTTCCTCTACGAACTCAAGGCCGATCTTGCGGCTTATCTGGCGCGTCGCGGTAATACTTCAGTAAAGAGCCTCAAAGATGTGATCGAGTTCAACGAGCGCAATCGCGGCCGGGAAATGCCCTACTTCGGGCAGGACATTTTTCTAAAATCGGAGCAGAAGGGTCCGCTGACCGAGAAGGAATATCTCGACGCGCTCGCCCTGAATCGTCGCCTCAGCCGCACCGAGGGCATCGACTTCATCATGGACAAGTTGAAACTCGACGCGCTCGTCGCGCCCACGGGAGGCCCCGCCTGGCTCACCGACCTGATCAATGGCGATCACGTCGCCGGAGGCAGTTCGAGCGCCGCCGCCGTCGCCGGCTATCCCAATATCAACGTCACAGCCGGATATCTCTGGGGACTGCCGGTCGGCATCTCTTTCTTCGGACGCTCCTGGAGCGAACCGACGCTGCTCAAGATTGCCTATTCGTTCGAGCAGTTGACGAAGGCACGACAAAAACCGCGCTTCCTGCCAACCATCGATGTCGAAGCGTCCGCCTTGCGGCCTGCGTTGTCAGGGGAATTCGTATCGGGCCCTACTCCACCGTCGCTTTGAAGTTCAGCGATGTGAGCCCCGCCGACGAGGCCGTAATCGTGGCCTTGCCCGCATTCGGGCCAGTCGTGTACTGCGCCGATGCACTACCATTCGAACCGGTGACGACCGGCGTGGCCGCGAAAGTCCCGCCCGCGCCGTTATCCGTGAAGTTTACGGCCACGCCCGGCACGGCAAAGCCATGAGCGTCCGCCACCTTGACCACCAACGCCGCTGCCAGCGGCGTATTCGGCTCCGCCGTCTGGTTGTTCCCAGAAGTAAGGCTCATCTTCGCCGGCGGGCCCACTACACCCGTTTCGCTGAACACAGCGTTGATATAACCCAGACTGGTGCAAGTGATGGTCACCGCGCGCGGCGCGGGGGGAAGTTGGTAACTGTAGGTCACCGTTCCCGCCGAATTCGTCGTCTGGGTTTTGCTGGGGGTGAACACGCCTCCCGCGCCACCGTCCACGCAGGTCACAGATGCTCCGGCCAGCTGATTAGAGGCGTAGGCATCGGTAGCCACCACACTCAACGGTACGGGCAAAACGGTTTTTTCCACGCCTGTCTGGTTATTGCCCGTCACCACCGCGAGCGACGGCAGCAATCCGTACGCGACCAAAGCGGTTTTTCCGCCTACATACACCTTGCCGTTGGAAATGGTTGGCGTTACGAAGCGCACGACGGGAACCAGTTTGTCCCGCAGTTTCAGCGCTTGCGTGCTGTCGTAGAACTCGTGCGCAAGATTGGTCGGATCGAAGGCAAACAGCGTTGGGTTGGCGTGCCGGATCACCCAGAGGATTCCATTGCTGTTCCCATTTGCAGTCATCGAGGTGGAAGCCGGACCGGTGCCGTTAAAGGGAACCGTGGTTTGTGAAACCGGCTCCGGCGTGAGCATCCCGTCGACCAAAGCGAATTGCTTGATGTAGTCCAGGTCTCCGGCCACATACACGCTGTTGTTCCAGTACGTAGGAACTCCGACGAGGACGTTCGGCACAGCCTTGGGGATTTCCTGGATTACGTTGTCGGTATTCGCATTGAATCCCCCCAGGTCGTCGCGGTTGATCAGGTAAAGCGTGCCCTGCTTTCCTCCCGCAACCAGTTCATGCGGATAGAGGCCGGGCTGGTCCGGCAGAATCAGCGGGCCCGACGAACCTAGATCCAAATCTCCCTGCGCGAGTTGCAGTTGGTTATAAGGCGTGAAATAGTCGACGACGCCGAAAACACTCCCGTTCCATCCCATCTTGAGCACGCTGTCGCCAAAATCGTTGCCTCCCACCGGCCCGTCATACGTCCCGTTCGCGGTCGCCACGTAGATGGAGCCGTTCTCATCCACAGCCGGCCCACTTCCGCCTTGCCAGATCGAAGCGCTTCTCCCATCGGGAGTGACCAGGAACGCAGCTTCCTGTTGCAGCGTTTGGGAGTTGTAGGCAAAAAGCCAGCCGTTGTAGGCGTATTCGTCGCAACCGTTGCCGCCAAATCCGATGTAGACAACGCCGTTTTGCAGCAACAGTGCGGGACGCTGCATTTGGTAAACCGGATTGAAAGTCCCGGATCCATTGCTGGACGCCGCCGTCCCCGTAATGATCACCGGCCCTCCCAGCAGTTCGTTGCCCGTGGTGATGTCCAGGGCATGCAGACTGAAACTGCGCACCGCGCTGGTCCCGGTCCCGGTCACCGTCTTGGCCACGACATACAGCGTGGCCTTGCCCGGATCGATCACTGGCGTGCCCATGATTCCGATTTCGGTGTAGGCCGTACCTGTGCAGCCATAGTCGGCAATCGGATCGGGGGTCGCGCCACCGTTCAAGCTCACCGACCACAACGGAGCGGCATTATTGCCCTGCGTGCTGTCGGCATCGAAGGCATACACGGTGTTGTTCTGGGTCGCGACGTAAACCACATTGTGTACCAGGCCGTCGTTCATCAAAACCTGGCTGGCATAAAGCGGCTGGCCGACGATGATGCCGTCGACAGTCTGCGTGAAAAGCTTCCCGAAGCTATTCACGTTGACGTTCGCCGGCGTCAGCAGGGTCTCATTCGCATTCAATCCCGACCGCGTATTATCGTTGTGCTGAGTCAAAACATCGTTCTGACCCCAGGCCAGAGAAAATCCTAGGGAGAGGACGAAGAACATTACGGCCAAGGTTGAAAGCGGCTGTGGGCGAGGCATCCGGCTTGTTCCCCCATCATGATTCATAGTTTCAGGATCCTGATTCTGTAACCCGGTAGAGACGGTTCGGTCAGACATTTTATTCCTCACCACATCGAGATGGAGATCGTCCTCGAAAAAATCGCCCTCGTGAGCGACTATCCTTGAAGGCAAATGCTCAAGTTCTTTACCACAAGTTGTCGCGCTTGGCCAGGCAGCAAATTCAGGGGGGAAGGAGGTCCTGCAAACTCAAAGCATTTTGCCATACCGTCGGCAGGACGGCAACCACCAAATCGTGCCCTTCCAGCATGAGCGGAAACCGCTGAAACCCGCTACCAACGGGGGGTTCCACCAACATGCGTCATAGTTTCCAGCGGGTTGCGGACTGCGGAAAGGTCTTTTCAACAAAACCGAAAACCCGGCTAGGCTGGACGCGGAAGATCGGTTCTTCCATGCCCCGCGGGTCCATCTTGTATTTCTTCTTGTAGGCGGTCGCGATGCGCTCCAAATCCGCTGCATCCTCGACGGGCGCCGCCGTCCCTTCCACGATCACGGCCTCTTCGCCATCGTCGTTCGTAATCGTGCACGCAGGATTCGCGGCGAGATTTTGACCTTTGCGGGATTTACGTCCGGTCGAAAAGAAGAAAGCATCGTCGAGCCACACTCCCCACACCGGCATCACATGCGGACGCCCCTGACGCGCGCGAAGACTCGAGTGAATCGTGGCCAGCCAGAACGTCCGGCAGCTCTTCATCTTTCTCGCAACCCAGGCCCACGGAAGCAGGCCCTTACCCTCTTCAGCTCCAACAATGCCATATCCGGGAGCAAACGGCCGATCCGCCTTCGGTTGCGACTTCGCGGTCGCTGCCGGCGGCCTGGGCGATCGTTTCACCAGACGCTTCGCCATAAAGATCTCAATCCTCCGAACTACTCCTTCAACTCCAGCCCCGCGCAAAAACGGGTGCCCCACTCATCGCGCACTTTGAGATGAGTGGGATTCGCCGCTCGGAACTATTTCTTCGCAAGTTCACCCACCGCCCGATAAGCCTGATCGATGGCGCAGTCGGTGTAGGCGTATGCATCGGCGTCCGCGTTTGCGATGGCCAGCCGCCCAAACGGTTTGCGCGCCACTTGGCAAGGCGTCTCGCCGCCTTCCAGCCAGAACTGGTCGAACAGCGAATTGTATTCGTAGGCGTAGCCGTGCGGCCAGCGGTTGACCGTGATTCCGAGGATGTCGCGCGCCGGTTCGAATCCGCCCGCACCCAGCATCCGCGCCAGTTGCTCGCGGATGTTGCGTTCGTAAGTCTCGAACGTCGTGGTGTAAAGCTGAATACGCCCCAGCCTATGCTGCTCGCGCGCCGGACGCCCCGGCTTGCAGGCTGCCTTCATCATGTGCACCACGATGGGCTCGTCCGGCTTTTTCGTGCATTCATAGCCGCCGATGCTGACCGGAATATCCAGGTTCACGCTGGTGTGGTACATGCCGGGAGCGTAAATCGCGCTCGTGCCCAGCTTCTGAAACGCGCTCCAGTTGCGCAGCAGAACGTTGCTGTAGAGGAGTGGAACTTTCTGCGCCGAAGCCAGCGCCTCCTTCTGCGCATCCGGCAATTCCGGCGCGATATACGGAATCACCACATGCCAGCACGCCAGAATGCAGTTGGCGGCGCGCACCGTCTTGAGCTTGTTCCCCGTAAAGTAGCCGACTTCCACTTCTTTCGCCGACGCCGGATCGCCCCCCGAAACGCCAATATGTTTTACCTTCACCACGGTGCTGTTCAGCCGGATGCGCGTCGAAGAAGACGGTTCGTCAAGCTTCGCGTAATCGGCCTTTGCCAGCACCACGCCGGTGGCCGAGTTCCCCGGAATCGCCGTCGGGATCAGCTTGCGCACCAGCAGTCGCGCGATGGTGGCGTTGCCGTCGGGAAAGTGAAAGAAATATTTCTCCGCTTCGTCGCTGCGGATGCAGTCGCGGTTCATCCCCTTGCCCGGTGCGGGATCGAGCTTGAGGCCGCCGAATCCCGGCATTCCCAGGCCCCAGGCGTCTTGCGCGGAGACCGCATCGATGCCCACGCCGAACAGCGGATGCGGGAACGCCTGCAACAATTTCACGATTTCGCCGCTCGCGCCGATCGTATCGGTCAGATATTTCGCATAGCTCACCCGAGCCAGGCGCGCCTTCTTTTCGTCCGAGCCGAGACCGGGAAAACAGTCCTTCTCCTCCGTGAGCAGGCGCCCAAAATCTTCCTTGGCTTTAGCCGAGAGCGGTGCCTCACGCAGAAAATCCCGCATGTCCCCTTCGCCGCCCTTGTCGGTGAGGCCGCTCTCATCTCCTCCGGTATGCGCCGGATTCGCGACCAGCTTGTCGCTGCCAAACGTTTCCTTGTCGAAGAAAATCCGCGGCCTCAGCCCCAGCGAGCGATAGAGATCCTTGCTCACGTACTTGGGATACGAAGGCACATCGATCCCAAGTTCTTCGATCAGAGCCTTCGAGACTGCGCTGTAGGGCGCCGGACTCTCAATGGAGTAGGTGCCGCCAAACCCAAGAATCGTGCGGCCACCCGCGCGAAACTCGTTGCGCTTGGCGTGGCCGCCAAAGTCATCGTGATTCTCAAGAATCAGGATGCGCGCCTTGTCGCCCCGAGCCTTGCGGAAGAAGTGCGCGGCAGCGAGCCCGCTAATGCCTCCACCCACGATCGCCAAGTCGTAGGATTCGTCCGTGTCCACGGCCTTGGGCGCGTCGTCCCAGAAAGCGCCGTCACGGAGTTTGTGCATGGTTTCGAACGACCCGGCATGACTTCCGCGCAGGCCGCTCTTGCCGGGAGGATAGTAACCGGGAACTTCCTGCGCTTCCAGATCGGCAGCAGCCGCAGCCCACATTTCAGGCGGGATTACGGCCGCTCCCGCCGTGAGTGCGATTCCGTTCAGAAAATCCCGGCGCGTGATCCTCGCGCCCATCCCCAGCGCTCGGTCCCGCTCCCTTTTCACTTCAGATGGCACAAATTCGTCTGACACAAAGCCTCCGGCGAGGCAGTGTATCACTCTTATCCCTCACTTCGCTGCGTCAATGCCCCGTCCCGCCGCCGTTCCCGCGCCAACCCGCTGTATCGAGTCCGGAATCCGCCGTCGCTTCCAGCACTTCATCCCAAAACGAAGTATTCGGGTCGACCGCGGCCACCCCGATTTGGCCTTCCGCCGGAGTGTCGTCTGCCCCGACCCAAGCCACGCGAAACTGTTCCTGCTTGTGCAGTCGGGCAAGAGAAATTATGTCGCCCGCCTTGACCATTCCGTGGATGCCATCCAACAGCGCTCCCCGCCGGCTGATATTGACCGTCATCACCCTTTGATCCAGAGGACGGCCGTGGACGTCCGTCCCCGTGAGCAGCACCGGCAGCTCCAGATCAATCCGTGGATCGCGACGCTTGCCCAGCCGCTGCGCTCGCAAATCGTTCAGAAACTGCTCCTCCGTCAACGACGGCCCCTCGCGAACCAGCTCCAGGAGCGGATCGGGCGATTCCTCATCGAACGCTGCGTCAGGCGCATGATTCGGCGCCGCGTGCGGGCCGTCGTTCTGAACTTCGTTCCGAGCATCTTTCGTGTGTTCTTTCCGGCCTACGAAGATTTTCGGAACCTCGCGATGGCTCGTCAGCCGGATGATCAGTTCCTCCACTCGCACCCGCCGATCGTGCGCTGGCGCTCCCGTGAACTCGACTCCCATTCCCGTTTGCGCATGCGACACCCGCACCACTCCGTCCAGCAGACACTCCCTGTCCATCGCCCGAATACTTAGCAGTACCGGAGTATCGGCGGGAAATGGCGCAGCTGTCTCCAGGTAGCAGGCGCCCGCGCTGATGTCGGTCAGGCGCCAGCGCCGCGAATGAGCCGGCTGCTTGCCCGCCACGCTCGGCTCTTGTCCCGACCGCTGCTCCGCGGCGGGCGCCGGGCTCTCCTCGATCTTCCAATCGGAAGGCGCGTACTCGATTCCCCAGAAGTTGCCGGGAACGTCGAGTTCCAGGCCGATCAGCCAAGTCTCGGGATCGCCGCCCAGTGGAACCACCTCCGCCACCCGCGCTGTCGTGTGCCGCTTCGCCGACACGATCTCCAGCCGGACCTGAAGGCCCTGTTTGAGGCCGCACGGAACGATCAGCCCACATCCGTGCGCGTTCACTAGAGTGGTTTGGCACTGCTCGGAAAAGGGCTGCCCAGCGTCGAGGCTGGTCACAAGCACCGGAACTTCCAGCGGCAGTCGCGTGCTGCGCCGGATCGCGTGCTGTGTCTTCTCCGAGGAGCCCATAGAGTCACCAGGCAAAAGTTCTTCCGCCTGAAAAACCCTGATTCGAGAACCGGAAACGATTTGAAAACCAGGGCCGTTGATTCCGGCAACCATTGCCTGTGAACCATGCTAGATCAGCAGAAAGCCCCAGCCACAAAATTCCGCCGCCCCGGTTTCCAGTTAGGCACTAGGGGAACTCCGATTAAGTCGGATCGCTGTGCAGCTTAGAGGGCATCTGCTTTCCTGTAGAGACGCGGTTTGCCGCGTCTCCGCGGACAAAGCAAGCCCCGCGTCTAACGGGCGGAAGCACTCACGCTGATACAAACCGGGCAGTTACTCCGCTTTGATCGCCGTATCGGGCGCCTGGAAGGCGATCTTGTGACTACCGTCGCAGAAAGGCCGGTTGGCGGATGCGCCGCAGCGGCAAAGGGAAAAGGCCGTCTTGCCCGTCAGATCGTACTTGTTGCCATCGGCGTCCACCATTTCGATCACGCCATTGGGATCGTCCACGCGCAGGGAACCATTCTTGCGCACCGTAATCGTGACTTGCGCCATGAAACCTCCGATGAAGATGAATACTTCTCAAACTATCGCACAGCAAAGAAAGTAGCCAGTACTCAGTACCCAGTTAAAGGCGCAATTCGGAAAATGGCGGCGGGTACCTATTCTGCACTGAGTGCTGGGTACTGGCAACTGGCAACTGGCTACCGCCACCGGTCCACCGCTTCCCACCACAGCATTTTCGACCACTCGCCAAGTGTGGTTTTCGCCCATTCTCGATTTGTCCACCACGCTGCGCCGAAATGCGCTGGATCTCGAGCCGCAGCCACGTTGAACTGGTACTGGCGCAGGCGATGGCGAAAGATCGCCAGGGCGCGGCGAGTGTGATAGTCGGAGGTCACGATCAGCACCCGATGCGCGCCCATCGACTGCAGGCATCGGCTCACATCGTCGGCCTCAGCTCGCGTCGAGAACCCGGTGATCGGACACACCGCGATCCGGTTTCCCTCCGCCAGGCCGTTCACGTATCTCTGCGCAATCTCGATCAGCCGCTGATCGTAGATCAGATCGCGCGTTTCAACATTCAGCAGCACGCGCGGCGCCACACCCTGACGCAATAGTTCCAGAGCGTGGGCCGGGCGGACGTTGGTCTCCCCCGCCAGCGCCACGATGGCGTCAGACTTTTCAGGCTCGTCCACCACCAGAAAACGCGCCGCCTGGCTCGCGAGCGCCACCAGGATCAGGACCACGATGAGTAGGCGTAAGAATCGCATCTGAGACGCATGTTACTGCACTCGCATACTGCTTAAGAATGTCTGGCAAAACCTCATTTCTTCAGCAACCCGTGGGAAGGGTCGGAGCATCCCTAACGGACGGGAGTTTCCCAATGGCCATCGAACTCTTTGACGGGTTGTGGAAACTGGTCGAACCGTTTATCCCAATCGCCAAGGCGAAGCCCAAGGGGGAAGACCGCGCTTGGCGGACAGAGCATGCCTCACGGGCATTGTATTCGTTCTGCGCAGTGGGATTGCCGACACCGGCCTCATCCGGCTGAATCCGACGGCATTTTGCGGCGAGCTGCCACTGGAGTCTTCCACAACTTTAGCGAAATCTTCGGACTAACAGGGTGTGCCGATCCGATCGATACAGGCCGAGCACATAGAGTGTGGCTATCCCTTTCGTCGAATAAATGAGCTGGCGGATCCTGAGCAAGGGGGCATCGCGCGCAACTTTCAGAAGATTTGCGGTCGCGGGAGCGGCGGCGGTTGCGTCCATCTCTTCGTCGGCGTAAGCGATTTGGATCCCATAGCTGCCCTCCACAATAGAAAACAGAGACCCACGTGTCACCGAGCTGCGGGTGAGACCGGCGAACTGATCGGCTGGCAGATAACAGGTTTCAACCGCGAACGGTTCATCCGCAGCCAGCCGGAGCCGCTCAACCTTGAGCAGGCGGGCGTGGGCCGATAAAGCCAGACGGGCCGCGACTTCCTGCTCGTTGTCGACGACACCGAAGGACAAAACTTTGGAACAAGCGGCTAAACTGCGACTGGCCATCTGCTCGGTGAAACTCGTCAGCTTATTGAAATGAATTTTGGGGGGCGCCACAAAAGTTCCGGCGCCGCGCCTGCGATGCACCAGGCCCTCCCGCTCGAGGGCGGTTAGCGCGTGCCGCGCCGTCATCAGGCTCACCTGGTGAATCTTCGCCAGCTCGCGTTCGGAATCGACTGCATCCCCCGGTTTCAACTGCCCGTTGTCAATGAGCTTGACGATCGTGGCTTGGATTTTCTGGTATGCCGGCATTCCATTTGGGCGGCTGTTTGGCATGAACTCCCCAATCATTCGGATCAGAATCAGAAACGCCGATGTTTATCTGGCGCGGCGTTGGTTAGACGCCAAAGACACTTGTTCACTTTCCTGGATGCGCTATAGAGCAAGGAAATCGATAAACAGGTCCGCCGACCCGTTTCCAATACGCTGCTCTTCTCTTCTACGCTATAGAGCTTCTGAAAACGATTCATTTTACGAACCATACAATCCATTAAGACTCACACCTTAACCTTCTGCGTGAAACTTGTAAAGAGCGACTCTGGTTATGGCGGTAATACGGCATTCCATAGAGCAACATTCCGTTTTCTGGTGGGCGCTGGTAAGGTCCCAGAGCTCTCCGGTTTTCCACAGGGCGAACGATCGGGCCGACTGCGGAAGAACGGTCTCACCGAAGTGCTATAGATAAATACTAAAAATGGAAGAATTAAAACTTTGAGCTTTCCCCCATTTTTTTCTTGACGACGGTTACGAAAGTACTATATAGCATTAGTCCTAGTATTATTGCAGTATTTATTTTTCGAATTTTGTTTCACCAAGGCGTCTTCCGGAGGGCTGTGATGCGAAAGTCATTGGCGATGATGGTTGGAACTTTGCTGCTGGTTGGACTGCTCGGCGCACTGGTGCCGGCGTGGGGCCAAGAGGTGACTGCGGCAATCGTAGGTACGGTTACGGATCCTAGTGGGGCGCCGATCAAGGGCGCCGCCATTGTCGCACGGGACACCGAGCGCGGCACGGTCTGGAAAGCGGAGACGAACGACAGCGGCGATTTCGACGTGTTGCGCATCCCGGTGGGAACCTACGCCGTCGAGGCTACTGCTCCGGGCTTTGAGAAATCTGCGTACCCGCCGTTCACGCTGGTGCTGAACCAGACGGCGCGTCTCAACTTCCAGATGAAGGTGGGCAAGGTCACGGAAACGATGGAGGTGTCAGGCGCGGCGCCGGTTCTGCAAACGGAAAGCGTTGAGGTGAGCACGGTAATCGACGCCAACACCAACGTGAGCTTGCCGCTGGCGTCGCGCGATTATCTGCAACTCACGCTGCTCGCCCCCGGCGTCACCAATGTCGATCCCGACGGCATGCGACAACCGCAAAACATGCTCAACTCCGGCCGCCCTTACATCAACGGCAACCGCGAGCAGGCGAACGAGTATCTGATCGACGGCATTCTCAATAGCGAAGACAAGAATAACGAGACCGGGTACACGCCCAGCATCGATGCCATTCAGGAATTCAACCTGATTACGCAGAACGCCTCCGCCGAGTTCGGCAATTACCAGGGCGGAGTCGTGAGTGTGAGCACGAAATCGGGCACAAACAACCTTCACGGCGGCGCCTATGAGTTCTTCCGCAACGATGCGCTCGATGCGAACCTCGCTTCCGCGGGATGGACGCAGGGCGTCGACAACGGCGTTCTTGGATTCAACAACCAAGGTGTCCAAGATAAGCCTGAGCTGCGCTACAACCAATTCGGCGGCACCATTGGCGGTGCGATCATCAAGAATAAGCTGTTTTTCTTCGGCGATTACCAGGGCCAGCGGCTGGTGAATTCGGGAATAACGGGAGCCCAGGTTCTGACGGCGAAGGCGCGCACCGGAGATTTTTCCCAGATCTGCGTCAGCGGTTTTGCTGGCGGCCTCTGCGGTGATACTGGCCTCGGACCGAACGGTCTCGACCTCGATGCGAACGGAAATCCCAAGAACACTGCGGTGGTCTTGGCAAACCAGCTCGTGGCGCCAGGATCAGGGGGAAACAACCAACTCTATTACGTCAATCCGGCGCAGATTCCTGTGACCATCAACGGTAAGCCCACCGGAGATACACAGCCGATACCGGTCGCGAACAATAACGTAGCGGTTGCCGGGCCTGCCGGGTTCGCGCCGGCGTTCACTATCAACTCCGTGGCCAGTGCGTTGTTCGGCATGAAGCAGTACTATCCTCTGCCCGCGGTCGACACGCTCCTGGGGAACAATCTTTTTTATAACAGCGGAAATGAGCTGAACAACAACCAGTACGATGTGAAGATCGACTTCAACGCCTCTGACAAAGACCATATCTTTGGACGCTGGTCGCACATGAATCTCAAGCAGCCGGCAACTACGGGCTGCGTTTTCTGCAACAGCGGCGCCGTGGAAGGCAGCGACGAACCTGTCAGGAACATGGTGGTTAACTGGACACACACGATCAGCGCGAATTTGCTGACCGAGGCTCGTTTCGGCTTCAATGCTGTCCGATTCGATCAGAATCTGACGCCAACTTCCTCACTTGGCGATATCAGCCAGACGCTGGGCATCACGGGCGGCAACCTCCAGGCACCGGGCCTGGTAGAAATTGACATCACTGGCAACGATGGAGGAGCAGCCGGCCTCGGACTCCGTAATCTGGTTCAGATATTCCATTCTACCCAGGGCCAGTTCGAGGACAACTTGATCTATACGCATGGCCGCCAGCAGATCAAGACCGGCTTTCAGTTCGTGCGCGAGCGCCAGGATTTCATCTATCCGGGAAATAATGGCGCACTCGGTTATCTGGGTGTCAGTACTTTAACGAACTCTGGCCTGGCTGACTTCTGGATGGGCAACGTTGCTGGGGGAGCGGCTTCCGAGCGGGATACCGGCAGTCAACTCAGTTCTCCCGCCAAACTTAGGGGGAACGTTTTCGCCGTCTACGTGCAGGACGACTGGCGGGTAACTCCTACGCTAACGCTAAATCTCGGGGTGCGCTTCGAAGACCATACCCCGCTCTACGAATCGTCCGACCGAGAGGTTAACTTTGACCTCTACACCGGGACGATCTACACCTACACCGGTGTGGACGGAACCGTTCAGTTCCCCAACCAAGCTCTCTACAACAACTACAAGGGAATCGGCGATTGGATGCCGCGAATTGGGTTTGCTTGGTCTCCCGCATCCATGAGCGGCAGGACAGTGATTCGAGGCGGATTCGGCATTTCCTCCTTCGTGGAAGGCGGCGGCAGCAACGAAGAACTCACCCAGAACCTGCCGTTCGGTTTTCTCCAGCAGGAAGCTGTAGGCGGCACGGGAACGATTGGGAACGGCTTCCCAACGACTACGAGTGTCGCCTGTGGCGGTGTTATCAATCAGGCCTGCTATGCCGGTAACCGCATTCGAGTTTTTGATCAGAACTTCAGACCAGCGGTGGTCAATCAATGGAACCTCACATTCCAGCGGGAGTTGAACAAGTCATTGACCTTCCAGTTGGGCTACGTCGGCCAGCGGGGGGCGCACCTGCTGAACTTCGAAGACACTGAGCAGCGTATACCGTTAAACGCGGCCGGCAAGGTGGCCGGGCGTGGGGACCTTATCGTGAGCCAGATGTCTGGCCCATTCCTGGGAGGAGGGATGTTACCGTGCGCCACGGGTGCTGGTACAGTTGGCGTGCAATGCGGAGCTCCGGGTTCGCTGTATCAAGCCGACCAAGTCGGCAACGCTCCGATCGCGACGGGTTCCACCGTTGGAGCCCTGGCTGGCGCGGCGTTAGCCGGAACCAATATGTCGAACTCGGATCAGTCCTACAATGCGCTCCAGGCTGTCCTGCAAAAGCGCATGAGCAATGGGCTGCAAGCCCAGGTTTCCTATACCTGGTCGAAGTGCTTGAGTAACTCACCGGGTTACTTTGGCACGGGCTGGGGCAGCACCAATGCGACCAGTTCGGGCGGGCAGCCGGGTTGGGAGAATATCTACAACCCGCGCTTGGATTGGGGACCGTGTTACTACGATCAGACTCATATTTTAACCAGTTATGTCACGTATCAACTGCCGTTTGGCCGTGGTAAGCAGTTTGGCCACGACATGAACCCGGCACTTAGCTCCGTACTCGGGAACTGGGAGATCGGAGGGATTGTCACCCTGCACACCGGAAACGCTCTGACTCTGAATAACTTCGGAGGCTGGGGTGTGGGTGGTAACTCGGACAACACCGGCGGCGTCGATCCCCAAACGCTGGCCGGACTGCCGGATTGCAGCGGAACAGTCCATATCCTCAACCAAAGAGTGTATTCGTCGGGTGGGCCGGGTGGGCAACCTGGATATATTCAGTATATTGACCCCTCCCCTTCCAACGTCAGCCCGGCAGCGCCGAACACGTTCGGGACATGCGGCATCGGCGACGTTCGTGGTCCGGGTTATGCCAATGTGGATCTGAGCCTGCACAAGGGCTTCCTTTTCACCGAAAGCAAGAAGCTGGAATTCCGCTTTGAGGCGCTGAACGCCTTCAACCATCCAGTGTGGGATTTCACCGGTGGGCCCGCCGGTGGATCTTTTGATCCGGGCACGGCCGGCAGCAACCCGAACTTTGGCCGTATCACCGGCTCACAAGGAGCAAGACAGCTGCAGCTCGCTCTAAAGTTCTCCTTCTAACCCCGAACTGCCTTCGCTCCGGGATGGCAGTCGGTCAAGATGGCAGGCGCTCAAACGGGCGCCTGCCGTTTCTTTTGTGCAGTGCGGCGGCAAATGCCGCGAGATTTGGACAGCTGTGATTTCGGAATATAATGTGCGAATGTGTGAAGCCTTCCGGCGAGCCGGATTTTCCTGCCTAATTCTTTTCGGCCTGTTCTTGTTGGCGACGCTTGCCGCAGGTCAGGCTGCGAAGAAGAGTACTGCGCCTGGCACGAGCGGAGACGCGGAGCGAGCTACGAATTTGGCAGAGAGTGGACACTGCGCGGAAGCCCTCCCGCTGCTCAAGCGCGCCATCCGCCAGACGGCGGATCGCGAACTCAAGAAGAGGATCGGCCTGGACGGCTTGCATTGCGCGATGACGCACAGTACTCCGTATGAGTCACTTGATTTTCTGGCTGTGCTCAGCCGCGAGTTTCCGCGGGATCCCGAAGTGCTCTACGCGGCCACGCATGCGTACTCCGATCTTTCGATGCGAGCTTCGCAGGACTTGGCCCGCGAGGCTCCGTTCTCATTTCAGGTTCACGCCCTGAATGCGGAGGCACTGGAAATCCAGGGCAGATGGGATGAGGCGGCGGCAGAATACCGCAGGATTCTGGCTATTAATCCGATGCTTCCCGGCATCCATGCGCGGCTGGGCCGTGCGCTCCTATCGAAACCGCAAGCTTCGCCGGCGGAGCTGGACCAAGCGCGAAAGAGTTTTGAGGAGGAGCTTGAAATCGATCCCCGAAACGCCACGGCGGAGTTTGTCCTGGGGCAGTTGGCCGCGGACGCGAAGGATACCGCGACGGCGATCCGGCATTTTGCGAAGGCCACAAAGTTAGACGTCGGCTTCATGGAGGCATATCTCGGGCTCGGGACAGCGTTAAACTCGGCGAAGCAGTTTAGCGAGGCCATCCCGCCGCTTGAGACCTACGAAAAGATGGCGCCCGATAGTCCGACTGGGCATTATCAACTGGCGGTGGCCTACGCCGGAGCGGGACGCCGGGAGGATTCGAACCGCGAGGCCGCGCTGCAGCGGCAAAGCTCGGAGGCATTGGAAGCGGTTAAGCGCAAGGCCGCCCTGGCTCAGGAGAAGCAAACTTCCACCGATGCGCAGCCGGCGGAGCCGAAGTAACGATGCGCTTCTCCCCTGGATTTGTTGGCAGGAGAGAGTTCCTGAGAGTTCTGGCGGGAACGCTTGCCTTCCCCGCTCTGGCGCGGATTGCAGCCGGATCCGACTCTCCTTCTTATCCGTTTTCTGAAGTTCCATCCTCCGCCAGCGGCATCACCTGGACCCACACTGCGGGTCTCTCCCCCGAAAAATACTTGCCGCAGTCAACCGGCGCCGGATGCGCGTTTTTGGATTACGACAACGATGGATGGATGGACATTTATCTTGTCAACAGCGGGAAATGTGACATTTTCACGCCGACCAAGCCTCTGCGGAACGCTCTCTACCGGAACAACCGCGACGGCACCTTCACCGATGTCACCGAGAAGGCGGGCGTTGCCGGCGGCGGCTACGGCATGGGTGTCGCGGTCGGCGACTACAACGCCGACGGATTTCCCGACCTTTACGTGACCCAGTACGGGCGCAGCATTTTATATCGCAACAACGGTGACGGCACGTTCACGGATGTGACCGAACGCGCGGGCGTAGCGGCTCCGGGATGGGCAGCGAGCGCGGTATGGTTCGACTACGACAACGACGGACGACTGGATCTTTTTGTCTGCCACTTCGTGGACTTCGACAAATCAAAACATCACAATTGCGGGGCGCCGAGCATTCCTGCCATTAAAGGGCTGAATGAGTATTGCTATCCCCGGATCTATTCGCCGATGCCGAGCTGGCTCTTTCATAATAACGGCGACGGTACCTTTACCGACGTTAGCCAGAAGATGGGGATTGCCGACAATCCGGGCAAATCGTGGGGTGTGGTGGCGACGGATATCAATAACGACGGGTGGATGGATCTGTTTGTGTCCAACGACACGGATGCCAACTTCCTTTTCATCAACCGGGCTGGACGGCGTTTTGAAGAGGTCGGCTTCACGTCGGGGGTGGGCTTCGGGGAGGGGGGAAAGGCACGCTCCGGCATGGGCGTCGATTCCGCCGACGTCAACCAGGACGGATGGATGGACCTGTTTGTGACTGACCTGAACCACGAGCTCGATGGCTTTTATCAGAACCGGCACGACGAAACCTTTGACGACATCGCAGGGCCTACTGGAATCGCGAACGCCTCGAAGCTCATGAGCGGCTGGGGAGTTAAATTCCTCGACTACGATAACGACGGGAACCTTGACCTCATGATCGCCAACGGTCATCCCGACGATTTGATCGAGAAGATCTATGACAGCGTGACCTACCGCGAGCGGATCATGCTATTTCATAACGACGGAAGCGGCCTGAAAAACGTAACTCAGGAGAGCGGCCCTGCCTTTAACCACCCCATTTCGGCGCGCGGATTGGCTCTGGGTGACTTCGACAATGACGGAGGCGTCGACGTGCTGATCTCTTGCAACGACGAGCCGCCGGTCCTCTTGCATAACAACGTTGGCAGTCAGAATCACTGGCTGGGGATCAACCTCATCGGCAAGAAGGCGAATATCGACGCGGTTGGCGTACGCGTTACGTACCAGGCCGGCGATTTGAAGCGCAGCCGGATGAAAGTGGGTGGCGGGAGCTATCTCTCATCGCACGATCCGCGGATGGTGTTAGGCATCGGCAGGCAGACGAAGCTGGACTGGCTCGAAGTCAAATGGCCGCAGCCCAGCAGCTTGGTCGAACGCTTCACCGATCTTCCCATCGATCGTTACATCACGATCGTGGAGGGTCAGGGTAAGTGGAAGTGACGGCGGAGGGCCTTCGCCCGAGAGCAGGCATGAGATTTGAATGCAGCCTTCGCGCAATCTCCTCCATAGTGTCAATCGATATGAAAATCGCGTGATGACCGTAGCCGCCGCGGCCAGGCGCGACCCCAATGCTAGAATCATTCTGCGCTATGAATACTCAACTCACCGTTTCATCTCTCTTTACTGACTTGAAAGGGCGTATTGACGCGCGCCGGGCTCGGGTCGGAATCATCGGTCTCGGCTACGTCGGACTGCCGCTGGCTCTGCTCTACAGCGAGCAGAAGTTTCCGGTCACCGGTTTCGATATCGATCGGCGAAAAATC
>Ga0181523_10000539_pt1 | contig 43171 bp, 41 predicted proteins | sample PEATcosm2014_Bin_43_FD_119752 | JGI IMG/M metagenome (GOLD analysis project Ga0181523, IMG submission 119752) | Peatland microbial communities from MTU Mesocosm Facility, Houghton, MI, USA - PEATcosm2014_Bin05_30_metaG | ecosystem: Environmental > Terrestrial > Soil > Wetlands > Peat | place... | reverse complement strand
TCCGCCGCCGCTCTCGCGGCGGCGGGCATACGCCCATGGGTGGACGCCGAGCACGCCAAGTGCACAACCGAAAGGTCATCTTGGCTACCAAGAAGACACCCAACCGCAAGTTCTCCACACTCACCGTCGCGGCAGCAGGCTGCGCGGTCGCCGTGGCCGCCATCGCCTCGGGCGCAGCAACCAGCGCCGCCGCGGCTGCCAGCGCAACCGGGCCGGCCGGGGCGGCCGGGGCGGCCGAGCCACACCAAGGCGCCGTCCTGGACGCCTTCACCAGGCCGCTCACCGCCGACTACAGCTTCGGCGCGCTCGAACACCTCTGGATGGCCGTAGGCGGCAGCGGCAGGACCGCCTCCCACGCCGCCTGCATCGCCGAGCATGAATCAGGCGGCAACCCCGATGCCATCAGCCCGACCAACGACTGGGGCCTGTGGCAGATCCACGACGGCGGGCCCCGCATGCTCAACCCGGCAGCGAACGCCGCGACCGCCGTCCGCATGTCAGACGATGGCCGCAACTGGTCAGCGTGGACAACCGCCCGAATGTGCTAGCGCGACGGCAGTGATCATGAATGGGCGCTTCCTCCCATTCGGCTGTCCGGAATGGACAGGCAGCGCAAACAAGAGGCGGCCGCGAGGATCTTCCCCGCGGCCACCCCCTATACCCACCGCCTGCGCGATCAGGCAAGATCACGGCAGCGGCGGCACCTTGGCGAGCAGTGCATCCTGAGTCAACAGCGCATCGCCCGCGGCGCGCCCGGCAGACGCCGGCGGCCCCGAAACGCTAGAACCCGGCGAGCAGCTGGCGGGCCACGGCCTCGTCAGCGGGAGCGACCAGCACCCGAACACCCTGCGCCTGGAGCTGTGGCTCCTGTCCTCCGGCATCGTCCGCCGACACGGCCGCTCTCACATCGTTATTGCGCAACATGCCGACGATCAGTTCCGCCTCGGTGCGGCTCGGAACGGCTGTAATGGGCACCGTCGCGCCTTCAGGGCGATCCGGGGGAGTACGCCCATGCTCCGGTCCGGCCTGCTCTCGTCCTCGCACGAGATCTCATCTCCCGAGAATCGGATGTCGGCGGCATCTGCCAATGCCGCCGGTTCAATACTGACATCAGGGTCACGCTCGGGGCGCGGTGTGACGTTTCACCGACAGTGTGCCCGAACGGTTATCCCTGGCCGTCCTCGCCGGATCGGGGACCTTCGGCCCCCTTTCGCTGCGCCTTCGGGCCTGGTTTTTTCTGCCCCGCCGGGTCACCCTCCGGGCAAGAGGGCAGGTGAGCAGCATGACCGAGGAGGCCAGCCAGCAGGAGGTCCGGATCCCGGCTGATCGGGTGAGTTACCTGATCGCGACCGCGGCTCGCGCGCCGTCCGTGCACAACACCCAGCCCTGGCGGTTCCGGGCCAATGACTACGCGATTGACCTGTATGCCGATCCGCGCCGCAAGCTACGGATGGACCGGGACGGCCGGGAGATGGTCATCAGCTGCGGGGCCGCCCTGTTCGGGCTCCGGCTCGCGGTCCGGTCGCTGGGCTACCTTCCCATCGTCGAGCCGTTCCCCGACCCGCCCCGGCTGCGCCTGCTCGCTCGCGTGCGGATCGGCGCGGCCGCGCCGGTGACCCCGCTGGAACGCCAGATGCTGGAGGCGCTGCCGCACCGTCATACCCATCGCGGCGCGTTCGACCCCGGCCCGCTGCCGGCCGGCCTGCTGTCGGGGCTGCAGCATGACGCGCTGGCCGAGGGAGCCACCCTCGCGCTCATCGACCGTGCCCTCGCCTACCAGCGGCTGGCCGACATCACCAGCGCCGCCGACCGCCAGCAGCACCGCGACCTCGCCGTGCGGGAGGAGACACGGCGCTGGAGCCGGACCGCGGACGATCCCGCCCGCGACGGAGTCCCCGCGGCCGCCTTTTCGGCCGGGACCCGCCGCGAGCCGGGGCGCCTGTCGCAGCGTGACTTCGATCTGGGCCGCCGCCTCGGCCTGCTGTCCACCGAAGGACCGCCACCGGCCGCCACCGCGGTGCTGCTCACCGTCGGCGACCGCCGGGCGGACTGGCTCCGGGCCGGCCAGGCTCTGCAGCGGGTGCTCGCCCATGCGGCGGCCAAGTGGGTCTTCGCCAGCCTGCATACGCAGCCGCTGGAGAACGCCTCAATCCGCACCCTGATCCGGGACCGCCTGTCCCTGCCCGGTACTCCGCATATGGTGATGCAGCTGGGCGTCTCGCACAGCGCACACTCCACCGCCCGCAGGGCCCCGGAGGAACTGATCGAGCCCTGACCGTGACGTTCTCGGCGAGGCTGAGTCACCCCACGGGGCCGTTCCAGGCCAGGTGCACGACGTCCAGGGTGGCGTCGTCGTTGTAGGCCCGGAGCGGCGACAGGCTGCCGGGAACCGCGCGCCAATTATGGTGACAGGCCCCCGGGAACCGCGCGCCAGTTATGAGGGGGTGGGGTGGTATCCGGTCGTCCGGTCTGAATTACGTAAGTTGGTGTGCCATGGCGACCGCGAAACGTGCCCCTAGCCCCGCCCCCACGGTCTTCGTCCTGTTCGGTGCGACCGGTGACCTGGCCAAGCGGATGGTGCTGCCGGCGTTCTACCGGCTCGCCCTCGAAGGCCTGCTGCCGCGGCAGTGGCGGCTGGTCGGGAACGGCCGCGGCGACGTCGCCCACGAGGCCTTCCGCGGCCACGTGCACGACGCGCTGACCGAGTTCGGCCCGCAGCCGGAGCCGGGCCGGTGGAAGGAGTTCGCCCAGAACGTCTTCTTCGCCGGCGGCGGCTTCAGCCCCGACAGCCCCGGCAGCCTGCTGGACGTGCTGGGCCACGCGCGCGAGTCCCTCGGCGGCGACCCGCAGCTGGTCCATTACCTCGCGGTGCCCCCCGTGGCCTTCACCGGGCTGACCAAGGCCCTGGGCCAGCACAACCTGGCCGAAGGCGCCCGGGTCGTCTACGAGAAGCCGTTCGGCACCTCCCAGCAGGATTTCCGCGGTCTGGACCGGGTCGTCCACTCGGTGCTGGACGAGCAGCAGGTCTACCGGATCGACCATTTCCTGGGCAAGGAGGCGACCCAGGATCTGCACCTGATGCGCTTCGCCAACGGGCTGTTCGCCGCGATGTGGAACCGCGAGCACGTCGAGTCCGTGCAGATCGACGTCCCGGAAAAGCTCGGCATCAGCGACCGGGCCGTGTTCTACGACGCCACCGGCGCGGTGCTGGACATGCTGGTCACACACCTGTTCCAGGTGGCGGCCGAGGTGGCCATGGAGCCGCCGGCCAGCCTGGGCTCACTCGATCTGCAGGCCGCCCGGGAGAAGGTGATCAGGTCGTTCCGGCCGCTGGAGATGGCCGAAGTGGTGCTCGGGCAGTTCGACGGCTACCGCGACGTGCCCGGAGTCGCGTCCCGCTCCAGCCGGGACACGTTCGTCGCGGCCCGTCTCTGGATCGATAATCCCCGCTGGCGTGGCGTGCCCTTCTACCTGCGTACGGGCAAGCGGCTGGCCGCCTCCCGGCAGCGGGTCAGCCTGATCCTGCGCGAGCCGGCCGGGCCGCTGGCCGGGAAGCTGGCCAGCAACTCCAACGTGCTGTCGTTCTCCCTCGCCGGCGACGGTCAGATCGACCTGACGCTGGTGGCCAAGAAACCCGGCCCGGCGCTGGACACCGACGAGGCGCACGCCTCGATCCCGCTGTCCAGCCTGCCCGGCGGGGACCCGCTGCCGCCGTACGTCCGGCTGATCCACGACGTGATCCTGGGCGACCGTTCGCTGTTCACCCGCCCGGACGGCCTGGCCGCGGTGTGGAAGGTCGCTGAGCCACTGCTCTCCAATCCGCCGCGGGTCGCCTCCTATCCGCAGGGGTCCTGGGGCCCGGCGCAGGCCCGCAAGCTCATCGCCCCGGGCCGCTGGCTGCTGGGCCAGTAATGCCGGCTGGTCCGCGCGCCTACCGCCTGGCGGAACTGCCCTAGCACGGTCACGGTCGCCCCGCGCACTCCACGGTGGCACGCATACGGCGTCCCGCCCCTGTGCTCTAGGGACGTTGGTCCCTGGCTGGCCGTCGCGGCCGGTGCCAGGGTTTTAAAATGTTTGTCGCGAACAACGTCGAGTTCGGCGTCCCCTTCGTCACGGCCCGGCCGCGGCTGATGGAGCTGATCGCCGGCCGTGCGCTGGCCGACGCCTCCCGGGCGGCTTTCGACGAGGGGCTCGCCCAGCTCGCCCATCTGGCCCAGCCCGACCGGCCCAGCCCGGCCCGGCTGATCCGGGTGCGGTCGCTGCGGCCGGCGCATAGCCCGGACCGGGTCACGGCGGCCCTGCGGTGGGAGGCCATCGGCGCGCCGGGCGGTCTTTTCCCGGTCCTCGACGCCGACCTCACCCTGACGCCCACCAGCTCGCAGGCCACCCGGATGTCGCTGGCCGGCGTGTACCGGCCTGCGTTCGGTTACCTGAACATCAACGTCGACCCGGCGGCGACCGGCCGGGTGGCCGGCACGACGGTCCGCGCCCTGCTCCGCGCGGCCGCTGTCTACCTGGCTGGACCCGGCGTCAACGGCGCGACCGGCAGTCTTCCGCGGGCCGCCGATGCCCCGTGACCCAGGCCCTGTGACCAGGCCCGTCACCGATGCGGCGTCGTGCGGATGGCCGTCATGCGGCCCTCCCGTCCGGCGGGTGCCTAGCGGGATATCCGGCGCCAGGCCGACCGGGGCACCAGCCGCATGGCACCTGCCAGGCCGGCCATTGTCCGCGGCACCCACACGGTCTGGCTGTCCCCGGCGGGGCCGCGGGCGAGGGCGGCCGCGACGGCTGCGCCGACGGCGGCCGGCGTCGTGGCCAGCGGGGCGGGGTCCATGCCTGCGGTCATCCGCCCGGTGACGAACCCCGGCCGGATGAGCAGCACCCGAACGCCGCTGCCGTGCAGCGAGTCCGCCAGGCCGCGCGCGAAGGCATCCAGGCCAGCCTTGGCGGCTCCATAGACCATGTTGGCCTTGCGCGGCCGGACCGCGGCTACGGAGGACAGGACGACGATCGTGCCGGAACCCCGCGCGCGCATCCGCGCCGCCGACGCCAGCAGTGTCGTGACGTGGCCGGTGAAGTTGGTGTCGATGAGCATGGCCGCCTGCTGCGGATCCTGGTCCAGCGTGGGCTGGGGGATCAGCACCCCGGCGGCCGAGATCAGCACGTCCACTGGGCCGCCCGCGAAAACGTCGCCGATGAGGTCGTCGTGCGCGGACGTCTGGGTAGCGTCGTAGCGGAAGGTGCGCACTTGGTACGGCAGTGTCCTGCCGGCCGCCTCGAGCGCCGCCTCGTCACGTCCGGCCAGCAGGATCTCGGTTTCCGGCGGCGCGCCGAGCGCGGTCAGGATGGCCAGCCCGATCTCGCTCGTCCCGCCGAGCAGCAGGATGCGGGCCGGGTGGCCAGCGGTTTTCGCAGGTGTCATTAGACCCGGACTCCTATCAAGCCTGGTCGCTGTGGCTATAAGCCTCTTACGCAGGTAATCATGATCGTGTGCAAGAACCCGGTCCGGGACCAGCACCTGCCCTGCGGACTGGTGCCCTAGCGAAGCTGCGGCGAAGTGGCGGCGGCTGGCTGTCGATCCGGGCGCTCCGCGTTCGTGTAGGGGATGAGGGGCCGGCGACGAGCTGGCCCGGCGGAAGGAGCACGGAAATGAAGCAGTATCTGCTCAGCATGTACCAGCCGCAGGGAGATCCGCCGCCGCCCGAAATCCTCGGGCCGATCATGCAGCGGCTGGGGGTTATCCGTCAGGAACTGAAGGACTCCGGCGGGTGGGTCTTCGGCGATGGGCTGTGCTCCCCGGACACGGCGACCGTGCTGCGGCCCAGGGACGGGGACGTCCTCGTGACCGACGGGCCGTTCACTGAGGGCAAGGAGTACCTGGGCGGATTCATGATCATCAAGGCGCCCGACCTTGACGCGGCGCTCGCCTGGGGGCGCCGGTACGCCGAGACGACCGGCCTGCCGATGGAAGTGCGGCCGTTCCAGAGTGATTCCGGGGACTGAGCCCGGGCATGCCCCGCCGCACGGACACCCCCAAGCCCGCCGACGGGCCCGGCATCCCCGGCCGGGACGCGGCCGACCGCAAGTCCGCCGCCCCGGGCGGGGACGCGGCCGCCGCCGAGGCCACCTCTGAGGCCGCTGCTCCCGGCCCGGGTTCCGTCCCGGATATCGAGCGGGTGTTCCGTGCGGAGTACGGGCGCGCGGTCGCCGTCCTGGTCCGCGTCTTCGGCGATATCGACGTCGCCGAAGAGGCGGTTCAGGACGCGTTCACGGCCGCGGTGCAGCGGTGGCCGTCAGGCGGGCTGCCGCCCAGCCCGGCGGGGTGGATCATCACCACGGCCCGGAATCGGGCCATCGACCGCCTCCGCCGGGAGTCGTCCCGTGAGGACCGGCACGCGCAGGCGGCCCTGCTGCACGCGGCGGGCGAACCAGCCGGGGAGGGACCCGTGCGCGACGATCGGCTGCGCCTCATTTTCACCTGCTGCCACCCGGCGCTCGCCACCGCCGCCCAGGTCGCGCTGACGCTCCGGCTGCTCGGCGGGCTCACCACCGCCGAGATCGCCCGCGCCTTCCTGGTTCCCGAGGCGACGATGGCCCAGCGGCTGGTCCGGGCCAAGACCAAGATCCGCGACGCGGGAATCCCGTACCGGATCCCGCACGAGGCCGACCTCCCGGAGCGGCTGCGGGCCGTCCTGGCCGTGGTCTACCTCGTCTTCAACGAGGGCTACACCGCGAGTTCGGGTGACCGGCTCATCCGCGACGAGCTCTGCCGGGAGGCGATCCGCCTCGGCCGGCTGCTGGCCGAGCTGATGCCCGACGACCCCGAGGTCACCGGCCTGCTCGCGCTCCTGCTGCTCATCGACGCCCGCCGTGACGCCCGGACGGACCCCAGCGGCGCCTTGGTGCCGCTCGCCGAACAGGACCGCCAGCGGTGGCACCGCGACCGCATCGCCGAAGGTCAGGCCCTGGTGCGCGGCTGCCTGCGGCGCAACCGGCCGGGTCCGTATCAGCTCCAGGCGGCGATCAACGCCGTGCACAGCGACGCGCCGGACGCCGCATCAACCAGCTGGCCGCAGATCCTTCGGCTGTATGACCAGCTCATGGCACAGGTGCCGAGCCCGGTGGTGGCGCTGCACCGCGCGGTCGCGGTGGCGGAGGTCGACGGCCCCGGCGCGGCGCTCCGGCTGGTCGACAACCTCGATCTGGGCCGCTACCACCTGTTTCACGCCATTCGCGCCGACCTGCTGCGGCGCCTGGGCCGGCCGGACCAAGCGGAGCGGTCGTACCGCGCGGCCATCGCGGCCGCCCAGAACACCGCCGAGCGTGACTTCCTGGAGCGCAGACGCCAGGCGCTGGGTCCGCCGGACGGCTGACCGCCGCCCAGAAGAAATTCGATGACGCCGAACGGGCCCTGGCGACCGTGCCACCGCCCTGCGGACAGAACTGTTCAGGGCGTCGTGCGCGCGACCTTGCCCCGCATGGCGTGCCGGCCGGTCCGGCGGAAACGGCGCACCTTCAGCCGAGTCGCCGCGACGTAAGAACCAAGTGCAGAGATAGGTGAAGAGAATGCCATGCGACTGCCCTTCTCGCTCGCAGATCATGTCCCGGAAATGACACTGCTCGCTTCTTGCGCTGCGAAGGATCCCCCCGTTGCCGCACAAAGCGTGTGCCCGGTTATTCCCCGGTTCAGCGGATTCCTAAACGAGCCGGCCAGTCTGCGGCCGGGCAGCTGAGTTTCCGGCCGCCAGCAGCGTGGCGACCGCGATCTCGGCCTCGGCGGCGGTGGGAAGCACGGCCGGGTGCGGGGGGATCGCGGCCAGCCCGCCCTCGGATTCGTACCGGTCGATCAGCCGTGGGTCGATATAGGACCCGCGCGCCACGGCGGGGGTGTCACCCAGCCAGTCGGCCACCCCGCGGACGCTGGCGGCGATGACGCGCTGACGGCCGCGGCCGGCCGGTGCCGGTGCCGCGTTGGCGAGCAGCAGGCCCATCAGCACCGTGGCGTTCCAGGTGCGGAATTCCTTGGCCGTGAAATGCCCGCCCGCGCGGGTGGCGATGTAGGTGCTCACGTGGTGAGAGCGAAGCGGGTGCCACGTTTCCCCGTCTTGCCAGCAGAACAGTGCGTCCAGGCCGTTGCCGGTGCGGAGCAGCGTCCGGACGGTGGAGCGGATCGCCTGGTCGGAGACGGTGATCGTCCGGCGCTTGCCCTCCTTGGCGATGTAGTCGAAAAGGACGCCCTCGCCGGTCACCCTCACGTGCCGCTTTTCCAGCGTCACGGCGCCGTAGTGATGATCCAGTTCGGCGTACCTCTCTCCGCCGACGCGGAAGAGGCCGAGGTCGATGAGCCGGACCGCGCTCGCGACGACACGGTCTTTGTCGAGCCGGCGGCGTTTGAGATCGCGCACGGTGGCCGTCCGGAGCGAGGGCAGCGCGTCGGCGAACCGCAGCATGTGCGCGAACTTCTGGGCGTCCCGCTGCTCGCGCCACGTCTGGTGATAGCGGTACTGGGTGCGGGCCCGGCCGTCGACGCCGGTGGCCTGGATGTGGCCCAGCGGATCGGCTGAGATCCAGACGTCCGTCCAGGCCGGCGGGATCACCAGTGCGCCGATGCGCCGCAGCGTCTCGGCGTCCGTGATGACCGCGCCCGACGGGTCGCGGTACCGGAAGCCTGCCTCGTTCCGCTCGCGGGTGATTCCCGGGCCGTGCGGATCGCTTCGCCTCAGGCCCGGAACGGCCGCCGCCGGCGACGGTTCCTCAGTGCTCATGGCATGTCTTGTTCGTGCGCCGGGTGGCTGCGGGGGCGCAGCCAGAGCAGGCCGGTGCCGATCACTCCCACGAGCATAACCAGCGGTACGGCCGGAACGGCGGCCGGGACCGTGGCGAGCAGCAGGCCGCTCAGGCCGGCCCCGGCGGCCAGCGCGCACACGGTGGCGACGCGGCGGCCGTTACCTTCCTGACGCGGTCGCGCGCTGGCCAGCGAGTCGATCAGCGTGGTGAGCGTCCCGGTCAGGTAGGTGGTCGAAACTCCGCCGAGGCCCATCACGGCGACCACGGCGCTCTGCATTCCCATCGCGAGGGCCGCCAGCGCGAGAAGAATCAACTGCGGCCCGCCCTCCGGCTTCGCATCCGTGATCTCCCATCCGGCGGTGAAGACGGCCAGCACGAGAATCTCGGTGACCAGGCTCGCGGTGATCCAGCGCGACCACGGCGTCGCGCCGGAGGCGCCCGGGCCGCCAGAGCCCTCCGCGCCGCCGGTGCCGCCCGAAATGGCCGGGCCGCACCGGCTGGCTGCCTGGGCGGCGCGGTGACCGGTGCGGGCCAGCCGTGAGGCGGCCGCCACGCCGATCGCGTAGGCGGCCACGCTGATGCTGGCGCGTTCAGCCAGTGCACCGGAGTGCTGGGCGGCCGAGAGCCCGAGGAAGACAATGTTGGATGTCATCACGCTCGCGAACACACTGCCAAGGCGGGTGAAGCAGGCGACGTCGGTGGCGGCACTGCCAACCGTCAGCAGCACCGCGGCGGTGGTAAGCGCGCTGCGCGGCGAGCCGTTGGGAGCGGGCGGCGAGCCGGAGATGCCGCCCGGACACATGGGGCCGGGCCGGCGAGGATGGGATTCGCCTGGCCCGGCCCGCTTGCCACCGGCACAGCTATGACGCATCTCAGTGCGCCGGCGGTTCCCTTGTATCCGCGTCATTTTGCGGATCGTCGCTGGCTGAGGGCTCGTCATCGGCGGTGCCCGCCCAGGTGCCAGGCAGCGGCAGCTCCAGATCGTGCAGGCGGGGCGGCGGCGGACGCCGGGTGCCGTCCGCGTTCCAGGCCGACGACGGATGGCCGGGCGGGAGTTCCTCCAGCGCCGCCCGCATCTCGCCGTCGCTGGGCCCGCCGGGCGCTCCGGGGCCGCCAGGCGTTCCTGAGCGGCCAGAGCCTCCTGAGCTGCCAGGCCAGTCAGGCCAGCCGTCCGGGTGAAACACAGTCCCCCCTGTTCGCGACTGTTCGGTTACTTTCTGTCAATGTTGACGCGGAAGCGCGGGGCCGCCGGTGGTCACCGTGGCGCGCCGGCCACTTTCTGGCCGGCGGACTTCAGTTCGCTGGCCACGGCCCCTCCCTGCGCGGGTACGGCCGACCCCGACCAGCACCGGACGATGTCCCGCATCGAGAGCAGCCCGGTGACCTCGGGTCCCTCGACCACCACCAGGTGCCGGAAGCCGCCCCGGACCATCGCGGCTGCGGCCTTTTCCAGGGTCCAGGCCGGCACCGCGAAGACCAGATCCGACGTGCAGTGATGGGCGGCCAGTTCAGCGTCCGGGTCCTGCCCGGCGCCGATGGAGTCCAGGATGTCCCGTTCGGTGAGAATTCCGACGCCCGCATGATCCGGGTCGATCACCACCGCTGCGCCCACGCGCCGCACTGACATCATCCGGGCCGCGTCGCGCAGCGAGTGCGTGGGCCCGATCGTCAGGACCAGTTTCGACATGCCGTCTCGTACGTTCATCATCGCTCACCCCGGATGCTTGCCCAACACGGCGGGACTTTGTGAACTTGTGACCGCCGTTTGGACCAGCATCAATGAAAAGCCCCGCGAGGGCAAGCCCTAGGCCCAGGACTTCCGCGGTTGTCGCTGTGCTGGCTATTTGCCCTGCTCAGAAGCTTTACTCTTTTATCCTGGCGAGCACCTCGTCGTGCAGGTGGCCGTTGGTGCAGACGACGCTGCCACCGTCGGGCGTCCGCGCGCCGCTGATGTCGGTGAAGCGCCCGCCCGCCTCCTCCACGATGACCTGCAGCGCGGCTATGTCCCACAGCGAGACGTCCGGCTCGAGGGACACGTCGACCGCGCCCTCGGCCACCAGGACATGCGACCAGAAGTCCCCGTACGCGCGGCTCCGCCATACCGCGCGGTTCAGGCCGAGAAAGCCGTCGAGCTTCCCGCGGTCCTCCCAGCCCCCCAGGCTCGAGTATGACATCGACGCGTCACCGAGACTGGTGACGCCCGACACCGCGCACCGGGTGGCCTTGGTCAGGCCGCGCCCGGTCCACGCGCCACCCCCGGCCGCCGCCCACCAGCGCCGGCCGAGGGATGGGGCGGACACCACGCCCACCACGACCTCGTCCCCGTCCATCAGGCCAATCAGGGTGGCCCACACCGGGACCCCGCGCACGTAGTTCTTGGTTCCGTCGATGGGGTCGATCACCCAGCAGCGCGGGCCGTATCCGGTCCGGCCGAACTCCTCGCCGAGCACCGCATCGCGCGGGCGCGCCCGGCGCAGCACGTTCCGCAGCGATTCCTCGGCCGCGCGGTCGGCATCGGTCACCGGGGTCAGATCGGGCTTCGTCTCGACCTCGAGATTGAGCGCGCGGAAGCGCCGGTTGGTGATGTCGTCGGCCGCGTCGGCGAGGACGTGCGCGAAACGCAGGTCATCGTCATATCGTGCCACGGGCGAAACGGTACCGCGCCGGCGAGTCCGGTGACCAGGTGAACGCCGGCGCGGCGCGGCAGGCAAACTAGCAGCATGGGCGATATCAGCCTCAGCAAGCCGGAGGACTCGGCGAGCCGTGCCGTGGCCGGGCGGCTCGAGAGCGAGGAACAGCTCAGGCCGTTCGTCCACGACGGTCGGATCACCGCGATGCCGGGGCGCCCGGCCAAGCGGCGGCTGCTGCTCGACTGTGTGGCGCAGGCGTTCGAGCCGGGGCTCCGCTTCCCGGAAGCCGCCGTGGACGATGTTCTCAAGGTGCTGTGCGACGACCACGCCGCCCTGCGGAGGCATCTTGTGGATGAGGGCTTCCTGTCCCGGCAGGCGGGTATCTACTGGCGCAGCGGCGGGACGGTCGACGTCCGGCCGGAGGTGTAGGGTGCCGCAGATTTGGCGGCTATTCGGTGGCCTCGCGGCTGTGCAGCAAGCGGCGCAATGAGTCGAGCCGCGCCTGCGCGCCGTGCTCGCGGGCCCATTCGCCGAGCCCGCAGTCGTCATCGAGATGGTCACAGCCGGGCGGGCAGTCGGCCGCGGGACCGGCCAGATCGGGGAAGGCCTCCACGACCCGCTGCGGGCTTACGTGCCCCAGGCCGAAGCCGCGCACCCCGGGGGTGTCGATGATCCAGCCACCATGGGGCAGCGCGAGGGCCACCGCCGACGACGACGTATGCCGGCCCCGGCCCGTCATCGGGTTCACCGTCCCGACCACCCGCTCCGCGTCCGGGACCAGCGCGTTCACCAGTGTGGATTTGCCTACCCCGGACTGCCCGATCATCACGCTGATCTGGCCGGACAGGGCCGCGCGCAGCCCGGCGATCTGGTCCTCGGTGAGCGGGCGCTGGGTGACCAGGCACCTCACGCCCAGCGGCTCATAGATGTCCAGCACCTCCCGCGGCGGGGCGAGGTCAGCCTTGGTCAGGCATAGCAGCGGGCTGATACCGGCGTCGTAGGCGGCGACCTGGCACCGGTCGACGAACCGGAGGTGGGGGGCCGGCTGCGCCAGCGCGCAGACGATCACCAGTTGCTGGGCGTTGGCGACGATGACACGCTCCACCGGGTCGGTGTCATCGGGCGACCGGCGCAGGGCCGAGGTGCGGGGCTGCACCCGGACGATGCGCGCGAGCGTTCCCTCGTCGCCGGAGGTGTCGCCGGCCAGCACGACCCGGTCCCCCACGACGACGCTCCGGTGGCCCAGTTCGCGCGCCTTCATCGCGATGACGACCCGGCCCTCGGTCAGGGTGCCGTACCGGCCGCGTTCAGTGCTGACAACGAACCCCTCCGGGGCATCCTCGTGCGCCGGCCGGCGCCGGGTGCGCGGCCGGGTTCCCCGGCCGGGGCGTACCCGCACGTCGTCCTCGTCGAGGGCCGCGTGGGCGGAGTGCCGGCTCAGGATTCCGCCTCCCGCCGTGCCGTCTCGCATCGCATACCGTGAGCGTAACGGCTGAACCGTTCCGGCCTCCCAGGACCGCCGGGACCCGGTCCAGCCGCTGTCCGCGACAAGGGCCGGGGCACGTGCCGGGGCAGATGACCGCGGTGGGCAGCCGGGACGGGAGGTCGGCTGCTTTCGGACGGCATGCTTTCCGCATCCGGAACCGGGTTTGCGGCCCTCCATTGCGATCATAAAAACGGGCTTCTGGTTTGGCGAGCTCCCATTGGGGTTATGAAATGGCTCATTCCGGCTCGTGGGGCAGTTCCCTCTTACGTTTCAGGATTTGGGGCATGTGCGGCCGATTCGTTTCCGCGCGGCAGCGCCAGGAACTCATTGACGAGTTCCTGGTCGAACGTGACCAGGTGTCCAGGGACGTCGCCCCTGATTACAACGTTGCGCCGACCGATCCCATCTACGCGGCAATGACCCGGGCCAGCCGGGAAAGCGGCGCCGCCGGGCACCGCGGTGCCGCGCCCGCCGCGGCGGCCCGCGAGGCGCCCGCCCGTGAACTGCGCCTGGTCCGCTGGGGACTTGTGCCCTCGTGGGCGAAGGACCGCTCCGCTGGGGCGCGCCTGATCAACGCGCGCGCGGAGACCGTCGCCGTCAAGCCGTCCTTCCGCAGCGCATTCGCCCGCCGGCGCTGCCTGATTCCCGCCGACGGCTACTACGAGTGGCGCACGCTCGGCGGTCGTGAGCACGGGCGCCCCCGCAAGCAGCCGTATTACATCCACCGTGCGGACGGACAGGGCATGGCCTTCGCCGGGATTTACGAGCTGTGGCGGGACGTGGCACTGCCCGCCGATCACCCGGCCGGCCGCCTGTGGACCGCGGCCATCATCACCACCCGCGCGGCCGACGCCGTCGGCTGGGTCCACGACCGGATGCCGATGGTGGTCAGCCCAGGCCGCTGGGACGAGTGGCTGGACCCCGCCACCGGCGATGCGGAGAGCCTGCTCCGGGCGATCACCCCCGCCGCGTCCGATGACCTCGAGACCCGGCCGGTATCGACCGCCGTCAACTCGGTGGCTAACGACGGGCCGGACCTCATTACCCCGCTGGCCGCCGGGGGCGGGCCCGGGGAAGCGTGACAGCCCCGCCGGAGTGCGGGCGGACAGGAGGCAATGCCGCCGTGGATACCGCAGTGACGCGTAAGCGCCTTGAGGGAATGCTCGATGGCCTGGACCGGTCGATCACGGTTCTCAAGGGCGAGAGCCCGGCGCCGGGCGACGGCCAGGAGTACTCGTTCGATCCCGCGGACGCGGGCGCCAACCTGTCCGAAACCGACCGGACCGAGGCGGTCCTGCATTCCGCGCAGCAGCAGCGGGGAAAGGTGGAGGCCGCCCTGCGCCGCATGAACGAGGGCACGTACGGGCTGTGTGTCGACTGCGGTAAGCCGGTGCCGGAGGGGCGCCTCGAGGCCCGGCCGGACGCGTCCCGGTGCGTGGCTTGCCAGGCCAAGCACGACCGTCTCCGGCGCTGATACCGTAACCCGTGGCGCGGGCGCCGTTTTCGGCGGCGCCGGGCCCGGCGGGCGCCGCTGCGCCTATGGGTGGCGCCGGGTCCGCTTGCGCGCCGAGACGACGAGCTGAACGCCGACGGACTCGTCCGGCTGCATCGCAAGCTCGGCTTCCACCAGGCGCGGCAGGCCCTTGGGGTCACGCCTCAGCACGTGCGCGACCGTCGACGGGGAGAACACGGTGCGCGGCCGGATCCACATCACGGTCAGCCCGGCATCCTCGAACAGCTCGCGCAGCTGCTCGGCGCCGAAGCAACGGGTGATCGTGCCGTCCGGCCATGGGACGAGCACCACCTCGGCGTGCGGGAGGTCGGTGAGCTCGGCCCAGTGGCGCTGCTCGGCCAGCAGCGCCATGCCCAGGACGAGGGAGTCGACGCACGCCAGGACCCGGCCAGCGGGCCGGAGGATCCGGGCGATGTCGGTGATCAGGTTCTCCGCGGCGAGCTGCCGGGACAAGGTCCGGTCCTCGGCGATCAGCCCGTCCGCGCACCCGTCGGCCAGGAACGGCAGGTTCTCCGGATCGGATATCACCTGGGCCAGGTGGCCGGGCCGGTGCGGCGGGATGGCGGGCAGCGGGACAGGGACCGGGACGGGCACGACCGGCGGCCCGGCCCCGGCCTCGGTGACACGCAGCACGGTATGGCCGGCCGCAGCGGCAATCTCGGCGGCGCGCGCCCGCGGTCCCGAGATGTCGACGAACAGGCGGCTCTCGCGCGGCAGCCAGGACGCGAGCTGTGCCTCGGCTACCGCTTGGTGAAAGCGCCAGTACGGCGACAGTGGCCCTGGATCGCCGACGGCCGTGGCGCTGGCCGAAGGCCTCACCGTGACTCCTGCCGTGGCTGCGGCCCCCCTCGCCGCGCGGATTTGTTCTCTATCTTCCCCACTGGGGCCCATTCCTCACCTGCCCGGCCAAGCTCGTCGCCATCGGCCTGGAATGACCGCGATTAAAGCCGTGTTCTACGGCACATGCCAGTAACTTTTGGCCCGCGCCCGGCCAGCTCCCCCGGCCGCCAGGTCCCGCTCGCCGATATCGCCGCCGGCGGTCAGGCGGCCGCCTGGAAAGGCGGCACCGGGACCCTGGGCGGCGACCCCGGACAGTTCGGCCATGTATCCTCCCGGCCATACGGTCTTCACGGATCGGCCATGCTTAATCCCGAGGAGGTGGGTCCCGTCCCGGAGACACTCGAGCAGCGCGATGAACGGTTCGAGCAGGACGTTCTGCCGTACCTGGATCAGCTGTACTCCGCCGGGCTCCGCATGACCCGCAACCCGGCGGACGCCGAGGATCTCGTGCAGGAGACGTTCGCGAAGGCGTACGCCTCCTTCCACCAGTTCCAGCCGGGCACGAACCTCAAGGCGTGGCTGTTCCGCATCCTGACGAACACCTTCATCAACACCTACCGGAAGCGGCAGCGGGAGCCGCAGCGCTCCGGCGCGGAAGAGGTGGAGGACTGGCAGCTGGCCCGGGCCGCCTCGCACACCTCGGGCGGCCTGAAGTCCGCCGAGGCGGAGGCGCTGGAGCGGCTGCCCGACTCCGACATCAAGCGGGCTCTGCAGGCGCTGCCCGAAGAGTTCCGCATCGCGGTCTACCTGGCCGACGTGGAAGGTTTCGCGTACAAGGAGATCGCCGACATCATGGGAACGCCGATCGGCACGGTGATGTCGCGCCTGCATCGCGGGCGCCGGCAGTTGCGCGACATGCTTCAGGACTATGCCGCCGAGCGCGGTCTCGTCCGGTCGGCGTCCGGATCTGACTCTGTGGCGTCGGCCGCGGGCAGCGAGCCCGGGGAGGAAACCCGATGAGCTGCGGCAGGCCGCACGAAGTACCGTGCACCGAGGTCCTGGACCGCATCTACGCGTACCTGGATGGCGAGCTCGATGAGGCCGACTGCTCCAAGGTGCGCCAGCACCTCGACGAGTGCGGGCCCTGCCTGCGCGAATTCGGGCTCGAAGGCGCGGTCAAGCGACTGGTGCGCAAGCACTGCGGATGTGATCCGGCGCCGACCGAGCTGCGCGCCAAGGTGCTCGTCCGGATTCAGGAAGTGCGCGCCCGCATCGAGTTCTGACTGCGCACCGGCGGCGCCCGTCGGACCTTGATTGCTCAGAGCGATTCGGTGTTCACGATTTGCCCACAATGACTTTGGGCCTGCGCGAATCAATGCCGTAGGGTTACGCTGGGTTCTGGTGCCGTGCAGCACGTCCGGCTGCCCGCGAGCACCTCACGATGGTGGTCCTTGATGCAGAGCCTGCCCGGTGCAGCCTGGCGGGCCTGAGTCCGGGAGGGAGGCACGGGTGTGCTGCGACTAGGTATTTCCTCGGGCTTACCGTGCCCGGTTGTGCTGGCAGCGTCGCACGCCCAGAGTGAGGGGGGGAATTGGGCAGGCTCTCGCGGGCAACGTGGCTGTATATCGGCACAGTGGTGGCCGCCGCCGCGTTCGTAATCGCCCGCAGCCCTCATCAGGGCATCCCATGGAGCCGTCTCGCGGTCCTCGCGGTCCTTTTTCTCGTATGTGAGTCCGTGCCGACGGCGATCACGCCGCGCCGTGTTGCGTGGTCACCCGGGTACGCGGCCACCCTCGCCTCCGTTGTTCTGCTCGGTCCCTTCGGGGCGGCCCTGACCGGTCTCGTGAGCGCGTTCTGCCTGCGCCGCGGCCCCACGGTCGCGCAGCGGATCTTCAACGGCGCGATGTACGCGCTCAGCGCGTACATCGCCGGCCGGGTGTTCCTCTTCCTCGGCGGGACCGTCGGCGTTCCCACCAGGGACTCGTTCCCCCAGATTATCGGCCCGTTCGCGGGCGCAGCGGCGGCGCACATCGTTGCCAACTACGGGCTGGTGGCTGGCGTGCTGTGGCTCACCAGCACCGCCGACCGGTCCCAGCCGGGCGGCCGCGGCGTGCTTGACCTGCGGCTTCCGCTGCCAGATCTCGGGTACGCGGTCTTCGGTCTGCTGATCGCCGCACTCTGGAGCGTCGTCGGGCCGTTCGCCGCCATCCTGGTGCTGATCCCGCTGTTCGTCGCGCGCTGGGCGATCGCCCAGTTCGCCGACCAGCAGCGCGCCTACGAGGCCACGCTGCGCGTGCTCTGCCAGGCGGTGGAAACCAAGGACTTCTACACTCGCGGCCACAGCGAGCGCGTGTCGAAAGGGTCGGTCATGATCGCCCGCGCCATCGGGATGCGGCCCGAGCGCGTGGAGGCCATCAGGTTCGCCGGCATGCTGCACGACGTCGGCAAGCTGGGGGTGCCGACCAAGGTGCTGCAGAAGACGGGAAAGCTGACCGAAGAGGAATACGCCGCTATCCAGCTGCACCCGATGCGCGGCCTGGAGATCATCCGGGAGATCGGCTTCCTGGATGAGGCGCTGGCGGGGATCATGCACCACCACGAGCGGATCGACGGCCGCGGCTACCCGATGGGCCTGGCCGGCGACGAGATTCCCGAGTTCGCCCGGGTGCTGGCGGTGGCGGACGCCTTCGACTGCATTACCTCCACCCGCTCCTACCGGGGCGCGCGCTCGCTCGCCGAGGCCATCGCCGAGCTGCGGCGCTGCTCCGGAACGCAATTCGATCCCGCCTTCGTCGACGCCCTGGTCGCCGCGGTCGAGCGCGACGACTGGCAGACCCCGGAGGTTCCGGTATCCCCGCCGGATGAGCCCGCCGAGGCGGCCGCGTACGATCACGACGATCCCGCCGTGCCGCTGCGCGTGATGGGGAGCCGCTGACGTGCGAGACTCTCGTGAGCGTTAGTCAGGACCGGCTAGCGACCACGGGCCTTCGAGTCCGTTTCCCCAGGTCGGCCGGTTCCGGCCAGCGCCTGTCCGTGGCGGCGACGGGTTTGGCCGTCGCGGCCTGCATCGCGCAGTCGGTCGGCGCGGGCGTGGTGGCTCCCCGCAGCGCGATCGCCTTCGCGGGCCTGATCGCGCTGGGCGAGTTGCTCCGGCTCAATCTGCCGGGAGACCGCGAGGCGGCACCGATCGGGACGGCCTGCGCGCTCGCGTACGCCGTGGCGATCCGCGTGGGATCGGTTCCGGCCCGGCATTCGGCGTTCCAGGTCGTCGCGGTCACCGGCATCGGCATGGCGCTCGGCACGCTGCCACATCTGGCCGTGGGACGCCCGGCCCGGACGGCGGGCATGGCGTCGCGGCTGCTCGCCGTGGCGTGCGCCGCCTTCGCCTTCCGCCCGCTGGCCGGCACCAGCGAGATCCTCCGGCACTGGTGGGCGGCGCTGGCCGCGATGGCGCTGCTGGTCATGGTGGCCTGGCTGGTGGATGTGTTCATCGCCGCGTGCATCCGGGCGAACACGCTGCGGGCCAGGTTCTGGGTCACGTTCACCGACGAGCTTCGCGTTCAGGGTCTCCTCGGTGTGGCTGTCGGCGCCTCCGCCCTGCTGATCGCGTTCGCCGCCGAAGCCATGGGACTGGTCGCGGTGGCCGTGTTCCTCGCGCCGCTGCTCGTCACGCAGGTCGCCTTCCGCCAGTACGCCGGCATCCGCGCGACTTACCTGCAGACGGTGCGCGCGCTGGCGCGGGTGACCGAGATCGGCGGCTACGTCGAGACCGGTCACGCCGACCGGGTCAGCCGGCTCGCCGTGGCGGTCGGCCGGGAGCTCGGCATGGCCGAACCCGAACTGCTCGAACTGCAGTACGCCGCGCTGATCCACGACATCGGGCAGCTGTCGCTGCAGGACCCGATTCCGGGCGGGGCCACCGTGCTGGTCTCCCCGGAGGACCAGCGCCGGATCGCGCTGCTGGGCGCCGAGGTCGTGGAGCAGGCCACCATGCTGGACAGCGTGGCTGAGATCGTGCGCCAGCAGAGCGACCCGTGCAAGGCCACGTCCCGGCGTGGCGCCGCCTCCGCAGCCGGGGCTACCGCCGGCGCCGGGGCCGGGCAGCCGGCCGGGCCGCCGCTGAGCAGCCGCATCATCCGGGCCGTCAACGCCTTCGACGACCTCGTGGGCAGTTCCGCCGACCCGGGGCGGGCCGCCTCGGTGGTCGACCGGCTGCGGCTGGACGCTAGCGCCCAGTACGACCCGGAGGTCGTCAGCGCGCTCGGCCGCATCATCACCCGGCGGTCAGTGCTGCCCGCCTGACCGGCCTATGCTGCTCAGGTGTTTGACTCCGTACTCGTGGCCAACCGGGGCGAGATCGCCCGGCGCGTCATCCGCACTGCCCGGCGGATGGGCATCACGACCGTCGCCGTCTACTCGGAGGCCGACGAGGACCTGCCGTACGTGCGGGAGGCCGATCACGCCGCTCTCCTCGGTCCCGCCCCGCCCTCGCAGAGCTACCTGGACGCCGCGAAAATCCTCCGGGCCGCCCAGGAGGCCGGCGCCGGCGCCATCCATCCCGGCTACGGCTTCCTGTCCGAGCGGGCCAGCTTCGCGCGCCAGGTCATCGCGGCTGGGCTGACCTGGGTCGGGCCCTCCCCCGAGGCCATCGAGCAGATGGGGGACAAGATCCGCGCGCGTAACCTGATGGCCGCGGCGGGTGTGCCGGTCTCCCCGGGCAGCACCGAGCCCGTGCTGGACGAGGACACGGCCGTCGCCGAGGCGAAACGGATCGGCTACCCGGTTATGGTGAAGGCGGCCGGCGGGGGCGGCGGGATCGGGATGAGCGCGGCCTCCAGCGAAGCCGAACTGCGGGCCGCGTTCGCGACGGCACGGTCCCGCGCCGAGCGGTTCTTCGGTCATCCGGACATCCTCATCGAGCGTTACGTCGCGCGTGCCCGGCACGTGGAGGTGCAGATTCTCGGGCTGGCCGATGGCCGGGTCATCGCGCTCGGCGAGCGGGACTGCTCGGTGCAGCGCCGGCACCAGAAGATCGCCGAGGAGACGCCGTCTCCGGGCGTCGGCCCGGCCCTGCGGGAGCGGATGCTGGCGGCAGCCGTGCGGGCCGGCGAGGCGGTCGGGTACCGGAACGCCGGAACCGTCGAATGCCTCGTCGACGCCGACGGCGGGGATTTCATCTTCTTGGAGATGAACACCCGGCTCCAGGTCGAGCATCCGGTCACCGAACTGGTCACCGGCATTGACCTGGTCGAGCAGCAGTTCCTGATCGCCGCCGGCCAGGACGTGTCGTTCGGCCCGGCGTCCTTGCCCGCGTCCTTGCCCGCGTCCCGCCCGGCCCGCGGCCACGCCATCGAGATGCGCGTGTACGCCGAGGATCCGGTGCGGTTCCTGCCCGGCCCCGGCCGGATCACCGAGTGGGCGGAACCCTCAGGCGAGGGCATCCGGGTGGATGCGGGCTACGTCGCGGGCAACATCGTGACGCCGTTCTACGACCCGCTGCTGGCCAAGCTCTGCACGTACGGGGCCAGCCGGGCCGAGGCGGTGGCGCGGGCGCGGGAGGCGGTGGCGGCGTTCCGCATCGCGGGCCCGAAGACGAATCTGGCCTTTCACGCCGACCTGCTGGCCAGCCCCGAGTTCGCCGGCGGCGACTACGACACATCTCTGGTGGCCCGGCTGCGGCCCTGATCACGGTCCGGGACAATGGACGGGCACCGGGACCGGCGGCGGCGCCCGGGCGAGGAAGGGAGCAGCCGGTGGCGGAGGTCCGAGCGGAGATGGTCGCGAACGTCTGGAAGGTGGTCGCGGCGGAGGGCCAGCCGGTCGGGGCCGGTGACACCCTGGTGATCCTGGAGTCGATGAAGATGGAGATCCCGGTGCTCGCGGAGGAAGCGGGCACCCTGTCCAAGCTGCACGTGGCCGAGGGCGACCTGGTGCAGGAGGGTGACCTGATTGCCGTGCTCGGCTAGCCCCGGCCGGCGCCACCAAAGGTCCCGCCCAGGGCGGGCGACAGGCCGCGCTGGGCGAGGGCCAGGAAGGTGGCGCGGCCGGCCCGCCCGGCTCCGGCGGGCAGCGTCCCGGCCAGGGGCTGGCCGCCCACCGTTTCGAGGTCGCTCAGGTTGGACCGTTCGGCCAGGCCCGGCTGGGCGGGCCAGCTGCCGATGACGACCCCCGCGCATACCACCTTGCGCGCGGCCAGCGCCTCCAGGGTGAGTGCGGTGTGGTTGAGGGTGCCGAGACCCGCTGCGGCCACGACGAGGACCGGAGCGGCCAGCATGGCGGCCAGGTCGGCGATGGTTGACCCGGCCGGGTCGTATCGAACCAGTAGCCCCCCGGCACCCTCCACGATGACCTGCGGCCGGTCTTCGGCTAGCGCCGCGATGTAGCTCGCTGCCCATTGCAGGTCCAGCGCGGGACGGCCGGCCGCCCGCGCGGCCGCTTCGGGGGAGAGCGGATCGGGGTACCGGGCGAGTTCGTGCCGGTCCGTGACACCCGCCAGGGCGGCCACGGTGCCGAGGTCGCCCGGGGCGCCGGGTGGCTCGCCGGTCTGGGCCGGCTTGACGACGGCCACGCGTTCCCCGCGGGACCGGGCGAGCGCCGCGATGGCCGCCGTCGTGACGGTCTTGCCGACCCCCGTGTCCGTTCCGCTGACGATGATCAGGCCCAATCGGGTAACCGCCGCAGCCGGGTGACGAACTTGTACCGGTCACCGCGGTACCAGGACTGCGCCCACTCGACCGGTTCGCCGGTCATGTCGACCGCGTGCCGGGACAGCAGCAGGAGCGGCATGCCGACGTCGACGGCCAGCAGGTCGGCGTTGTGCGGGTCGGCCAGCACGGTCTCGATCGTTTCCTCTGCCTCGGTCAGCCGGACGCCGTACGCGGAACCGAGCGTCTCGTACAGCGAGCTGTGCCGCTTCAGCTGCTTGCGCAGTCCCGGGAAGCGGCGCGCGGGCAGGTGGGAGGTGTCCACCGACATCGGCTCGCCGTCGGCCAGCCGGAGCCGGTGGATGCGCAGCGCCCGGCCCCCCGGGCGGATACCGAGCAGCAGGGCGAGATCCTCGTCGGCGGCGATGTAGCCGATCTCGAGGATCCTCGTGTGCGGGTGCAGGCCGTGCGCCCGCATGCCTTCGGTGTAGCTGGCCAGCTCCAGCGACTGCGCCACCTTGGGCTTGGCCACGAACGTACCCTTGCCCTGCCGCCGCAGCAGGCGGCCCTCCACCACCAGCTCCGCCAGGGCCTGCCGGACTGTGGTCCGCGACGTCCCGTAGTCGCGAGCGAGCTCGCGTTCCGGCGGGACCGGGCTGCCCGGCGCCATCGTGACGATCAGCTCGAGCAGCTGCCGCTTGACCCTGTAGTACTTCGGCAGCCGCAGAAGTGGGCTCGGCAGTATCTCGCCGGGCACGTTGTCACTTGCAGAGTCCATCACCGGCGCTCCCGTCATGACCTGCCGGACGCCGGGCACGCTGGTCTTTTCCGGCGGAACCGGGGACACAGGGACGGGGGAGACGGTCATGGGCCACTTCCTTCCCGCTCAAGCGGTTATCCGGACATGATCTCTCACCGCACCCAGTGCGCGAAATGCCGTGCGGAGGTCAACTTCTGTCAGGTTGGCCCGGGCGGTCAGTCGCAGGCACGCCTGGCCAGGTGGCACCGAGGGCGGCCGGAAGCATCCGGCGCGGACGCCATGACCGGCGCAGATCCGCTGTGCCTCGAGCGCCGCGCCCGCCTCCCCGATCGTGATCCGGACCACGGCGGCGGCCGGGGGCGGGACCTCGAAACCCAGCCCGGTCGCCAGGGCGGCCAGGCGCCGGGCGCTGGCCTGGGCGCGCTGCCCGAGCCCCGGGTCGCCGCGGATGATGGTCAGCGCGGCGAGCGCGGCGGCCACGCTCGGCGGGGCCAGGCCCGTGTCGAAGATGAACGCACGGCCCACGTCGACGAGAGTGCTGATGACCTCCGCCGCCCCGATGACCACGCCGCCCTGGCCCGCCAGCGACTTAGACAGGGTGACCGTCCGGATGACCCGGGGATCGTCGCCGATACCGGCCGCCGCGGCCACCCCCCGGCCGCCCGGGCCGAGCACGCCGAAGGCGTGCGCCTCGTCTAGGACGAGCAGCGCCTGGCGGGAGCGTGCGATGCGGTGCAGTTCGGCCACGGGGGCCTGGTCGCCGGTGACGGAGAACACCGTGTCGCTGACCACGATGGCCGCCGGCTCGGTGCGCCGGGCGAGCGCCCGATCCACCGCACGCGTGTCGGCGTGCGGGGTGACCTCGACGCGGGCGCGGGCCAGGCGGCACGCGTCGATCAGCGAGGCGTGGTTCGCAGCGTCGGAGACGATGAGCACGCCAGGGCCGGGCCGTCTGTTCCCGGCCCCTTCCGCCGCGAGAACCGGCCCGGGTACTTGCCCGGGTACTTGCCCGAGGACTTGCCCGAGGGCCGCGACCACGGCGAGGTTGGCCAGGTATCCGGAGGAGAACACGAGCGCGCCGGCGGCGCCGGTGAACTTTGCGAGGTCCCGTTCGAGCTGGATATGCAGCTCCGTGGTGCCGGTGACCAGCCGTGATCCGGTGGAGCCGGTCCCCCAGGTGCGGGCGGCGGCGGCTGCCGCCTCGGCCAGCCGCTCGTCTCCGCACAGCCCCAGGTAGTCATTCGAGGCCAGATCGACAAGGCCGCCTGGCGGACCGTCGAACATCCCGCCGGGACCGCCAGGTACGCGGGCGGGCCCGGCGGGTCTGCGGGCGGGCGCGCGGGCGTTCAGCCGGCGCCCCAGCCCCGCGGCCTCCCGGGTCAGCGCCGCCTGCCGGAGCACGGCAAGGGGGTCTGGCGGCTGGCTCACCGGCGGCTGCGCTGCTGATGGCGGTCGTGACGGGTGCGGCTTCATGGGTCCTGATAGGTTTCCCCAGCTCCCGGCCGCCGTCAAGTGGAAGCCGCTGGCCTGGGCAAGTACGCGGGCCAGGACGCGGGCCAGCAAGTACGCGGGCCAGGACGCGGGCCAGGACGCGGGCCAGGACGCGGGCCAGGGACGGCCGGGTGAGGAGCCGCGGGCGAGGGATCACCGATGTGGCGGGAACCAGTCGCCGCGGGTGCGATTATTGATACGTGCCCACGCTGACCGATCTGGCCCGCCGCCATACCAGCCTGGCCACGGCCGACCTGGAATGCCTGCACGCCCTGGTCTCTGACTGGCAGCTCCTGGCCGACCTGTCGTTCGCCGACCTCATCCTCTGGGCGCCGCTGAGCGACGGCAGCGGCTGGATGGCGCTGGCCCAGATGCGCCCGACGACCGGGCCCACCTCGTTCCAGGATGACGTGGTCGGGACGAAAGCCGAACCGGGGGACAGGGCGCTGCTGGACACCGCGCGGGCCGAGCGCCGGATCTGGCGCGAAAGTGACCCTGACTGGACGACGGGCGTGCCGGTACGCGCCGAGATCATCCCGGTGACTCGCGCGGGCCGGGTGATCGCCGTGATCGAGCGGAACACCAACCTGAACTCCGCCCGCACGCCGAGCCGCCTGGAGCTGACCTACCTGCAGGGCGCCGATGACCTGGCCCGGATGGTGGCTGAGGGGACGTTCCCCTTCGGCGGTGAGCAAGCCACGCCGGTCCGCTCGCCCCGGGTTGGTGACGGGCTGCTCCGCCTCGGGCGCTCCGGACGGGTCACGTACGCCAGCCCCAATGCGCTGTCGGCCTTCCGCCGCCTCGGCCTGGCCACCGACCTGGTGGGCGCCGAGCTGGGGCCACTGACCGCGAAGCTGTGCGCCTCGTGCGGCACTCCGCTGGATGAGTCGCTGATGCTGGTGGCGTACGGCCGGGTCCCGCGGGACGCCGAGATCGAGGGCAACGGGTCGATCGTGCAACTGCGCTCGATCCCGCTCATCGTGGGCGGCAGCCGGACCGGTGCGCTGATCCTGGTGCGTGAGGTCACCGAGCTGCGCCGCCGCGAACGCGAGCTGATGACCAAGGACGCGACGATCCGTGAGATCCATCACCGCGTCAAGAACAACCTGCAGACGGTGGCCGCCCTGCTGCGGCTGCAGGCCCGCCGCCTGCGCGGCCCGGAGGCGCGGGCGGCCCTCGAGGACGCCGTCCGCCGCGTCGGCTCGATCGCCATCGTGCACGAGACGCTATCGCACGCGCCCGACGAGATCGTCGCTTTCGACGAGGTCGCGGACCGGGTCGTCATGATGGCGTCCGAGGTGGCCGGCACCGAGATCCGGGTAACCCCAAAGCTCACGGGCGCCTTTGGCCCGCTGCCGGCGTACGTGGCGATGCCGCTCGCGCTGGTGCTGACCGAGTTGCTGCAGAACGCGCTGCAGCACGGCTTCGCCTACCCCGAGCCGGTCGCCGGCGCGGCGCAGCGGGCCACCGGCAGCGTGGAGGTCAGCGCGGTGCGCGGGCCGGACCGGCTGACGGTCGTCGTTGACGACGACGGCGTGGGGCTGCCCGAGGATTTCGACCCCGAGTCATCCAGCTCACTGGGGCTGCAGATCGTGCGCACTCTGGTCGTCGGCGAACTGGGCGGCAAGCTGGAGATAACGCCCCGGCCGGAAGGCGGCACCCGGGCCCTCGTGGACCTTCCCGTCCAGGATGACGAGCCCGCCGCCCCGGCCCCGGACAAGTAGCGGCCCGTCCCCTGGGGACCGCTTGACCGCTTCCGGGACGGGCCTGTCTGGTGTGCGCGGAGCCTGATGTGCGCGGAGCCTGATATGCGCGGAGCCTGATATGCGCGGAGCCTGATATGCACGGAGCCTGATATGCGCGGAGCCTGATGTGCACGGATATAGTGCGATAGATCAGCCGTAGCCGCGGCGTCAGCGGGAGACGGGTGACACGTGCGCACGGGTGCGCAGCCGCAGCGTGCGCCGCTTCAGGGCTCGCCGTTCGTCCTCGCTCATACCGCCCCAGACGCCGGCGTCCTGGCCGGAGTCAATCGCCCAGTGCAGGCACGACTCCATCACCGGACAACGATGACAGACACGCTTTGCTTCGTCGATCTGGAGTAGCGCAGGACCGGTGTTGCCGATCGGAAAGAACAACTCAGGATCTACGTCACGGCAGGCGGCGTTGTGGCGCCAGTCCATGAGGCCACTCCTTCGGGGCGTGACGGCCGCACCTCGGCTGCTTGAACCCAGTGCGCCGGTCATCAAGGCTTGTGAATGATTTCACGAGCTATGTGATATACCTTTGGTACGAGCGTTGTCCCGTATTGAGACCGTGCCAGCTAGCAACCCGCCCGGAGCCGCTTCTTAGCCCAGGCGCTTGGGAAACCGGGAAACCTGCTCGGTGTCGATAACATTCGATAACGCGAGAGGCTCCCCGCCTGGCATCGTCTAAAGCTTCTCAAGCACGTTGCCGGGAACGCAAGGGGACGCAACAATGATCTTCGGCATTTCAATGTGACCTGAATCACAATTAATGCCAGGATCGGTAGTTTGCAGCCCGCAAAATCCTCCCGGCGCAATCATGCGATGACCCGTAGCGCTTCCGGTACCGAGCGGAATGTTACCGAAGTCGTCTCGCCCACATACTCCCCGTCCACCTGCAGCGCCGCTGGCTCCCGGGACCGTACCGTGAGTTCCGGCTCGTCGTGCAGGTTCAGCACGTACTTTCCGATCGGCGGCCGCTCATCCTGCTGCATCATCTGGCGCATCGCATTCAGCGTGGAAAATGTCCGCATCCGCCGCAGGCCGAAAACGTCCAGGCCGGCGTCGAACGAGGCGTTCGGCGTGGGGCTCACCGGATGGCGGCCGACGTAGCTCCAGGGCGTGGTGTTGGAGACGAGCGCCATGCCCAGGCTCGGCACCGCGATTCCGCTGGCCGTCTGCAGGGCCAGCCCGGGGTGACGCCGGTCGGTGCGGAAGTAGAACTCGCGCAGCGCCATTAGGATGTACAGGGCGGACGACGCCCGGCGGCCGCGGGCGCGCCGTTCTTCCACCGCGCGGACCACTTCCGCGTCCCAGCCCAGCCCGGCGTTGAACGTGAAGTACCGGTCGCCAGCCAGGCCGAGCCCGATCGTCCGGGTGGTCCCGGCGGCCAGACGCGCGCCGATCACTTTGACGGCGGCGACCGGATCGGCCGGAATGCCGAGGTCGCGCGTGAAGACGTTGGCGTTTCCGCCCGGGATCGCGCCGATAGCGGGCCGCTGCCCGGCGGTGGCCGCCCGATGACCGGCCCGGATGGGCACGTCCTGCATCAGGCCGTTCACGACCTCATTGATCGTTCCGTCTCCGCTGAGCACCAGCAGCGCGTCCCGGCCCTCAGCGGCGGCCCTCGCGGCGATGCCGCGGGCATCTCCCCGGTACCGTGTCTCCACGGTCTCGAGCTCCACCTCGGCGGCCAGCAAGCGGACGATGAAATCCAGGACTGGTTTGGTCGTGGAGGTCGCCCGGGGGTTCACGATCAGCAGCGCGCGCACGCGCATAGGCTAGTCCTGGGGAGAAAGGTGCGACACATGCCACCACGTCCGCCGGCGCTGCTGCTGGCCACGGCGGCCCTGGGCGCCGAGGCGGCGATGCTTCTCGTTGCCGCGGTGATCTCGGCCGCGGACACCGCCGCGGGCCGCTCCTACCAGCGCAGCAGCGGGATCGCGCTCACGATCATCGCGTTCGGTGCCGTGATCGTCGTCGCGCTGATCGCGGTTGGCGTCTGCCGCGTCCGGCGCTGGAGCCGCACCCCCGCACTGCTCACCCAGCTGTTCGTCGGGACGACCGGGGTCTACCTGCTGGAGGGCCACCGGCTCGACTGGGGAGTGCCCGCGCTGCTGGCGGCACTGGCCGGTTTCGCCGGCCTGCTGGTCCCGCCCAGCTGGCGCGCCCTGGCCACCGGCCCCATGAGCCCGAAGGCGCCGGAGACCACGCCGCCGTCGGCCGGCCCGGAGGGCAAGGCACCCCGGGCCGCGTGCGAGGCACCCCAGGCCGCTCAGCCCGCGGGGAAAATGGCCGGGTCGCCCGCCCAGGCCGCCGCGCCGGGCGCCCGCACGGTCCCGCCGGCGGGCAGGGCGGCCCGGCCCTCCGGCAAGAAGGCCTCATCCCGCCGCCGCTGACGTTCCGCCGGAGCCGACGCACCTGGCCGCTCGCCAGGAGTCAGCGGGGCCGGTGGGTCTAGCGGGGCCGGTGGGTCTAGCGGGGCCGGTGGGTCTAGCGGGGCCGGAGCCCGCGGGACGCACTCACTCGTCCGTGGTCAGGCCGTCGCGTAGCTGGGTGAGGGTCCGGGCCAGCAGGCGGGACACGTGCATCTGGGAGATCCCCAGCTCAGCGGCGATCTGGGACTGGGTCAGGTTGCCGAAGAACCGGAGCAGCAGGATCTTCTTCTCCCGGGGTGGCAGCCGCTCGAGCAGCGGCTTGAGCGATTCCCGGTACTCGACGCCCTCGAGCGCCTCGTCGACGATGCCCAGCGAGTCGGCCACCGCGGGGGCGTCCTCGTCTCCGGAGTCCGGCGCGTCCAGGGACACCGTGGAGTAGGCGTTGGCCGACTCCAGGCCCTCCAGCACGTCTTCCTCGCTCATCTGCAGGTGCGCCGCGAGCTCGCTGACGGTAGGCGCGCGTCCCTCGCGCTGGGCGAGCTCCCCGATGGCCTTGGTCAGCGAGAGCTTGAGTTCCTGCAGCCGTCGCGGCACGCGGACGGCCCAGCCCTTGTCCCGGAAGTGCCGCTTGATCTCGCCCACGATGGTGGGCGTCGCGTAGGTGGAGAACTCGACACCGCGCTCCAGGTCGAACCGGTCGATCGATTTGATCAGGCCGATGGTGGCGACCTGGGTCAGGTCGTCCAGCCACTCGCCCCGGTTGCGGAACCGGCGCGCCAGGTACTCGACCAGCGGCAGGTGCAGCTCCACCAGCGAGCCGCGGATCCGTTCCCGCTCCGCACTGCCCTCGGGCAGCGAGGTGAGCCGCTCGAACAGCTCCCTCGCCCGGGCGCGGTCGGGTACGGCGTGGTCATCCCGGGCGACGGTGGCGAGCGTCTCGTCGGCCGGGCGGACCTCGTACTCCTCGGTCACCCGGGCTTCGTTTTCGGTCACCCGGACCTCGAAGTCTCCCATCAGGACCCCGACGCCCCGCGGCGCTTGCGCAGCACGATGGCCACCCGGTCGTCCGGCGCCAGCCGGGAGTCGACCTCGCCGGCCAGCGCGGACAGCACGGTCCAGGCGAACGTGTCACGGGCCGGCAGGCGTGGCTGCGCGGCCACCACCGCGACGACGATCGTCATCAGGTCGGCGCCGAGCTCGAAGTCGCATTCCAGGTTGGTGCCCGGGATGGCCTGGCTGAGCAGCATCGCGCAGGCCTCGTCGACCGCGATCCGCAGGTCCTCGATCTCGTCGAGGGTGAAGTCGAGCCGCGCGGCGAGCCCGGCGGTCGCGGTGCGCAGCACGGACAGGTACGCGCCCTCGGCGGGCATGCACACCCGCACGCGGTCGGGGGCCTCGCGGTCAGCCGCGACCGCGCCAGGACCCGGCCCGGCGCCCGGCGCGGTCTGCCTGGCGGCGGTCTCTTCGGTCACGTCTCTCCTTCGGGCCGGCTGGTTGGGCCGGCCGATCACCTGCAACCTATCGTCCACGCCGACCGATTTCGGCGTGCCGCGCGGCGCGGGTCGAATGATCTCACGCGTACCGGTGGAACGGGGCGACGCTGCCCTGCGGGCAGACCGGGAACTGACACCGCGCCGGTTCGTGCCGGCGAACCTGGACGGGGTCAAGTTAGCGGTCGGCCGGTGCTGTGTGCGCCGGTCCGGGCCACGGGATTACCCTGAAAATACCGCGTCAACGGCCCCCCGGAAATACCGTGAGGGGCCGCGACATGGTCGCGGCCCCTCCTACGGTGCGTCGGTGATGTGACTGCCTGGCGTATCAGGCCTGCTTGGTCTCCCAGAAGATCTTGTTGATCTCGTCGATCTTGGCCAGCAACTGGTCGGCGACGGCCGGGTCGGTGCTGGACTTGGTGCCGCCGCCCCCGCCGGCCAGCTTGGTGGCCTCGTTGAAGAGGGTGTGGAGCTGCGGGTACTTCTCAAAGTGCGGCGGCTTGAAGTAGTCGGTCCACAGCACCCACAGGTGGTGTTTGACCAGCTCGGAGCGCTGCTCCTTGATGATCAGCGCCCGGGCGCGGAATTCGGGGTCCGTGTTCTGCTGGTACTTCTCGTCGATCGCCTTGACGGACTCGGCCTCGATCCGGGCCTGAGCAGGGTCGTAGATGCCGCACGGCAGGTCGCAGTGCGCGTATGCGACGGCCTTTGGTTCGAGCAGGCGTGCGAGCAGCCTCATCGATCCACCTTCCGTAGTGTCTGATCACGGATATCAGGACCGACATTACCCCGCTCGCCACAGCCGACACCGGAGGGCCTCTGTGCATTCGCCGCTCGTGCGGGTCGCCGTTGCCGAGCATTCGATGGAGCCCGTGCTCTGGCCGGGCGACTGGCTGCTCGTCCGCCGGACCCGCCAGATCCGGCCCGGCCAGATCGTGCTGGCCCGCCACCCGGGGCGCCCGGAGATGCTGATCGTGAAGCGCGCGGCGCGCCGTGAGGCCAGCGGCTGGTGGCTCGAATCCGCCAACCCGGCCGCCGGGGCCGTGGACAGCGCCCGGTTCGGTGCCGTGCCGGACACGCTGATCGAAGGCCGGGTCCTGCTGCGCTACTGGCCGCTTCGCCGGGCCCATCGCCGCTGACCGGCCGTCCTGTCCTGCCAAACGGGACCCGGTGTCCCCCCAGCCGCCGGTGCGGGGTGCCCCCGCCCAGGAGACGCGGGGGCCCCGTCCTGATGATCAGGACGGGGCCTCCGGTGCTAAGAGCCGTCGGTGCGGGTCAGTGGACCTTCGGGTCCGGCGCCGTTCCGGACTGCAGGTTGACCATGTCGAGCATTTCGTTCCGGGACAGCCGCACTCGCTGCGCCCAGAAGTAGATGATCATGCTGAACCCGAAGACGACCAGGATGTCCCACCAGAACGGGATGTTGCCGGTGTTGGTGGGCGGCTTCGGCGGTGGCGTGGAGGCCGCGCCGCTGAACTGGCCCTGCCAGGAGATGATGCCCATGCCGATCAGATAGAAGGGCAGCCACTGTGCGGACTTCCAGTCCAGCGGCGGCCGCTGCGGGTCGAAGGCCATGGAGATGCCGATCAGCACGTAACCAATGACGACGCAGATGCCGAGCTTCCAGATCACCTCGAAACCCGACCAGTAGATCAGCATGTTGGCCAGGAAGAACGCGAGCGGCGCGACCACCACGGCTCCCGGCATCCGGTACGGTCGCGGCGCTTCGGGCACCTGCCCGCGGAAGGCGCCCAGCGACAGCGGCGCCCCGGCGTACATCAGCACGCTGGCCGAGGTGACCAGGCCGACCAGCGAGTGCCAGCTCGGGAACGGCAGCAGGAACAGCAGGCCAGCCAGGAACGCGATGATCAGGCTGAACCACGGAACGCCGTTCCGGTCGACCTTCTGGAAGAGCTGCGGGAAGTACCGGTTGCGGGCCAGGCCGTAGCCGATGCGCGAGGTTGACGTCTGGTACATCAGCCCCGTGCCGAACGGGGAGACGAAGGCGTCGATCCGCAGGAAGACGGCCAGCGTGCCCAGCCCGACCACGCCCGCCAGGCCGGCGAACGGCCCGATGGCGATGGGGCTAGTGCTCGGGATGGCCGCCCAGCCCTTGGGCCCGCTGATCAGGCTGTGCGGGATCGCGCCGATGAACACGAACTGCAGCAGCACGTAGATGGCGATGCCGATGCCGGTGGCGGTGAGGATGGCCCACGGCAGGTTCCGCTGCGGGTTCTTGATCTCGCCCGCGAGCTGGTCGGCCTGCTCGAAGCCGAGGTAGGCGAACACGATGCCCGCCGAGGGGATGGCGGCGAACAGGGCCTTGATCCCGTACGGCATGAAGCCGCCGCCCGCGCCGAGGTTGTTGGGCTGGAACTTGAACAGCAGGATGATGATGGTGATGACCGGGATTGCGACCTTCCACCACGTGATGCCCGCGTTCACCTTGGAGAACAGGCGCATGGCCAGGAAGTTGATCGCGGTGAACACCGCCAGCAGCACGACCGTCATCGCGAAGCCGAGCCCGGTGACGTTCGACGTGTTCGCGTTGTACAGGCCGTGCCAGTAGTAAGAGCCGTACTGCATGACGGCGAAGCATTCGATCGGCGCGACCGTGACCGCCTGCAGAAAGGAGAAGAAGCCGAAGGAGATGCCCGCGATGCTGCCGAACGCGAAGTGCGGGAACCGCGCGGTCCCGCCGGACACCGGGTACATTCCGCCCAGTTCGGCGTGGACGAGCGCGAGGATGATGACGATGGCCCCGGCGATCACCCACCCCAGCAGGGCCGCCGTGCCTGCCGCCTGGGCGGCGAGGAAGGCGCCGAAGAGCCAGCCGGAGCCGATGATCGAGGTCTCGGACGCCCACGTGGCGCCGATGAAGCCCATGTCCCGTTTCAGCCCCACATCGGTGGGTACCGCAGCCGAGGCTCCGACGGCTTCTGTGTTACTCGCCATGCTCGATCCCTTTTCCGATTGTGCCCCGCAGGGCTGCCACCCGCGTGTCGGATCGTCGCGTTATGCAGGTGAGCGTTGCGTATGCGCTAAGTGAGAACATCGTAGAGATACGGTCGTGACCTGAGAAGTGGTCCCTGGCGTCGTTTCGGTAACGCAGGTGGCAGACTTATACCCGCCCCCGACACTCCGTCACCTTCCAGTTCCCGGGCCCCTCTTCGGGTCCCCGCAAGGGAATTACCCTCGTGGCATTACAGACCGATGTCCGATGCATTTCAAGGATGTCGCGGGCGGAACGCGCGGCCAATTTCGGTGTCCAGGTCCGCCCCAGCCGCACGAGCCTCTCACGGCGCCGGGGTGTCCCGTTGCCGGGCCCGGAAAGCGGTCACGTTGGCCCGGTTCATGCAGCGTTCGGAGCAGTAACGCCGCGACCGGTTGGTGCTTGTATCGATGAACACGCCCTGGCACGGGGCGGTCTGGCAGACGCCGAACCGCTCGATGCCCAGCTCGGTGACGCGGACGGCGAGCCCCATCGCGGCGCCGGCCGCGTACTTGTCCGCGACCGTCCCGCTGTCGGTGAAATGGACGTGCCAGCGCTGGCCGTCGTGCCCGGACAGTTGCGGGTGCACGGGATGCCGGATGAGCAGCGAGTTCAGCCGCGCGGCGACTTCCTCGCCGTTTCCCGCGGCGCAGGCGGCGAAGATCTTCCGGAACTCGGCCCGGAGCCCGCGCAGGGCTTCGAGGTCGCGGCGGGTCGCACCGCCGCTGAGATGCTCCCGGTCTGCCACCAGATCGCGCAGGCCGTCCATGGTGGCCAGCCGGTCGGGGTTGTCCTCGCTGTAGGAGGCCGTGTTGACCAGCCGGACGGCGAGTTCCGCGTATGTGGTGAGGTCCACATCCGCCCCCTGCCTGCGGGAGGTTCTACTGTCATAGAGTGGCCGGGCTTACCGGGTGACCGGTCGCTCAATTCGGTCTATGTAACTCAATTCGTTCCATGCAATGGGCTTCCCGGCGGGCTGGGTCTTACACGTCCCATCGGCGAGAGGCGCCATCGGGGCGCGGAGCGCATCCGCGGGTTCCAGGGGGGTCGTCCCTCCAGGGCCAGCACAGTACTGTCGGATCATGTTTGCTGTTACCGCCGCACGCATCGACCCCGAAGATCCGCTGGCCGGCCTTGAGCTGGGGGAGCGGCCCGAACCCAAGGTGCCCGACGGCTGGACGACCGTCCAGGTCCGCGCCGCCTCGCTGAACCATCACGAGCTGTGGACGCTGCGGGGTGTGGGCATTTCCCCGGACCGGCTGCCGATCGTGCTCGGCTGCGACGCGGCGGGCCTCGATGAGGACGGCAACGAGGTCGTCGTGCACTCGGTCATTGGCGACCCGGACGCCGGGGGCGGCGACGAGACCCTGGACCCGCGCCGCAGCCTGCTGTCGGAACGGTACGACGGCACGTTCGCGGAACGGGTGGCGGTTCCCCGCCGCAACCTGCTGCCCAAGCCGGAGTCGCTGTCCTTCGAGGAAGCGGCCTGCCTGTCCACGGCGTACCTGACCGCCTACCGGATGCTGTTCGTTAAGTCCGGGGCCGAACCGGGCTCGACGGTGCTGGTCCAGGGGGCCAGCGGCGGGGTGGCCACCGCGCTCATCGTGCTTGGCCGCGCGGCCGGCTACCGGATGTGGGTCACCAGCCGCAGCGGGGACAAGCGTGATCTGGCGCTGGATCTGGGCGCGGATCAGGCGTTCGAGACCGGCGCCCGGTTGCCGGAACGTGTCGACGTGGTGATGGAGACTGTCGGCGACGCGACCTGGTCGCATTCGATGAAGTCGCTCAAGCCCGGCGGCCGGATCGTGATCTCCGGCGCGACCAGCGGCTACGCCCCGTCGGCCGATCTTCAGCGGCTCTTTTTCCTGCAACTGTCCGTCATCGGCTCCACCATGGGCACGCGGGGCGAACTCGGCCGGCTGCTCCATTTCTGCGAGCAGACCGGCGCGCGCCCGCTGATCCATTCCCGTATGCCGCTGACCGAAGCGCGGGAGGGCTTCGCCGCGATGGCCCTGGGCGAGCAGTTCGGCAAGATCGTCTTCACCGGCTGACCCCCGGTCCCACCTGAACCTTCCCGCGATCAGTGGGCTCCAGACGCCCCCAGCCGGGACACTTCCGTTGCCGCCCGGCACGTGCACCGCCGCACGACCAGCCAGACCGCTTTGGGTCAAGGTGCCGCCCGCACAGCAGAAGTCGCCCACTTCTGGGCGTGCGAGCCCGCGGGGCTAACGCTGGGCTAACGCCCCGGACCCGCTACCGGGCTCCGGTGCCGTGCCGCCCTGCGGACCTTGCGGCCCGGCCCCGGCCGTTCCGGCTGGAGTGCTCGTCCCAGACGGCCCAGCCTGCGCGCTGGTTCCGGCCGTGCTGCCCTGGGGGCTGTCTCCGGCCCGTGGCCCCGTGCTGCCCTGCGGGCTGTCTGCGGCCCGTGGCCCAGCGTCTATGGCTGGACGCGGGTCGTCGTGGTCATGCCCGGGTGCGCGGCCCGTGTCGAAGATCTCGCTCCGGACCCGCTCGAGCGTCTCGTCCAGGATGATCCTCAGTTCGGTCAGTGCGTCCTCGCCGGCCGCCGCGCCCGACTGCAACGCCAGCCGGCCCAGGTCCCGGGCGAAGCCCTTGACCGTCTGCTCCAGGTCGCGCAGCAGGCCGACGTCCGGCCGGCCGGCCCATCCCCGGCGTCCCGGCCAGTCGGCCCAGGCCGCCCAGTTGCCCCAGTCCCGGTCCCGTCCGGGGAACCGGGCCTGGTCGCGTTCCTGCCGGGCCCATTCCTTCGCCTCTTGCCGTACCCGCCGGGCGTTCTCCTTCGCGTCCTCGCGTACCCGCCGGGCGTTCTCCTTCGCGTCCTCGCGAGTCCAGCGGGTCCGCTGCCTGATCTCATCCGGCGTGCCCGGCGAGCGCAACGGGCCACCGGCGGACTCGGTGCCCGGCTGGGCCGGGCCGTCCTCGCCTTCCTGTTCGCCCGGGCGCCGGGCGGTCCGCGCGGCCCAGGTCAGCTCCTCGCGCAGGCTGCGTACCGTTTCCCGGACGTCTTCCCTGACCTCGCGGACGATGTCCCGCACCGAGTCCGACAGTTCCTGCTCCAGCTCGGCGAGCTCATCCCCGCGTTCCTGCAGTTCCTGGCGTCCGGCCTCAGTGATCCGGTAAACCTTGCGCCCGTCCATCTCGTCGTGGGTGACGAGGCCTTCCTCTTCCAGCCGGGCCAGCCGCGGGTAGATCGTGCCGGGCGAGGGGGCGTACACACCCATGAACTGGTCCCGCAGCATCCGGATGACCTCGTAGCCGTGCCGAGGCTCCTCATCGAGCAGCCGGAGCAGGTAGAGCCGGAGCCTGCCGTGCCGGAAAACCGGACTCATCGAGCCTCGCCCTTCGTCTGTTCGTCGTCCTGCGCCCCCGCGCTGTCGGCGGGCACCGGATCTGTAGCCGACGCCCATGGATCCCTGATCCGGCTGCGGGGCTTTCCCGCGTCCGTGGTGCCGTGGCCCGCTGTACCGTGCCTTCCTGCGTCCTGCCCTCCTGCCTCCCGCCCTCCTGCGCCCGGGCCCGCCGCGCCGCGCGCAGGCGTCTCCGCGTCACCCGCGCCGGGTTCGCCCGGGGACGGCCTGGAGTGCGCCGAGCCGCCCGGTGCGGCGTGCGCCGCGCGCCGGAGCAGTGTCACCCGGCCGGACAGCGTGGTCACCGAAATGTGACCGGTCCCCGCCCCCAGGGTACCGTTCACCCAATGCGGCGTACGGCCCTGTGAGCTGCGAAGGCAGTCGAACTCGCTCAGCAGGCGGCCGGAAGTCGACCGCAGGCTGACCCGGGCGTCCGGTTGTGCGGGAAGGCGGAGCGCGACGTCGGAGGACACGGTGGCGACGCGTACGTTGCCCGGCTTGCCCAGGTGGACGTCCGCGGTCACGCTGCCGGTGACCGTCTTGGCGTCCAGCCGGTCCAGCGATCCGCCCGCCAGGGTCAGGTCACCGGACACCGAGTTGAAGGTGACCTGGCCGTTGATGTCCTGCGCCTCGACGTCCGCCCCGACCGTCCGCGCGTCGACGGTCCCTTTCAGGCCGTCCAGCGTGATCGCACCGGACACGCTCTTGACCGACGTGTGCGCCGCGACGCCGGACACGACCGCTGCCGCCGCCACCACCCCCACCTGGGCTGGGCAGTCCCGGGGCACCGTGACGGTCATCTCGGCGGAATGATTCCGCGGCCGCAGCCATTCCAGCAGACCGTCCCAGGTCAGGTCCTCGTAGCTGATAGTCAGCACGCCATCCTCGTGGGTCACGGTGAGCGGCTGGCCGCTGATCCGGGTGATGTCCAGCGCGGGCGCCTCACTGGTGGCCAGGATGGCCACGGAGCCCGCGATGGCGCGCACCTTCAGCGCCGTCACATCGTCAAATGCGAGGCGCATCGGCGCGTCGACCGTCCAGTGCGACATCGGCTGTCTCCCGTCCACCATGGCGTTCGGTGCCTTCCGCCCGGTTGAGCACCAGGTCAGCTTGGTTCGCTTCACGATGTATCTTGTCTGCGATTCGTCAAGATGCATCGTAACGCCAGACAGGGCAGAGCAGAGAACGGCCGCCGCCGGCCGTGGCCGCGCCTTGCGGGCGGCGCGGTCCTCGGTCAGCGGGCGCCGACGGTCAGCGGGCCGCGCTGCCCGGGATCGGGATGGTCACCGCGGTCAGCGGACGGCGCGGTCAGTCGTCGTCCAGGCGGGCCAGCCAGGTGGCCAGCCGGTCCACCGCTGTCTCGAATTCCGGGTTCAGATCCACGAAGTCCCGCAGCCGGGCGGCCAGCCAGCTCATGCTAACCTGCTCGTCGCCCCGCTGCTCGTCGAGTTCTTCTATGCCGCGGTCGGTGAAGTACATCTGATCTCCCGGCGGTGAGGGCCATGCTGCTCAGGTCAGTGCTGGTCAGGCCCGACCTCGCCGGGCCAGTGCTGATCAGGCCAGTGCTGTCAGGTCAGTGCTGATCAGGTCAGTGCCAATTCAGCTCAGCGCCGCCTCGATCAGCTCCTTGTGCGTCGCGGCGTGCTGCTTGGCCGAGCCGGTCGCCGGCGCCGAGCTGGGCGGCAGCGACACGAGCTGCAGCTTACGGCCCGGCAGTTCGGGCAGCTTCAGCGCCATCCGCGGCCAGGCGCCCATGTTGGCGGGCTCTTCCTGGGCCCAGACGAGACCCTCGGCCTGCGGATAGCGGGACAGCTCGGCCTTAAGCTCGGTCAGGGGCAGCGGGTAGAGCCGCTCCACCCGGACGATCGCGGTAGGCGAGCCAGAGGCCTGCCGCTGCGCGACCAGATCCCAGTAGATCTTGCCCGAGCAGAGCACGACCTTGCGTGCCTTCGCCGCGTCGAACTCCGGCGCCTCCCCGATCAGCGGCTGGAACGAGCCGCTGGTGAAAGCCGACGTGGGTGACGTCGCCGCCTTCAGCCGGAGCATCGACTTCGGGGTGAAGACGATCAGCGGCTTGCGCCGGCCGGACAGCCCCTGCCACCGCAGCAGGTGGAAGTAGTTGGCCGGCGTGGTGGGCTGCGCGACGGTCATGTTGTCCTGGGCGCAGAGCGTGAGGAAGCGCTCGATCCGCGCGGACGAGTGGTCCGGGCCCTGGCCCTCGTAGCCGTGCGGCAGCAGCAGGACCACACCGGAGTGCTGGCCCCACTTCTGCTCCCCCGCGCTGATGAACTCGTCCATGATCGACTGGGCGCCGTCGAAGAAGTCGCCGAACTGGGCTTCCCAGCACACCAGCGCGTCCGGCCGCGCCACCGAGTACCCGTACTCGAAGCCCACCGCGGCGAACTCGGACAGCAGCGAGTCGTACACATAGAACTTGCTGGACCCGCTATCGAACCGCTTGAGCGGCGTGTATTCGTTGCCGTTCCGCCGGTCGACCACGACCGCGTGCCGCTGGCCGAACGTGCCACGGCGGCTGTCCTGGCCGACGAGCCGGACCGGGCGGCCGTCCAGCAGCAGGCCGCCGAAGGCCAGCAGCTCACCGGTAGCCCAGTCGATGTTGTCCTCGGCGATCATGGCCGCGCGCCGGGCCAGCTGGGGCTGCAGGCGTGGATGCGGTGTGAAGCCGTCGGGCATGCTGACCTGGGTCTCGATCACCTGCTTGACAGCGTCGGCGCTGATGCCCGTGACCACGGCGGTGTGGTTGACCGGGCGTTCCTCGGGCGCCGGCCGGACCACCGCGCCCGGCTCGGGTGGCCGCCGGACCGCCTCGCGGGTCTCGGTGAAGGCCCGTTCGAGCTGCCGCTGGTAGTCGCGCAGCGCCGCCTCGGCCTCTTCCATGGTGATGTCGCCCCGGCCGATCAGCGATTCGGTGTAGAGCTTGCGGGTGGAGCGCTTGGCCTCGATGAGGTCGTACATGAGCGGCTGGGTGAACGAGGGGTTGTCCGCCTCGTTGTGACCGCGCCTGCGGTAGCACACCATATCGATGACGACGTCCTTGTGGAAGGTCTGGCGGTATTCGAACGCGAGCCGCCCGACCCGCACGACGGCCTCCGGGTCGTCGCCGTTCACGTGGAAGATCGGCGCCTGGATCATCCGGGCGACGTCGGTGGGGTACACGGTGGACCGGCCGGACTGCGGCCCGGTGGTGAAGCCGAGCTGGTTGTTAACCACAATGTGCACGGTGCCGCCGGTGCGGTAGCCGCGCAGCTGGGAAAGGTTCAGGGTTTCCGCGACCACGCCCTGCCCGGCGAACGCGGCATCGCCGTGCATGAGGACGGGCAGCACCGTGAAGCCGCCGGAGCCGCCCTTGTCCAGGACGTCCTGCTTGGCCCGGACCACACCCTCGAGGACCGGGTCCACGGCTTCGAGATGACTGGGGTTGGCCACCAGCGAGGTCTTGATCTGCGAGCCGTCCGGGCTCTTGAACACCCCGTCCGCGCCGAGGTGGTACTTCACGTCACCGGAGCCCTGCGTGCTGCGGGGATCCATGTTGCCCTCGAACTCGTTGAAGATCTGCCCGTAGGACTTGCCAACGATGTTGGCCAGCACGTTGAGCCGGCCGCGGTGCGCCATCCCCAGCACCGCCTCGTCCAGGCCCGCCTCCGCCGCCTGGGTGATCACCTCGTCCAGCAACGGGATCAGGGACTCCGCGCCCTCCAGCGAGAACCGGCGCTGCCCCACGAACTTGGTCTGCAGGAACATCTCGAACGCCTCGGCGACGTTCAGCCGGGACAGGACGTGGATCTGCTCGTCGTGCCCCGGCCGCTCGTGCGGCCGCTCGATCCGCGCCTGGATCCAGGCGCGCTCGTCGGGCTCCTGGATGTGCATGTACTCGATACCGACGGTTCGGCAGTAGGAGTCACGCAGCACACCGAGGATCTTCCGCAGCTTCATCAGCGGCCGGCCGCCGAAGCCACCGGTGGCGAACTCGCGCTCCAGGTCCCACAGCGTCAGGCCGTGCTGGTTGATGTCCAGGTCGGGGTGCCTGCGCTGCGGGAACTCCAGCGGATTGGTGTCGGCCATCAGGTGGCCGCGCACCCGGTAGGCGTGGATGAGCTCCTGCACCCGGGCGGGCTTGGTGATGTCGTCCTCGTGCCCGGCCGAGATGTCCTTGACCCAGCGGACGGGTTCGTAGGGGATCTGCAGTGAGGTGAAGATACCGTCGTAGAAGCCGTCCTCGCCCAGCAGCAGCTGGTGAATCCGGTGCAGGAACTCTCCGGACTGCGCGCCCTGAATGATCCGGTGGTCGTAGGTCGACGTGAGCGTCACCTGGCGGCTGATGGCCAGCCGGGCCAGGGTCTCGTCGGACGCGCCCTGATAGGCGGCCGGGTATTCCATCGCCCCGACGCCGACGATGCACCCCTGGCCCTGCATCAGGCGGGGGATCGAGTGCACGGTCCCGATCGTGCCGGGGTTGGTCAGGCTGACCGTCGTGCCGGCGAAGTCCTCGACGGTCAGCTTGCCGATGCGCGCCTTGCGCACGACGTCCTCATAGATGGTCCAGAACTGCCGGAAGTCCATGGTCTCCGCGCCCTTGATGTTGGGCACGACAAGCTGCCGGGAGCCATCGTCCTTGCTCACGTCGACGGCTAGCCCGAGGTTGACGTGATCGGGCGCGACGAGCACCGGCTTGCCATTCTCTTCGGCGAACGCATCGTTCATCGCCGGCACCGCAGCGAGGGCCCGGACGACCGCGTACCCGATCAGGTGGGTAAACGAGACCTTGCCGCCCCGACCCCGCCGGAGGTGGTTGTTGATGACGATACGGTTGTCGATCAGCAGCATGGCCGGAACGTCCCTGACGCTCGTCGCCGTCGGCACCACGAGGCTGCTCGACATGTTCACGGCCGTCCGGGCGGCCGCGCCCCTCAGCCGATGGCGCTCACCCGGCGACAGGCTGGCGGCCTGCGGTTGCGGCGCGACGGTGGCGGGGTTCGCGGGCGGCGCGGGGGTGACCGGCGCCGGGCGGGCCGGGGCCGACGGGCCCGCCGGGGCGCTCGCGGCCGGAGCCGGAGCCGGGGCCGGGGCGGAGGCGGAGGGCGCTGGGGCAGCGGGTGCGGATGCGGGGGCTGCGCCGTCGGCCCTGGCCGGCGCGGGTGCCTCCTCGCCCTGACTGCCGGTCGACCGGTAGTCAGCGAAGAAGCTCCACCAGGCCTGGTCGACGGATCCGGGATCGGCCAGGTAGCGCTGGTACAGCTCGTCTACCAGCCACTGGTTGGCACCAAAGTCGGACGCATTCAGGTGCGGATCGGGCGCTGGGCTGGCCCCCGCCCGTGCTGCCGCCCTCCCTGGGCGGGGCTGGCTGGCTCCGAGCCGACCGTCCGGGCTCGCTGCGGTCTGCGCCGCCGTCCCGGACTGCATCTGCTCTGATTCACTGAGATCCGCGTCGGCGCGCGATGACTCAGAAGACACGGCGGATATCGCCCTCTCCCGCAGCTTGAATGCGATCTTTGCTCGGCATCAAGATTACCTGGCGGTCCCAGCCCGGGGACCTGAAGAAACCGGCCGTTACTCGTATGACCCACGTGACTCCTGGGGCCGCTGAGGTGGAGCGGCCCGGGCTGGCCGGTGCCCGCGCGGGCGCCTCCCGGTTCACCGGCACAGCCGCGGCGACGAGGTGATCGCAGGTGCCCTGAGCCGCGACGACTCCGAATCTCTGGTTCGATCAAGCTGCCGGAAGGTACGATCGTCGCGTAGGGGACATAGGCCATCTTCCTGTTTCGTCCAGCTTGCGCTCCGTCCAGCTCCGAGGGAAAAGGTGAGTACGACAGGCAGCCCCTGGGATGGCGACGTCCGCCCTCCTCGCCATGCGCGTATCCGCCGGCCCGACGATAGGGGGGCGGGAGCCTGGCGCGGACCGGATTCCCCGCGTCCTCCCGCGCCGCGACCCGCCGCCTCCTATCCGGCGGAGCCGGAATACGCGGGCGGGTATCCGTACGCGCCGGAGACGGCTTATCCCGACGGGCCCGAGGACTTGCCCGAGCCCGCTTACCCGTACGTGCCGGAACCTGCCCATGCGTATGAGGCGGACAGCCTTGTCCCGTACGCCCCGCCGGCGCCGCACCCGTACGAGCCGGGCTCCGCGCACCGGTACGAGCCGGGCTCCGCGCACCGGTACGAGCCGGGCTCCGCGTACCCGTACGAGCCGGACTTCGTGTACCCAGGCGGACCGCGAGCGGCGGACCCGGACGAGCCCCCCGTGGTGTACCCGTATGAGCCGCCCCAGGCTTACTCGCCCGCGTATCCGCCCGGGCCGGGCGCCGCGGGCCCCGCCGGTCCGGGGCGGGCCTATCCGCACGAGCCGGACGGCACCTATCCGTATGCGCCGGGCCCATACGCGCCGGATCAGGGCGCCGGGCCGGCCCCGTACGGCGGGCCGCCCTATGTGCCGGCGCGGCGCGGCCCGGCCGTACCGGCACCGGGTTACCCGTACACGCTGGACGCGTCGCCCTCCTCCTCGCCGGCCGGGTATCCGCCCGCACCGTATTCACCCGCGCCCCGGAACGACCGTGCGCCCGCCGGGGCGGCGGGCCCTGCGGCGGGCGACGCGCGCGGCGGCCTGGACGGCGATGATCCCCGGTACCGGGATGCCCCCGGGTCCACTGACGATGGATACCGGCCCGCCGGTTACCAGCAGGTTCCAGCCGATCACGGCCAGGACCCCGCACGTTACGGCCGGGAGGCCGCGGATTACGGCGGGACGGCCGCTGCCCCGGACGGTTACGCGAACGTGTCGGCCCGGCCCGGAGCACCGGGTACGGGGGACCTGCCGGGGAGCGCCTACGGACCGGGTGGGGCCTATGTGCCGGGCCGTGCGTATGGCGCAGCCGGCGCGTACGCACCGGGAGGTCCCGGATACGAGTTCGGCTACCAGCCCGTCGCCGAGCCGGTGGAACCGTACTCGGCCGGCCCGGCCACCGCCCCCGGGCCAGACTTCACCACGCGCCCCCGGCCGGACTTCACCACGCGCCCCCGGCCGGACTTCACCACGCGCCCCCGGCCGGACTTCACCACGCGCCCCCGGCCGGACTTCACCACGCGCCCCAG
>Ga0181523_10000531_pt1 | contig 43369 bp, 33 predicted proteins | sample PEATcosm2014_Bin_43_FD_119752 | JGI IMG/M metagenome (GOLD analysis project Ga0181523, IMG submission 119752) | Peatland microbial communities from MTU Mesocosm Facility, Houghton, MI, USA - PEATcosm2014_Bin05_30_metaG | ecosystem: Environmental > Terrestrial > Soil > Wetlands > Peat | place... | reverse complement strand
ATGCTCGCGCTCGTTATCGGAACAATTGTCGTAGCGGCCGTACCGTGGATCTCGATCGGCTTCCTGAAATGATCAATTTTGCAGCGCGCGGTTAAGCGCGACGATGTCGGAGTATTCGGACTCCAGACGGCTGCGCGCCTTCGCCGGATCCTCGTATTGGCCGAAGAGTCCGATCGCTTCGATCTTGGCGATAAACGCAGGGTCCTTCGCCGCCTTGGCGACGGCGTCGACTAATGTGCTCCGTATCCCGTCCGACAGTCCGCGCGGAGCGTAGAGGCCCATGATGAGATTGAGCCCGTTCGCGGTAATGCCCTTTTCAGCGAAAGTCGGAACGTCAGGCAACTTCGGCAGTCGCTGGGGCGCCGTCGTGACCAAGGCGCGGAGCTTACCGGACTCAAACATGGCCGCACCCGTGGTGTAGGGCACCATGCCGATATCGACCTGGCGCCCGAGAATCGCGGTGGTGAGCTGCGCGCCGCCCTGGAACGGCACGGCGACCATGGTCAGTTTGAACTGATGCGCCAGCGCCTGCATGCTCAGCGACGATACGGTCCCGACGCCGGCTGAGGCGTAGTTAAGCTTGCCCTGGTTGCCGTGAACATAGTCAACGATGTCGTCGAGCGTCCGCCATGGCGCGTCCGCGCTCACGGCGAGCACGCTGACGTCGGTCGCGTAGTTACCCAGCAAATTGAAGTCATCGAGCGTGAACGGCACCGTCGTTCCGGAAATGCGGGTGATGGTGAAAATCGAATTGACCCCTTGCCCGATGGTGTAACCGTCGTGCTCGGCTGTCGCGACGTCGTGCATCCCTAAGGTTCCGCTGGCGCCAGGTCGATTGAGCAGCACGACGGATTGTCCAAGCGCCGTCTCTAGCGTCGGCGCGATCATGCGCACCGCGGTGTCGACCGGGCCGCCGGCTGTCGCCGGAACGATCACTTGAACCGGACGCGTCGGAAACTGCTCTTGCGCCTGCACACCCACGCCAAGCGCTATCGCCGCGAGCGCGGCGCAGCCCACGGCAAGCGCGAGTTGTTTCATGGACGCCTCCTGTCAACGCCGATGCGCTTGTCATACCATGGCCGCACGAAACGCCAATGGTGCCAGGAGAAAAGATGCGTACCGTCACGCTCGAAGAACATTTCAGTCTGCTGATGCCCGGCAGCCAGAATCCCTCGGCACCGTCGCCCGCCGCCGGCAACGTGCCCGATGTGGTCGCCAATGCGGCGGACAAGATGACCGACATCGGCGCCGGCCGCCTCGCCGACATGGATCGCAACGGCATCACCGTGCAGGTGCTGTCGAAGGCAGGCGTCCACATCACGCCCAGCGCCGATCAGTTCGACGGCAAGGAGGCGATCGCATTCGCGCAAAAATTCAACAACGGCTTTGCGGAAAAGATCGCCGAGCGCCCCGATCGCTTTGCAGCTTTCGCGCATCTGGCGGCGAGCATCCCGGAGGCTGCGGCGGACGAACTGGAGCGCACCGTCACCGCGTTCGGCTTCAAGGGCGCCTTGATCAGCGGCACGATCCGCAGCGCGTTCCTCGACGATGCCAAGTTCGCGCCGCTCTTGGCGCGGGCGGAAAAGCTCGATGTGCCGATCTATATCCACCCCGGCATGCCGCCCGCCGACGTGCGCAAGGCCTATTACGAGGGATTTTCGAAAAACATAAACTTCGGGCTCGCCACCTTTGCCTGGGGTTGGCACTACGAAGTGGCGCTGCATGTGATGCGGCTCGCCGTGTCCGGCACGATGGACAAATACCCGAAGCTGAATTTCATCATCGGCCATATGGGCGAAGGCCTGCCGGTGATGCTGGCGCGCTGCGAGCATCAATTCCGCAACGAGCTTTCGTTTCTGTCGCGGCCGCTGGCCAAAACCATCACCGATCAGGTTTACGTCACCTCGGCCGGCTTTTTCACCAACCCGCCGTTCGTGGCGGCGCTCGAAACATTCGGCATCGACCGCCTGATGTTCTCGGTGGATTACCCTTATGCCAGCAATGCCGACGGTCGGGCGTTTTTGGACAATGTGCCGCTGTCGCCCGCGGATCGCGCCAAATTCGCCTACGGCAACGCAGACCGATTGTTGAAGCTTTCGGCTTAGGCGGTGTCGGTCGAACGTGCGCGAGCGATCGCCGCACGAACGCGCCACGCCGTGATCGGCGTCTCGAACACCGCCGCGCCGAGCGGCCGCAGCGCATCGTTGACCGCATTGACGATCGCCGCCGGCGGGCCGATCGCGCCGTTCTCGCCGATGCCCTTGATGCCGAACATGGAAAACGGCGACGGCGTCTCGATAAAATCGAGTTTGACATTCGGCATCGACGCCGCGTTCGGCGCCGTGTAGTCGGCAAGCGTCGTGGTCGTCGGCTGACCCGCCGCGTCGTAGCCGTTCTCCTCGAACAGCGCGTTGCCGAGGCCGTTGGAGAAGCCGCCGACGACCTGGCCTTCGACCAGCATCGGGTTCACGCGCGTGCCGCAGTCGGCGACGATGGCATAGTCGATCACCTCGACGGCACCGGTCTCCGGATCGACGGCGACGACGGCGGCGTGGGCGGAATAGGAGAACACGCCGGGGTCATGGGCCTTGTGGCCGGCCGTGGCAGTGAGACCGCCGGCGTCCATGTCGGCCGGCAAATCTTCCGGATGGTGGTACCAGGCGCGGCCGATCTCGGCGAACTCCACGCTGCCTTGCGGACCGTGAACGCGGCCGTTCTTGATTTCAACGTCGCCGGCTTTGCACTGCATGAGATGCGCGCCGATCTTGGCAATCGGCGACATCAGCAGCCGGCAGGCTTCGGCAATCGCGCCGCCGGTCGTGACCATCGAACGCGACGTGTAGGTGCCGGTACCGGCGGGCGAGGTCGAGGTGTCGCCGAAGCGCACGGCGATCTTGCGCGGCTCGATACCCAAAACCTCGTGCGCGACCTGGGCGAACACCGTCTCGTGTCCCTGGCCGTGCGAATGCGAACCGACTTCGAGAACGAGCTCGCCGTCGCCGGTGAGACGCGCCACCGCGGGCTCCATTCCCGGCACCAGCTCGATACCCCACGCCGAATAGCCGAACGGTCCGGTGCCGTACGCGGTCTGCTCATAGAACGATGCAAAGCCGACGCCGATCAGCCGGCCGTCGGGCTCGCGGTTTTGCTGGCGTGCCCGCACCGCCGGAAGATCGATGAGCTCGGCGGCGCGCTTGAGCGCCGCGACATAGTTGCCGCTGTCGAGCGTCTTCTTGGTGATCGACACATAGGGCATCTGCTCGGGCTTGACGAAATTCCGCAGCCGCACTTCGACCGGATCGATGCCGACCGCTGCTGCGATACCGTCCATGACGATCTCGTGGCCGATGCACGACAATGGCCGCGCCACGCCGCGGAACGGCTGGCCGGCGGGCTTGTTGCTGACGACGTTGATGGCGCGGCCGCGAAACGCGCGGATGTCGTAGCAGCCCTGCATGTTGCCAACCGCGAGGCCTCCTTCGATTCCGGCAGGCCACGGCCACGGCGAATAGGCGCCCGAATCCACGGTGACGTCGCATTCGAGACCGAGCACACGGCCCTGCGCATCGGCATAACCGATCACTTTGCATTCGTAGTCGCGGCAGGTGGCGTCGCAGACCAGCGATTCGTAGCGATCCTGGATCCATCGCACCGGGCGGCGCAGCCGCATCGCCGCCCAGGCCACGCATACTGTTTCGCTTTCCACATAAGTCTTCAGCCCAAACGATGCGCCGACGTCAGGCACCACCACGCGCAGCCGGCGCTGGCTGATGCCGAGCACTTGCGCCAATCCGATCTGCAGTGGAACCGGCAATTGATGGGCGACATAAACGATCAGCTCATCGAGCCGGCTGTCGTAGGACGCGATGCAGGCGCGTCCCTCGAGCGGCAGCGGGTGCATCCGGTTCATGCGAAACTTGCGCTCGACCACGTGGGCGGCAGCAGATTTCGCCGCATTGAGGTCGCCGGCCTCGAGCTTGATATCGACGAGAATGTTGTCGCCCCATTCGTCGTGAACAAACGGCGCCACTTTCTTGAGCGCATCCGCCATGGTCACCACCGGCGGTAGCGTCTCGAAATCCACCTCGACGAGAGCGGCGAAGTCTTCGGCCTCGGCGCGTGTCGATCCAAGCGCCATCGCGATCGGTTCGCCGACGTGACGCACTTTACCTGCGGCCAGGATCGGCCAATCGGAAGGCTTGAAGCCGGGCAGCTTTGCGGTCGAGCGCATCTTGCCGACGCCGGTGAGGTCCCCCGCTAGATAGATGCGGTCTTCCAACCCTTGCGGTTTGCGTACTGCGAGGATGCGGGCGTGGGCATGGGGGCTGCGCACAAAAGCGGCGTGCAGTGTTCCCGGTAGCGCTATGTCGGCGCAAAACTGGCCGCGCCCTTCGAGAAAGCGCGCATCCTCGAGCCGTGGCAGCCTGGCGCCAATCCCATAATCGCTCGCCATCGCACGCCTCGGCGCCGCTAGCCCCACAACTCTTTCGACGCGATCCGCGCGCCGTCGCTGAGCGCCTTGAATTTCGCCCACACGATCGAGGGATGCACTTCCTTGGAGCCGGCAAACGTGGCGAAGCCGCAATCGGAGCCAGCGATGACGTTTTCGCGGCCGACTACGTTGGCGTAGCGCACGATGCGTTCGGCGACCAGCTCGGGATGCTCGACCAGGATGGTCGAATGCGAGATCACGCCGGGGATCAATATCTTGCCGTCCGGCAGCTTGACGTTCTTCCACACTTTCCATTCGTGTTCGTGGCGCGGGTTAGCCGCCTCGAACGAATAGGCGCCGGCGCGGATTTTTAAGATTATATCGACGATGTCCTTGAGCTCCATGTCGTGGATGCGCGGGCCCATATTGATGCCGTAGCAGGTATGGAAGCGGATTTTCTCCGGCGGGATGTCGCGCAGCGCGTGATTGAGCGCCTCGACCCGCACCTCCGCCCATTTGCGGCAATCGGCAATGCTCGATTCGGGATGGATGATGTAATAGGTGACCAGCCGCGGATCGTCGATCTGCACCAAAAATTCGGCATCGACGATGGCCTTGTATTCCTCGTGCATCGCATCGGCGATTGCGAAAATGTAGTCCTCGGTCGATTTGTAATAGGCGTTCTTCTGCCAGTCCTCGATATTGGACGGCGAGATCGCCGGCATGAATGCCTCTTCGACCTTGGCGCCTTTGAGCGCCGCTTTGAAATTATCGATGTCGCGCTTGAGCCGGGCGTGGCCTTTGTAGGTGATCGGCCCGGTGCAGATCATGTGGGTGTGGGTAGAGCCGGCGTGGGTCTGCGAATAGAATTCCGGGAACGACAGGCCCTCGCGCGACGTGGCCCATTGGTTGCGTGGCCCGGCGCGGGTATCGACCTCGTAGCCGCCGAGCCGTTCGTTGATATAGCTGACAAAGCTCGGCTTGCCGTATTCGCCGTCGTCGACCACGTCGACGCCGAGATCGATCTGCTTGTGCACGATCTCGCCGACCGCGGCGGTGAGCCGCTGCGCCGCCGCAGCGCTGTCGAATGCCTTGGGCCCGTCGTGCTCGATCAGCGCCAAGAGATCGGGCGGCCGCGGCAGGCTGCCGGCGTGAGTCGTGAGTATCCGATCGGTACTGTGTTTCATGACTTCGCTTATTCCAATGTCACTTATTCCAAAGTTACATGGGCGGACGTGATGACGTTTTTCCAGCGTTCGGCTTCGTCGTGAAAGTAGGCGGCGGTTGATTGCGGCGTGCCGCCGACCGGCTCGGAGGAGAGATCGGCGAGGCGCTTCTGCACGTCGGGATCGCGCAGCGCTTCGTTGACGCCGGCATTGATCTTATCGACGATCGCGGCGGGTGTTTTCGGCGGTGCGACCAGGGCATACCACGTCACCGCCGCAAATCCCGGCAGCGTCTCGGCGATGGCCGGCACGTCGGGCAAGGTCGCCACGCGACTGGGCGAGGCGACCGCGATGAGTTTCAGCTTGCCGGCTTTGACGAGCTGCATCGACACGCCGAGATTGTCGAACATGCTGTCGACGGCGCCGCCGGCGAGATCGTTGAGCGCTGGCGCCGAGCCGCGATACGGCACGTTCTGCAACTTCACCTTCGCCATCATCTGGAACAATTCCGACGTCAGGTGCGAGGTGGTGCCGTTGCCTTGCGTGGCCGTCGTGATCTTGCCGGGATTGGCCTGGGCGTAGGCGATGAAATCTGCGACCGTGCTGGCGGCGATCTTGTCCGGATTGACCACGAGTGCATTCGGCGTCCGACCTATCACCGCGATAGGCACGAATTGCAGCGGATCGAAATCGAGATGCGGATAGAGGTTTTGATTGATGACGAGCGGCGGCGGCGGCGACGATAGCAGCGTGTAGCCGTCGGGATCGGATTTCGCCGCGACCTCGGCGCCGACATTGCCGCCGGCGCCGGAGCGATCCTCGATGATCACCGATTGCCCCCATTTGCGCGACAGCCAATCGGCAATGATGCGCGGCATGACGTCGGCGGTGCCGCCGGCGGGGAAGGGGACCACGATTTTTACCGTGCGCGTTGGAAAATCCTGCGCCTGCGCCGGAACGGCAACGGCGCCGAGCGCCAGCGCCAAAGCCGGCAGCGTCCATCCGAAGCGCCGAGACGACACGGCGCGGCTTTTCGACATCATGCTTTTGCTCTTGATGCTTACTTTTGGAAGTTTCGATGGGGTCGCCGCGGAACTTAGCCAAACGGTGCCACAGCCGCCAGTATGCGGCGGCGCGACATAGCGGCTTGCAGCGCTGCCATGCCGCGGCGCCGTTGCCGATGCGAACAGAGTTTTGCCCTAATAGCCTCCTCTGGTGCACAGTTCAGTGCCGGGCAGCGGGTCTGTCCCGAAAGGCGTTGGGGGTCATGTCGGCACGCCGCTTCATTCCATTTGCGCTCCTTGGCCTGAGCGTCGCGGCCTGCACCGCCGATTCCGGGCCGAAGGAGGCAGGCGGCACAGCGGTCGGCGCCGTGACCGGCGGTTTGATCGGCAATGCCATCGGCGGCAGCGTCGGTAACCGGTTCGCTGGGACTGTGATCGGCGCCGCGGTCGGCGGCTTGTTCGGCAACCGGATCGGCGCGGCGATGGACGACGAGGACAAGCGTCGCGCCTACGCGGCCCAAATGCAGGCGCTGGAAACCGGGCCGTCAGGCGCCCCGGTCGCCTGGCGCAATCCGGATTCCGGCCGCTACGGCAATGTCGTGCCCGGCCCTGCCTACCAGGCCAACGGCGCCACTTGCCGGCAATATACCCACACGGTCTATGTCGACGGTGCCCCGCAGAGCGCGCGCGGCACCGCCTGCCGCAATCCCGACGGCACCTGGACCACGATCAACTGACCGTTGCCGGGACTATCGCCTTGAAATCCGGGTGTTTTGCGTAACCCCTTCTTAAGCGCCCCGCTAGTAGAAAGGTTAACGGTGTGGCCTCGAGAGGCGGGTGCGATGACGAGCGACGGGCAATCCGTCGAACGGCTGCGGGAATATCTCCGGAACCTCAAGCCGGAAGCGCGGGCGATGCTGATCGCAGAGCTCGAACGCGCCCAATTGCGCGGCGACGACATGGCCGGCAGCGAGCTGGTGCTGGAGGAGCTGCGCCGCACCATCCGCGCCGAGGCGCAGCAGGTGCCGCGCATCGGCGACGCGGCGCGCTTGTTCTTCATGCCGTTCGAGCCGTTCCTGATCGACGCCGCCGCCGACCACAAGCGCGTCGGCCGCATCGCGCGGCTTTCGCTCGAGCCGATCTGGGGCTGGATCGGCCGCGATCTGATTCCGGCCGAAGCCAAGGCGCTGACCGAGGACATCAATCGCGCACTTCTCGCCGACGACAAGACCAAGGCCGATCAACTGGTCCGCGCCCTGCATGAACGCGCCACCCTGCGCATGCGGGAAACCCTGGCCACGGTCGGCGCCGATGAGAAGGCGCAACGCCGGCTCGCCATTCAGGTTGGTACGCCACGGGCGACCGAGGACGTAGCGACCCTCCTGCATGTGCTCGAAGTCCGTGACGCGCTCGCAGACCTGGTCAAGCGGTTGCCGAACTATGTGCGCGTCTTCGAGCGCGAATTGATCGAGCAGGCCAAGGTGCATATCGATACCGCGTGCGCGGCGAAGTCGCTCGGCGGCGACGCGGCGCGCAAGGCCGACGTCATCCGCTACGGTCTCGTGCTGCTGATGAGCCGGCTCGCCGCGCCGTGGCAGCTCATTCGTCTCGCCACTCGCGTCGCCGAGAGCGACGTTGCCGCGCGCGTCGCCGAAACGCCCTATGCGGTGGCGGTGACGATCGTGCTCAGTGAGATGGAAGCCACGGTCAGCGACCTGCGCACCGCGTTCAAAGCCGGCAAGCCGGTGACGTCGATACTCAAGGAGCTGCACGGCGCCGCGCGCGGGCTGCGCACGGAAATGGATTTGTCCGTCGAGTCGACCTGGAGTCGGCAATTGGCCGCGATTCGTAGCGACGTTTCCAACCTGCTGAAATCCGAGATCGATGCGGCGCCCGGCCGGGTCCGCCGTCTGCTGCGTCCGCCGCCGGCCAAAGAGATCCGTCCCGGCTCGACAGTCGACAGCATCGAAGTCGAGGACGTGCAGGCGCGGGTCGAATTCGTCAACGCCTGCCGTAATTACGCGGGCGAGCTTGCGCTCAGCGAAGTCACGGTGCGGGCTTATTCGGAACTGACGCAATATCTGGAGACTGGCACCAAGGTGCTGCTCGATGCCTTGCGCCATGCCGAGGCGCGGGAGCGCCCGTTCCGGCAGTCGCAGGTCGACGCCGCGATCCGCCTGTGCCGATCGTTGTTCGGCGCCGAATATGCCGAGCTGTTGACCAAGGCCGCCGACGTTGCCGTGCAGGCCGCAACCACCGAGCGCAAGTCCGTCCGCGCCTGAGTGCGCAATTGCCGCGCCGCAGTTCCCATTGCGGCCACAGTCGCGCCGTGATGTAAGGACGCGGCGCTCGGCAACCGGCTGTGAGCCTGCATTGGTGTGGCGGTGACGACCGCGGCCTGCGCTAGAATGGCACTAAAGACCTGCCCATGATTCTGTGGATCGTTTTCGCCTTGATGACCGCAGCGGCAATCCTCGCCGTGCTGTGGCCGCTTGGGCGAAAGACCGCCGCCGGTCGCGGCGGCACCGACCTTGCGGTCTACCAGGATCAATTGGAGGAGATCGGCCGAGATCGCAGCGCCGGCCTGATCGGCCAGACCGAAGCCGAGGCCGCGCGCGTCGAAGTCTCGCGCCGGTTGTTGGCCGCAGCCGATGCGCAGGCGACCGTGGCTGTGCCGACCGCGAGCGCGGCGCAGTCGCTGCGGCGCCGCCGCGCTGCCGCCGTCGCGGCGCTGATCGTGCTGGCGCTATTGCCGCTGTGTTTTTATCTCGCGCTCGGCTCGCCGAATGTTCCAGGCCAACCCGCCTTCGCCCGCGTCAAGGCGGCGCCCGGCGACCAGTCGATCGACGCGCTGGTTGGCCAGGTCGAAGCGCATCTGGCGAAAAGTCCCAATGACGGTGCTGGTTGGGAGGTGATCGCTCCGGTCTATCTGCGGCTCGGCCGCTTTGACGACGCGGTCATGGCGCGGCGTAAAGCGCTTACGCTCAACGGCGAGACCGCGACGCGCGATGCCGATCTCGGCGAGGCCTTGGTTGCCGCCGCCAACGGCGTCGTGACCGATGAGGCCAAGCACGTTTTTGAAACCGCCGTGACGGGCGATCCGCACGAGGCCAAGGCGCGATATTTTCTCGGTCTCGCCGACGAGCAGGACGGCAACCGCGCCGCCGCCGCCGCGCGATGGCGCACCATGCTCGAAGAGGCGCCGGCCGGCGCGCCGTGGGTCGGCTTCGTCCGCGCCGCGCTCGGTCGCGTCACCGGCGAGCCGGTTCCGGAAGCGGCCGGCCCGAGCGACGCAGATATTGCGGCCACGGCGAATATGAGCGACGAGCAGCGCGTCGAGATGATCCGCGGCATGGTCGGCCGCTTGTCCGATCGCCTGCACGCCCAGGGCGCCGATGTGGAAGGCTGGTTGCGCCTGGTGCGCGCCTATGCCGTACTCGGCGACCGCGACAAGGCCAAGGATGCCGCCGCCGATGCGCGGCACGCGCTGGCAGATCATCCTGACGACGTCAAACGGGTCGACGAACTCGTCAAAGGTCTCGGGCTGGAAGGTTGATGGCAGCATCATGCAGCGGAGCTGGACATAAATGACGCGCAAGCAACGACGCCTGATTCTGATCGGCGCCGGGCTCGGCGTGCTCGCGGTCGCGGTAGCGCTGATGCTCAACGCTTTCCGCGATTCCATCGTGTTCTTCAATTCGCCGAGCGACATTGCTGAAAAGCACATCGGCCCTGGCACGCGCATCCGGCTCGGCGGCCTGGTGAAAGACGGCAGCATCGTTCGCGGCAACGATCTGCGCGTCCGCTTCGAAGTCACCGACGGCAAGAGCGAGCTCCCGGTGAGTTATCAGGGCGTGCTGCCCGATCTGTTCCGCGAAGGGCAGGGCGTCGTTGCCGAGGGCACAATCGACGGCGGCGGCACCTTCAATGCCGATACCATTCTCGCCAAGCATGACGAGACCTACATGCCGAAGGAAGTTGCCGATGCCTTGAAGAAGTCCGGCCATTGGAAGGACGATTATGCGCAGCGGGCCGCGATGCCGGTGACGGGAGCGAACAAATGATTCCTGAGCTCGGCCATTACGCCTTGATGCTGGCGCTGGGGCTGGCGCTCATCCAGGGCATCATGCCGATCGTCGGCACGCGGACGAACGATGCGGCGCTGATGAGCATCGCCGCGCCGGCGGCGCTGGCGCAATTTGTCTTCGTCGCCATCGCGTTTTTGGCGCTCGCCGAATGCTACGTCGCGTCCGACTTCTCGGTGCTCAATGTCTACGAGAATTCCAATTCGGCGATGCCGCTGATCTATCGGCTCACCAGCATCTGGGGCAACCACGAAGGCTCGATGATGCTGTGGGTTTCCATCCTGGCGTTCTTCGGCGCCTTGGTCGCGCTGTTTGGCAACAATCTGCCGGTGACGCTCAAGGCCAATGCGCTCGCCGTGCAGGCCTGGATCGCCGCCGCCTTTGAGCTGTTCATTCTGATCACGTCGAATCCGTTCCTGCGAATTGCCGATGCGCCGTTCGAAGGCCGCGATCTCAATCCGATCCTCCAGGATCCTGGTCTCGCGTTCCATCCGCCGATGCTCTATCTCGGTTATGTCGGCTTCTCGATCGCATTCTCCTTCGCCATTGCCGCGCTCATCGAAGGCCGCATCGACGCGGCCTGGGCGCGCTGGGTGCGGCCATGGGTGCTCGGCGCCTGGATGTGCCTGACGCTCGGCATCGCCGGCGGCTCGTACTGGGCCTATTACGAGCTCGGCTGGGGCGGTTTTTGGTTTTGGGATCCGGTCGAGAATGCGTCGCTGATGCCGTGGCTCGCCGGCACGGCGCTGTTGCATTCCGCCGTGGTCATGGAAAAGCGCGGCGCGCTCAAGGTCTGGACCATCCTGCTTGCCATCATTGCGTTCTCGCTGTCGCTGATCGGCACCTTCCTGGTGCGCTCGGGCGTGCTCACCTCGGTGCATGCCTTCGCCGTCGATCCGACGCGCGGCATTTTCATCCTCGCCATTCTCGTCGTCTTCATCGGCGGCGCGTTGGCGCTCTATGCCTGGCGCGCCCCTTTGCTCAAACAGGGCGGCCTGTTCGCGCCGATCTCGCGCGAGGGCGCGCTGGTCTTCAACAATCTGTTCCTGACCTCGGCCTGTGCGACAGTCTTTGTCGGCACGCTCTATCCGCTGGCGCTCGAGGCTTTGACCGGCGACAAGATTTCCGTCGGCCCGCCGTTCTTCAACGCCACCTTCGGCCCGCTGTTCATTCCGCTGATGCTGGTGATGCCGTTAGGGCCGCTGCTCGGCTGGAAGCGCGGCGATATCGTCAGCGCGGCGCAACGCCTGCTCGCCGCCGCGGTGCTCGCCGCCGTCGCCGTCGCCGCCGCCTTTGCCATCGAACACGGTGGGCCGGTGCTGGCGCCGTTCGGGGTCGGCATCGCGGTATTCGTCATGGCCGGCGCGGTGACCGACATTGCCGAGCGCACCATGATCCTGCGCCTGCCGATGCGCGCGACCTTGATGCGGGCGATCGGTCTGCCGCGCTCGGTATGGGGCACGGCCTTTGCCCATTTCGGCATCGGCGTGACGCTTTTGGGCATCGTCGCCGTGACCGCATGGGGCAGCGAGCGAATTGTCGCGGTCAAGCCGGGAGAGATCATCGACATTTCTCATTACCGGCTGACCTTCGACGGCGTGTTCAATCGCCCCGGTCCGAACTACCGCGATGTCGTCGGCCACTTCACCGTGCGTCGTGCGAGCGGCGACGTGATCGGCGCCATGGAGCCGAGCCGCCGCACGTTCCCCGCCCGCAACATGGCGACCACGGAAGCGGCATTGATGTCGCGCGGCTTCAGCCAGCTTTATCTATCGCTCGGCGACCCGAACCCGGACGGCACTGTTCCGGTGCGGCTGTTCTTCAAGCCGCATGTGCTGATGATCTGGCTCGGCGCCATCATCATGTTTTTCGGCGGCGGCCTGTCGCTGTCCGATCGGCGGCTGCGCGTCGGCGCGCCGCGGCCAGCCAAGGCCAAAGCCAAGGATAAGCCAGCGCTGCAGGCGGCGGAGTGAATGCCGTGAAATATGTGCACGCGCTCCTGCTGCTGATCGCGCTGTTGGCGCCGACAAGACTCTGGGCCGTCGAGCCCGACGAAATGCTGTCGGATCCGACTTTGGAGGCGCGCGCCCGCGCGCTGTCCAAGGAATTGCGCTGCATGGTGTGCCAGAACGAGTCGATCGACGATTCTGGAGCGCCACTGGCTCATGATTTGCGCGTGCTGGTGCGCGACCGCATCAAGGCCGGCGACAGCGACACTCAGGTGCTCGATTTCCTGGTCGCCCGTTACGGCGAATTCGTGCTGCTCAAGCCGCGCCTGTCATGGCACACGGCGGCGCTGTGGGGCCTTCCACCCACCGTTCTGCTGGTCGGGGCGGCGGTGATCCTGCTGGATCTACGCCGCCGCCGCAGCGGGCAGGTGGCGGGAGAACAGGAAAACCTGACATCGGCCGAAGAAGCGCGTTTGGCGGAACTTTTGCGCGATAGCTCGGCTACGTAGACCTGGTACGTAGACCTGGGATGTAAGTTTTGCTCACCCATTTTCTTTTGAAGCGGCGAAAACACCTAAAGCAATTGCTTCAAGCCATTGATTTTAAATGATAGTGCCTTGCGGCCGAACATTACAAAGTTTTAATCCCGCCGACAGAGGCCGGTAAGGCTGACCGTCTCATCTTGGCGCCTACATTCGGGGCCGGGGCGCCATCCGTCGCAGGGCGACGTAGCGATTTGGAGACGGTAATGCACGGCAAAAGGCCACGTTCAACACTGTCGGCGCGGCGCTGGGCGCTGCTGGCGACCACGGTCGCCGGGTTCGGCACTTTGGCGCTGGTATTCGCGCCGCATACCGATCTGTTCGGCACTTCGGCGCAAGCGCAGAATCTCACCGACAAAGTCCAACAGCTTCCGCAGCGGCCGGTCGGCTTTGCCGACATCGTCGAGAAGGTCAAACCCTCGGTGATCTCGGTGCGCGTCAAATTGGAGCGTCCAGCCAATTCCGCTCTGACCGACGATGACATGCCGTTCCCGCCCGGCTCGCCGTTCGAGCGGTTCTTCCGCAAGTTCGGCGCCCCCAATGGGCCGGGCGGCAAAGAGAAAGAGATCGTCACCGGCCAAGGTTCGGGTTTCTTCATCTCAGCCGACGGATACGCGGTAACCAACAATCACGTGGTGCAGAATGCCGAGAACGTCACCGTCACCGCCGATGACGGCAAGACCTACACGGCGAAGGTCATCGGCACCGACCCGCGCTCCGACCTGGCGCTGATCAAAGTCGACGGCGCGAACTTTCCTTTCGTGAAACTGTCCGACGCTTTGCCGCGAATAGGCGACTGGGTTCTTGCTGTCGGCAATCCGTTCGGCCTCGGCGGCACCGTGACCGCGGGTATCGTCTCGGCGCGCGGTCGCGATATCGGCGCTGGTCCCTATGACGACTTCATTCAGATCGACGCTCCGGTGAACAAAGGCAATTCCGGCGGCCCGACCTTTGACGTCGACGGCAACGTCATCGGCGTCAACACCGCGATCTTCTCGCCGTCCGGCGGTTCCGTCGGCATCGCCTTCGCCATTCCGGCGGACACCGTGAAAACCGTGGTCGCTCAGCTGCGCGACAAGGGCAGTGTGACCCGCGGATGGATCGGTGTGCAGATCCAGGCGCTCACGCCCGACCTTGCCGACAGTATGGGCTTGAAGCAGACCACCGGCGCGCTGGTGTCCGAGCCGCAGCCCGACAGCCCGGCGGTCAAGGCCGGCATCCAAAGCGGCGACGTCATCACCTCGGTCGACGGCGCCGAGATCCACGATGCGCGTGAACTGGCGCGCCGCATCGGCACCATGGCGCCGGGCAGCTCCGTAAAGCTTGGGCTGATCCATCAGGGCCAGGAAAAAACCGTGACGCTGACGCTCGGCACCTTGCCGAACGAAAAGCAGGCCGAGAACACGCCGCAGAACCAGCGCGAAGTGCCGGACGGCGACATGCCGAAGCTCGGCCTGACGCTGGCGCCAGCCAGCAAGGTCTCGGGGTCCGACGGCAACGGCGTCGTGGTTACCGCGGTCGCCGAAGGCGGCATTGCCGCCGATCACGGCTTCCAGGTCGGCGACATCATTCTCGACGTGGGCGGCAAGACGGTGTCGACGCCGGCCGACGTCCGCAAAAGTCTTGCCGATGCGCGCAAGGAGGGCAAACGCGCTGTCTTATTCCGGGTGAAGTCGGGCCAGGGCACCAAGTTTGTCGCCCTGCCGCTTGGCAACGCCTGAGTAATGGGGCGATCCGCCGGCATCCGTCGCCCCCGCTGGCGGGCGTACCCTGGGGACGGGCCGTAAGGCCCGTCCCCGCCGAATACCAACTCTGCCTCCCGGCATACGTCGCCCCCGCCGGGGTGGAGTGGGTAGAGGGGGTGGCGGGCACTGCTCGCCACCCCCTCACTATTTTGCGATATTGCGATCGTACGGCGGCGCGGCCGATCACCGCCCCGCGTCCTGGTTCGCGTCAGTGATCGATATTGCCGAAAGCGGTTGGCAAACAATATGATTCGAGGCGGGACGCCGGCCGGCACGGCTCCCTGACCATGGCAGCACATCATGCGCCTTCTCATCATTGAGGACGATCGCGACGCGGCCGATTATCTGGTCAAGGCGTTCCGCGAGGTTGGCCATATCGCCGACCAGGCCACCGACGGCGAGGAAGGCCAGGCGATGGCGCTCGACGGCCAATACGACGTGCTGATCATCGACCGCATGTTGCCCAAGCGCGACGGCCTTTCCATCATCAACACCTTGCGCGGCAAATCGATAGAAACGCCGGTGCTTATTCTCTCCGCGCTCGGCCAAGTCGACGACCGGGTCAAAGGATTGCGCACCGGCGGCGACGATTATCTGGCCAAGCCCTACGCCTTTTCTGAGTTGTTGGCCCGTGTCGAGGCGCTCGCCCGCCGTCCGGGCAAGCGCGGCGAGGAGACGGTCTATCGCGTCGGCGATCTCGAGCTCAATCGGCTGTCGCACGAAGTCAGCCGCGCCGGGCAGGAGCTGCAATTACAGCCGCGCGAATTCCGGTTGCTCGAATATCTGATGCGGCATGCCGGCCAGGTCGTGACCCGCACCATGTTGCTGGAGAACGTCTGGGATTATCATTTCGACCCGCAGACCAACGTGATCGACGTGCACATTTCGCGGCTGCGGTCGAAGATCGACAAAGGCTTTGCGCAGCCGCTCTTACATACGGTGCGTGGTGCGGGTTACATGATCCGCGAAGGCGCGCGCTGACGGCGCCGAGCAATTTCATCCTGCTCGCGGGATCACGGGAGATCGCATGAGCGCGAACGATGCAGCACCATTCCTCGCAGCGCGCGAATTTTTACTGCGCCATCGCGAGGACTACACGACCGCCTACCGCGATTTCCGCTGGCCGAAGCTCGAGCGCTTCAACTGGGCGCTCGATTACTTCGATCCGATGGCGCGCGCCAATGGACAGCCGGCGCTGTGGCTGGTCGACGAGGATGCGGGCGAGACCAAGCTGTCCTTCGCCGAATTGAGCGAGCGCTCGAACCGCGTCGCCAATGCGCTGCGCGGCCTCGGCGTCCGCCGCGGCGACCGCATCCTGCTGATGCTCGGCAATGTCGTGCCGCTGTGGGAATGCATGCTGGCGGCGATGAAGCTCGGCGCCGTGATCGTGCCGGCGACCATGCTGCTGACCCGCAACGATCTCGCCGACCGCTTCGCCCGCGGCCGCGTTCGCCACGTCATCACCAGTTCGGACGTCGCCGCTAAATTCGCCGACCTGCCGGGCGACTATACGCGGATTGCCGTCGGCAGCGCCGTGTCGGGATGGGTGCCCTATGAGAATGCCTACGCGGCATCCGCCGATTTTGCGCCCGACGGCGAGACGCGGGCGGACGACCCAATGCTGCTGTATTTCACGTCGGGCACCACGGCGACGCCCAAGCTCGTGCTGCACAGCCACCAGAGCTATCCGGTCGGCCATCTGTCGACCATTTACTGGATCGGGCTCAAGCCCGGCGATATTCATCTCAATATCTCTTCGCCCGGCTGGGCCAAGCATGCCTGGAGCTGCTTCTTCTCGCCGTGGAGCGCGCAGGCGACGATCTTCATCGTCAATCAGCGCCGCTTCAACGCCAAGGGTCTGCTCGACACCATCGCGCGCTGCGGCGTCACCACGTTCTGCGCGCCGCCGACGGTGTGGCGCATGCTGATCCAAGAGGACTTGAGCGCCTGGAAGGTGCACATGCGCGAATTGATCGGCGCCGGCGAGCCGCTCAATCCGGAAGTCATCGAGCAGGTCAAAGCAGCGTGGGGCATCACCATCCGCGACGGCTACGGCCAGACCGAAACCACGGCACTGGTCGGCAATTCGCCGGGCCAGACCGTGAAGCCGGGTTCGATGGGACGGCCGCTGCCGGGCTATAGGGTGGCGCTGCTCGACGTGAACGACAAAGAGCAGAAGGAAGGCGAGATCTGCCTGGTGCTGGAGCCGCGGCCGACCGGGCTGATGCAAGGCTATCAGGCCGACGACGGCGGCATCCGCCCGATGGACGGCGCCGTCTATCGCACCGGCGACGTCGCTTCGATCGACGACGATGGCTATCTGACCTATGTCGGCCGCGCCGACGATGTCTTCAAATCGTCCGACTATCGCATCAGCCCGTTCGAGCTCGAAAGCGTCCTGATCGAGCATCCGGCCGTCGCCGAAGCCGCCGTCGTGCCGTCGCCCGATCCGATGCGGCTTGCCGTGCCGAAGGCCTTTCTGTCGCTGGCGCCGGGCCACGCGGCGGACCGCGCTACCGCGCTGTCGATCTTCCAGCATTGCCGGGTGGCGCTGGCGCCATTCAAGCGGGTGCGGCGGCTCGAATTCGCCGAACTGCCGAAGACGATCTCCGGCAAGATTCGCCGGGTCGAATTGCGGCGGGCCGAAGCTGACAACCAGCGGGGCGGCAAACGCGCTTCCGCCGAGTTCTGGGAAGAGGATTTTTCCGAGAACGAAATCGGCAAGCGATCTGAAAGAGCCTGACCCGTGACCGCACTCGGCAAGTTACTGCGCACCACGGCGTTCCAGCTGACGCTGGCCTATCTGCTTATCTTCATCGTCTTTGCGGTGTCGCTGCTCGGTTATTTCGCGCTCAATACGCGCCGTCTGATCACCGAGCAGATCACGACGACCGTCGACACCGAAATCTCCGGGCTGCGCGAGCAGTACAATCAAGGCGGCATCAGGCGCCTGGTCATCGTTGTCGACCTGCGCTCGCGGCGGCCGGGATCGAGCCTCTACCTGGTCACCACGGCGACAGGCGAAGGGCTTGCCGGCAATGTCGGCTCGCTGGAGCCCGGCGTGCTCGATCATCCGGGCTGGCTCGAAACCAATTATCGCCGCCTCGAAGCGCCGGAAGGCAACGATCATCGCGCGCTGGTGCAGGTGGTGCAGTTGCCCGGCGGCTTCCGCCTTCTGGTCGGGCGCGACCTCGAGGAACGCGAGCGGCTGTTCGGCATCATCGCCAATGCCGGGCAATGGTCACTGGCGCTGGTCATCGTGCTGGGGCTGGCCGGCGGCTTCTTCGTCAGCCGGCGCGTGCTCAACCGCATCGAGGCCATGACCGAGACGGCGCAGACCATCATGGCCGGCGATCTCGCCGGCCGCCTGCCGGTCGCCGGCACCGGCGACGAGCTCGACCGCCTCGCCGAGCATCTCAACGCCATGCTTGAGCGCATCGAGGCGCTGATGCGCGGGCTGAAGGAAGTCTCCGATAACATCGCCCATGATCTGAAAACGCCGCTGACGCGGCTGCGCAACCGCTGCGAACAGGCGCTGCGCGGCGCGTCGGGTGTCGACGACTATCGCGCGGCGCTGGAAGCCACCATCGCGGAATCCGACGATCTCATCCGCACCTTCGACGCGCTATTAATGATCGCGCGCGCGGAGTCCGGCCAGGCGCGCGACAACATGACCGAATTCGACGCCGCCGAAATCGCCCGCGACGTTGGCGAGCTCTACGAGCCGCTGGCCGACGAGAAGGGGATCGCTCTTACGGTCGAGGCGCCGGTGGCCGCGCCGGTGCGCGGCAATCGCGAGCTGGTCAGCCAGGCGCTGGCAAACCTGATCGATAACGCCATCAAATATGCCGGACCCAACGGCAAAGTGAACGGCGCGCCGGCCGAGATCGTGGTCAAGGCCGGCAACCACGGCGAGCGCATCGCGCTCAGCGTCGCCGATCGCGGCCCGGGCATCGCCGAAGCCGACCGCGGAAGGGTGGTGGAACGCTTCGTGCGGCTCGAGCAGAGCCGCTCCGAGCCGGGCTCGGGATTAGGCTTGAGCCTCGCCGCCGCGGTGGCGCGCCTGCACGGCGGCGAATTGAAGCTCGAAGACAATCATCCCGGCCTGCGCTCCACCATCGCACTGCCGCGCGCCGGGCCGGCGGGGACCGCATGAGCCGGCCCCCGGTCAAAAAACGGTCCGGGAAAAAAATTGACGAAGCGGCATTGATCCGGCGTCTCGCCGGCGCGCTGCCGCTGTCGTCCGCGGCAGGAACCGCGCGCGTGAAGGCGTGGCTTGCTGAAATCAAAACCAGCGCCGCCGGCAAGGCGCTCGCTGCGCTGACTATCGAGCATCCGGCGTTGGGCGGCCTTTTGGCGAGTATTGCCGAAACCGCGCCCTATCTGTGGGACCTCATTGGCGCCGATCCGGTGGGCTTCGTAAACCTCGTCACGAGCGATCCCGATAACGCGTTCGCTGCATTGCTCACCAACGCGCAGCGTAGCGTGGTGGCGGCGCGCACCCAGGCCGCGCTGATGCGCGTGCTGCGCCGCATGAAGGCGCAAGCGGCGCTTCTCATCGCCCTGGCCGATATCGGCGGCGTCTGGCCGGTGGCGCGAGTGACGCGCGCGCTCACCAACATGGCCGACCTGGCGCTGGGCGCCGCGGTCAATCATCTGCTTCGCGACGCCGTGCGCCGCGGCAAGCTCGTGTCCGGCGACAAGAGCCACCCTGAGCAAAGCTCCGGCTATATCGTGCTCGCCATGGGCAAGATGGGCGCTTACGAGCTGAATTTTTCCAGCGACATCGATTTGATGATTTTTTTCAATCCGGACGTCGCCAAGCTTATGCCGAACCTCGAGCCCGTCGGCTTTTACGTCCGGCTCACGCGCGATCTGGTGAAGCTTCTGCAGGAGCGCACGACCGACGGTTACGTATTCCGCGTCGATCTGCGGCTTCGCCCCGATCCATCCTCGACCCAGATCGCGATCTCGACTGCAGCGGCGCTCGACTACTACGAGCGCCGCGGCCAGAACTGGGAGCGCGCCGCGCTGATCAAGGCGCGGCCGAGCGCCGGCGATCTTGCCGCCGGCGAAGCGCTCATTCGCGAGCTTTCCCCGTTCATTTGGCGTAAATATCTCGACTACGCCACCGTCGCCGACGTGCACGCGATGAAGCAGCAGATCCACGCCTATCGCGGCCATGGCGAGATCGCGGTCGAGGGCCACAACATAAAGCTCGGCCGTGGCGGTATCCGCGAGATCGAGTTTTTCGCGCAGACTCAGCAGCTCATCGCCGGCGGCCGCCACCGCGAGCTGCGCGGCCGCGAGACGGTCGCCACGCTTGCAGCGCTCACCGACGGCGGCTGGATCGATGCCGAGGCGCGGGACGCGCTCACCGCGGCTTACAATTTCTTGCGCCGCGTCGAGCATCGCCTGCAAATGATGGCCGACGAGCAAATACACACCTTGCCGGCCGACAGCGCGGCGCTTGCCGAATTCGCCCGCTTTCTCGGTTTTAAGGACCGCGGCGATTTTGCCGACACCCTGCTGGTGCATCTGCACAAGGTGGAGCAGCATTATGTCAGACTGTTCGAGCGCGCCCCGGCCTTCCTCGCCCAGCAACAGAACCTTTCGTTCGTCGGCACCGACGTCGAGGGCGACACGCTCGACAGGTTGGCGATCCTGGGCTTTCGGCAGCCGCAAGACATTGCCGCGGCGGTGCGCCGCTGGCGGGCGGGGGAATACCGGGCGCTGCGCAGCGAGCAAGTGCGCAACAATGTCATCGAGCTCGTGCCCTTGATCATCGAGCAATTCTCGCGCGCCGAAAATCCGGATGCGGCGTTCGCTACCTTCGATCGCTTTCTGGCGGGGCTGCGCTCCGGCGGCCTGTTCCTGCCGCTGTTGCGGCAGAACCCGGAGCTCATTCGTTTCATTGCTTTGATCCTCGGCGTCGCGCCACGGTTCGCCGATATCCTGGCGCAGAGCCCGAACTTGATCGATCCGCTGATCGAGCCGAGTTTTTTCGGCGCGCTGCCCGACGAAACGCAGCTCGAAGCCGAGCTGGCGCGCCGGCTGGTCGAGACGCAGGGCTACGAAGACGTGCTCGACGCCATCCGCCTGTTCGGCCAGGAGCACATGTTCCTGATCGGCGCGCGGATTCTTTCTGGTTCGGTGTCCGCCGAGCAGGCCGGCGAGGTTTTTGCCCGCCTTGCCGATGTTCTCATCCGCGCGGTGCACCGCAAAGTGGAGGAGGATTTCGCCGCCACATACGGCCGCATCCGCGGCCAGGAGACCGCGATCCTCGCGCTCGGCCGGCTCGGTGCTTGGGAAATGACCGCGAGCTCCGATCTCGACCTGATCGTGATCTACGATTTCGACCAGAACAACCCGACCTCCGACGGCAAGCGGCCGCTCTACGGCGCGCAATATTTCGCCCGGCTGACCCAGCGCCTGATCAGCGCGTTGACCGTGCAGACCAATTACGGCGCGCTCTATCAGGTCGATATGCGGTTGCGGCCATCGGGCCGCTCCGGTCCGCTGGCGACGCAAATCGGCGGTTTTGAAAGCTATCAGGAACGCGAGGCTTGGACCTGGGAGCACATGGCGCTGACGCGCGGCCGCGTCGTGTCGTCGTCGTCACCATTCGGCGCCCGCGTCGAAGCGGTGATCCGTAACGTGCTCTGCCGCAAGCGCAACCCGCGCAGCATCGCCGCCGACGTGGTCGAGATGCGCGGCGCTATCGCCAAGGAGAAGGGCGACGCCGATCCGTGGGACCTTAAATATTCAACCGGCGGTCTCGTCGACATCGAGTTCATTGCGCAATATCTGCAGCTGGTGCACGCCGCGGCGCTGCCGGAAATTCTCGACACCTCGACGGCGCGCATGCTCGACAAGGCCGCGCGGCTGGGCGTGCTGGCGCCCGAAGATGCCGCGGTGTTGCGGCCGGCGGTGCGGCTATTTCACGATCTCGCCCAGGTGCTCCGCCTTTGCCTGCCCGGCACACTCGACCCGAAAGCGGCCGGCGCCGGCGTGCTCGCGCTGTTGGCGCGCGCCGCGGATCTCCCCGATTTCCCGGCGCTTGCGGCCTATGTCACGGAAACCCAGCGCCAGGTGCGCGAGTGTTTCGTGCGGATTTTGGGGAAGGCGCCTTAGGCTCGTCATTCCGGGGCCGAGCGAAGCGAGGAGCCCGGAATCCATAACCACGATTTGTGAATATGGATTCCGGACTTGCCGCCTTGCGGCAATCCGGAATGACGACTGGATAATCAGGCCGCCGCCTCAGTCACCCCAACGCGCTGCGACGTGATGGCTTCGATCGGCAATCGCACCACGACGGTCGTGCCCTTGCCGAGCCTCGAACTGATGCGCATGGCGCCGCCGTGCAGCTCGGTCAGCGATTTGGCGATGGCGAGGCCCAAACCTGATCCCTGGTAACGCTTGGTCAGCTGACTCTCGACCTGCTCGAACGGCCGGCCGAGCTTGTGCAGCGCGTCTTTGGGAATGCCGATACCGGTATCTTCGATGGCGATAGTGACTTTGCCAGCGCGAATATGGCCGCGCACCGTCACCGCGCCGCCGTCCGGCGTGAACTTCACGGCGTTGGAAAGAAGGTTTAGTCCGATCTGCTTCACCGCGCGGTGGTCGGCCTTGAAATGGATCGCGGGGTCGACGTGGGATTCCAGTTTCAGATGCTTTTCGTTGGCGCGCTGCCACACCACGCGCAGGCAGTCGGCGAGAACCGAATCGAGGTCGACCTCTTCGGGCGCCAGCCGGATGCCGCCGGCCTCGATCTTCGACATATCGAGGATGTCGTTGATGACCTCGAGCAGATACTGGCCGCTTTGGCGGATGTCGCGGGAATATTCGCTGTATTTTTCCGCGCCCAGCGGGCCGAACATGGCGGCTTCCATGATCTCGGAGAAGCCAATGATGGCATTGAGCGGCGTGCGCAACTCGTGGCTCATATTGGCGAGGAATTTCGACTTGGCCTGGTTGGCCTCCTCGGCGCGGGTCTTCTCCTCGGCATATTTTCCGGCGAGATCGGCGAGCTGATCGGTCTGCATTTGCAGCGCTTCCTGCGATTTGCGCAGGTCGCTGATGGTCGCGGCCTGGCGCTTTTCGCCCTCGACCAGCTTCTGCTCGTGCAACTTTATCTTCGTAATGTCGGTGCCGACCGAAACGTAGCCGCCGTCCTTGGTGCGCCGCTCGCTGATGTGCATCCAGCGGCCGTCGTCGAGTTGGACTTCGAACGTGCCGGCGCCGGGGGGCTGGATGCCGTCGTGGGCCACCGTGGTGCGCAGGATCGGCTTTTTACCGGCGGCGACGACGCTCTCGTAGCGCGCACCGACCTGTACCGCCGCGTCGGGCAGGTGATGCAGTTCCTGAAAATTCGAATTGCACAGCACGAGGCGGTTGTCGGCGTCCCAGAGCACGAAGGCTTCCGGGATGGTCTCGATAGCGTCGCGCAGCCGCAGGTCCGCCGCCATGGTGCGCTCGACCAGGGTTTTTTGCTCGGTAATGTCGACGGCAATGCCGATCAGATGCAGGCCGGCTTCGCCCTCCTGGCGCGCCAATTCGCAGCGCGCCCGCAGCCACAGCCAGCGGCCGTCGGCATGGCGCATGCGGAATGCATGGTCGATCGACTGTACTTTGGAGTCGGCGACCTGGGTGGCGAGCTCATAGAGATTGATGTCGTCCTTGTGCACCAGCGCGCTGACTTCGCCGAAGGTGAGCAAATCGTCCTTCGGCGGCAGCCCCAGAATGTCGAACATCGAATGCGACCAGAACACCCGGCCGCGGGCTAGGTCCCAGTCCCACAGCCCGCAGCGGCCGCGGTTGAGCGCGGTGTCGATGCGATAGCGTACCGTGTCATGAATCAAATCCGCCTCGCGCGCCCGCGTCGCCTGCCAGTGGAAGGCAAAGCCGAGGATGAGGACGACAAAGCCGGTGGTGGCGGAGAGCGTGACGGTCAGCGCGGTCGTCGAGCGCCAGCTGGCCAGCGCCGCGCCGCGCGGCTGCACGACGGCGAGGAAGCCGATCGGATTGCGCAGAGCCCGCATGGTGGCAAAGACGGCGTCGCCGTCCGGGGACATGTTTTCCGTCGTGCCGGCGGTATTGGCGGTAGGCAGCGGCTGCGTTGGCCCGAGCACGTCGAGGATGTAGCGTCCCAGCATCGACGGATCGTTCGGCATGCTGGCGATGATCGCGCCGTCGACGTCGGCGATCAGGATGCTGCGGCCGGCGCCGGCGGCCCAGACCGGCAGCACATGCGCCAGCGCTTCGGAGTTGCGCGGCAGCGTCGGTCTGCCGTCGCGCGCCGTGCGGTCGAGAGCTGCGGCAAGATGGTCGGCCAGCGCCTCGCTGGTGCGAACGGAATCGAAAATGACCTGGCGGCGATGTTCGAGCACTTGCACCGCGGCGCCGATGCAGATCGTCAGCATGAAGGCGACGATGAGAACCGGAACGGCGCGCCGCAGCACCGGCTCGGCGGTGAGAAGGCGCCGATACGCCGGGTTGGCAATGGATTGCGCCAACCCTTTGATCGAATCCGATCGTAAAGACGCACTCGCCGTTTCGGCGCGCGCCATGCCTGCCTCCGTTCGGACGATCCCCTAGACCCGGTTCGGAGGAATGTGCCGCATCGCCCCCCGAATCACTCCATTTGAATCGACGCGAATCGATTTGTCGAGAGTCAGGAGTCAATATTTTTTTAACTTTTGTCCCACGCTTTTTCGCGCCGTCGTTCGAGCAAAAAAATCCCGCGCGCTGAGTCACTTGCGCGGCGATGCTGCGGGCGCGACGCAACGTCTATTGCTTCTTCAAGGTGTAGACGTCGTCGTCGTGACCGACTTCGGCGGCGGCTTGATCGAGGAAATGTCAGTCGATGTTCCGCGCCGATTACGCTCTCTCGGCCCACGCGGGCGCACGACCCATGAGCAATGGACCGTAAACCGCCGCAAAGCCACCGAAGGCCAGGACCCAGGCGAACGCGGCAATGTGGAGCAGGGCACTCGACGGCACGAAAGCCGCAAAAATGCGCGCCAGCGCCGCCACGAGCGCGCAGAAATAGATCAATTGCGTCGGCCGCGATGCGACAAGCTTGCATCCGGTATGAGCAAGGCTTGCACGCGTCATAACCGCCAGCGTCATCAGGCCGGCGGCTCCGGTCATCCAGGCGTGGAGGCCGGCGCTGACCGGCCAATCGGCAGGCCGCAGGATCGCCGCACCCAACAGCAGGAAGCCGACCGGTACGAAGGCGTAAGCGACATGGAGCACAAGCACGAGCCGGTCGGCGAGCGTGCGGTCGCCCGCCCAGCGCAGCAGGCGAACCGCCTGCAGCAGCCCCGCAATGATCAACATCGCGCCGGAGATGACGGATTGCGGGAATACGATCCACGAAACGAGCGCAATCACACTGCCGCCTATCGCTATCGCGTCGAACCGCGAAAACGATGCAGGAAGTCGTCCGGGATTGCTTCGCGTCAGCCAATTGTGGGTGAAGCTCGGCACTATACGTCCGCCGACCAACGAAATGAGCGCGACGATTGCCGCAATAGCAAGACGGGTGCCGTATTCGGCGCTGCCGTACCGGATCGCCTCCAGATGAAACATGATATTGCCGGCGATCAATACGCCCAGCAGGACGAGAATACGGAGATTGCGTTTGTTGTTGCCGGCGACAATCTCGCGCAAGACCGCAGCCGCCAATAGCACGAGGAAGGCGACGTCGACCGCCGCGGCAAGCCACGCGCCCCAAATGGCGGAGCCGAGGATCGCCACGCGGCCCGCCAGCCACAGTGCAAAAAGGCCGGCCAACGGATAGCCGTTGATCGGCAGCCGTCCGGTCCAATTGGGAATTGCGGTGAGCAGAAAACCGGCGCTCACCGCGCCGACATAGCCGTAGATCATCTCATGGATGTGCCAGTCGAGCGGATCGAATGCGGTCGGCAACGATATTTCGCCGAAATACTGCGGCAGCCACAACAAGACGGCGAGCGCCGCCCATAAGGCTCCGCCGAGGAAGAACGGCCGAAAACCGTACGAGAAAATCGGTGGCCCGGCGTATTCCAAACGGCGTCGAAGTGCGGCCGGCATGCTCATCGGACATCTCGCACGGCAGCGCTACGCGACTGCCGATCTCGTGAGGAAGCGGATGCTAGTGCCCCATCCCAGGCATCACCTGGCCATTATAAATCTCAGGATTGGGCGGACCTTCGACGCTCAGGATACCGACCAGTCCGCGCTCCATTCTCGCCAGCGCGTGATCGACTATAGTGTAGTTGCCCGGCACCTTGGTCTTGAACTCGGTGATGACGGCGCCGCCGGGCGCAACGCTCACGGTCTGAATGCCTTCGAGCGGCGGCGATTGCAGGCCGCCAAGCATGTAGACTCGATCGAAGATCTCGCCGATGACATGAAAGGACGAGGTGAAGTTCGGGCCACCGACGCCGAAGAAGATGCGCACGGTGTCGCCAACCTTGGCTCGCAGCGGATGCAATTTCGTCAGCGCGCCAACCGAGCCGTTGAATACGAAATATTCCGGGCGTTCGTTCAATAATTTCTCAACGCTGAATTCCGCGCTGCCGTGCTGCCCATAGGGCACGTCGGTGTAGATTTCGCCCTGCATGATGTAAAACTCGCGGTCTACTTTCGGCAATCCATCCTCGGGCTCCACCAGGATGAGGCCGTACATGCCGTTGGCGATATGTTCGGAAACCATCGGTGTCGCGCAGTGATAGACGTATAGGCCGGGCACCAGCGCCTTCCAGGTCATGGATTTTTCTTTTCCCGGCTCGACCTGAAGCGCGGCGGCGCCGCCGCCCGGCCCGGTCGTGGCGTGGAAGTCGACCGAGTGCATCATCGCGCTGTCGGGCGAATTCTTCAGATGAATGTCGACGGTATCGCCGACTCTGACGCGGATAAACGGGCCGGGTACCTTGCCGTTGAAGGTCCAGTAGCCGAACGTGGTGCTCTCCGCCAAGCGTCCCTCGACTTCCACGCTGACGAGATCGACGCGGACCGTCTGCGGGTCGCGCTTGCCGATCGGCGGCGGCAAGTCGGTCGGCTCGCGCGAAATGTCCGCTTCGACGAGCGTCTGCGGTGCCGGCTGCGGCGTGACGATGAACTGGCCTTGCATGCCAGCCTGTTGATGTCCGGGGACGCTGCAGAAATAGATGAAGTCGCCGGTCTTGTCGGCGCGGAAAGCAATCGTCGTGCTTGCTCCCTTTCCAGTCACGCGCGGTGACCTCGTGCTTTGATCGGGGAAGACGATGTCATGCTCGGCGCCTTCGCCGTTTATCAATGTGAGCTCGACAACTTGTCCCTCGGCGGCAGTCAAAATCGGATTCACTTTGCCGTCGATTGCGCCGCCGACACCGATAAAGACCATGCGGCCCTCGGCGATGCCAGACCGCAACGTGTATTTGGCGTCCAAGAGGTAGCCACTATTGGCACTGGACGCGCCTTGCGGAGGTTGCGGCACGGCCGTGGAAGGCGCGGCAGCCGCTGCGGCGGCGGGGGCCTGAGCGCCGAAACTAGCAAAGAAGGCGATGACATCCGCGCGGTCGTTGTCTGTCTTGAGGCCGGGGAACGGCATCTTGTTCCCGGGAACGACCTTCTGCGGATCGCTCAAATAAGCGTCCAGCGACTTGGCATCCCAAACAATGTTGGCCTGCTTCATCGCCGGCGAGTAGCTGTAGCCGGGCTCGGATCCCGCCTTGCGGCCGAGAATTCCGGCGAGTGAAGGACCGAGGATGGCCTTGCCGGGTTCCATCGAATGGCACGCTTGGCATTTTCTAAACACCAATCGCCCGGCGGCGGCATCGCCAACGTTGATGGGTGCAGCAACGGGCGTCCGCTGTGGAGCGGTAGCGGTGTCCATGGCTTGAGCCATGTCATGGTCGTGAGATTGAGCGGCGGCCTCTGGTTGCTGAGCGTTCGTGCTTGCGGATGGGGCGGACGCGGGAACTGCACTCGGCCCAGCCTGCGGTGCCGGCTGGCCAGCCTGCGGCGCCGGCTGGGGAGCCCGCGCAGCTATTTTAGGCCCAGCCGATTCGTGCTCTTGCGCTGCTGCTGCTGGTGCAGATGCCGGTGGAGAACTCCAATGCGAGGCGAGAAAAAGACCTCCTGCTATCAGGCATGCGCCGATGCCGACGATGTACCATTCGCTCAATTTTGTGCGGATTGTCGGCCACATTCGATCACTCCCCGGAAGAGCCGATCTTGGCTCGGCCTGAACTGTCTACATGGACCAGCTCAGAACACTCGGGAAGATGCGAATTTCCGCCGCGTCAAACATTGATGCAGGTCAACAAAATCAATAGTCAAAACCAATCACGCGATAGGCAAATCAGTTATCGGCCAGCGTGCGCGCGACGATGTCGTGAACGTCGGGCGAGAGGTTGGACGCCGCCGCGACGCGCCGCAGCGTCGCTTCGGCGCGCTGCCGCCGCCGCGCTTCGAGCGCGCGCCAGGAACGGAATGCGCCCATGATGCGGGCCGCCACCTGCGGATTTTTCGGATCTAGCTCAAGCACGATGTCGGCGACGAAATCGTAGCCTGAGCCGTCGAGGCGGTTGAACTGAGTGTGGTTGGCTTGGGCGAAAGCGCCGATCAGCGAGCGCACCCGGTTCGGATTGGCCATGGAGAAGGCGGGATGGCGGGTCAAAGCGCGCACGCGGTCGAGCGTCGCCGGCTCCGGAATGATCGCTTGCAGCGCCAGCCATTTGTCGATGATCAGCGGATCGTCGGCATAGCGCCGGTAGAAATCATCGAGCACGGCTGAACGCTCCGGGCGGTCGTGCTGCGCCAGCGTCTCCAGCGCCGCCATGCGGTCGGTCATGTTGTCGGCGCTGGAATATTGGTCAAGCGCGCGGGCGATCGCGGCGCCGTCCTGCGTCAGCGCCATCAGATCGAGGCAGACATTCTTGAGCGCGCGCCGCCCGGCGCTTTTGGCATCCGGGCTGTAAGGACCGCCGGTATTCATCCGCTCGTAAGTGCGCGACAGCGCGGCGGCGTGCCGCGTGCCGATGGCGAGGCGCAACTTCCGCCGCGCGGCAAAGACCGCATCGGGGTCGACATCGCGGCCGATCTCGCGGGCAATATCGGCATCGCTCGGCGGCACCAGATTGAGCGCGATGAAGGCGGGCTCGAGCTTGTCGTTCGCAAGGATCGCGCCAAATGCCGCCATCAAGCCCTCGTCATCGCGCGCGGTTGCACCGTTGCGCAACGCCGCGACATTTGATGTCAGAAGCGACATCGCCAGGGTTTGTACCGCTTGCCAGCGGTTGAACGGATCGGAATCGTGGGCGGCGAGAAAGCGCAGATCTTCGGCTTCGATCGGCACCGACAATTTGACCGGCGCCGAGAAGCCGCGGTTGATCGACGGGATCGGCCGTTCGGCGACCTCGCTGAAGACGAAAGTTTGGTTCCGCTCCTTCAACTCGATCACGCCGCGCGACACCGGGCGGCCATCGAGTGTGAGCGGCAGATCGGCGCCAGACTTGCCGACGAGGCCGATGGCAAGCGGGATCACCATCGGTTGTTTGCTCGGCTGGTTCGGCGTCGGCGGGATCGTCTGCGTGACGTCAAGCCGGTAGGTTTTGGCGCGCGCATCGTAATGCGGTGCGATTCTGATCTCCGGCGTGCCGGCCTGCGAATACCAGCGCATGAATTGCGGGAAAAAATTCCGGCCGCTCGCGTCGGCAAAACACTGCACGAACTGCTCGACGGTGGCAGCATGGCCGTCATGACGCGTGAAATAGAGGTCCATGCCCTTGCGAAACAGATCCGCGCCGAGCAGCGCCTTGATCATGCGCACCACTTCGGCGCCTTTGTCATAGACGGTGCTCGTGTAGAAGTTATTGATTTCGTGATAGATTTCCGGCCGCACCGGATGGGCGAGGGGGCCTGAATCCTCGACGAATTGATGCGCGCGCAGGCCGCGCACGTCGCTGATGCGCTCGACGGCGCGCGAGCGCTGGTCGGCGGAAAATTCCTGGTCGCGGAAAACCGTCAGCCCTTCCTTCAGGCAGAGCTGAAACCAGTCGCGGCAGGTGATGCGGTCGCCGGTCCAGTTGTGGAAATATTCGTGGGCGATCACCGCCTCGATGCTGGCATAGTCGCCGTCGGTGGCGCTCTCCGGCGAGGCCAACACGTATTTGTCGTTGAAGACGTTGAGGCCTTTGTTCTCCATGGCGCCCATGTTGAACGCCGACACCGCGACGATCATGAAAATATCGAGATCGTATTCGCGGCCGAAAGCCTCCTCGTCCCAGCGCATGGCGCGCTTGAGGCTGTCCATGGCATAGCCGCAGCGGTCCTCCTTGCCGGGCTCGACATAGATATGCAGCGTCACTTTGCGGCCGGACATGGTCGTAAAATTGTCGGAGACTTGCGCCAGCCGGCCGCCGACCAGCGCGAAGAGATAAGACGGTTTTGGAAACGGATCGTGCCACACCGCGAAATGCCGCGCGGTGCCTGCCACGTCGCCTTGCGCGGTCAGATTGCCGTTGGCGAGCAGCACCGGCGCGTCGCTTTTGTCGGCCTCGATGCGCGTGGTGTAGACCGCCATCACGTCGGGCCGGTCGAGAAAATAGGTGATGCGGCGAAAACCCTCGGCCTCGCACTGGGTGCAATAGGTTGGGCCGGCGCGGTACAGCCCCATGAGCTGGGTGTTGTTGGTCGGATCGACGACGGTCTCGATCTCGATCTCGAACGGCCGGTTCGGCGGCTGCGCGATTGTGAGCTTGTCGGGCGTGGCGACATAATTTTCCGCCGGCAACGGCTTACCGTCCAGCGTGAGCGATTTGAGCTTCAGCTCTTCACCATCAAGCACGAGTGGCGCCGGAGCGCTGGCGCTGTTGGGCTTGAGCTTGAGCTTGGCGCGGACCGTGGTCGCGGTGGGATGGAGAGAAACGTCGAGATCGACGGTTTCAATCAGCCAGTCGGGCGGGCGGTAATCCTGCAGGCGGATCGGGCGGTGTTCTTCGGTACGCATGATGGCCTTGATGTAGAAGTTTTGCGGCCGAATTGAAAGCAGGCCACCTATTGCCGCGGCTCGGCGTGGCCGATGACGCGTTGGATCAAGGGAAAGCGGCGCCGCAGCCGGCGCTCCAGCGCATCGACGGCGTCATGGACGGCGCCGACCGAGAGCGCCGGATCGACCCGGCAGTGGAAATTGACGATCTCGCCATCTTGCGTCTCGCGCACGCGCACGTCGTGCACTTCGCCGAGCTCGGCAATCTCGGCGGCGAGCGTCGCCAGCGCTGCGCGCACTTCGGCGATGCGCGCGGCCGGCGCGTCGCGGCCGGGCAGAACGTCGGCGGGCAGCGGCTCGATATGGGTCTCGACTTCGACGTCCGGCCCGAGCTCCTCGCGCATCGCTTCTTCAAGGCCGCTCGCCACCTCGTGCGCGGCATTGAGCGCCATGGCGCCTTCGACTTCGAGATCCACCGATACCGCGAGCCGGCCCTCGATCGCCTGCACGGCGACGTGATGAATGGCCAGCCCGCGATTGCGCGCGATCATCATCACCCGTTCGCGCACCGTCTCGTCGTCGAGCGCGCGCGGCTCGGTGGTGATGGTGACCTCGGCACTGGGCAGTTCGGCGCGCACGGCGCGGGTCAGCCGCTCCATGATGGCGGAGACGCGATCGAGCGGCAGGGTGCGGCTGACGCCGACTGCGAGATCGACGAACAGCACCGCGCCGGCCGGCCGCGCCCGCACTCGCTCGACGCTGACGACACCGGGAACTTGCCGCGCAATCGCGGCAACGCGCTCGCTGACGCCTGCCGGAGCCGCATCGGTCAAGGTATCGAGGGTGCGGCGGCCGAGCCGCCAGCCGGCAATGCAGATGAAAACCGCGACCACGATCGCCGCCGTGGCATCGGCCCACGAATAGCCGAGCGCCACGCCACACAACCCGACCAGCACCGCAACCGATGACCACATGTCGGAGCCGAAATGCAGGGCGTCGGCTTCAAGCGCCTCGCTGGAGGTTGCCGCGGCGACCCGGCGCAGTGTCCGGGCGCGGAAAAAATCAACCACGATAGAGCAGGCGATGATGGCAAAGGCTGCGACGGTTGCTTCGACAGCGTGCGCCTGCGCACCAATCAGACGCTGCGCCGCCTCCCAGATCACGATGGCCGAGAGCAAAAACAACAGCGCCGTTTCGGCAAGCGCGGTGACGCTTTCGACCTTGCCGTGGCCGTATTGGTGTTCCTTGTCGGCCGGCTTGCCGGAGAGCCGCACCGCGAAATAGGTCAGCACCGTCGCCGAGAGGTCGATCAGCGAGTGGCCGGCCTCGGACAAGATCGCCAGCGAGCCGGTCAAGAGGCCGACGATAGCCTTCGCCGCCGCAAGCCCTGCCGAGGCGGCGATCGATCCGAGCGCGACCCTTTCCTTGACGTTCATCGGCAGCCTCTTGCCGGGACGGGGTAACGGCCGCCATCGGGGGCGTCAATGCGCGGGGTAATTTGGGACAATCGCTGCACCTTGCATCGCGCGACGCCGTTTCGGTCGAACGACCACAAGCGGAAATGCGCGGTGGCTGCGGGACGTTGCAGGTTTTGCAGTCCCGGGAGACTCAGCAATAATCGTTTCGCGTCGCGCAGATCTGCGCCGAAAACGTCCCGACCCAGCATATACCCGGCACCGGAAACTTCCGCTTTTGGCTGGTTCGCCTGTAAATGCGCAGCAACGGCCTTGGCAATACCCGGGCTTCGCCGAGGCTCGTTTGCGCATCTTGGTTCGATCGCGGTCGGCTAATCCGCCGGGACCATTGACTCGACAAGATTATGTTGGCGCACCAACGCCCGATCAGTTGAGTACGTGAAGGTCTGCAGCCTCTACGGGGCAGGATTCTACTATATGCCTGGTACTGATCTGTGCATTAAGATCGGTGGCTGGGTCCGCGCGGAAGCGGCCTACGGCGGCATCAACGGCTCCATGACCTGGGGTCCGTACGCCGGCAGCGCCAATAACCGCAACACCAGCATACCGCGCTGTACGGCGCCTGGTACGAGGTGAGTTATGGCAGCACGGCCAACGCCCAACTCTGCGCGAACCAGGGCTTTGGCGCTGGCTCCGGCACACCCGCCGTGGCCTTCCCGGGCTGCAGCAACAACTGGTCGACCTGGGGCGTCGGCGCCCGCACGCAGTGGGACGTGACCAAGACGTTCTACCTGGGCGTCGAAGTGCTGTACTCGGAGATGAAAAGCGCGACGACAACGACCGGCTTTGTGCCAGCGATCAATGCCATCTCTGGCCCGTCCGGCGCGTTGACGATCGCAAACGAGAGCAACTGGATGGTCAGCGTTCGCGCTCACCGCGACTTCCTGCCCTGATCGCTTGATCGAGATATGAATTCGATGATCCCCGGCGGTCCTTCCGCCGGGGATTTTTCTTTCTGCAATATCTATTGATGCGAAGCCGCACCGTCGCAGGCGGCGACAAACTGCGCCACCGTGGCGATGAGGTCGCCTGCGAGCGCAGGAACGTGGCCCTGATCCGGCACCTCGATCGACTGCATCCCGGGATGATGCGCAGCCATGGCCTCGACCGTCGCGGCCGACAGGATGTCGGAATTGGCGCCGCGGATGACCAGCATAGGCACGCGGACAAGCGAGTCGAACTCGTTCCAGAGCGGCGGCAGCGGCCGTTCGACGTCGATGTCGGCGAGCGTCCGTGCCAGCCGGACGTCATAGGTCGGCGTCAGCACGTCATCCTTCATGAGCCAGGTGCGGTGCGCGGCCGCGAGCCACCCCTCCGCCGTGACCAAAGGAAATTGCGCGGCGAACAACCGGCGCAGGATCTCGGCGCCGTCGGCAAAACTGCGCGGCGTCGGCAGCTTGCCGACATAGCTCTTCAGCCGCACCAGCCCCTTCAGCTCGATCACCGGGCCGATATCGTGCAATACGACGCCGGCGATCGCGGTCGGATGCGCCACGCCCATGAGCATGGTCAGGAGGCCGCCCCGCGAACTGCCGACAAAGACCGCGGGCCGTACGCCCAGCGCGGTCAGAACCGTCGCCACGTCGGCAAGTTCGACCGCGAGATTGTAGTTGTCCGGATTGCTGTCGTAGTCGGATTGGCCGCGACCGCGCGAATCGATGGCGATGACGCGGCGCTTGACCGTCATGTCGTTCACCAAGGCCGGCGCCAGCGCGTCGAAATCGCTCACGGTGCGGGTCAGCCCCGGCAGGCAGACGACCGGAACCCCGGGCGCGGTGCGGCTGCCGTATTCCTGCACATGCAGGCGCAAGCCATCCTGCGCGGTGACGAAAATGCTCCTGCCATCGCGTCCGCCGCCAGTCATATCGAGTACGCTCCACGAAAGTCCGTATGGCCTCGGCGTTCCGACGGCCAATCTAGTTGCCGGAATTTGGCGCTGCAATTATCCGCCGGCCGTGGCGGTCGCGACGTCAGCTGCCGCGGCGCATGTCGGCGTCGATCAACAGCCGCGAGCCGTTGTCGAAGCGGGCCCGGTAGACCTGCATGTTCTCCAGCACGCGCTGGACGTAATAGCGCGTCTCCGAGATCGGAATGCGCTCGATCCAGTCGATCGGATCGACTTTTGGATCGCGCGGATCGCCGTATTGCGCGATCCAGTCCCTGGCCCGGCCGCGGCCGGCATTGTAGGCGACAAATGCCAGAATGTAGGAGCCGCGATAGAAATCGAGGTCGGCGCCGAGCTCGGCTGAGCCAAGCTGGGCGTTATAAGTGACGTCGTTGGCGAGGCGGCGCTGATCGAACGTCACGTTGAATCGTTTCGCCGTATCGCGGGCGGCGGCCGGAGTGACCTGCATCAGCCCGTAGGCATTGGCGCCGGACACGACCTTGGGATTGAAGGCGCTTTCCTGCCGCACGATCGAATAGACCACGTAGCGCTCGACGTCCGGCCCGATCGGCTGGAAATCCGGCACGCCGAAATCGGGGAATGCATATTGCTCCAACGGAAAGCCGCGGCCGAGCGCGATTTTGCCGATGAGCAGCGTCGCGCGCGCGTCGTTGTGCTGTTTTGTGATCTCGGCGAGTGTCGTCAGCGCCGCCGGATCGTTCGCCTTGTCGGCCAAGTCCGCCGCCATCGCAGCGACGACGTCGCGGGCGTCGACGGCGTAGAGCATCTCGAATACGCGCGCGACTTCGAGGCCATGAAGGTCAGCCGACGGCGCCGGCAATGGCCGCAGCGTGACCTCGTTGAGATCGAGCCGCGCCCGCGCCAACTGGCCGTAATAGGCGGTCGGAAAACGCGCCGCGCTGTCGTAATAGGTGCGCGCGTCATGCTCGCGGCCGGCCGCCTCCGCGGCGCGGCCCTGCCAATAGAACGCCCGCGCAAGCGTAATAGGATTGGAAACGCCTTCGGCGATGCGGGCGAAATGCGCAAGCGCCACGGCCGGCTCGTGCAGGAATGTTAGCGCGATCCAGCCCGCCGTGAACGCTTGGTCGGTGCGGTAATTCTCGTTCATCGGCGCCGCAGCGCCGTTGGCGACCTCATAGGCCATCTTGGCATTGCCGAGGTCGAGCAGCTTGCGCGCCAGGAGCCGCCGCTCGACCCACCATTGATCGACGTCGCGTAGCGCCGCCGGATCGTGCGGCGCCGAGATCATCCAGCGGCCAGCCTCGTCGATCTTGTCGCCGCGGCGCAGAAACTGCGCGCGGCTGTAAATATAGCCGGCGTCGTGCTGAGCCGTCGCCGGCACGCCTTCGAGCAGCGCCTTGGCGTTGCCGGCCTTATTGATGACCGCGGCGCGCGCTTTGGCGATCGCAAGCTGCGTGCCGTCGAGATGATGCGCCGCCCGCAATCCGGCGTCATCGTCCTCGGCATAGAGGCGGGCGTCCATGCGTGCCTTGTCGTCGTCGGCGGTGATGAGGCCTGCGAACATATCGCGGGCCTGCTCCTCGAGATCGGCGGAGAAGCCGTCGCTGCGCCAGGTGTCGCTGATCGCCTGATGGGCACCGGCGCTGTCGCCCTGCGAGAGCAGTGCCCGCGCCAGCGCGAACTTGCCCTTGGCGGTGTGCGGAGAGTCGGTCTTGAAGAAGGCGAGCACGGTCGTCGGGTCGTCGCGCTCCTGCCACAGCACCGCCTCCGCCCGCCGCCGCAAGGTGACGATGCTCGGCCAACTCGGATTGCCGGCGATGAAGGCTGAGTAGCGCGCAAAATTGGCGGTATTGTCGTCGCTGCGCAGCACCAGCCATTCGACCAGCTTGCGCGCCAACGGATCTGAAATCGAATTTTCGAGATTGGCGGCTTCGTCGCTGCGGCTTTTGCCGACCAGATCCACGGCCTGTTTGAGCGCGTTGAGATCCAGCGGCGACGTCGCCGCGCCGGTTGCCATGGCCAAGGCTGGCGTCGATCGTAAAAGCGGCGGCGGCATGGCCGGGGCAGGGGGCGTGACGTTGCCGCGGCCGGCCGGATTGGGGACGGACGCGGTGGTCGGGCCGCGAAGCGTGCCGGGTGAAAGCGACAGCGGCGCGGGCGTGCCCTTATGGGCCTGCTCCTTGCGCTCGGTTGCTTTGTGTTCGGTGGCTTTATGCTCGGCGGTTTTGTGCTCGGTGGCTTTGTGTTCGGTGGCTTTATTCTCGGTCGCTTTGGCATTCGGGGCGGGCGCGATCGCCGCCGGTTTGGCCTGCGGCAGCGGGACCTGCGTTTGCGCTGCGCAAATTCCTTCCCCCGCGACCAGGAGGGTCGCCACAAATAGCGAAAGCCGAATAAGGGTCACCAGCACCGATCCTCCGCGGCACTCACCGCCGGCGATTCTTAAGGGAATCTCTTCCGCCGGTAAGATTGAGGAATTACTAAGCTTTTTGAAGGCGGCCGGACAATTCCGGTATTTCGCGGCAAAACCGCGGCATTGTCCGCGCAAAGGCCTTTCAAGCCCGCTCCCGAACCGATATTTATGCCTGACGGTGGGCTCCGCTGCCGCAAGCGTTCCGCTTGCCGCCGGGCCGCGCCAGGGACCCGTATCATGACCGCCAAGACCACCTTCCGAGGCTCGTTTACCGCGCTCGTCACCCCGTTCAAGAACGGTGCCGTCGACGAGAAAGCGTTCCGCGCCCTGGTCGATTGGCAGATTGCCGAGGGCACCAACGGCCTCGTTCCGGTGGGCACGACCGGCGAAAGCCCGACGCTGTCCCACGAGGAGCATCACCATGTCGTCGAATGGTGCATCGACCAGGCTCGCGGCCGTGTGCCAGTCGTGGCCGGAGCCGGCTCGAACTCGACCAAAGAAGCGATCGATCTCGCGCGGCACGCCGAGAAGGCCGGCGCCGATGCCGTGCTCGTGGTCACGCCCTATTACAACAAGCCCACCCAGGAAGGCCTCTATCAGCACTTCAAGGCGATCAACGACGCGATCGGCATTCCGATCATCATCTACAACATTCCGGTCCGTTCGGTGATCGACATGTCGGTCGATGCTATGAAGCGCCTTTACGAGCTCAAGAACATCGCCGGTGTGAAGGATGCGACCGCGAACATGGCGCGCGTCAGCCAGCAGCGCGCCGCGATGGGCGAGGATTTCAACCAGCTGTCCGGCGAAGACATTACCGCGCTCGGCTTCATGGCCCATGGCGGCCATGGCTGCATCTCGGTGACGTCGAACGTGGCGCCGCGGCTGTGCTCCGAATTCCAGGCGGCGTGCCTGCGAGGAGATTATGCGGCGGCGTTGAAGTTGCAGGACAAGCTGGCGCCGCTTCATATCAATCTCTTCGTCGAGACGAGCCCGGCGCCGGTCAAATATGCGCTCTCGCTGTTGGGCAAGTGCGAGAACAGGCTGCGGCTGCCGATGGTGCCGGCGACCGAGAAGGCGCAGATCGCCGTCCGCGAAGCCATGGTGCATGCCGGCCTGATCAACTGAAGCTGGACGCTTTTCGCAGAAGAGTTCTGGCGCCGCCTGTGCGCTGATGATGACGCGTCGACTAACGGGAGGGATCGATGCTTGAAGAATTCAAGAAATTCGCCATGCGCGGCAACGTCGTCGATCTCGCGGTCGCCGTGATCATCGGTGCCGCCTTCGGCGCCATCGTCAATTCGCTGGTCGGCGACATCATCATGCCGGTCATCGGCGCGATCACCGGCGGGCTCGATTTCTCCAATTATTACCTGCCGTTGTCGGCGAAAGTTACGGCAACGACTCTGGCTGAGGCGAAAAAGCAAGGTGCGGTATTGGCCTGGGGCAACTTCCTCACCCTGGTCATCAACTTTCTGATTATCGCCTGGGTGCTGTTCCTGTGCATCAAGGCGATCACCCGGCTGAAATCCGAAGCGCCCCCGGCGCCGGCTGCGCCGTCAAAGGAAGTGCAGTTGCTGACCGAGATCCGCGACCTGCTCAAGAGCCGCTGAAGGTTTTGGGACAGCGGCATGGCAACGAAGCCTGAACGGAAGCTCCGCGTCGTTGCCGACAACCGCAAAGCGCGCTTCAACTATTTCATCGACGAGACCATGGAAGCCGGCGTCGCGCTGACCGGCACCGAGGTAAAGTCGCTGCGCCAAGGCAAGGCGACGATCGGGGAATCCTACGCCGATGCCCGCGGCGGCGAAATCTGGCTGATCAATTCCAACATCCCGGAATATCTGCAGGCCAATCGCTTCAATCACGCGCCGAAGCGGCCGCGCAAATTGTTGCTGCACAAGCGGCAGATCAACAAGCTGATCGGCGCGGTCGAGCGCGAGGGCATGACCTTGGTGCCGCTCAAGCTCTATTTCAACGAAAAGGGCCGCGCCAAGGTCGAGCTGGCGCTGGCGCGCGGCAAAAAACTCTATGACAAGCGCGAGACCGAAAAGAAGCGCTCATGGGAGCGCGAGCGCGGCCGGCTGCTGCGGCAGAAGGGGTGAATATGTTGCCGACAAAGCTCGACCACTGTGTCATTCACGTCACTGACTGGGAACGCTCGAACGCGTTCTACACCACGGTGCTCGGCGCCGAGCTGGTGGCGCGGCCGGCCGGTTACGCTTATCGCTTCGGCGACAAGCAGCTCAACGTGCATGGCCCCGGCGTAAAACCCGCCGAAGTGGCGCGACTACCGGTCGCTCCCGGCAACAGCGATCTGTGCTTCGAATGGATGGGGCCGATTGCCGACGCCATCGCTCATCTCGGCCGCTGCGGCGTGCGCATCGAGAGCGGTCCGATGCAGCGCTTCGGCGCCAAGGGCGCCGGCACCAGCGTCTACTTTCGCGATCCCGACGGGTCGCTGATGGAATTCATGTCCTATGCGAGTGAGAAGAATGGCTGAGGCGCCCGGCACGCATAATCCGAACGTCCTGCCGCCCGATATTCCCGCGCCGCAGGATGACGGCCGGGCGCGGCATCTGACCGGCGTGAAGCTGCCGGACGTGGCGCTACCGGCGACCGGCGGCGGCATGGTGAACCTGTCGAAGCTCAAGGGCCGCACCGTGGTTTACGTCTATCCGCGCACCGGCGTGCCCGGCGTCGATCCGCCGCCGGGCTGGGATCAAATCCCCGGCGCGCGCGGCTGCACGCCGCAATCGTGCGGCTTTCGCGATCATTTCGCCGACCTCAAGGCGTTTGGCGTCGCCCAGGTTTTTGGCCTGTCGACGCAGGATACCGGCTACCAGCAAGAAGTCGCCGATCGCTTGCATCTGCCGTTTCCGATTTTGTCGGATGCCGAATTGAATCTGGCGACAAGCTTGCACCTGCCGATGTTCATGACGTCGGGAATGACGTTACTCGCGCGCATGGCGCTGGTCATCGAGGACGGCAAGATCGTCAAAGTGTTCTATCCGGTGTTCCCGCCGGACAAGAGTGCCGAAGAGGTCATTGCCTGGCTGCGAAGTCGGCCAGCATGATCCCGAAAAGTGGGAACCGGTTTTCGGGCAAGATCATGCGCACTTAAATGAGTATCAGCGAAAGATGGTGCTGGCGGCGAAATGCTGCGCCATGAAATCGTTGAAAACCTTGATCTTGGCGGAAAGCTGCTGGCTTGCGGGATAGACCGCGTAGATCGTCGCTTCAGGCAGCTGGTAGTCCGGCAACACATGCTGCAGGCGGCCGGCATCGATATCGGCGCGGAAGAAAATGATCGGGCCATAGGCGATGCCGAGGCCGCGCACGGCGGCAGTGTTCAACACCTGGCGGTGGCTGGTGACGATCGGCCCGCTCACCTTGACCACGCGTTCGCCGTCCGCGCCGATAAAGTGCCACTCGTCGGGTTCGGCGATGTAGCTGTAGCAAAGGCAATCGTGCTGGGTGAGGTCTTCGGGGATTTGCGGCGTGCCGCGCCGCGCCAGATAGTCCGGCGCGGCGCACAGGATCCGCCGCGCGGTATTGAGCTTGCGCGCGATCAGGCTCGACGCGGTGCCGCGCGGCATGCCGACGCTGATGGCGATGTCGTAGCCGGCTTGGATCGGATCGGTGACGTGATCGTTGACCGTCAGATTGACGCGCAGCTTCGGGTAGGCGACGACGAGGTCGGTGATCGCCGTTCCCAATTCGGTGAGGCCGAAATTGGTCGGCGCGATCACGCGTAATTCGCCGCGCGGCTCGTTGTGCAATTCGCTTGCCGCGCGCTCGGCCTCGTCGAGCTCGGCGAGAATGCGCCGGCATTGTTCATAAAACCTGCGGCCGGCGTCGGTGGCGCTGACGCGCCGCGTGGTGCGGTCGAGGAGGCGCGCGCCGAGCCGTTCCTCGAGTTGCAGCACATGCTTGCTGGTCGCGGCGCGCGACAGACCGAGCCGCTCAGCGCCGGCCGTGAACCCACCAGCTTCGATGACGGCCGCAAAAACTCTTGCGTTTTCAAAACGATCCATGGCGCGCCCGAGAATTGTCAACTAAACGTGGACAATCTATTTCGAGTCGCCGCGATTATCAATTCGATTTCCCGCGGTATGGATAAAGTGCCCGCCGCAATCAGAACCGCGCACCAGGAGGAACCCGATGTCGAAATTCGTCGTCGCGCCGCATTTCCGGCTGCACGAATGGGTCGCCGAGGAGAAGGGCTATTTTACCGCCGAAGGTCTCGACTATGAGTTCCGCGAGACTATGGATTCGAGTTCGGGAAGCGGCCACCACATCGGCAACAAGGTCGGCGCCTATCAGACCCTGGAAGCGGGCCGCACCTGCAATGTCAGCGGTGCCTGCCATTGGACCATGAACGTCGCCGCCTCCAACGGCCACGGCAAGCTCTACGCTGACGCATACTCGGTTTCGCCTTGCGGCGTATTCGTGCCGCCGGAATCCGCGGTGAAGACGCCCGCCGATCTTGCCGCTGTGCCGATCTCGGTCGGCTATCAGTCCGGCAGCCACTACGCCACCATCCAAGGCCTCGAGCAATATCTCAAGCCCGACCAGATCAACTTGTCGTTCAACGACGGGCTCCTGTTCAGCCGCATGGAGCTTCTGATCGACCGCAAGGTGCCGGCGGCGTCGCTGTTCTCAGGGCCGTATTATTTCCTCGAGCAACTCGGCTTTCGCAAAATCATCGACACCACCTTCATGATGGCATCGATGGTCACCGGCACGCCGGACCCGGAAGACGTGCGCAAATATTTCCGGGCGCTGCGCCGGGCGCAACGCGACATCGACCTTCGGCCGGAGCTGTACACGCACTACTACAACAGAGAATTCCCGGCGCGCTTCCACGCCCAGATGGATACGCGGCGCTGGGGTCCGGGCGAGCGGCTGGTGTTCGAGCCTTATTCGAAACAGACCTTCGAAGAGTCCTTCGAATGGATCGAGCAGCACGGCATCTTCCCGCGCGGCGAAATGGGCTCGGGCAACTACGAAGCCTCGATCTTCCACTAACCGGCCGCGTCGAGGTGTTCGCGCACCAGCGTGAACACCTCGCGGAACATCTGCGGCGTCAGTACGCCGGTATTCGTATTGTAGCGCGAGCAGTGATAGCTATCGAACAGCTTGATTTCGCCCACCGCGTGCGCGCGGCCGTGCGTGAACGGGTAGAGCGAGCGGCTTAAATCTCGCGCCACGATCAATGACTCGTGGGCGATCCTGCCGAGCGCGATGACGGCGCGCAGCCGCGGCATCTCTGCAATCGTTGCAGTGAGGAATGTCCGGCAGGTCGTGATCTCCTGCGGTGTCGGTTTGTTCTCGGGCGGCACGCAGCGCACCGCGTTGGTGATGCGGCAATCGATCAGTTCGAGGCCGTCATCGGCACGGGCTTGATAGTGGCCGCGGGCGAAGCCGAATTCGAGCAGCGTGCCGTAAAGCAGGTCACCGGCAAAATCGCCGGTGAACGGTCGGCCGGTGCGGTTGGCGCCGCGCAGTCCTGGCGCCAGGCCAACGATGAGAAGACGGGCGTCGCGCGGCCCGAAGGATTCGACCGGCGCGTTGAACCATTCCGGCTCACGCTTGCGCCAGTCTTTGCGGAAAGCGACGAGGCGAGGGCAGCGCGGGCAATCGCGGCCGGGCGTGGTTTTTGCCGGGCGCGCTTTCGCATCAGTCTTGGCAGTCTTGGGCGGCGAGGGCATATGCCCCATTCATCGACGTTAGTCGTCTTCGAACTCGTCGTCGGCTTCGACGTCGACCCGCGGTGCGGTGGTGGCGCTGCGCTGCAGGAATTGCGGGGTGTGGCGCGGCTCGCGTCCTTCGCGCGGTTCCCGAGGCTCACGCATCTCCCGGGGCTCGCGCATCGGCCGTTCCGACGGATCGCGTCCGATCTTGGACTGCAACTCCACGATGTCGACGAACTGATCGGCCTGGCGGCGCAACTCGTCGGCGACCATCGGCGGCTGGGTCGAAATCGTCGACACCACGATGACGCGCACGCCGCGGCGCTGCACAGCTTCCACCAGCGAGCGGAAATCGCCGTCGCCGGAGAACAGCACCATCTGGTCGATATGCGGGGCTAGCTCCATGGCGTCGACCGCGAGCTCGATATCCATGTTGCCCTTGACCTTGCGGCGGCCGGTCTGGTCGACGAATTCCTTGGTCGCTTTGGTGACGACGGTGTAGCCGTTGTAGTCGAGCCAATCGATCAGCGGCCGGATCGAGGAATATTCCTGATCCTCGATCACCGCGGTGTAGTAGAAGGCGCGCACCAGATAGCCGCGCGACTGGAACTCGCGCAGGAGCTTTTTGTAGTCGATATCGAAGCCGAGCGATTTGGCGGTGGCGTAAAGATTGGCGCCGTCGATAAAGAGCGCGATTTTTTCGATTTGTGCCGACATGATGTCTCTCTACTGTCTCTCGTGATGAAACCGGATCAGCCGCAATTCGTTCGACGTGTCCGGCGCGTATAAATCGTTTGTCGCCAGCGGAAACTTAGGACGTTCGAAGCACCATCGCCGGTGATGGCGCAATATTGCGGCAGGGGCAATATTGCCGGTGCTGAGCGGCGCTGGCACCGTGGCGAGAGCACTGCGGCACGCCGTCGCGGCAACTCCGAAAGTATGATTCCGAGCGCCGCGACTTCGTTCCCGGATTTTTGGGTAACAGAGCGTTGCGCGGCAGCCAAGTTAAAAATGACCCGCGCAATTTCACACTTGAACTT